>Ga0082212_10000057_pt1 | contig 161595 bp, 143 predicted proteins | sample TergutNt197P3_FD_71548 | JGI IMG/M metagenome (GOLD analysis project Ga0082212, IMG submission 71548) | Neocapritermes taracua P3 segment gut microbial communities from Petit-Saut dam, French Guiana - Nt197 P3 | ecosystem: Host-associated > Arthropoda: Insects > Digestive system > Gut ... | reverse complement strand
ATGCAACAGCGTCAGGAAAGTCCCTGTAACATCAGCCGTTCAAGAACTGCTGGATACAGCCAGAAAAAACGCCTTTAATACTTCCCCTGAAAGTTACGTTTTGGAAAGTCCCCAAATATCAGGGAATCCCCTTTGCAATAGTTTCTTTCGGGACGGCGTTGCCAAAGAACTTGAAGCGTTAGGCATTACCACAACCCAACAGCGGGAAAGGTTTTTAACGTGCCACAGCCTACGGCATACATTCATTACCCTTGCTCAACTTTCCGGTATATCCGATGTTGAAATCAGGGCATTGGCAGGTCATAAGAGCGAAAAAGTTATGAAACCGCTATTGGGTAAGAATTTAGAAGGGGGAAGTCTCCCCCTCGCTCCAAAGCCTTGCGGCTTTTCCGCTACCCCCTTCTGCGGGGGATGCCTCCGCAACGCCCCCAAAACAAAAGGGATTCCCTTCGGCATAACTCAATTTAAGATTAGGCAAAGCCCAACCCGCTTTGACATACCCCGTGATGCCTCAAAATAAAATCTAACCGAAACCCTGTATATTTATTAAGGGAACCTCTAAAAATCCCTATTTTTCCAACTTGTTCTATAGTAATTCAAGTTAAGTAATTGGAAAAAAAGCCGATAAGTAAAATATGTACAGCATAGAATTTATAAGGTGCGCGGTAGCCTACAGGGAAGAAGGACATACCTTCAGGGAATTAAGAAATACGTTTGGTATTCCGCCTGAGACGTATTATCAATGGAAAGAAAAACTCGGAAACGGATACGACGGGACAAAAGTCTTTCGGGAGCGCAAACGAATAATAGATAAGGAAGAATTAAAAAGAGCGGCGGAAGAGAAACCCGATGCGTATTTGTATGAATTCGCTCAAAAGTTCGGTTGCACGCCTCAGGCGATTTTCCTCATGTTTAAAAAACTAAAAATAACACGAAAAAAAAGACCTTTACCTATTATGAAAAGTCGGAAGAGAAACGGTCGGAATATAGAACACGGCTAAACAGAGTTCCTCTTGAAGAACGTGTCTATATTGACGAAAGCGGCGTAAATAACTATTTTCAACGGGAATACGGCCGCTCCCTAAAGGGACAAATAATAAAAGATGTCAAGCCGGGAACCCGTTTCGATCGGGTAAACGTTATTGGCGCTCTTTGCAACAATGAGCATTATGCGATTGAATGTTACAAACATTCAACAGACAGCCCGTACTTTGAAGACTGGTTTGAAAATTACTTTCTTCATGAAATACCCAGGGGCTATACGGTAATTATGGACAATGCAAGATTTCATCAAAAGAAACGGTTGCGCCGGTTGGCCAGGGGAAAGGTGAGATTACTGTTTCTACCGCCATATTCACCGGATTACAATCCTATAGAAAAATCATGGGCAAACATGAAACGCTATCTTCGTGATAACATTCATAAATATCAAACTATTGATTCCGCAATTTATGACTATTTTGGCTTTTCAGTTGTTTAACTTGATCAACTATATATACTTTCTATGTATTCTTTCTATTGTCATTAAAGTCATAAAATGAAAATATATAAATATAGTAGTATTAAGTGAAATGCCCTGATATGTTCTGCATAGATTTTCACGATGACAAAAAAGCGGCATTTTTGAGCATTTTCCTCTGTCATTATGACAGCCCGTAATGTCATCGGCAGTGTGTTTTTTTTAACGGGGAGAGCGTGCGTCCATCATTTTTGCCATTTTTGATAATAGCGGATTTTTTTATATGTCAAATTAATTTTTGAAACAGAAACAATGCAATCGCAAACAACCTAAAGCAATCTTATGATATGCCAAAACAGAGGAATTAAGCCAATATACTGTTTTTCCTTCACGGCCAATAAGGGGAGCAAGGGGGAAACCGCCCAAAACACCTGTAGGGTAAGATGGGCAATGTCGCACGTTGTATGCCGAAGAAAACACCGTAGTATCCTGGTAAACGGCGGTATAACTTCAGTTTTGCCAGAGGGTGTATATCAAAAGAACCTCTCTCTACACCCGCAAAGCCACCCTGAGCCAAAAAAGTGTCAGTTTTTGGCCTCTGAAACCGGATTTTTCAGGCATCCCCCGGCTTTTCACCCTCCGCACGGAAGAAAAATGGTTCATAACAGGGTATGGTTTGTTTTACCGTATTATGATAGGGTAAATCAGTACCAACTTGGAAGGGGTTATGCCTAAAAGCAGCCAAAAAATAGGTGAAGCGAATTTCAAAGCCGCCGTTTTTCAGGAATACTTTGGAACAAAGAAATTCGCTTTTATGCAGGAAGTTGACCGTATTGATTTCGTCATTACCGACAATACCGACCGCCATTTGATATGGGCCGAAACTAAGAAAAACACCGCCGATATTGTGGAAATGTTTGTCCAGTTGATTTTGACCATCGGCAAAGGCAGGACTTTTGATAAATACAGCCCGCCCCCTTTCCTGTGCGTATTCGATTACAAAAAAATAGCGTTTTTGCAGTATAACGCCGTACACGATATTTTCTACCAGAATGATTTTAACTGGAACGTTGCCCCGAGCGACCGAAAATCAAAAGAGTTTAACCAGATAAAAGACATTGTGGAAAAAACCGTTGAAGACAAAAAACTGTTGTTTTCTTTTGATAACGATAAACTAATTCTAAAAGAATTCATAAAGAAGAATTTTACCACAAGTCCCGACCTCTTTCCCGAATTGTTTGCCCGCTTGCAAATAGATAAAAATAATTTTATCCCGACATATAACCGCTGGTTGGAAATGGTCAAACCCTCTATCGCCATAGATTGGGGTATGGCAAAAAAGAGAGGCATTATTGACGGGGATTTTTACCTTGCCGACTTGTTATCAGAGGAAAATGTAACGCTCAAAGATAAATTGTTTGTTCTCCTGAAAAAGACCAATTATGAATTAGACCGCCAAATTGACGATATGGGTCTTTTCACCAGCAAAAGCGTGTCATTCAAAGATAACGGCTTATCCCACAGGCATTTTTGGGAAATATACATCCGTCCACCCAAAGAAGAATATTGGGAATATATAGTTGACCGCCGTGATTTATTAGTCCCGCAGGATATTCGAGAAAGAAAAGGTTCGTTCTTCACCCCGCAAATATGGGTTCAAAAATCGCAGGAATATCTTACTATGGCTTTTGGCGAAAATTGGCAGGATGAATACTATGTGTGGGATTGTGCTGCTGGTACAGGTAATTTACTGGTCGGCTTAACTAATAAATACAATTTATGGGCTTCCACGATTGACAGGCAAGATGTAGACGTAATGAAAGACCGCATAAAACACGGCGCAAACCTGCTGGAAAGTCACGTATTCCAATTCGATTTTTTGAATGACAGTTTTGATAAATTACCTGAAGGACTGAAAGAAATAATTGATAACCCAAAAAAACGTAAGAAACTGATAATTTATATTAATCCGCCCTATGCAGAGGTTTCCAGTAAACAAATAACAGGAAAAGTAGGTGTAAATAAGTCAAAAACGCATTCAAAATATGGCATTTCTTTAGGAACAGCGGGGCGTGAATTATTTGCACAATTTAATATGAGAATTTTTTCAGAAATTCAAGGATGTAAAATAGGTGAATTTTCGACTTTAAAAATTTTGAATGGACCAGCATTTGAAAATTTTCGATTTGTTTTTAAACCTAAACTGTTAAAATGTTTTATTATGCCAGCTTTCACGTTTGATAATGTTAATGGACAATTCCCCACAGGATTTAAAATTTGGGATACTAATATTATTGAGTTATTTAACAAGATAGAAGCGGATATTTATGATAAAGATAATATTTTCATCGGGAAAAAAACATTTCGTAATTTAAATAAAAAACAGATAATAAATAACTGGATTTCAGAATTTAAAATGGTTAATAGCAATCCAATTGGCTATATGGATGGAATAAATGGTAATGACTTTCAGCATAACAGTATCGTTTATATTCTATACTCAAAGGAGTTATGCCCCAATCCTAGAGGTATTTGGGTCACGAAAGATAACTTACTTCAGATAGCAATCTATTTATCAGTTCGTCATGTTTTTGAACATACATGGATAAATCACAACGACCAATTTTTATTTCCTAATGAAAATTATAAAAATGATACTTCGTTTCAAAACGATTGCTTAGTTTTTGCTTTATTTGAAAGAAATAAAATTCAATCCCAACACGGAGTAAACCATTGGATTCCTTATACGGCAGAGGAAGTTGGAGCAAAAGATAATTTCAAATCCAGTTTTATGAATGATTTTATAAAACGTAAAAAATTCAGCAAAGAAGCCAAAGCCGTATTAAAATCCGGTAAAGAATTATGGAAATACTACCATTCAAAAATAGCCGGACACCGCAACGTCCCAATGGACGCTTCTTTTTATGATATTCGTGAATTTTTTCAAGGTCGCTCTGAAAGCGGAACAATGAAGCAAAAATCCACCGATGAAAAATACAACACCTTGATTAAAAACTTGCGTCAAAACCTGTCTATATTGGCAGAAAAAATTAAACCAAAAGTCTATGAATATGGGTTTTTGATAGAGTAATATCTCTATTATTATATGATAACTAACAAAAATGAATGAGGAGGATTTATTTATGGTTAATTATAACATCACAAAGAAAAAAAATAATGATCATACATCGTTTACTGTAGACACCAAGGCAGAAACTGCCCAGAAAACACAGGAAAATGAAACTATATCATTAGAAAATAATTATTTAGTTCTACATAATAACTATATTTTAGCATATACACCAGAAGGCTGTATTTTAAATAATGAAAATCCTACAGAAGATGACAGAAATATTTCTGCAAAAGAAAAAGCTGAAGACTTAAAGAGAAATTTTTATAGAGATTTCCTGACAAAACATTACAAAAATTTAGTTATATTAACTGCTGCTGGCACTTCATTAGGGAATGGTGGTAAAACAAGAGAAGGATTATGGGAAGACTGCTCAGATGAAATAAAAATCATAGAAAAATTGATCCCTGAAATAAAACAAAGAGATTTCTATAGAGATAAAAATATCGAAATGTTGCTTTCCTATATCATTAACTATGAAAAAATAAATGATTTATTAAAAAAAGATAATAACATTTTACGAAAAAATATTGAAGAAAAGATAGCGCAATCTTGCAAGTTATCATTATCTCCTAGATCTGTACATAAGGATTTTATTTACAAAATAACAGCGAGGAAGAATAATGATCCAAGAATACAATTGTTTACAACAAATTATGATACACTTTTTGAACAAGCTTCTGGTGAAACTGGTTTTGTAATTATTGATGGATTTTCCTTTACAGAACCTCGTACATTTTCAGGTAATTGGTTTGATTTGGATATTGTAAATAGAGAAAATACAAGATTAAAACAAGAAGAAAGCTTTATTTCAAAAGTGTTTCATTTATACAAATTACACGGTTCATTAAATTGGACAAAAAGCAATAATATGATTATTCAAAAAAATGATCCATCTGAGCCATTAATAATCTATCCAGCCGATGAAAAATATGAAAATTCTTTTGAACAACCGTATTTTGAGATGATGTCAAGGTTTCAACAGGCATTAAGAAAAGAAAATACATTGCTTATTGTTATTGGTTTCAGTTTTCAAGATAAACATATAAAAAACGCTATGATAGAGGCAGTAGAACAAAACAGAGGTTTTCAGTTATTAATTCTTAATTATAGTCCTGAAAAAAATGGAACAAATTTGGAGTTTTTAGAACAATTTTTTTCTGATATTGATAAGTTCAAGGTAAAACGTGGAGTAACAATTATTTTTGAAAGCTTTGAAGAATTTGTTAAAAATTATCCTGAAAATGGCTCTTACAGCATCAGAGAAGAAGGAGAAAAGGATTGAATCCTTTTAATCACAGTTATTTTTTAGGTTATGTCAATCAGATAACACCTCAGTACATAAAAATCCATTTTCCATCCTCCAATTTATTAAGCAATTTTTACTATAATGGACTTAATTACGCAGGTGGAAATGTAGGAAATTTTATTATTATTGAAGGTGATGAATATGGATTTTTAGCAAGAATAATTGAAATTGATTTACCAGAAAGCGAGCGGAAAGAAATGAATGAGAAAGCAATAGTAAATGATGATTCAAATTTTCATCCGTCTGGGAAAGCTGAATTATTATTGTCGTTCAATATTTATTATCCAGAGAAAACACAGAAAACTGTATCAAAATATCCTGTTATTGGAGCGAAGGTATATTCATGTTCAAATGAGCAAATTAAAAAATATGTTCAAGAATTCGGTAAGAAACAAGATGAAAAAACTAATGTTTACGCTACAATAGGAAAACTAACTTCTAATGATGCTGAATTTAATATTTCATTAAATGCATTATTTGGGAGACATTGTGCAGTTGTTGGAACAACTGGTGGAGGGAAAAGTTGGACAGTATCAAAACTTATTGAGTCATTAGCATATAAAACCAAGAATAAAATTATTCTTATTGATGCTACAGGTGAATATCATACAATAAAATCAAAAACGGTAAATTTAGGTGTCGATTCATATTTTCCATATCAGAAACTAACAATTCCAGATTTATTTTTTCTTTTAAGACCAACAGGACAATCGCAAAGGCCAATATTATTAGAAGCAATTCGTTCATTGAAAATGGTACGTTTATGCAATATATCAAAAACATATGAAAAAAGAAACAGAGAGAAAATAAAATTCAATGAATTTTACAAAAATCACATAAGGGAAATAGAGGACAATACATGTAATTTTGATATTACATTTCTAGTTCCACAAATAAAAGAAGAATGTGTATATCAGACTGGAGGGCAAAGACAGCAACCAGATCCAAATATGTGGGGAGATTATGATGCAAGAACATATGATTATCAAACATCATTAATCGGGAGAATTACGGATTTACTTAACACCGATATTTTTAACCGTTTAATGGGATTTAATAATATTCCTGATAATTATCGTTCAATTATTAACATTATTGATGATTTTTTAAAGGGGGTAGATAATGAAAATGTGTTAAGGATTAGTTTTGAGGATATTCCTTCTTCGTTTTATGCTAAAGAAATTGTTTCAAATGCAGTCGCTTCTTATTTGCTAGATAAAGCAAGAAAAAAATGTTTTATAGATAATCCCATTGTTTTTTTTGTTGATGAAGCTCATCAGTTTTTAAATAAAAAAGTTGAAGATGAGAATTCTGGTATTCAATCGCTTGAATCTTTTGATTTAATAGCAAAAGAATGTCGAAAGTATGGATTATTTCTTTGTTTGTCTACACAAATGCCAAGAGATATACCAATAGGTACATTAAGCCAGATGGGGGCTTTTATTGTTCATAGATTAATCAATGAATATGACAAGAAAGCAATAGAAAGTGCTGCGTCGTCTTCAAATAGAAATGTATTGTCTTTTTTACCAATACTTGGAGAAGGAGAAGCTTTATTATTAGGTGTAGATTTTCCAATGGCATTATTGATAAAATTGGATATACCAAATATTCCACCAAAATCTAATACACCACTGTTGATTAGAGCAGAAAATAGTGCTTCTTTACAAAATTAATAATAAATTACAAGGAGACCTCAATGCCCTATGAACCAATAGAAATCAACCGAACTCCCAAAATAGACTCCCTCTACAAAGACCTTTCTACACTCATCGAAAAAAGCAAGCAAAAAGTAATATCACAGGCAAAAAGCACAGTTAATCTGTTATTCTGGCAAATAGGAAAAAGAATAAACGATGGAATTCTAAACAACAAACGTGCAGAATATGGGAAACAGATAGTCCCGAATCTTGCTGGAATGCTGTCTGCCGAATATGGACGCAGTTTTGAGGAAAAAAACCTGCGAAGAATGTTACAATTTGCAGAGTGTTTCCCCGAAAAAAAGATTGTCGTTCCACTGGCACGACAATTAAGCTGGTCTCACATTATAATACTGCTTCCTCTCAAATCGTCTGAAGAAAAGCTATTTTATGCCCAACGTGCGATTGATGAAAGCTTGGGAAAAAGAGACCTTCGAGCCTTAATTGAAAAAAAGACATTCGAACGTACCAAAATCGCCAATACTCAAATTTCAAAAAAATCGAAAATCCCCTTGGACACATTCAAAGACCCTTATTTGCTGGACTTCCTCGGCTTGCAAAACGCATATCTGGAAAAGGATATTGAAGAAGCGATATTGCGTGATCTTGAAAACTTTATCCTGGAATTGGGGAAAGGCTTTGCCTTTGTAGAACGGCAAAAACGCATGATAATAGACGGTGATGATTTTTACCTTGATCTTCTTTTCTATCATCGCAAATCAAAGAGGCTTGTGGCTATAGAACTCAAAATCGGCAAATTTCAGGCAAAGTATCAAGGCCAAATGAAACTGTACCTAAAATGGCTAAACAGGTATGAACGGCAGTCCGATGAAAATGAACCCATCGGCCTTATTCTTTGCGCCGGAGACAGCCGTGAACAGATAGAATTGCTGGAAATGGATAAAGACGGCATTATGGTCGCCGAATACTGGACAGAACTTCCGCCAAAGGAAAAACTAGAAGAAAAAATTCGCACACTACTTCTGGAAGCCCGTGAACGGATAAAAGCAAGGCAATTGCTCGATGATAAGTAATATAATACCTCTGGAGGTCTCCAATGCCCTATAAACCAATAGAAATAGACCGAAAAAACCTCACCATCATGGGAGTTAATTTTAGCTCTGTCAACAATTTTGATGCCGCCGTAAACGCATTGGGAACGGTAATGTTTGAAGGATTTGACCCGACCCCCAAAAGCATTGAAATTATCCGTGATTACCTTTCCGAAAAAATCACCCTCGGACAGTTGATAAAGCTAACCAAAGAAAAAGCCTATGCGTAACAATTACGAATATATAGACCCCGATTATACCTACACCGACCCCCAAACAGGCGTTCTGAGAAATTTGGCTGATATTACCGACTCGGACGGCTTGTTGTTTTTTGAAAGCACCGCCGTAATCAAGCGAGCAAATGAACTTGAAATACAGCCGATAGCCGTACATAACGCCGAAACGCTTTTGGATATTCATCGCTATTTATTTCAGGACGTATACCATTGGGCAGGACAGAAAAGAACCGTAGAGATAAGCAAACAGGGAAAGCAATTTTTCCTAACCGCATATTTTAACAAAGGCTTTGCCTACATTAACAACCTCATAACCGACTACCGAAAAATTGAGTCCGCCGATAAAGTCAAATTGGCCAGTCTACTGGCGGAATTGCTGGACAGCATTAATTACTTGCACCCTTTCAGGGAAGGCAACGGACGAGTACAGCGGGAATTTATCCGTGTCCTTGCCCTTGAAAAAGGCTATGCCCTTAATTTGAACCCTCCCGATAACCTTGACGTATATGAACGCTATATGTCCGGAACCATTGAGGGAGATATTGAAAAATTAACCGCCCTAATCCTGGAACTGATGCGATAAAGCCGAACAATTCAGCGATCAGTGATCGCCGAATCTATCTTAGATAGCAATTTAATGAATACTTGAATTTCTGTGCCACTGATTGCAGAAATTAGACTGAAATTTCAGTTACTAAGGATTTCTTAGCAACTGCCACAATATGAAAACTGCAGCCACTGGTTGCAGAAATTATCTCATACACCTCAAATGAATAAAAATAGCACACACTGTGTGCCAAATCTAAGCCCTGCTCTGACTGATACAAAACTGATACTTTTTTCAAAAAATACATTTTTCTTGACATTTTTTCACTGATACGCCATGATATCTTATGATACGTTATGGGTTCTTATGAACACTTAATTCCTTGCAAGATAAGGAGTTAAGCGATTTTCAGAAAAACCTGTGATACGTTATGATATGGTGTTATATGCGGTGAAATGAACACCCTCACGTTTGAGGTGCTAGTGCCGAGAGGCATGGAAGTTCAAGTCTTCTAGGCCGCAGTATTCGAATATGACATATCCAGCATTCCCGCCGTAAATATTAATCATTTTTCCCTTTACAAACCCAGCAGTATCATATATGATTAAAAGTATAGATATTCTATATTCCTAATTTAGGGGTTGTCAATGCAAACCGAAGCCAGCCGCTACAATCTTGTACAACAGGCAAGCGGGCTGTCAAAGAAAGATTTTGCCGAAAGCCTTGGGATTTCAAAGGCTTTGGGCTACCAAATTTCTACAGGTATTATAAAGCCGTCCCGTAATGTACTGGATGCCCTTTCAAAGACTTATAACGTCAATCTACAATGGTTCATTACCGGCAGCGGCAGTTCAAAGTATGATCCGGACTATGCCGAAATTGAGCTGTATTATCAGGAAGTCGCCGCAGGGTATGGGCGGGGTATAGAAGAATACATCGAAAAGCAGTATATACCCGTTATGTATGACTTTTTGCGTCCCTATAACCCACAAAACCTGAAAGCCGTCTATGTTTCTGGCGATAGCATGATAGGCGAGCATATCAATAATGGAGATATTGTCATTTTCAACGTCAAACAGACAGAGGGTAACGGAATTTATGTGGTTTCCGTTGAGAATACCCTATTGGTAAAGCGGGTGGATTTTAGCCCCGCCAACAAGACCATCGAATTGAAAAGTGCAAACCCCAACTACAAACCCCGCCGCTTTTCGGGCAGCGAACTAAACGACATACGGATTGAAGGGCGGGTTGTGGCATGGTATCATAAGGTTTGAAAAAGGAAGGAGAAATTGTATGAATGTATTTTTGTATGTTTTAGACACTCTTGCCGATTGGGAAATCGGCTATTTAACCGCAGAAATCAATAGCGGAAGATATTTAAAGAAAAATATCGAAAAACCTAAAATTATCAAAGTTGGGAAAAACCTAAGCCCTATAAAAACAATGGGCGGTATGGAAGCAACTCCCGATATTGCTGTGAAAGAATTAAAAATGCAAAAAGGCGATCTGTTAATACTACCCGGAGCCGAAGCCTGGCTAAATGGGAATAATGATGAGATACTCAATTTTGTCAGGGAAAACATCGAAAAGGACATTACTATTGCCGCAATATGCGGGGCAACAATCGCAATGGCTAACTTTGGTTTATTGGATGGAATAAAGCATACGAGTAATGATCTTGGATTTTTAAAAATGGTATGTCCAAATTACAAAGGAGAAAGCAATTATTGTAATCAACCTGCAGCATCAGAAAAAAATGTAATAACCGCTTCAGGTATTGCGCCGTTGGAATTTGCCTATGAAGTATTTAAAAAAACAACCGTAATGGAAAATGCTGTTATTGAGGCATGGTATAATTTGTATAAAACACAAGACGGCAAGTTCTTTTTGGAATTGATGGAATTATTAAAATGACAAAATAAGGAGAAAATTGAACAAGTGGCATATTACAGCACCATACCGAAGGAAGAAACCTTTAAAGCGGCAGTGTTCCGTGATTTTTTCAACGCCTCAAAATATGCCTATGAACCAAATATTGGAAATATCGACTTTATTGTAACAGAAGCGAAAACCCTAAAAGATAATATCTGGAAACGCCACTACCTATGGGCGGAAAGCAAAAAAGGTGTCGCTGATATTTCCGCAATGCTTACACAGCTAGTTTTAACTATCAAAAAAATCTACGAAAAAGGGGAACACTTGCCCCCGCCGTACATTGCCTGTTTTGATACCGCCAAAATAGCCTTTGTTCCTTTTCACGATATATTGCCGATTTTCAATGACAATGATGTAAACTGGAACATTACCCCAAGCAATCATACCACTTCCGATTTCTTGAAAACCAAAAAGAAAATAGAAAAACTGTCAAAAAAGAACATTGTCATTTTTCAATTCGATACGGATAAAAAAGAAATTGTCGATTTTATAAATAGTAATCTGGCAGCCGGAAATATAACCGCTAAATTTCAGATAAATAAAAACAACTTTGTAATTATTTACAGCAAATGGCTGGAAAAGGTAAAAAAGAGTATTGCCATTGATTGGTCTCTGGTAAAAAAATCAGGTATCATAGACGGTGATTTTTTCCTTGCTGATTTGCTCTCAAAAGACAATTATACTCTAAAAGAAAAACTATTTGTTATTTTGATGAATGACCAGTATAAATTTGACAAAAAATTCGATGATGCAGGTTTTTCTCTGTATAAAGAAGTCGGTTTTAATGACAATCAAAAATCCCATAAGGAATTTTGGGACAAATATGAACGTCCCCCGTTGGAAGAATATTGGGATTATATAATAAACCGTAGGGATTTACTTGTACCGCAGGATATTAGAGAGCGCAAGGGTTCTTTCTTTACCTCACAACAATGGGTAGAACTCTCCCAAAAATATATTGCTGATGCATTAGGCGAAAACTGGCAAGATGAATACTACGTATGGGATTGTGCCGCCGGGACAGGCAATCTGTTGGCAGGGCTTACCAATAAATACAATATTTGGGCTTCCACCCTTGATAAAGCCGATGTTGATGTAATGAAAGACCGGATTAGAAACGGTGCAAACTTGCTTGAAGACCATGTTTTTCAGTTCGATTTTTTAAATGATGATTTTGAAAAATTGCCAAAAGGCTTACTTGATATTATTAAAAGCGAAAAAAAACGGAAAAAATTGGTTGTTTATATAAATCCACCTTATGCAGAAGCAACAAGTTCGGCTACAATTTCCGGCTCAGGCAAGAATAAACCAGGTGTTGCAATTATTAACAAGGTTAAAGATAAATATCAATCAAGTTTAGGAAAAGCAGCAAATGAAATATTCTCATTATTTGTTGCACGAATATACCACGAGGTACCAGATTCTAAATTAGCCTTATTTTCAAAAGTCAAATTTATAAACAGTCAAAATTTTAGGAATTTTAGGAATTTTTTTAGAGCAGAATTTAAAAAAGGGTTTATTGTTCGTGCTGATACATTTGACAATGTAGTTGGACTATTCCCTATTGGTTTTTCTATATGGGACAATAATGGGAAGAAATTCCCGAAAAGCGTTAAGTTTCAAGTAGATGAAAGTAGAATGAAAAAAACGTTTTATTCGACCACCGGTGATTCAATAAATAAATGGATTAAAAATTTTGACATAGATAAAAAAAATGCTATTGGTTTTTTATGCAATCCCGCCCCGGATTTTCTAAAAAACAATCAACCTTATATAACGGTGAATAAAGGAACTCGTCATTTTAATTACTATGGCTGTACGAATTTAAACCTAATTGAAGGTTGCATATATTTTTCAGTACGACTTTGTATAGATGCAACTTGGCTTAATGATAGAGATCAATTTTTATATCCATCCAACGATGAATATAAGAATGATATGGAATTTCAGAATGATTGCTTAGCTTTTACATTATTTCATGGGCAAAACAGAATTACTGTGAAAGATGGTGTTAATCACTGGATACCGTTTACTGAAACCGAAGTTAATTCCCGAGATAATTTTGACAGCCATTTTATGGTTAGTTTTATGAGCGGGAAAATAATTCAGAACGGTTATTCAGATTTATTTGAACAACACGAAGACACGTTTTGCATAAAGCGTAAATTTTCCAATGAAGCTAAAGCAGTATTTAAGGCTGGTAAGAAATTATGGAAATACTATCACTCTCAACCCTCTGCAAATGTGAATGCAAGTTTGTATGATATTAGGGAATTCTTTCAAGGCAGAGATGACAGCGGTAAAATGAATAACAAGAGCGCTGATGATACATACAATGTTTTGATAAAGGAATTGCGTCAGGCTTTAACTATATTGGCAGATAAAATTAAACCCAAAGTGTATGAGTATGGGTTTTTGGTGGAGTAGTATAATTCATCATGGATTTTGGTAAATTTGGTAATTTTTTTAATTCCCCGGCATTTTTGGCTATGCAGAAAAATCAAGCTGTTTTTTCCCAAATAAATAAAATGTCATCAATAGTTAATTCATCATCAGTTCAACAAGCTATAAAGGGTATACAGAAATTTGATAATAGTATGCTTCCGTTTACACAAACTATGGAAGCACTAGAAAAAGTATCAAGCTCAAAAACTACACTATCTCAAATACCTTTATTACAAAACCAATTTGTAGAAATATCAAATGCTTTAAGACCCGCTTATTCTCTTTCATCAGCCATAGAAAGCAACAGTTTAGTTCTTCGTTCATTAAAAATGTCAGGTATTTTTGATGGAATATCCGTTATTAGTAAAAATATGTCAGCAATCCAAGCTATCACAAAATTAAATGCTCTTATCCCGCTTGTTGACCCTATTGATTACGATCTATCATTTACAGACGAAGATAATATCTTGATAAATGATATACCAGTATCAAGAGACGATATTTTAGAAATTGCTATTGAGTTTAATAATCTATCTTTAGAAAATCTGAATGAGCCAAATAGTATTCCTAAATTAAAGAGTATAATCGGAAAACTATTTTTGTCATTTTTAGGATTTGTTTTATTTAATTTAACAGTCCAACCGCTTTTTGACAATGCGTTTGAATTAGCAAGAGAAATAATAGGTATTAATAAAATCTATGAAAAAATTGATATAAAAAGTTGGACTGAAGATAAATTATTTAAGAGTATTGATGATGATTTACCGTCGAATGAAGAAGATACACCTACAGCGATGGAGAGCGTCCGTCAACTATGTGATGATTGCGGTAAATGGGCAAGCGGCAATTTTATAGGTACAATTTGCAAAGATTGTTACGATGAAAAACAAGAAGAAGAACAAAACGGGAACTAAATAATTACATGTCAAATCTAGATTTTATTAAAAAGGACAAAATTGATAGTCTCCTAAATGCAGGTGGATATGTTCTTGACTTTACAAATAGGTCATTTCAAGAATTTGTTTATGAAAAAATACAAATCGATATTTATGAAAAATATCCTAGTTTATCAAAAGGGAAAATCCTAAGAGCAATATTAAATGATTATGATGATAGAATCGCAGGAAAATTATTATTGGAATTGTTACGATATATGCGAGAAAAGGAATTGATTGCTGATGAAGATAAAGAAAAATTCAAACAATGTGCTGAAATTGGAAATCATTTAATTGGAAAAACTACAAATGTAAAAGCTGCCTCTGATAAAAATACGGCTCCTCCCTCTCCTATTACATCAGTAATTGATTACGAAAAATATATGAAAGAATTATTGGAATTGGGAAATATGTCAGATAACCCACAGGCTAGGGGTTTTGCATTTGAAAAATATCTAAAATCATTATTTGATGCTTTCTCCTTACAGCCAAGATGTAGTTTTAAGTTAATGGGTGAACAGATTGACGGTAGTTTTATTTTAAGAGACGAAGTGTACTTGATTGAAGCAAAATGGACTTCAAGTTATATAGATAAAGGACAATTATCATTATATGCTGGACTTCCTCGGCTTGCAAAACGCATATCTGGAAAAGGATATCGAAGAAGCCATTTTACGTGATCTTGAGAGCTTTATTTTGGAATTGGGGAAAGGTTTTGCTTTTGTGGAACGGCAAAAACGCATGATAATAGACGGTGATGATTTTTACCTTGATCTTCTTTTCTATCATCGCAAATCAAAGAGGCTTGTGGCTATCGAACTCAAAATCGGCAAATTTCAGGCAAAGTATCAAGGCCAAATGAAACTGTACCTAAAATGGCTGAACAGGTATGAACGGCAGCCGGATGAAAATGAACCCATCGGCCTTATTCTTTGCGCCGGAGACAGCCGTGAACAGATAGAATTGCTGGAAATGGACAAGGACGGTATTATGGTCGCCGAATACTGGACAGAGCTTCCGCCAAAGGAAAAACTGGAAGAAAAAATCCATACGCTTCTTCTGGAAGCTCGTGAACGGATTAAAGCAAGGCAATTACTTGATAAGCGGAACTGATGCAATAAAGCCGGAGCAATTCTGCGATCAGTGATCGCAGAATCTATTTTTAATAGCAATTAATGGATATTGAATTTCTGCAGCCACTGATTGCAAAAATTGGATTGAAATTTCAGTTGCCGAGAATTCCTCGGTAACTGCCGCCGATAGCAACCATTTCGTGAGACACTTTCTCACAAATTTTGCCTTGACCTTGATTGATACAAAACTGATATTTTTTTAAAAAACACGTTTTTCTTGGCATTTTTTCGCTGCTATGCCATGATATGTTATGATACGTTATGGGTTCTTATGAACACTTAATTCCTTGCAGGATAAGGAGTTAGGCAATTTTTAGAAAAACCTGTGATACGTTATGATATGGTGTTATATGCGGTGATATGAACTCCAACACGTTTGCGCTGCTAGTGCCGAGAGGCTGCGTTAATAGTTTGACTTAAGCCAAACTATTAATGATGGGAGTTCAAGTCTTCTAGGCCGCAGGACAAATATCGTAATACAGGCGGTTTGTGTTGCTATCCGCTGGGCGGTGGATAACGAGAAAATTCTGCTTGACCCGTTCCGCAAGCTGGGTCATGAGGAGTTTCCAATGGGGCGATATAACGGTTTATTTTGAGTATTTCAGAAAGCATTCCGGGATTAACGAAATGGCAAACGGAGCCTTTACGGTAACAATGCAGAGAAAAATTGGCGGGATTTGTGCTATGCTATAATATAAGGAGCAGGATTGTTATGGCAATAATATCGGATGAATATTTCAGGGAAATGCACAATAAACTCAAGGATTATACGATAGTGCTAATAAAACCAACACCCAAAAGAAATGATGCAGGGGCAGATGCTATTATTTTTGAACACGCCCGCAAAAATCTTGCTATTAGCGAAGAAGGGTTAGCGTCTATTATTTGTCCTGTATTTGGCGGTAACAACCTTAGCGGCGTGTATATTTTTAACGTATCTGTAAACGAGGTTCAAAGAATTATGGATAATGATCCTGCCGTTAAGGCAGGTATTTTTATATACGAAATTTATCCATGCAAGGGATTCCCTGGTGCTTCTCTTGCGTAGACCGAGCATAATGCCTATAATGACTTTAGGTACGGCGGCCCTCAATATTTCTTATTATATTTGGAGGAATTCCAACCATTTTGATCTTTGTCATAAAAAGTACGAATAGTATTAACCAAACATTTTATATTTTTTTATACTTTTTTACAATCGTTTCTTATGGTGTCAGCCTTGAGGGAGGATGGATGTGGTGATTTCTGTAAAAGGGAATCAATCGAAAAAATAACCAAATCCGCCGTAAGCGTGCTAAATAGGCTTGAAGCTATTGATTCAAACGTCAAAATTACAGTCAGCATGGTTTTTGCAGCCACAGTCCAAAAACCTTCAGAACGATTGCTGTTTTCATCAAGAAGAACCATTTATGGTGGTATGCCCGCCCGAAAAAAAACAAAATTGCCTGTTTCACTTCATCCAACCTTGCTTGACGCTTTTTCTCAAAAACCGTAGATTCTATCTATGATTTGGAGGTGAATTTATGGATATCAGCATTTTAAGGAAACTGAAAATAGAGAATAATAATAATGCTGTTATTCTTAATGCCCCGGATGAATTTGCCAAAATATTAAAAAATTTCAAAGGCAGCGTAACAAACAAAATCAAAGGAAAGTATAGTTATATACAAGTTTTTATTACATCACAAGCTGAATTTGTTAAGTTAGGTGAATTATTGTCAAATTCGATAGACGGTGATGGCCTTTTATGGATTTGTTATCCCAAGGGGACATCGAAAAAATATTCAAAAATTGACTGCAATAGGGATACACTACGAGAAGCTATCATTTCCTATGGCTTTGAAGGAGTATCTATGATTTCTTTAGATGATGATTGGTCTGCCATGCGGTTTAGAAATTCTAAATTCATCGGGAAAAGATAATATAGTTTTCCGCGCCGGCCGTACCCAATTTTTTTTAAAAAATTCGCACATACTTTACAGCAGACATTTTAAATGTTATTATTATGGCAACGGAGAAAAAACATGGATATTTATGAAGCTCTTAACGGACGTAGAAGTATCAGAAAGTACCGGTCTGCAAAAATTGAAAACGAAAAGCTGATTAAGCTTGCGCAGGCTGCAATAACAGCACCCAGCAACGGCAACTCACAGCCTTGGGATTTCATTTTTGTAACTGACACTGAACTTATCAATCAGCTTTGTAAAATACTTGAAGAAGTACACCATGAGTATTTTGGGAAAGGACGTAAAGACAATCTTGAAGGCGAAATTCTAAAGGAAAAAGTTTCCTCATATGGGCGTATGGCAAATGTCCCGGTTTTTCTGGTTGTTTGTATGAATATTAAAAATCAACAATTAAATAAACCTTACGAAGACTGGACAACAAAATGGGCGCATCATAGCATTGCTGCGGCTATGCAAAATCTTATGCTCGCTGCCTTTGCGGAAGGATTGGGGACTTGCTGGCTTGGCACCCCGGGCTGGCAGAATGAAAAAATTAAAAGCCTTCTAAATATTCCGGACAAAACGGATATTTTTGCTATGTCTCCTATTGGTTATCCTGATGAATCGCCAAAGTCGAGGCCGCGTATGCCGGTAGAAGAAGTTACTCATTTTAATAAATGGAGTGTACAAAAAAATTGAACGGGTTTTATATGCGGCGATATTTCCCGCAGGCTAAGGAGGCCAAACATGGCTGAAAAAGAAAAAGGCGGTTTTAGGGACAGCAAAGCCCCTGGAACCCTGACGGTTGTATTCACAGACGGCGCAGGAAAGGAATGGGGACGGCTTTATGCCTCTCCAAAAGTGTTCAGCACCGGCTCGGTGGGCTTTAACGCTTCTGGCAAGATCCTCAACCCCGATAACCCCGAAGCAAAATATCAGGTAGGAACCAATATCACCCTGGTAAACTCCAAGCCAGCCTGAACGGCAGTCTGCTTACAACGCCCTGTTTAAGGAAGAAGTCCGCCTTGGGGCTTCGTTCGCCAAGTATTGTTCCCTGCTCATGACCCGGACACCAAAGATTTTTCTGGCCGCGGCGCTAAGGTATTCAACTGTCATATTGGGTTTGTAATGTTTTGACGCCAGTTCGTCGGTATAATCCCAGAGAGGATAAACTATAAAGGGGCTTCTCCGTTCTCTGCCGTAGTGGCAGACCGTGGGGATAATCCCGGCAAGGTCTATAGTACAGGAAGCTCCCTGGGTTTTTCTTGCCTTGATATAGGCCAGGGCGCCGGTAATCGTATCCGGGGTCCAGGACGACTGGGTATGGGAAAGAAGGTCCCCCAAGGAATAATAAACGACCAGTTTTCCCCCGTCGGGCCGGTCAATTACATCTACCGGTTCGGTTACATGAGGATGATGACCCAGGATTAAATCTACCTTGTGCAGAGCCATAAAGCGGGCCAGTTCCCTTTGTTCATTGCTCACGGTATGCTGGAATTCATTGCCCCAGTGCATGGAAACCACCAGCAGATCGCAGTGAGGGCGCAGGGCGTCTATTTCCTGTCCCATCACTTCTTGGTCTATGATCCCCGCCAGCCAGGGTTTGTCCCGGGGAAGTGAAAAGCCGTTTAGGCCGTAGGTATAGGATAGGAACCCCGTTTTTATGCCGTTTTTTTCGATGATCTGCCTTTCGGTTTTTCGGGCTTCTTCGGTACGGAAAACTCCCAGGCAGGTTATTCCCCGGGATTCCCAAAAATCCATGGTACCGTAAACCGCTCCTTCCCCCCGGTCCATGACATGGTTGGAAGCGTGATTAACCACGGAAAACCCCGCATTGATAAGGCCTTGCCCCGCATCTTGGGGTGTGTTAAAAACGGGGTATCCCGAATAACCGAACTGCTTTCCTCCCAGTACCGTTTCCTGATTAACAAAGGCAATATCTGCTTTTTCAATAATTGGTTTTATCTGTGCATAATTGGGACCAAAATCGAAACGTTCTTCGTCCCCGCTTACCCTAGCGCTGTTGTAGATAATGTCGTGGATCAGGTTATCCCCTGCCGCAATAATGGTGATAGATCGGGCCGCTTCGGCGTTTCCTGCCGTTTTGTAAACAGGCATTTCCGGCTCGGTACAACGAGGAAAAAACAAAAGCCCCGTTAAAACCGCCGCGGACAGTAGTTTTCCGGATGGCTTCATGATGGATTAAATATACTACAAATTCTCCGTTCTGAACACTATTGACACGGCGCTAAATGCCATGCTTCATGGCTTGCCTAACATTCCCTTTTTTGATACCCTTTACGGGAGTCCTTTGGGACGTAGGCAAGTGGTAAGCCACCGGGTTTTGGCTCCGGCATGCACAGGTTCGAACCCTGTCGTCCCAGGTACACAGGGGAACCCTGGAGCCCCAGCAATTTTTTAAGGAAGCATTATGGCACAAGTTGTATTTTCAGCCCAAGGCAGGGCAAATAAAGGATCCGGAGAAGCAAGAAGACTCAGGCGGCTGGGCCGGATTCCGGCGGTACTCTATGGCCGCAAAGGCAGCGCCCTTGCTATAGATCTGGACGCCCGGGATTTTACGAACCGGGTCAAAGGTATTTCTGAAAGTACCATCGTCAAGGTTGATGTTAACGGCCAGGTCCACGAAGCCTTTGTAAAGGCCACCCAACGAAACATCAAGGACGGCGCCATACTCCACATCGATTTTTACGAAATCGAAGGGAACACCATCGTCAGGGCCAGGGTATCCCTCCACATCCATGGAAATCCAATCGGTGTCCGGGAAGGAGGTATTCTGGAAACTCCTCTCCACGATATTGAAGTTGAATGCCTTCCCAAAGATTTGCCCGAGCGGCTCGACGTGGACATTTCCTCTCTTAAGGCAAACCAGTCCATCCATGTCCGGGATTTGACCTTGGGCGGCGGGGTAAAGCTGATCTCCAACCCCGATCAGGTAGTGGCCCTGGTTAAATTCGCCAAGGCTGAAGCCGCTCCCGCCGAAGAAGCCGCTGTCGCTGCGGAAGGCGTTGCTGCGGAAAGTGCCGCTGCTCCTGCGGCTGAAAAAAAGTCTGAAAAGGAAAAATAAACAATAACTAACAATGATTTGTTTACTTCCTTTGAAACCGCGGTTCTTGCGGGGTTAAACACATTCTTTGCCGGAAAGCCGGGAAAACACACGGTTTTGGCGGCCCTTTCCGGCGGCGCTGATTCTACCGCCATGATCGCGGCTCTGGCTTCTCTGAGAAAGGCGGTTCCCCTTGAACTTCATGCCCTTTATGTTAATCATGGGATCCGTCCGCCGGAAAAATGCGCCGCCGATGAATGCGCCGCCGGGGCGCTTTGTAAAAAACTCGACATTCCCTTTTCCATAAAAAAGTTTCCCTCCGGAGCGATAGATGCCCATGCCCGGCAGTGTGGCACAGGGATTGAAGGGGCGGCCAGATATTTCCGCTATACAGCGCTTCGGAAAGAAGCCCGCCGGCTTGGAGCGGATGCAATTCTTACCGCCCATACCGCCAATGACCGGCTGGAAACCATCCTCATGGCATTTTTCCGGGGTTCCGGCCCGGCGGGACTTGGCGCTATGAATTCTCCGCCGGCGGAATTTGCCGGCATACGTTACGGACAGGAGGAATCGCCGGATCCTCCCATCGTGCGGCCCCTGCTTTTTCTTAGCCGTTCCGATATTCTTGAATATTTGAAATATCGGGATCTTTCCCACTGTATCGACGAAACCAATACCGATGAACGCTTTTTTCGGAACAAGGTGCGCCTCCGGCTTATCCCAGTGCTGGATCAGCATTTTCCCCAATGGCGGGAATCGGCACTGCGGCTTGGAGAAACCCAGGCCATGGCGGCAACTTTTTTAGCGGAAGAAGCGGAGAAACGCCTGTCCTGGATACATGATTCAGCAAATTCACATTTAAGCCTTTCTGCGGAAACTTTTTTTTCACAGCCGGAAATACTCCGGGAAGAAGCCCTGTTCCAGGCCATCGATATTCTTGCCCGGACCGGAGGAGAAAGCCTTATCACGGAACAGCCCCGGAGGAAAGCGATCCGGTCCTTTGCACGGGGCGGGACCGCTGCGAATCTTGGCCGGTTTCTGCTGGAAAACAAAAAGGGCCGGATAGGGGTGAAAAAAACGCCCCCCCTTTTTACGGAGGATGGTTTTTCGGTGTTGATTAAAAAGGCCGGAGTTTATAAGCTGGAAGGACTTACCATAACCGCCTCTCTGGAGCATATTGATTCTGGGGGAATGGTTTTTTTCGGGCAGCTTCCGGCGGTGATTCGTTCTGTCAACGGGAAGATCCTGGCCGAAGACCGGGACGGCAGGGCGGCAGTGATTCAACCCGAAGGAACCGGCGTTCTTGTTTGGAAACGGGAACATTCTCCGGGGACAGGCGGGCTGAGCTTTGCGATACAAATAAATGGAGGATCCTGTTGAATGGATCACAATGATAAATCAAATAAGCCCCAAAAGCCCCTCTTGCCCAGCGGAAGACCCAATCATCTTGCCTTGTTTTTTCTCCTCATCATGGTTACCCTCTTTGTGGCCTATTATTTCCGGACCGAACCCAATATTCAGGACATGGCCTACTCTGATTTTATTCAGCATTTAGGCCGCAACGAAATAGTCAATGTCGTAATCTACGATAACAATACTATCGAAGGAACCCGCCGTACCCAAAGTGGTGATCAGGGACACTTTAAAACGCTTATTCCCTATTCTGATCCCTCCCTGGTTCCCAATCTGTTGAGCCAGGGCATCAAGGTTACCGGCGCAGCGGCAGGTATTAGTCCGCTGCGGATCGTGCTGGATATTGTTCCCTGGATTCTGATCATTGGCTTTATTTGGTTTATGATGAGAAATATGCAGGGGGCGGGGTCCCGCAATTTTCAATTCGGAAAAAGCCGGGCCAAGCGCTATCATAACGAAGGAAAAAAAATCACCTTTTCCGATGTGGCGGGTCAGGTGGACGCCAAGTATGAATTACAGGAAGTCGTATCTTTTTTAAAGGACCCCCAAAAATTTACCAAGATGGGCGCCCGAATTCCCAAGGGAGTACTCCTTGTGGGTATGCCCGGTACGGGAAAAACCCTCATGGCCAAAGCGGTGGCGGGAGAAGCGGGGGTGAATTTTTTTCATATGTCCGGTTCCGACTTTGTGGAGATGTTTGTCGGTGTCGGCGCCAGCCGGGTCCGGGATCTTTTTGATCAGGGCCGGCGCAGCGCTCCCTGCATTATTTTTATTGATGAATTGGATGCGGTGGGCCGGACCCGGGGAGCCGGTTACGGCGGCGGCCACGATGAACGGGAACAGACACTGAACCAGCTTTTGGTGGAGATGGACGGCTTTGATTCCAAGGATGGAGTGATCATCCTCGCTGCCACCAACAGGCCCGACGTGCTGGATCCGGCCCTGCTCCGGCCTGGGCGCTTTGACCGTCAGGTGGTGGTGGCCATGCCGGACATCAAGGAACGGGAAGCAATCCTCAGCATCCATGCCGCAAAAATTCCCCTGGCCGAAGAAATAGATCTTGTCCGGGTAGCCAGGGCAACCCCCGGCATGAGCGGTGCGGAAATTGCCAACCTGATTAACGAAGCGGCCCTCTTTGCAGCCCGAAAAGACAAAAAAGCGGTGGAGATGAGCGATCTGGAAGAAGCCCGGGACAAGGTACTGATGGGGGTGGCCCGGAAGACACTGGTGGTGAGCGACAAGGAACGGCGTATGACCGCCGTCCACGAAGCGGGCCATGCCCTGCTCCATTATTTTCTTAAAAACGCCGATCCCCTCCACAAGGTAACGATAGTTCCCCATGGCCGGGCCCTGGGCATGGCCATGTCCCTGCCAGAAGAAGACAGTTACAGCCGCACTAGGGGCTGGATCGAAGACCGCATCGTAATCTGCTACGGCGGTTGGACGGCGGAAAAACTCTTTTTCGACGAAACCACCACCGGCACCAAACAGGATCTGGAGCAGGCCACCGACATGGCCCGGCGCATGGTCTGCGAATGGGGCATGGCGGAAGAATTGGGACCCGTTACATACGGCCAGGAGGACGAACCGATTTTTTTGGGCAAGGAAATCGCCCGGCACAAAGATTACTCGGAAGAAACCGCCAAATGTATCGACATGGCCATCAAAAAGATCCTGGAAGAAGCGGTTAATACGGCCCGGAATATTCTGGAAAGCCGCAAAACCGAACTGGAAAAACTTGCTGATGCTCTTCTGGCCCGGGAAACCCTGGTCGATGAAGAAGTGCGTACTTTATTTGGACTACCGCCGAAATAAAAGTCCTTGACAGCCCTTTGTCAAAAGACATATCCTGAATAAACCCCGAGAGATTAGCTCATCTGGATAGAGCGTCAGCCTCCGGAGCTGAAGGTGGCAGGTTCGAGTCCTGTATCTCTCAATAAGATGGAGTAACATGGAGCCAATTATTCTGGCATCAGGTTCCCTGCGCAGACAAGAATATTTTAAACTGCTGGGACTGCCCTATAACATTATGCCAGCTAAACTGGATGAAAAACCCAGCCCTGATCAAACCCCGGAAGAGTTTACCCGGGATATGTCGGTACGGAAGATCAACGCCATTATTGACCGGCTCCGGGGCCGCATACCACGCTGGATCTTCGGAGCCGATACGGTTATTTCCGTTGACGGGGAAATTTTTGGAAAAGCCGCGGACCGCGACGGCGCCAAAGCGATGCTTCTACGCCTGGAAGGGCGGGAACACGAAGTATGCACCTCGGTGGCCCTCTTTAGCGGTAAAAATCAGAACATTGACTGCCGTACTGTTCTGTCCACGGTGTGTTTAACTCCCCTTTCGGACAAGGAAATTGAATGGTACCTCAACTCCGGGGAATGGCAGGGGGCGGCAGGATCCTACAGGATACAGGGACTGGGGGGTTGTTTTGCCACTTCCATAAAAGGCTCCTATAGCGCCGTTGTGGGCTTGCCCATCCATGAATTGTATCGTATGCTCATAGAAAATGGGTACCAGTACGGCGCATAGTTGCTGGACTCTGCAATGCGTTTCGAAAGATTCGTCTTGCTAACTTCCTCCCGGCTATTGACGGGAGAGATATAGAGAAGGTTGGCGGAATCAGCAGGATTCCGTCCAGGAGGAAAAAGTGGCGGTAGTCACCATGAAAAGCCTGCTTGAATCGGGGGTACACTTCGGTCATCAGGTAAAGCGCTGGGATCCCCGGATGAAGAAATACATCTTCGCCGAGAGGAACGGGATCCACATTATCGATCTGCAAAAGACCATCCAATCAATCAAGGACGCCTATGAAGCGGTACGCAAAACCGTGGTGGCGGGCAAGTCGGTTCTTTTTGTGGGTACCAAGAAGCAGGCCCAACAGGCCATCCAAAAAGAAGCGGAACGCTGCGGTATGTTCTTTATTAACAACCGCTGGCTCGGCGGCATGCTTACCAACTTTGTTACCATCAAAAAATCCCTGCTCCGTCTTAAAAAACTGGAAAAAATGGAAGTGGACGGATCCTTTGAAAACCTGACCAAAAAGGAAATCGCAGCCCTGGCCAAGGAACGGTCCAAACTCCAGAAAAACCTTGGGGGCATCAAGGAAATGAAAGAGATACCGGGGATTCTTTTTATCATCGACACGAGGATGGAATCCATCGCCGTTGCCGAAGCCCGGCGCATAGGTATTCCCATTGTGGCCGTGGTGGACACCAACTGCAATCCCGAAGGGATCGACTATCCCATTCCAGGAAACGACGATGCGATCCGGGCGATAACCCTTTTTACCCAGATCATCGCCAACGCCGTAGTCGAAGCAGATAACGAAGCGGGACTTAAGATCATCGAAACCCTGGGTGAAGAAGATGAGGACATGGAAGAGATGATGAACGATATTTCCCTAAAAGAAGAAGACCGGGAAATCGACATAGAATCCTATGCATCCAGCGGAGAAGGAGAAAATGCCAAGGCGGAAAATACAGCGGCAGAGGAAGAACATTCCAACGATAATTTTCCGGTAGATGTGGACAAGGTATACGAAGAGGAGTAAGGAATGGCTGAGGTAAACGCCCTAGATGTAAAAAAGCTCCGGGAAAAAACCGGGGCGGGAATGATGGAATGTAAAAATGCCCTGGTTGCTTCCAACGGCGATGCGGAGGCGGCAGAGAAATTGTTGAAAGAAAAAGGCCTCGCCGCGGTGGAAAAACGGTCGGGACGGGCCGTCAACGAAGGCAAAATTTTTATCAAAATAAAAGATGACGGCTCGAAGGCGGCGCTGGCGGAAATTGCCTGTGAAACGGATTTTGTGGCCCGGAACCCGGACTTTATTGCCCTGGGAGAAGCAGTAACCGCCAAGGCCCTGGAAAAAAACTCCGCCGGGGTTACAGAAGAACTTACGGCCATGGTTACCGCCCTGGCGGCAAAGATCAGGGAAAACATGACCTTGAAACGGCTTTTGACAGTAGATGCCGGGCCCCGTGAATACCTCTGCCGGTACATTCACGGTGATGGAGCCATCGGGGTAGTGGTAAAACTTGCCGTCGACAAGGCCGAGGCCCTTGCAAACGAAGACATCAAAGCCTTTGCCTTTAGCATCGCCCTTCATGTGGCGGCCTTTAACCCCATGTCCCTTTCCAGGGAAAAAGTGGATCCCGCCTGGCTCAAGGAGCAGGAAGATATTTTCCGCAAACAGATGGAACAGGACGAATCGGTCAAGGGCAAACCTGCTAATGTAACGGATAATATCCTAAAAGGAAAAGTAAACAAATTCCTCAAGGAAATCTGTCTCCTGGATCAGGGGTATGTAAAGGACGAAAAACTAAGCGTTGCCAAGGCTTTGGAAGAGGCAGGAAAAAAGGCCGGCGCAGTTCTTTCCATTGCCGATTTTGTTTATTACAAGGTTGGTGCATAATGCATAGCGCCATTAGATCCTGCGAAGAACGGATGAAAAAAACCATCGCCAGCCTTAAAGAAGGTTACGCCGCCCTTAGAACAGGCAGGGCCTCCCCCGCCCTCTTCGACAAGATCCGGGTGGATTACTACGGAGAAAAAACTCCCTTAAATCAAACTGCAAACATTTCCACCCCCGAAGCCAGGCTTATCGTCATCCAGCCCTGGGATAAGGCCTTGATTGGAGAAATTGAAAAAGCAATCCGTTCTTCGGAACTTTCCCTTAATCCTTCCAACGACGGCAAGGTAATCCGAATCGCCATTCCCCCCTTAACGGAAGAACGGCGGAAAGAACTGGTAAAGCAGGCCAAGGGGCAGGCAGAACAAAGCCGGGTAGCGATCCGCAATATACGCCGGGACGGCAATGAGGAGTTAAAAAAATTCCTCAAGGACAAGGAATTGACCGAAGACGAGGAAAACAAGAATTCCGAGGAACTTCAAAAGTTAACTGATTCCTGCATAAAACAGATTGATGCGGTACTGGAGGAAAAAGAATCGGAGATCATGGAAGTTTGATCAATCCCGGCGGGTTCCCGCAGCATGTTGGGATCATCATGGATGGAAACGGCAGATGGGCGGAAGCCCGGGGAGACCGGAGGACCCAGGGGCATTTGGCGGGACTCCAGGCGGCCAAGCGGGTAGTCAAGGCCGCCGCCGGAATGGGTATTCGCTACCTTACCTTGTATGTGTTCTCCACTGAAAACTGGAAACGAACCGCCGAAGAAGTGGGCTTTATCATGGGACTGGTAAAGCAATACCTCCGGAGCGAACTGGAATTCTACCGGGAAAATTCCATATGGCTCCGCTATGCGGGGGACTCGGCGGGATTGCCGCCTGACATCGCTGCGGAAATAAAGTCGGTCTGCAATGAAACGGCTGGGGCGGACGGAATTCAGGTAATCCTGGCCCTGAACTACGGCGGCCGCAACGAAATAGTCCGGGCGGTAAAGCGGGCCGCCCTGGCGGGAGAAGACTGTTCCGCCATAAATGAAGCGGCCATTGCCCGGTATCTGGATAACCCGGACGTACCCGACCCTGACCTTATCATCAGGAGCGCCGGTGAATGGAGGACAAGTAACTTTCTTCTTTGGGAAGGAGCCTATGCGGAATACTATGTTTCCTCCGTACTATGGCCGGACTGGACGGAAGCAGAACTGGCCCTGGCCATTGAAACTTACCAGAAGAGAAAACGGAAATTCGGCGGTGTATCATGAATAAGCAAAAAATAATACAACGACTGCTTATCTTTTTTGCGGGCGTTCCGCTAGTGGTGGCCCTCGTCATCTTCCTGCCCCAGTACAATCACCTGGCCTTGAATATCTTTGTGGTCATAGTCAGTTCTCTGGGAGCGGTGGAATTTGCCCTAATGCTCAGGGCCAGGGGTTTCCCTGTCTATGTACCGGAAGCGGCAATACTGGGATCCTTGAGTCCTCTGGCGGCAACTTTTATTGTAAGTTTTGACACCAACAGCCAGATTACCCAGTTTCTTTTTATCGCCGGTGCTTTCTGGGTTTTAGTTTCGGAAGTTTTTTACCACAAATCCAGAACAGTACACTCCGCTGAACGAACGACTGCAGGTGAAGGCGCTTCTCCGGATTATTCTCTTGTGCTCAACCGGCTTACCGCATCTTTATCGGTGATGATCTACCCAGGCCTTCTTTTAAGCTGGGTGATCACTATGTCAACTCTGGAACATTCTATCTATGTTCTCCTGACCTTCATCTTTACGGTCATGAGCAACGATTCTATGGCCTGGGTCTCGGGAATGCTCTTTGGCAAAAACAACAGAGGGGTCTTCTCGGTAAGCCCCAATAAAAGCATTGCCGGCTATGTGGGGGGCATGACTGCCTCCATTGGAATTTGTATTGCTATGGCGTATGCTGTTCCAAAAGCATTTGTGCCGGATCAAATAGCCAAACTCCCTTCGGCATTACTGCTGGGTTTTTTTTCCGGCATCACGGTAATCCTGGGAGACCTAGCCGAATCGGCGATAAAACGGAGCAGCGGTTTTAAAGATTCAGGTAATCTGTTCCCAGGCAGGGGCGGTGTCCTGGATTCCACCGATTCTGTTGCATTAACAGCCCCGCTTTTTTATGTGCTGTACCGTTTCTTTTTTTAAATAGAATTTTGGAGTTTACAAGATGCTAACGGCTTTAAAAGTATTCCTTGGGTTGATTGGTCTTGGCATAGTAGTCTTTGTTCACGAATTGGGCCATTTTATTGGCGCCCGTCTGTGCGGCATAGATGTGGAAGCATTTTCCATCGGCTGGGGCAAACCGCTTTTAAAAAAGAAAATCGGCACCGTAGAATACCGGCTGGGCCTTTTCCCTCTGGGGGGCTACTGCAAAATGCGGGGGGACAGCGAATACGATGAATTCTGGGAAAACAAAAAAAACGGTATCGATCCGGCCCCCGGCGCCTTTTTTGCCGCCCGGCCCTGGAAACGGATCATTACCGCCTTTGCGGGACCTCTTTTCAATTTTCTTTTTGCGATTGTAGTACTCTCAGTGATCTGGGGAAGAGGCACGGAAGTAGCAACCCTGGAAAACAGGATCGTACTTCTGACCGACCTGGACGGAGAAAGTTATCCTTCCGATCAGGGAGGACTTTTGACCGGAGACAGGATAGTGGAGATCAATAAAAAGAAAATTGATAATTACCGGGACATACGGAAAAACATCGCCCTTAATCCGGATAAGGACCTTCCCATTACGGTAATTCGGAACGGAGAAACCGTTATACTTTCGGTTCACCCCAATATGGATTCAAAGGGGTCGGGCAAAATCGGCGTCTACCCCTGGGTAGAGCCCCTGGTTCAGGGGATCCGTCCAGGCAGCCCTGCAGAAAAAGCAGGTCTCCAGCCGGGGGACCGGATTCTTGCGATTGACGGAAAAGAACTTCCATATGAGGCCGCCATCATAAAAATTTTCAATACCGCCCGCCCGGCAAATTTTACCCTTGATTTTGACCGGGGCGGAACAACACACACGGCGGAACTCCAGGATGTTGCCTACCAAGAGGGTCTTCCCAATCTGGGTATTGAATACCCAATGGTCCGGGCTTCAACACCTGCCCTTTCACCCTTCGGAGCTTTGGCCGTCGGCGGCAGGGAAGCGGCAGAAACCTTCGCTATTTCCGTAAAAAGCCTGGGGTATCTTTTTAAGAAGGACATTGATCTTACCCAGGCCGTATCAGGCCCCGCCCGCATTACCTATATGATGGGAGATATTGCCGCCGGGGGGTTCGAAGAAAGCGCCGTCACAGGAATTGTTTCCGCCTTTAATTTTCTTGCCCTTGTCTCCATTGCCTTGTGCCTGATGAACCTCCTCCCCCTCCCAATTCTGGACGGCGGCATGATCATCCTCTTTATTATTGAAACGATAAAAAGGCGGCCCATTCACCCAAAGGCGGTGTCGGCCTTTCAAACTGCAGGGATGGTGATCATCTTTGGCCTTATGATTTTTGCGGTTTTCAATGATATACTCTTTTTTACCAACCGGTAATAAAATAAGGGAAGGAGTGCAAAATGAAGCATAAAATACCCTGTTTCTGCGACAATACCTTTGTAATTGATGCGCCTGAAGAAATTAACCTGGATACGGATCCCCAGCATATCGAAGATATACTGGCGGGAAATTTTATGAATTATACCTGCACCAACTGCGGTAAAAAACATAAACCGGAATTTGTCCTTGCCGTTAACTGGCCGAGCAAGAACCTTAACCTGGAAGTGCTTCCCGAACTGGATCGGGGCGGGTTCTACCGCAGAAAAGAAGAAAAAGAAGCGGCCCAGGAAACGGTAATCTCTTATCCGGAAATGGCTGAACGGATTGCCATGGTAAAGGACGGGCTGGTAACGGAGGCGGTGGAAGCCCTCAAATACTACCTTTTTGTAAAGGCCGATGAAAACTACCCGGAAGAAGATATCAGCGTCTGGTATCACTCAAAAAACGAAAGCGGTTTTGAATTTCACATTCATGGTATCAAAGATAACGAGGTAGCGGTCATGCACATCCCCCCGGCGCTGTATGAAAAAACCCTGGGCGATTTTCAGGGAAACTCCAAGACGGAACCTTTCCCTTCCCTGCGGGTAAAAAGCTACTGTTCCATTCAAAACATGCTCCGGCCAGACGAGCTAAAGTAACAATGAATCCGGCAATGGACCTTATCAGGGAAGCTTTCCACTACCAGAGCCGCTTTGCAGGCTCCACCATGGTATTCAAGATCGATTTTCCCGTCACCGCCGAAGGATCCTTTCCTTCCCTGATAAAAGATCTGGCCCTGCTGGCCCGGACAGGCTTCCGGGTAGTAATAGTCCCCGGCGCCAAGGAATGGATAGATTTGGTCCTGGCGGAAAACAGCATCGTATCCCGTTATGCTCCATCGGCAGCCCACGGTCAGATCCGTATCACCGGAGAAGGAGCTATGCCCTTTGTGGAGATGGCATCATTCCATGTGGCCACCCGGTTTATGACAGCCCTTTCGGCAAATCACTGTGATTCGGTGATAGGAAATTTTGTCCGGGCCCGGGGTCTGGGGGTGTTGAAGGGCATCGACATGGAAAATACCGGCAGGGTGGAAAAAATTCTGACAAAGCCCATCAGAAAAATTCTTAATTCAGAAATGGCGGTTATTCTTCCCTGTATTGGCTGGGGAGCTTCGGGAAAACCCTACAATGTACCCAGCGACGAGATCGCCCTGGCGGCGGCGGAAAGCCTGGGGGCGGTAAAACTTTTTGTCGTGTCCGCGGAAAAAAACCTTTTGGCCCTTAGGCTTCCGCCGGATCAATCAAAGAAACCGGCTGCAAAGATAGCGGAACGGATCATCCGGCTTAAACCAAAAGAGGCAGAAGCAATTCTAAAACTCAACAAAGCAGAAATGGGAAAGGGAAAAGACCCCGCCGCCGCCAGGGCCCTTGCAGAACTGCGGCTGGCCCTGGGCGCATCCAAAGCTGGAGTGGAGCGGATCCACATTATCGACGGCCGGGAGGAGGGCGCCGTTTTACGGGAACTCTTTTCTAACCTGGGATCGGGTACCATGGTATACGCCGATGAATACGAAGCAATCCGGCCCCTAAAAACCCAGGACATTCCGGATCTCCTTAGGATCATGGAACCTCTGATGCAGCAGGGGATCCTTGTCAATCGTTCTGCAGAAGAAATTCTGGAAAAAAAAGATGATTACTGGGTGCTTGGCATTGACGGCCAGGCCCATGCCTGCGGAGCTCTCCATCAGTGGAAGGAGCAGGGAGAAATTGCCGCCGTCGTCGTGGACAGCGCATATGCCGACATGGGCCTGGGAAGCCGTATTGTCCGTTTTCTCATCAATAAGGCGTCCGGAAAAGGGCTGCGGCAGGTTTTTGCCCTTACCACCCAAACCCAGGACTGGTTTGAAACGCTGGGGTTTAAAGAAGTCGGCCCCGAAATCCTGCCGGAGGAACGAAAAAAAACCTGCCATCGAAAGCGGAAAAGTAAAATTTACGCTCTGGAACTACGATAAGCATTACCCTTACATTGACCGGACACTGACCCTGCTCTATACTACAGCCATATACAAAAACAAGGAGCGTATCATGCCGGGTAAAAAAACCACAGTTTTGAAAAACCTTTTATGGGTTTTCTTTTTCGCCAGTATCTGCCTTGCGGCATTGAGCCTGCCGGGCTGCGGTATAAAAAAAGCGGAGGCCCAGTCGATTCCTTCCTCAACGGCGAACACGCCGGCTCCCGGTGGAGATAAACCAGCCGTCTATATGACCGGGAACATAAGTCCGGCGGGACTCATGGCGGTCTATGATGCATTGGGACTTTCGGCCAGCGGCAAGGTGGCGGTCAAAATAAGTACCGGAGAACCGGGCAATAAACATTACCTTGCGCCGGATCTTATCAAGGAACTGGTCCAGCGGGTAAACGGTACCATTGTAGAATGCAACACCGCATATGGCGGAAGGCGGGCCAGCGCCGCCGCCCACTACCAGGTGGCAAAGGACCACGGTTTTACCGCCATTGCTCCGGTGGTAATTCTGGACGAAAAGGCTGACATCAGCATTCCGGTCTTTGGCGGAACCCATCTTAAAGAAGACATCGTGGGAGAACGGTTTAAAGAATTTGATTTTCATATTGTGCTTTCCCATTTTAAGGGACATCAGATGGGCGGTTTCGGCGGAGCGTTGAAAAATATGTCCATTGGCTATGCTTCGTCAGCGGGCAAGGCGTGGATCCATACTGCGGGAAAAAGCAAAACCAGCATGAGGGGAGGAGATCAAAACTCCTTTCTTGAATCAATGGCCGAAGCCGCCAAGGCGGTGGCCGATGCCAACAGGGAAAAAATTCTTTATATCAATGTAATGAACCATCTTTCTGTGGACTGCGACTGTAACGGAAGACCTGCGGCTCCGACCATGGCGGATATTGGCATCCTCGCCTCCCTTGATCCAGTGGCGCTGGATCAGGCCTGCGTAGATCTGGTATATGCAGCAAAAGACGGAAAAGACATTGTCGCCCGCATTGAATCGAGAAATGGACTATTGACGATAGAGCATGCGGAAAAAATCGGCTTGGGCAGCAAGGTATACAATCTTATCAAACTGTAAATCACACGCTGGGGTACGATGGCGGTCATACCGCAAAATCAATAAGAAATCCCGTAAAGAGGGCAAAGAGGACTGCAAAGGCTATGTACACAACAAAACCCTTTAGCCGCAGGATGATCTTTACCGCACCCAAGTTAGTTATCTTCATGGCCGGACCGGCGATCATGAAGGCCGAAGCGGAACCAAGGGACATCCCGTTTCCCATCCACGAGATGAGCAGCGGAATAGTGCCGCCGCCGCAGACGTAAAGAGGAACTCCCACGGTGGCGGCCATGAGGAGGCCGAACCCCTGGTTTTTGCCAAAAAGGGCGGCCATGAAATCCTCGGGAACATAGCGCTGAAACAGGGCCGAAAGGGCGACGCCAAAAAGAAATGCCGGACCCGTAGCTTTTAGGTTCCGAAACAGGTTTTTAAAAAAACGCGTCAAGAGATTGGCATCCGTATCGTTGTTCTTAGTTTCGCCGAAACTTTTAAAATTAAAAAAATTCCTGCCCCGAAAAAAGAAATGAACCAACAGCCCGGCGGTGATGCCGCAAAGAAAACAACTTGTAAAACGAATTGTCATGGCGGTCTTTCCCATGGCGGCGCTGTAAACAAGAAGCTGGGGATTCAGAAGGATCGAACTCATCATAAATGCCGCGAGCCAGCCTTCTCCCATTCCCTTTTCTGCAAAGGATGCGGAAATGGGAATGGTGCCGTACATACAGAGGGGAGAAGCAATGCCTGCCAGGGAGGCGGGAATGATTCCTAAAAGCCCAAGGTTTTTTTTCTGCAGGGCGGCAAACATGGCGTGGATCTTTTCCTTGCCAAATACCGAAACAAGGGATCCCAAGAGCATCCCAAAGACCCAGTAACCTGCTATTTGAGATAACTGTGTGGAAAAATAATACCAAAGATAAATGAATTCTCTTTCGAGAACTTCCTTCATAAGACTGCCTACAGAATAACAGCCCGCTTTACTTCAACAGGAATTACACCAAACAGCCGTTCAAGAGAATCTCCGGGCTTATAGGAAGTTCCCGCCGCTTTGTTGTACCCTTCGATGACCATGGCCATTTCACCGCCATCGCCGGAGTAGATCGCAGAAGAATAGGCCGCCCGGAAAAGGCCTTTTTCCACAAGTCCTGATGCAGAAAGGGATCCGTAGCGCTTCCTTGCCTGACCGTCCACCACCGCCACCGGGCCGTCGTAGCCAATGGTAAAAATAAAATCTGCTCTGGGAAGCATCAGGAAACGGGAGAAAAGTCCGTTTTGGAGACACCGCACATGGGGCACACCCAGTCGCCGGGAATATCATCAAAGGGAGTACCGGGTTTTATTCCGCCGCCGGGATCTCCCTTTTCCGGATCGTACACATAACCGCATTTGTTACAAACATATTTTTTCATTATGCTGCTCCTAATTACTAAGTATACTATGGGGTAAACGCAAAGTCCAGTTAGTTTCCCAGCAGCGAACGGTACTCCGTCTCGTAGTGTTTAAGCTGGGGATTATCCGGAGCTATGGCCAGGGCCTGTTTCAGATAATAGACCGCCCTCCGTTCGTCCTTCCGGCGGTGGTATATTTCAAACATGGAAATCAAGGCTTCCAGATTCCGGGGATCTTCAAAAAGGGCGGATCGAAGATCGTTTAACACCGCATCTTCATCGGTGCGAAGCCGTGAACGGAGATAGTAATACAGACTTTTCTGCGTCCCCCCAGAAGCTGAAGCAAGATGCTGATCGACGATCCGGGCCGCTTCGGCCTGCCGCCCCGTATCAATCAGAGAGCTGACATAGGCGCTGATTGCTTCGTCATTGGCGCTTTGCTGATTGTACAATTCCCGGGCATAGGAAAGGGCGGCGGCGGCATTCCCCAGGGCCCGCTCGGTTTTCCAAGCATTGAGCAGGTCAGCGCCCGTCCGTCGGCGGGAAAGGAGGCGGTCCAGGTATGTCTTAGCCTCCCGCCAGTTCTCCCTCCGAACACTGTCCGCCGCAGCAAGGGCCAGTGCCTCCGGTGTAGCATTGACGCCCAAAAAACGGTTTAAGATCAAGCGGCCTTCGTCAATTTCTTCTTTCCGGGAAGATTCCATAAGCAGCGATGCCAGATAGAGGGCTGTTTCAATGTCATTCGGATCGGAACTGATCAAAGGGCGGAGCAGATTGATCGCCCCCTCACGGTTGCGCAGACCCTGCGCCTGGAGCCGGGCCCGCAGCAGGATATACTGCCGGTTGCTGCCGTCTATGCCCGCATAGGCATCCAGAGACTGCTGGGCTTGCTGAAAAAGGCCTTGATCCAAAAGAATTCTGGCCCTGAGCAGAAGGAATTCACCATCCCGGCTGTTCCGGGCCAGGATCGTTTCAATTAATGGGCCGGCCCGCTGCCAGTTCTGCTGTATCGCATAAAGCCGGGCCAGTTGTTTCCGGACGCTAATACTGTCAGGGTATCGTCCCGAAAGGCCGTTGAGCAGGTTTTGTTCCTCATCAAAATTTCCCTGGGCATGAAGGATCCGGGCCAGTCCCAGTTCCGCAGGATAACAGCCTCCATCCAGTTCCAGGACCCGGCGGTAGGCAGCGGCGGCCTGGGCATGGTCTCCTGTTTTTTCCAGCGCAAAACCCCGGAACAGGGACGGCAGAACCGAAGCGCCGTTAAGACGGGCCGCTTTTTCCAGATGAGGAAGGGTACTTCGCAGTTTATCCGGACCGGCAGAAATATTTTCGGAATAGTAGGCAAGAAATGGCAACACATGATCCAAAAAATCCTGGGAATCAGAAAGAGGGGCCGTATAGATTCCCCGCCCGGCATCACGAAGGATCCGAAAATAGACGGTGTTGGCCGGGGCTTCCTGAACGGGAAAAGTCACTTCCAAATCGGGATAAACAACCCGGAGAATGGCCAACGCGGCGGCCCCCAAAGCCGCCATGCCGGATTTAGTTTGTTCGGAAGGTTCCAGGTTCTGTATCAGCTCCGCAGCTCTGGCAAGCGATGAGGGAGACCCCAATTCAACTTGACGGCGCGGATCATCATTTGGAGAATTGTTCCTTCGTTCAACCGAAGGATTTCTTTCAACAGGAGGAGTTTGAACAGCAGCAGATGGCGGAAGGTTCATTTCATCCTGTAGATTTTCAGGCGCAGAACCGCAGGCAATAAGTAACCCTAAAAAAACCGCCGGGGCAACCGAAATGCAGCGCCGAACAAACAGAAATGAGTATTGCACCGGGAATGTGAGGTCCCCCTCAGGGGTGATCACTGAGCTTTGTTCCCGGTTTTACTATTTCCCTTGGAACTGAGGGAAAGGAGTACCAGAATAATCCCGGTAATTACCAAAAGCAGGGGCCACCAGCTAATGATAAACCGCCTGAACGAAAAGGGTGCCACCTTGAACGAAAAAAACAACAGGATACAGCCCAGGGCGGCAAAGGCCAGGGACGGAATCAGGTAACGGTAACTGACAGCCCTGTAATGACGCCACCCCGCAGGAAGCAGAGCAAGTCCTGCAAAAACCGAAAGCAGGGGCCAACCCTGGGCCAAGGTTATGGGGATGATTTGCAGGGCGGAAAGCAGCAAAAAGCTCCCCATCAAAATAAAAAAGGAGGCAAAAAAAAGGTACACCGGCCGTTTATTAAGTTTTATGGCTAAAACAGCGCAAAGGGCGCCGATAATAACAAAAAGAAAGGACCAAAATACTGAGAGGCGGGAAATGCCGGTCATGTTCCCCAGCAGGTAAAAAATGCCGAGGATCATAAAAATAATGCCGGTTATAAATACAATTTGAGCGGCAAAACGGCGGAAATGGTACATATACATAAGTATACCAATACTCTCCTGCCCTTGCCAATGGGAACGGCTCATGCTAATATGGCATAATACGATGAAAAAAGCCCTTGTTATCCTTCTTGCCTGTGCTGTTCCTTTTATTACCGGGGCGGAGGAATTAGCAGACCATAAGCCGGATGAACCGGAACAGACAAGCATCAACGAAGGACCGGCTCGGCCCATCCGGCAGATCCCAAAAGTTCACCCGTACATTGCCAAGCCCCATGAAGAACAGCAGCAGCTTTTTATCCTTACCGGCTTTGATGAACCCCTGACCCAAAAATACATAGAACAATTCACCGCCAGGAGCGGAAAAAACTGGCTTGCCGCGGTTATAAAACGGAGCGAACCCTATCTGGCTTTTGTCAGGGGCGAGGTTGAACGGCGGGGTCTGCCCCAGGAATTGATTTATCTTCCGGTAATTGAATCGGCCTATTCGATGAGTGCCGTAAGCCGTTCCGGAGCCACGGGACTCTGGCAGTTTATGCGAAACAGCATAGGTCCCTATAACATGAAGATCAACGAATGGATGGATGAGCGCCGGGATTTCTGGAAATCCACCGTGGGGGCCCTCGACAAACTGGAAGCCGAATACAAACGGGTGGGGAGTTGGGAACTGGCCTTGGCGGCCTACAACGCCGGGCTGGGGACGGTCCTTAACGCACAGAAAAAATATCCCGGTGCGGACTATTGGGAACTATGCCGCCGCAAAGCCTTTAAGAATGAAACAATCCAATACATCCCCCGGTTACTGGCGGTGTCCTGGGTTTTATCAAATCATCGCCGTTATGGCATTGAACCGGCATGGCCGGAAGATCCTCAGTGGACACGGATCCCCGTGGGCCGTTCGGTTGATTTGAAGCTGGTGGCGGACCATGCGGACCTTTCCGGATTTGATCTAAAAAACGCCAACGGGGAACTAAACTATGGCATCACCCCGCCGGATCCCGGTTATCATATCAAAGTCCCCGCCATGTATGCCAAGGTCATTGCTTCGGTTCTGGAAAACCCGGAATTAACCTTGATCAAATATTACTTTCATACGATCCGATCCGGGGACACCCTTTCGGGGATTGCCCGCCACTATGGAGTTACAGAAAGCCAGATACGCAGCAACAATCCTGGCCTCCAGGACCGGTACCTGAAAATTGGACAACGGCTTATTATTCCCGCCTTAAGAGAAGTTGCCGGTGCTTCCAGACAAGAACCAGGATCACCGGCACTGAGTACGGCAGTACCGGGCATTGCATCGCCGGATACCGTGTCCTATAACGGAACCCATTTGGTAAAACGGGGGGAAACTCTCTGGTCCATCGCTCTGGCCTATAAAACCAGCCCGGAAACCCTGGCCCGGATCAACGGCATGGGGCTTAATGACATACTACGGGTTGGAAGTACCCTAAAAACACCGGCGGGCCCATGAAAGTTTTTTTATTATTGTTTTTTGCACTGTTGTCCATAAACCTCCATGCCCAGGAAATGACTATACAGGGTACCCTGGAATGGGAACGGATGGAATTCAGCGCAGCCCTTACCCTGGATCTGCAAAAGGCGGGAATAAAACTCCCCGCCGGAAGATCCCATGCGGAAGCTCTTTTAGAAGATGAATTCCCGGAGCTTATCAAGCCCTTTATTTTTGAAATCCAGGCCGATTCTTCTTCTACCGTGGCAGATCTTATAGACCGGGGCGAACTGTCCCCCGCCGCTTTTATGGGAATGATCCACAGCTTTCCCCCTTTTCTTTCACCGGATCTTTCCGTCATCCGCGCCCGGTATTTGGTAAATCTTACCGGCATAAGCGCCGAGGCGATCCGCCATTCCAGGGCCCAAAGGATCACCATCCCCCTTATCCCAACCCCTGTTCAGGATTATTCCGGGATCATCATCATTGCTGACGAAAGTCTGCCGGTCCATGGCAGATCCTCTTCCGCCTTTGCCATCCCCTGCCTGTTTCCAAAAATCTGGGACAGCGAAATGAATTTGATCTTTGAGCGGAATACGATGGACCCGCAGCTTGGCCGGGAATTGGGACTGGTTCGTTATGCCAGCCGGGAAAACATAATGCGGGCCGTTCCTTCCGGCATGGACGAAGACCTGATTAAGCGGGTGGGAGAAACCCCCCTAAGGATCATGGCTCAGGGAATCTTCGGGGCCGTTCCCACGGACCTGATCATCGACAAAGAAGATGCCCTCCTTATCCTGTCCAGCGAAAATAACCGAAGGCTCCTTATGGAAGGACGGATCGCCATCGTGCTGGATAAAAAAGAATTAAAGAAAACTATTCCCTAAGGATACTCTCCAAATATTTAACCCTTCCCGTTTTGACCTTTATTCAGTATAATTTCTTTGGGAGAAAAATAATGCGTAAATCCATCCTTATTTCATGTTTATTTTTTGCCGCCTTCACTCTTTGTGCCGGCTCAGACGCACCGAACGAAGAGGCTATAGGCCATTACAACAAGGGCATGGAATTTTATCATAACAATGATTTTTTATCTGCCATAAAAGAATTTTCACAGGCTATAGAACTTTTCCCTGAATACACAGATGCTTATATCGGCAGAGGCAATTCTTACGATAATATAAATGATGCCCAAAAAGCTCTGCAGGATTATATTGCAGCCAGCAGACTCGATGAGAAATTTATTTATTTTGCTTACGGATATGAGTGTATTGTTATATTAGAAAATTATGACGAAGGGATTGCGTCATTAATTGAAAGTGTCGAACAGGGCATTAATACTGTGTTAGCACACAGTATTATAGGGAACGGCTATTTGGGTAAAGAAGATTTTAAAAAAGCCGTTGAAATTTACAGCGAAGTGATAAAATTAAGCCCGAATTTTTCTCAAGCATATTTTAACCGCGGTTCAGCTTATTTTCTTTTGAACAATATTGATGCGGCAATAAAGGACTACGAAAAAGCATCGGATCTATATCCGGATTTTATAATGGCATATTATGCTTTGGGAACTCTCTATACTATCAAAGGAGACACCAAAAAAGCCGAAGAAATGTTTACTATTTTTAAAAGCCTTAATCCTAATAATAATATTTAAAATACTGGGGCTTTTCCAAAACTTCAGTTTTTGGGAAAGCAGCCATCGATCAACTATTGTCTTCTCTTTCGCCGCTTCTTTATATCCCAGATTTTTTTCCGTGTTTTTTCCGCAGCCGAATATAGCGTCTTTACCAAGGGGCGGCAGGTATAGTCCCAGCTTCCCGGGCGGTGGATAATTTTTCCGCCTGCATACCAACCCTGTCCCTGGTCCCCAGATACAATTGCCGCAGTTGAAGAATCTTTTGAAGGGCACGCCGTGCAACATTCACCGGTATTACACACTTGATGTCCCGCGTGCTGATCCTGGGCGTCACCTATAAACCCTGTCTTAAAACGGTAAAGGCCGGCCATGGGATGATCCGGATCATCTTCCGGGGGCTTTGGGGGAATACCGAACATGTCATAACAGCAGCAGCCGGAAGCTTTTGCATCCTGCATGGCCTTCCATTGCAGGGCATACGGCGCCATAAGGTTCCTTTTATGATTAGAAGAAGCCCCATAAAGGTATACGGCTTCCCTGCCGCGGAACAATGTTACAATGCCGGCGATGTCCTCCCCTTCGTTTGAAGCAATGTAAAGCCGTGCATCAACGCCGTGTTTTTCCGCTTCTTCAAAAAGAATCCGGTAATATTCCAGGCCATGGATTGAGATACCATCCCGTTCCGCCGTTTCTTTATATATGCTGTAATAGCTTGCTAGATCTCCTGCGCCGCTTTCCAGCGGAATATCACTTGCGGCTACACATCGAACACTCACTCCTTTCTTTCCGGCAAGCCCGATATTGTAACGCCACTTTGGCTTCATTGCACCAAGTATTGTTTTTTCATCAGGTAAAAGATCAACAAGAACAGAATCCGGCGGCTGCACATCCGCGTCCGCCCTGGAAAAGGACCTCTTGCCAGTTTGTGATGGTTTGTGCAGTTCGTGGTTATTACAATCTTCAAGATTTGAATTATTAATAAGCCATGGAAAATCAAAACGGATAAAAGCTGCGTTTTTTGGGATAAACGTCCGAAGAGTTTCGGCCAGTTCTGCCGCCGCTTTTTGGCTGGCTTCTGTGTCATAACCTGCAGGAAGTTCCGGACCCCAGGGGACATAGGCAAAGCCAATTCCAAAACTCAAGCGGCGGTATAATACCAAAAGCGGAAGACATTCTTTATTCCCTGCTGTAGTTTCCCATTCGGCTTTGAAAGGATATGGTTTCCAGCCAAAACGGGCTTTAAAACTTCCCCAAAAATCCGACTGTAAAAACGAAGCTGCACCGCTGCAAAAAACAATTTCTGCCGGGTTGAGTTCTGCAAGTATTGGGTTTTCCAGCAATAGACTGTCCGCTGTCAGGTGCGGCGTGCGCATAATTGCCTCCATGTTTACTATACTAGGGGATATCAGCACTGTCAAAGTCCATAAGATGAAAATGTTAGTAATTAGCTAAAAATATTTTTCACTGTGGTTTTATTGCAAAATCGAGGGCATTAGAGATTTGCTACCACAGGCGGACAAATTATTACCGCCGTGGCAAAAGAAGTTGTCGGACGGGCAGTTTTTACAAAGTATAAAGCCGGAATCGATCTGCCAATACGATACGGCCCCTTAAACCCGCAGAACATTTTGATCGACGATGAGGCGGACAGAGAGAAAACAGAAGACGCTATTGATCAATATTGACAGCCTCCGGCCAAAAAGCACAGGAAACGGTATGAATAAAAAAAAGGGGAAAACCAGGGGCGTTATCCTTGAATCAAAGCTCGCCGGAAAGCTTGTAACGGCTCAGACGAACTGGAACTTGAGATCCAGGTAACAAGGCCGGACCACAGCACATTCAAGGCAACACCTAATAAAACGGTGCCGCAGGAAAGCCTTGGGTATATTGCCCCCGGAAGCGTTATCTATGTTTATTATTTGTCCCACGACGAAAAAAACGTCATTATTGGCTTATATGGCTGATCAGAATTAGTGAACTTCCGCATCTCTGACAATAGAAGTTTTTATTGGTTTTCCATCCAGGGTGAGCGTTTTGTCGTTAATTGTTACAATATGATCCACCACACGCATGGGAAAACTAAAAAAGGTTTCGATATTAATTTCTTTCGGCGTATCGCACAAAACAGCGCCGTCAAGCGCAACCCTGGTTCCGGTCGGGATACCGGAAGCGTCCAGCACTTCGCAGCGTTCCGCTCCATCGGGGCCGTTATGATCCTCGGCAGCCAGAAGCATCCCCTGGCTCATAACCCCGCGGAGCTTTGCAGGTTTTAAATTATAGGCAACGATGATCCGTTTATTAAGGAGTTCTTCTTCTTTATAAAACGGCGCGATACCTGAAACAATTACCCGTTCTTCTCCTGCAATATCCAGAGTTTCGATGTACAGTTTTTCCGCATTAGGGTGCTTTTCTATTTTTACAATTTCCGCCACACGGAGATCCAATGTTGAAGCAAATGCTGCTGCCATGTCAATTGCCGGCGCGGCTGCACCGGTGTTTTCTTTGCGTTCTGTCTGACTGCCTGAATATGCTTCCCGAAGCGCGGCGATTTGATCATCTTCCAGTTTGGTAAAGAGCACTTCGCTTGTTATTGTTTTGCCGTCAAGGTCTCCGGCTTTACCCAGGTTATCCCAATACAAAAAGCTTTCGGAACAACTCTCGCCGCTTGCAAGTGCGCTTTCATGTACGCCTTCCGGAGAAGAATCAAGCCGGAATCCAAAAAACCCGGCAATACGGCTTGCCGATTCGGGAAGGTACGGCGAAATCAGAACGGCAATGTCACGGACCACATGGCACAGATCCCGTATCACCGCCGCCGCTTTGGGAGGATCTTCTTTTCGGTATTTCCACGGTTCGGCATCCTGAAAAACCTTGTTGGCATACGAAGAAAGCTCAAATACCAGGCGAAAGGCATCCCTCAATTCCGCCCATTCGAGTTTTTTGGTAATTTCTTTTTCTATTCTTTGTACTTCATCCCAGGATAGCGAGGAAACTCCCGTGTTCTCCGGAACCTTTCCGTCGTAGTAGCGGGCAACAAAGGATAGTGTCCGGTTTACAAGGTTTCCCAGGTTTCCGATAAGCTCGCCGTTTACTTTCTCCTGGAAATCTTTCCAAAGAAAAAGGGCGTCCGCTTTTTCGGGCCGGTTGTAAAAAATATAGAAGCGCCAAACATCGGCAGGAATTCCTGTTTCCATTACATCGGTGCCAAAAACACCTATACCCCTGGTTTTGGAAAACTTGCCGCTTTCATAATTAAGGTATTCCGAACTGGACATATGATGAAGCATCGTCCATTTTTCGCCGCTCCCCAACAGGGTGGAAGGAAAGATCACCGTGTGGAAAGGAATGTTGTCCTTGCCGATAAACTGAAAAAGTTCGGTTTCTTCGGGGCTTTTCCACCAATAATCGAGAAAACTTTTCCAGTCTTTTCCAAGATCCAACGCATGATTTCCGGTGATGGAAATATAACCGATGCATGCATCGAACCACACATAAAAAACTTTTTTTTCGTAGCCGGGACGCGGAACGGGAATACCCCATTTTAGATCCCTGGTAATGGCCCGTTCCTGAAGCCCGCCCTTGATCCAGGCGGTAGTCATTTGAACAGCATTTTTTGCCCATTCACCTTTTACCGACACTTCATTAATCCAGCTTTCGAGCCTATCTTTGATTTTGGGAAGGTTGATATAAAGATGTTTTGTTGATTTAAGGCGCGGTTCATTGCCGCACGTTGAACAGCGGCTTTCTTTCAGCTCCGTCGGATCGAGCAGTTTGCCGCAGGATTCGCACTGATCTCCCCTGGCTTCGTCATACCCGCAGTGAGGACAGATCCCCCGCACATAGCGATCGGCAAGGAACCTGCCGCAGCTTTCGCAAAACAGTTGTTCACTGGCATTCTCTGTGATATAACCGTTTTCGTCGAGCTTTTTATAAAGATGCTGTGTCACTTCGGTGTGAATGGGAGTAGAGGTTTTGCCGAATTTATCAAAGCCAATGGCAAACCACCTGTAAATATCATCATGAATTTTGTAAAAGCGATCACAAAGTTCCCGGGGTGTTATCCCCTCTTCCAGCGCCTTCGTTTCTGTTGCCGTGCCATACTCGTCCGTCCCGCAGATATAGAGGGTTTCATAATCACGGAGCCGGCAGAACCGGGCAAAGACATCGGCGGACAATACCTGTATAAGATTACCCAAATGGGGAACGTTGTTTACATAGGGCAAAGCGGAAGTAACAAGTCTGCGTTTCATTGGAGTAGTATAAATTTTTTTTAAAAAAATATCAATTTAAAGATCAGCGGCGTTGAAAAAAAGATAAAAAAATGTTATTGTAGTAATCTGGAGCCGGAAGCATGGACAAAAAATTCATTTGCTACTGCGGTCTTTACTGCGAAAATTGTGCAGTCAAGGCAAAAATTGGGCCCGCATCGGAAACCCTGTATAAGGAAATGAAAAAAGCGGGGTTTGAAGGAATAATACACTATATTCCGGGGGGTGACGGGTTTTGGCCATTTCTGGAAAATATGGCTCAGCACGGTTTATGCAAATCATGCAAGGAAGGAAGCGGAAATCCTGGATGTGCGGTCAGAAAATGTGCAAAAGAAAAAGATGTTGAAATGTGTGCATTATGTGAAAACTATCCCTGTAATTTATTTGACAAATTTTTCGAAGGGTATCCAATACTAAAAAGCGATAATTCCCTGTTTCGTGACGAAGGCCTGGCAGCATGGTCAAAACTTCAGGATGAACGCCGGGTAAGAGGTTTTATAAACACCGATGAAAAATAGCAAGCCGGTACGAATTCAGCTTTTTCGTGCTTTTGAAGAAACGGAAAGAGTTATCTGGTTTTCCCAGATATCGCCGGGATTTAGGAAAATCTGAAACACCGGAAGAAAACAACAGGTTTCCAATGTTTCCAATTCCGAGTAATAAATATCACAAGGAGCCTGGAAGCCAACGGCAAGGGATGCGCCGCCTTTTGCCCCCTGCTCTTCCATGGCCATGATACGCCGTTTCTCTCCCCGTTTATCGGCGGAAATTTCTTCTTCTCCCTGGCTCTTTCGAAATAGAAGCTGTTCCCCACCCAGAGCAAGATCAAAACGGGGTATAAAACACAGGATCGTTTTTTCCTCTCCCCTGTTGCATAGTCCATAGGACAGGTAGAGTATGTTTTTTTCAAGACGGTAGGTTTTTTGAATTTCGATGGAACCAAAAGAAACTTGTTTTCGGGGAGAAAGGACAAAAGAAGCCTTTAACTTCGCCCGGTCCGCCGTTAAGAGCCGGTATTCTTCGGTTCCGCAAAAACGGCTGTTTTCAGGAAAGGATCCCTGCCCTAAAAAGGAATAGCAGGCGGAACCGGGATCAGAGGAGGGAACAAAATCCCCGGGGAAAAGCATATCCACAAAAGCACAGCGCAGATCAAAGCCGCCGACAAAGGCATCCAGATAATTCCAGCCCCTGGGGAGGTAATCGAATTCAAAAATCGACGCACCCCTGGTTCTGACAAAACAATTGATATTTTTATCCTGAAAAAGGTAATCATCAACCCTGTCCAAATCAAAATCAAAGGTAAGCAGGGAAGGTTTAAAATCCTTTTCCCTGATAATTCGTTCTGAGGCAAGGATTGTCTTGCGGGCATGACGGCGTATTTCCCGGCTGCTGGTAAGCATCAAGGTTTCCGAGCCTTCGGCCTTCCACAATTCTTCCCGGGCACTTCGTTTGCGGGACTTATCCCCCCGGAGCTGGTTAATCAGGTTATGAACAAAATAGATTCCGGCATAGAGGCAATTGGTCTCCGGGTACCGGGTAAGGAAGGATCGAGGCTGGGGACAGGCAGAATCTCCGGAGGGTAAAAAGTATACCCTGGGAAGGGAACAACATGAACGGAATACCCTGCCAGGAGTAGTCAGTTCCAATTCTTTGGTCTTGTCCGCCAGCATGCCGGAAAGATCCTCAAAAAAAGAACGTATCCCCTTCTCGGCATTTTCCCGGGGAAAGGCAGGGAAGACTGTGACAACGCCCCTTCCCGCATCGTCCGTTGAATTCAATTCAGCTTTTTCCAAAACCGCAGTGCCCTCTGTTCCCATCCGGGCCAGGGAAGAAAAAACTGGAAACACAACCAGGAGTTTTCCCTGATCCTCGGTGTACACCGGTCCCAGAAGCTTTTCGCCGCTGCAGCCCGCAGCGGCAAACTGTTCTTCGCTCAAAAAAGTATAGGCCATGCCGCAGGCGGCAAGAATACTCGCCAGGGACGGTTCCCACCCCGAATGAGCGAGCATACAACCCTGGGGCTTTCGGCCAAAATGCTGCCTGATATAGGTGGTAAGCATCTCTATCTGGCCTATTCTGTCCGCCGGAGGAAGGAGGAATAACAGGGGCTCGTAAAAACCGCCGCCCAAAAGTTCCAGCTGCTTGCGGGCCGCCATGTCTTTAATCACTAAAAAAAGCTCCGGTTTTTTTTGTTCCAGTCTGCTGAAAAGGGACCCCGAATAATGAAGTACCGCTGGAATTTTTGGGTATTCATTCAACACAGAAATAAAAGGCTTAATAACGGTCCGGTACAGGTCTTCAAATTCTCCATCCTCTACGGAGGGAAAAATATGCCCATGGGAACCAAGTATCAGTTTTAACTTTTTGGTCATTGCTCTCTCACAAAAAAATTTTTAAAAGCAGCACAGACGCTGCGGAAAACACCAGAGACAACAGACCCATGGAAATAAGCAGTATGGGAGTTCCCTGGAGACTGCGGGGTATGGTTTCCAGAAAAGAACGCTTTTGGATCTCCTTGATTACAAGAAATGCCAGCAGACCCCCGGCGGAAAAGGCAAATGAAAGAAGAGCCGCATCTATAAAAGAAAGGGCAAAACGGAGGGTTAGGAATAGTGCCGCCGCCGCCAGACCATTGTAGGACGAACCAATGGAAAATATTTCCGGATTATTATCCGGGCCATTTAAATTAATCGAACCCTTTACCTTTTTGAAAACGCTAAAAAAGATTTTTTCCAATTCCTGGCTCCCCAGGATCGAGAAGGGGAAAACCAGGAGGAAATCAAGGTCCAGAAAAAAAAGCACCCGGGCAAAGAGTACCCAGAGAAGCAGGGTGGAGACAAAGAGAATGATCCATGGATAGTATATCTGCACCACAGGAGATCGTTCCCGCCGGACCAACTCCTTTATCCCCAAAGCAAAATTAACAAGAAGGTTGAGAGACAGGGCTGCAAAAAAAACAAGGGCCGCCATTAATCATCCTCCGAATTGGTAATCCGGTTTCTAAAATAACGGTACACCGCTGCTCCATAGCCCAGAATGATCAGAGCTCCGGAGGAAACCTGAAAAAAACGCAGAGGTTCTTGCATGTTTTCCCGGATAAAACGTTTAATCTCGAAGCCGGGAAGCGAAATAGAGCCGAATCCCAGCGGTTCCCGGATCAGGGCCATGCCGGTAATCAAGCCCCCCAGAATCAGCGCTTCCGCCAGAGTCAGAGCCAGGGTATCTATCATGTCGCAATCCTCTGCCCTGTCGTAAAGGCCGGAAGCGATAAAAACCACCGGAACAAGAAAAATAAAAAATGCACTTTCCATTGCCCATAGGGGATCAAATATCCACAGAAGTATTAAAAAGAGTCCCGCCGCCAGGGAGGCAATAAAAAGAAGGATCGTATTTTTTCCCCACCGGGGAAAACCCTCGCCCCCTAATTTTGCTGTAGTCATGACAAAAACATAAACCCACACCAGCGCCATAGCACAAATCAGGGCAAAGGCTATTCGGCTCGATGCAGCAATAAGCAGGACGAAGCCGGTTAAAGAAGAAAGGGGCGAATGGGCTCCCCAAAAAAAATGTCTCTGTATTTGGTTATTCACCGGACACCCCGGTTAAAGCCCCTGTTTTTGGCGTCCCGTTCTATACGATCCGCATAAAAACGGTATACCGGCAGGGGCAGTTCTTCGAAAACCTGCCGGGCATTACCGCTTAAAGGAAGGATCGCCCTGACCTTGCCGCCTGAATCGACAAGGGCCACGCAGGCGGCGGTGATGCCGTTTCGTATCATGGTAAACACAAAGGCCCGGTCAGCGGAATCGCTTATCCCAAACCAAAGACCCCTGGTAAGGGAAGATGGATTGCCGGAACCGCTAATCATCTCGATGCGGGTTCTCCCATTTTGAGAAAGGGTTTTATTGACCGCTTCAATCAAAAGCCGGGTCCGGTATTGCTGGGTAAAGTACCATGCGAGAAAGCCGGCCAAAAGTACCGCCCCAATCCAGATAACACAGGGAAGAAGGCGGCGCTCCACCGGAAAAAACCCAAGCGCCGTTTCACTTTTTTTTTCGCTGTCCGCTGTTCCGATCAAGACCTCCTCCTCCTTTCATAATAACACGCATTTTCGGTTCTGCGGATCAGGGGAACCAAGGCGTTTCCTAATAGTACCGCTGTTACAGCGCCATAGGGATCAAGCCCCTGATAACGGAACAAAAAGGTAAAGAGGACACAGAGACTGATAAAAACCGCATGGCCCGGCATTGATCTGGGTCCCGTGGCAGGATCGGTAAGGAGAATAAAAGCCGCCGCCATTGTACCGCCGGAAAACAAGGCAAAGATCACATCCCCGTTCCAAAGGGGGCCGCCAAAAGGCAAGGCACCGTAAATTCGCACCAGAAGGGAAAATCCAAAAAGAAACGCCGCCGGTGCCCAGAAACGGAAACACTGGGAAGCGGCAATAAGAACCGTTCCCAGCAATAGAAAGAGCAGCCCCCGGTCGGCGATAATTCCCGGGCCGCTGGAAGAAAGCAGACTAAGGTACCCTTGAGGCAGAAAACTTCCGGTAAAATCAAAGATCGTGTTATTAAAAAACGAACTCACCATATCGTCCAGGGGCATATTTGACCAGCCATTGATCATAAGGAGGGCCAGGGGAGAACCCATACTGTCTTGAAGGCCCCCCTCCACCGATGCAGCAAGCCGTGAAAGATCGCCTCCTTCCAGACTTTGGTTAAACGCCACAGGCCAGGCGGAACGAATAAAGAGCCATGCCCCCGCGGCGGGATTTATCCAATTGGAACCCAATCCTCCAAAACTGTGTTTAAGCACCGCCATGGCAAAAACTCCTCCCAAAAAGGCATAGAGGGGGTTAATTTGATTGGGCAGGAGCAGGGTAAGGATGAGCGCCGATGCAAGGGCGCTGCCGTCCTTAATGGAATAATAGCGGTCCCTTAGATTAAAGAGGAGTTCCGTTCCCACTGTCCCTGCCACGGCGGCAAGGGCAATAAAAAGAGAATTCCATTTGTCATTGCCGCTTAATGAAGATTGAAGGATCGCCATCATGGCACAAATCGACACGAGACACATCCTTCCCGGAGTTGAACGGCCAAGATTTACCTGTGGTTTTTGAAAGAGAGTCAGATCCATGCTAATTCCCCATTAAGGCTGAACGAATTATACTGGTAGAAAGGGGAAGCCGGGAAGGACACACCACTTCGCAGCAACCGCAGCCGTGGCATTCCGCCGCCCTGCCGGTCCGGCTATCCCTGTTTTCCGATCCGTTCATATATTTGTAAAGTATCTCCGGATCGAGTCCCACGGGACACACGGCCCGGCACTCACCGCAGCCGGTGCATTTGTTCCGTCCGGAATCGCCCAACTGGCCCGAAAGAAAGGCAAAAATCGCAAAGCTGGTTTTGATCACCGGCTCGTCCATATCCACCACGGCCCTCCCCAAAAGAGGGGAACCGGAACCGATACGGCGCGGCTTGTCCACAAAGCCCCCGCACTCAGCAAAAATTTCTCCTATCCTTGTGCCGATCCTCACCTTCATCACCTGGGGCTTTTTGATCGCCGATCCTCCCACCGCCACATAGCGGGACAGAATGGGTTTTTTCAGTTTTACTGCATCGTGGATCGCCGCCAGGGTGGCAGGCCCCAGGGCAAGGATCGTTCCCAGTTCAATTCCTTCCTGTACGGCAAAACGGCGAAGTACCATTTCCAGTTCCCGGCGGTTCCGCTGGGGATACCGGGATCCAGCCAGGACCAGGGTTACTGGAAACTCCGATCTAGCCAAGCTGTCAAAAAGAAGCTGGGCCAGTTCTTTTTCCCTCCGGGAAAAAACGAGAACTATCCGGCCCATGCGGCCCGCCCGGGCGGCAATGCGGCTTCCTTCGGCCACTGCCGCGAGCCTTTCCCTAAGCAGCACATAATCCGCCGCCAGCCAGGGATCATCAAAAACACAGCGGACCACAAGGCTTACCGGATCTTTGGCGGAACGGAGGGAATAGAACATATCGGAGACGGGCCGCCCTGAACCTTCCATTTCCACAATGCCGTATTCGGCGATGATCCGCTGTAGTTCAAAGGGAGGCAGCGACTGCCATGGAAAAATTTCTTCATGGCGGCCCAGTTTATCAAAACTTCCATCAAGTTTTATTACCAGTGCGTCGTTGGTAAGGCCTTCTGCCATTTTCCATGAAACGGTCCGCACCACCCGGCCCGGCACGGTAGCATGTATGTTGGCGGAACCAAGCCCCTGACCCCGGCCTATGAGCATTCCTTCGCTCACCCGGTCGCCAATGCTTACCACAGGATTTGCCTTGCTCCCCACATGTTGAACCAGGGGAATTATCGAAAGTCCGGGAAGAAAAGCGGTAACGCTGGAATCCCGGGGAGGAACTGTTGTATCAGTATACCGAATCCCCCCGCGGAGGAATGAATAAATTTTCATTTTTGCTCAAGCCGTTTTATTTATATCATGCCTTGATTATTTTTTCAACGTATAGCGTCCGTAAAAAATCCTGGGGGGACCTGCTCAGCAATAAATTGGGTTTATAAAAACCAGAATGCGGCGGCGATGATAATTCCCAGGAGGGCGCCCACTGTTACTTCCAGAGGAGAATGGCCGTTCACTTCTTTAACCGGGCGGTATTCAATTTTTAGTTTTTCCGATGCCTGTCTGCCCAGCCAGTTAAGGACCCTGGCCTGAATCCCCGATGAACGACGCACTCCCAGCGCATCCCTGATAATGATCAAGGCAAACACCAGGGTAATAATAAAGAGGCTGGAATCCGGTCCTTCCACAAACGCTATCGAAGCGGCCAGGGCCGCTACCATGGAAGAATGGCTGGAAGGCATACCCCCGGTCCGCCATATCAGAATTGACAGCGTTTCCTTAGGTTTTTTTACCCTTGATCGCAGGAGATAAATTATCGTTTTTACAAATTGAGCAACAAACAGGCTTGAAATAACAGACAAAAAAACAGGGTTTTCAAAAAAACCTATCAAAGCCATAATAAACCATGATATGGAAGGGAGGGTTTGTCAAGAAGCAGAAAAAACATGATCCTTGTTGCACAGAATGATGATGCGGACCGCCGCCTGGACCGGATCCTCCGTAAAGCCCTTCCTAATCTTCCCCTTTCCGCCCTGCACCGGCTTTTACGAAAAGGCAGGGTTATGGTAAACGGCAAAGCCGCAGGAGGAGAAGAAAGGATCCCCGCAGGCGCAGTGATTGAACTCCCGCTGGAAAAAACAAGGGAAGAAGAATATCCGGCACATCGCAAACAGTTTTCATCTAGGCAGACCGCCGGAAAACAACGCAATACAAAACTCAATGTGCTTTGGGAAGGATCGGGGTTGCTTATCCTTAATAAACCCCCAGGCATGGCGGTTCATGGGGGATCCTTTTCCAAAAAGGAAATGACTCTGGAAAAACAGGTCCATCTGTACCTGGAAGGGAAGCTCCCTCCATCCCTTTCCTTTACCCCCGGCCCGCTCCACAGGCTGGACAAACCTGCCGGCGGCATCGTCGTTTTTTCCCTTGCCCTGGAGACAGCCAGGTGCTTCAGCGCCCTCCTAAAAAATGGATTAATCCGGAAACGTTATTTGGCCATCCTTGAAGGCGAACTGCGGCAAAACGAACCATGGGAAGATATGCTTGTGCGGGATCAAGAGGACCGGAAAACCATTGTTTCAGCTTTTGCATCACCGGAACGCCATGGCCGCCGCTCGCCCAACAGCCATCTGCCCCGCAGCCGCCGGGCTTTTACCCATGTAACTCCCCTGGCTTGGGCAAAACGAAACGGCTTTTCTTTCAGCTATGTCCGGCTGGAAATTGAAACGGGCCGTACCCACCAGATCCGCGCCCAGGCGGCCCACCACGGTCATCCCCTGGCGGGGGACCGGAAATACGGCGGCAAACCTGTGATGGGCGGGTTCTTTCTCCATGGGGCGGAACTGGAACTGCCCAAAGATACCCTGCCGGGAATTCCCCGGATTATCAAAGCGCCCCTGCCGGAAGATTTTGCCAAGACGGTAAAAGAACTATTTGGTATACTGAACCCATGAAACGCTGTGAATGGTGTTTGGGTTCATCCCTGTACATGGAATACCACGATACAGAATGGGGTGTTCCTGTTTATGATGATCGAAAACACTTTGAGTTTCTTGTACTGGAATCAGCCCAGGCAGGTCTAAGCTGGCTTACGATCCTAAAAAAGCGGGAAAACTACCGCAAAGTCTACGCCGGTTTTGATCCGGAAAAAGTCGCCCGTTACGGAGATGCAAAAAAACAAAAACTCCTCTCCGATCCGGGGATAGTGCGAAACCGCCTCAAAATAGAAGCATCCATCACCAACGCCCGGCTGTTTTTGGATATACAGAAGAAATTCGGCAGTTTTTCCGCCTACCTCTGGGGTTTTACCGGCGGGAAGCCCCTCTGCGGCGGCTGGAAGACCCTGGCGGAAATTCCCGCCAAAACAGAGCTTTCCGGACACATTGCAGCGGATCTTAAAAACCGGGGTTTTCGCTTTTTGGGAAGCACGATCATATATGCCCACCTCCAGGCCGCAGGACTGGTCAACGATCATCTTGTTTCCTGTTTTCGTTACCGGGATGTAAAAAAACTGATCCAACAATGCTAAACATGGAGTATACTCAATCCATGCTCCGGAACCTGCTCTTTTCTTTGCGCAGAATAAAAACCTATGCCCTTGTCGGCGAAAGCGGCACCGGAAAAAGTTTCCGTGCAGTCCTCGTGGCCCAGAAATACGGCATTGACTATATCATCGACGACGGCCTCCTTATCAGGGAAAACCGGATCCTGGCGGGCCGTTCTGCAAAAAAAGAAAAATCCCTAATGGCCGCCGTCAAGGTTGCCCTCTTTGACGACAAAAAATACCGGGACGAAGTGATCAAGCGCCTTCAGACCGAAAAGTTCAGAAAAATTCTTCTCCTGGGGACTTCGGAAAAAATGGTCTACAAAATTGCCGCCAGACTGGAACTCCCCGCCCCGGACCGGATCATTCACATTGAGGACATCGCCAGTCAGGAAGATATTGAAAAGGCGATCCGTACCCGCAGAATTGAAGGAAAGCATGTAATCCCCGTTCCTTCCATTGAAGTCAAACGAAGCTATTCCCAGATCTTTTACGACGCCATCCGCATTTTCCGCCGCCGCCGCCTGCCGGAAACCCTGGGAAACACTCCCCGGATGCACGAAAAGTCCGTAGTCCGCCCTGAGTACTCCAGACGCGGCAAGGTGATCATCTCCGAGGCGGCCCTTTCTCAGATGGTAATCCACTGCGTAGACGAATACAACGAGCAGATCCTGATCAAAAAAATTTCCGTCAAGGACGACAAGAATGGTTATCACCTGGTGATCACCATCGATGTACCCTTTGGACTGCAGCTGGGAGGAGATATGCAGGGGCTTCAACAGTACATCATTGATAACATAGAACGCTACACGGGTATCCTTATAGAAAAGGTCAATCTTATTATTGATAAAATACGGGAGGAATAATACAATGGAGGCCACCATGAAAAAGTCAATCCTTGCCTTTGCCCTTATATTGAGCCTGGGAACGGCGCTAAACGCCCAGCTTCGATCCACCCATTACGAAATAATCGTCCCCGCTGGAAACCCCGACGGCGCGGCCTATTCCGGAGAAATGGAACAGCGTTTTGCCGCTTACAACAAGGTTTTTTGTTTTAATCCGGCACTGCTCTCCACTCCCCTCCGGGTGCGGGTCTTTACCAACAAGGCTGAATACGACAGCTATGTTACATCCAAACTGGGAAACCCCAGACCGGGGGCGGTCTACATCCACTACCAGGAACCGGCAAACCGGGAACTGGTGATACACCGTGGAAGCGATGAAGAAAAACGTCTTGTTCCCCACCAAGCCTTTGTCCAGTTTTTGCGGGCCTTTATCTCCAATCCTCCTGTCTGGATCAGAGAAGGCTTTGCGGTATACTTTAATACTCTTGAGTATGACCGGACCAGGGGAACTCTGGTTTATGAAGAAAACCTAAACTGGCTTGAAACGGTAAAACGGTTGACCATAAGCCCCGAATCCATACTCCAGGCCGGGCCTTCTGTTCCCAATATCCAGGCCGCTTCCTGGTCCCTGGTTTCGTTTTTTATGGCCGGCAAAACTAACGATTATTACCGGGCCCTGACAGACAGCTTTATACTCCTTTCGCCCTCCGCCACTGCGGAAGAAAACACTCAAGGGGTTTACAAGCGGCTGATCCTCTTTAATTCCATTGCCGAGTTAAACAGGGATTACCAGGAATACATCGCGGGTAAAAAGACCTTTATTGAACTGATTGAAGAAGGGCAAAAAGCCTACGGAAGCAAAAATTTTGCCGCCGCCGGAGATCTTTTTCGCAGAGCGGCGGAACTAAAAAATACCCACTATGCTTCTTATTACTATTTAGGCCTATTAGCTTACGAAGAAAAAAAATATGACGACGCCGAAGCGTTGTACCGGAAGGCTTTTGACTACGGCGCTGAACGGGCCCTGATCCAGTATGCCCGGGGGGTAAATGCCGCCGCCGCCGGAAAAAAGGCCGAAGCGATTGGTTTTCTGGAAGATGCTTCCGCCGCAGACAGCGTCCGGTACAAGGCCCGCGCCGACGAATTGATCAACAAGCTGCGGTAGCGCACCCACTGCGGATGATTGGCCGTCCCGGACGACGGCCTAATCCAATTCTGCAATGCTCTTTGCGGCGGCGGCGTTTTTCCGGCGGTTCCGCCTTTGCTTGGGTTTTTGCTGTTCCTCTGTTTTTGCCTGGGGATGAACCAGGCCATCTTGCTTTCGAGGTTCCCGTTCAAAAACCCTTGTCTTCTTTAGTTCAATCCCATGCTCGGCAAGAACGATTCTTACAGCCTGCTCCAGTTCAATCCGTGGAGGGTTCATGGGAAGAATAAAACGGCGGGTATCGAAAAAAACAGCGCGGTAATCTTCCCAGCTTCCCTTCTTCAATGCCTGCCAGGGCGCTTTTAGTTCCAGGTAATTCCTAACCAGAGATGTCAGGGGCCAGCCGTCCACTTCTTTTGTACGGCGGCGGACAGTGCCTTCCGTTGAAAAAATTGCACCGGAAGCAGATCCAGGAACTGCACTGGAAACCTTGCCAGCACTCATTGCCGGAGAAGGGGCGGCTTTTCCAAAACCGGCAAGATATGCCCTGCAGAAGGCAGGATCACGCCTCATCAGGGCGGATGCTTCTTTTTGCAAATAGCCGTAAAGCCCCGCCCCGTCCAGATTTTTTACAATCTTAGAAGCTGCAGGGGAACGGATAATTTTGGAGAGTTCCTCGGTAAGCCGTGAGGGAGAAACCTGTTCCAGGAGATTAGCCTCTTTTTTGATACGCCGCTTGAGTATCCAGGGAATGGAAAAATCCGCCGCCGCCGCATACTTGACGGCCCGGATCATCCGGACCGGATCGTCCCTAAAGATCAGTTCCTGCGGGATGATGGGCTGGAGCAGCCTTTTCCTGATATCATTCATGCCGTTTACATAATCCACCACCACCTGTTTACCGGGATCATAAAAGAGGGCGTTACAGGAAAAATCCCGGCGCAGTACATCTTCTTCGATGGCACCGTAGGTGTTGCCGGTATGGCCGTCCTTAATGGAACGGAAGGTGGAAACCTCAAAAATCTTGGGGCCGAAATAAACATGGACCAGCCGGAAACGCTTGCCGATGATCCGGGAATTGCGGAAAATTCGCTTGATCCTGGCGGGGATGGCATCGGTAACAATGTCGAAATCCTTGGGTTTTTTTCCCAGGATCAAATCCCGTACCGCACCTCCCACAATGTAGCTTTCATGTCCGTTGGCACGGAGCCGCCCGGTTATAAACACCGCATCGCTGTCCACATCAGCAAAATTGATCTTGTGCTCTTCCCGGGTATAGACCGCCGCTTTTTTTATGAGTCTTCCGTTCTGTTCTTTTCCGTAACGGATCAGCACCTTTGCACCTGCAATTAATTAGTATGTCTCAGAAGCCAGTTAAGAATATCCTCCGTCACTTCTCCCCGGTTAGTTTCGTTGAGGGTTTCGTGCCGGGCTTCGGGGTATATTACAAATTCCAAATCTTCTATACCTAATTCCCGGTATGTATTTACAAGCACCGTGGGGCTCGCCCCCATGTCCCCCACCGGATCGGCGCTGCCGCAGAATATGTACACCGGAAGATTCCGATCAATCCGGGCCAGGGCGGCTTTTTGATGTATTGCCGCAAGTCCTCTGATCATGTCCCGGTAAAAACCCGAAGAACAGTCATATCCGCTAAGCGGATCCGATCCATAGGCATCCACTTCTTTTTCGTCCCGGGAGAGCCAGTCAGAGGGAGTCCTGTTGGGCCTAAAGGGTTTATTATTGTGTCCCTTGCTGATGGCAATGGCTATTTTAGAAACCTTTCTCTTCCCCCTGAGCAATGCCAGCAAAGCAAGAAAAGGCGCTCCAAGGGATATTTTTGCCCCCCCCGGCCCCCGGGTACCGGAGAGCATACAACCCCTTAATGGAAGAACCGCAACAGGGTTTTCAATATAGGCTTGAACCAGGAAGGAACCCCAAGAATGTCCCATGATCAAGAAAGGCCGCTCTCCGTATTTTTTTGTCTCCCCTGCGATGTACCCGGCAATGATCCCCAGATCCAAGACCACTCGGAAAAAACCGTTTTTGTCCGCGGTATGGCCCAAAAGGCCGCCCTTTCCCGGATCATTCACCGACAGATCAGCGGTTTTCCCATGACCCCGCAAATCCGCAGCCCAAACTTCAAAATTGTGAGAACAAAGCGTTTCCGCCAGTCTTCTATACCGGAGGGAATGTTCTGCCATGCCATGAACCAGCAGGATCAGCGCCGCCGGCTTTTCTATTCCGGCCCCAAAATTGGGACTCCAGTGCCGTACAAAGAGCTTTGCCCCGTCGTCGCATTCAATCCAGGCGCTGGTTTCAACCATGACCTAATTATGCTATAGTTCATTTTATATGTACAAGCGTCAGGAAGGGAACCTTCTGGTTCTGATTCTGCTGGTTCTGTGCAGCCTTCACGGCCACTCGGAAACGGCGGCGGGTACTTTTCCCAAGGAAAACGAAAACGCCGCTACTCCGATTTGGCGGCATGCTCCCGGAGGGGCCGTGCTGGGGGTCCCCGCCATCCAGGCAGGAACCGTGGTGGCGGTTCTGGACGGCGGCCACCTTAAAGCCTATACCCTAGAAGGAACTTCTCTTTGGGATTACTGGGCGAAAACACCCAGACTTATTCCCTTTGTAAGCCGAAACCGGGAAGGAACCAGCTACATCTGCCGGACTGACGGAACCCTTATAGCGGTAAACCGTGCAGGGAGGGAACTATGGCAGTTAAAGCCGGGACCCATCACCGCCCCGGTGGTAACCGGCTGGGATGGAAGGATCTTTGTTACCACGGAAGAAAAAATTTTTTGTTATACCGCGTCGGGATATCAGCTTTGGAGCAGAGAACTGGCGGGTAAAACCGTGTCTGGCCCTTTTCTTACCGGAAACGGAGGGATTGTAACGGCCCTGGAAGACGGGGAACTGCTGGAACTGGATCCTTTCGGCAAGGCCCACAGCCGTTCTATTGGAGAAGCCCCGGCGGCGATCATCCCCATAAAAGAGGGAACGCTGATCCTTCTACGAAACGGATCCCTTAGACTCTTCCGTTCCGGCCATGTCCCGGCTCGAAATGTGATTACCCTCCGGGGTACCCCTATGGGCGGATCCAGCAAAGGAGATGAGGCGGCCATACTTTTAGCCAACGGATCGGTGGCGCTGGTATCTTTGTCCAATGGAAAACAAAAGTGGATCGAAACGAGCCATATCAGAGCCAATGAAATAAAGACCAATGACGATTTTGCCATGCTCTGGGATGAACGGGGAATTTATGTATTCACCCAGCGGGGAGCTACAGGATTTAGCATCGACGGCCGCCGCCTATGGACGCTCACCCTAAGCGGTGCATCGTCCATCCCTGTCTTGGGAGACGAAGGGACACTCTTTTCCGGCGGCGAAGATTGGATCCTCTACGCATATAAAGTGGAAAACAGGATCCTACCCCGGCGGCAGTCCCTCTACGGTCCCGCGCCGGAAGGAAATTACGGCCTAGCCGATCCTCCCCCTTCTCCCTGGGCGGAGGATTATTTCAAGTTCAGCGAGACCCAGATGGGCGAAGAATTGGGATCCCTTCGGATTATGATACAGGAAGGCAGGGTGGGCGAAAACGAAATGATTTATGCCGCCTACCTTAGGGAAATTTCCGGTTCTTCCATGTCGCCCAAGGCATCGAAAAGCCACCCTGCGGTTCATGTGCCATTCCGGGCAGAAGCAGCCCGGCTCCTGGGTTACTTTGGATCCCGGGAGACCATTCCTTTTCTAACGGAACTATACCTTAATGATACGGATTCGGTGGTACGAACCGCCGCAGCGGAAGCCATAGGCCGGATTGGCACCGACCCCGAAGGCATTGCCCTTATGGCCTTTTCCAAAACAATCAATGCCGCCAACCGGGATGAACGGGTACTCCGATCCGTCGCCGCCGCCATCGGTTCCCTATGCCGTTTTTCCGGCCCTCCCTTGAGCGACAGCGGGTTAAAACTCTTAGGTATCATGGAGCGGGATTTTATGCCCGCCGCTGTCCGGGCCCAAGCCAGGCAGGAAATTGCCAGTTTACGGTAGAGCTTTCCTGAGTTTTGTTAAACCGGAAAATTAAAAAAATTGCCTAAAAGGAAAAATCATAGGCATCCAGGCGGTATTCCTCTTTTAAAGTCTTGATGGTTTTTTTAAGGCTTTCGTTCAGGGGAACGCCGCTGGCCTTTCTGGAAAGCCACGCCAGATATTCCTTTTCTCCGGCGGTGTAGATTCTCTCCTCACCCGGTGCCTTTGCCGAATCCCGCAGTTCCCGTAAAATATCGCCGGTGGTTTTTTTGAATTTATCCAGTTCTACAAAGGCGCCAATATCAATAGCGATAAAAAAATGTCCCAGATGAAAAGGAACCTTTTTCCCTCCGGCATCAATACCGTTCAGTGCCTTTAAAAACTGTCCCTGCTGCAGAGCCGCCGAGAGTATCTCCACCACCGTTGCATAACCGTATCCTTTGTAGCCAGCGGTATCTTCTCCCAGGCCGCCCAGGGGAGCAAGGGCGGATGTCCCCGCCGTAAGCCCCTTTAGGGCTTTGGCCGGGTTTGTCTCGGCGCTGCCGTCCTGATTAACAACCCATCCCGGGGGCATGGTTTTTCCAATCCGGTCGTAATGCTCTATTTTTCCCCTCTGGGAAACAGAAGTGGCACAATCCAGTATAAATGGAAAATCTTCGTCTGAGGGAATACCCACGGTCAGAGGGTTGGTACCCAACATATTTTCTATCCCAAAGGTGGGCGCTATGGAAGGCCGGGCATTGGTGCCGGTAATGCCAATCATCCCTGCCTTAACGGCCATGGTTGTGTAATATCCGGCAATACCATAATGGGTAGAGTTCCGTACCGCCACCATGCTCATACCGTATTGTTTGGCCTTGTCAATGGCAATCTGCATGGATTTTTTGCCGATTACCTGCCCCATGCCGTCATGGCCGTCTACTACCGCCACTGCACAATGATCCTTAACCACTTCAAAATTAGTAACCGGATTTTGAATTCCATCCTTGATGCGGTCGATATAAATCGGTTTGAATCGGCCCACGCCGTGGGAATCAATGCCTCTTTTATCCGATTCGATCAGCACATCGGCACATACTGCAGCATCCTCCGGCGGTACGCCGGTTTTAATAAACACATCCCTCATAAAAGCTTCCATTTTTTCAAAGCTTTCATACACGTTTGCTGGTTCCATGGTTCCCCTTAATAAATATAGTTCATCATACCATATATCAGGAATAATCAGCTAGACCAGGCGAGTATTGCGGATTTTCCCATTTTGGGGTATTTTAATAACATATTCTAAAAAGGAGCAAAAAATGAAAAGTCCTTTTCGTACGGCACTTTGGGCCGTCCTGTTTTTTGTCTTTATTTCCGGGGTTGCCGCCCAAAACGTAAACCGGGACGAACTAGAAAAAAACCAGGCCGCCGTCAATTTTATCAACTATGAGGGGCCCCATGCGCGGATCGATACGGCCGAACAGATCCGCAATATCGGCTACGAATTGGGCCGGGCAATCAGAAACGGCGCCAACCGGGCCGGAGCAGGAAACCGTTATTTTGTTATCCACTGCGTGGCAGATCCCGACGGGGATAAATTCGATGCGGACGTATTTGGGTTAGGCATCGATGTAGGGGTGGATCATATCCGGAACCTCCGGCTTATCATCCAAGGGTATCTCCAGGGTGCTTACGATTACAGCGCCGGCGATGCCGCCCTTTTGTCCCGGTATATAACAATCTACAACGCCGTTTTCCGGGGAGACTGGAATTACTTTACTGCCCATTACAAGGACATTGTTATCCAAAACATGACATCGGAGAAGGCCGGCCTTTCGATCCGCTACGATGAGTGGCCCGGCCAAACCCTGATGACCATACCGCTGGGAACCGGTGCACCTGGATCCCTCAGCGCCATCGACACCTCCGGCCTGACCGACCCCGGAGTGATCGATTCCCTGAGGAGAGGAGAAGACAGGGGCATAGAAGACCGCCAGGATATGGTAGACCTAAAAGAACGGGAGGCCGATGAAGCTGACCAGAGCGCAACCCTTCAGCGATTAGCCATAGAAGAAGAAGAAAAAAATATCCAGCGGGATCAGGAAGAAAGCCGCCTGACCCAGCAGCGGGTTGAACAGCAGCAGCGCCAGCAGCAGCAGCAGCAGCAGCAGGCCCAGCAGCAGCAGCAGCAGGCCCAGCAGCAGCAGCAACAGGCCCAGCAGCAGCAGCAGCAGGCCCAGCGAGATGAAGCGGCAGGCAGAATTACTGCCGAAGAATCCCAGCAGCGTCAGCAGGAAGCCCAGCAGCAAGCCGAACAGGCCCAGCAGCAAGCCGAACAGGCCCAGCAGCAGGAAGAAGAAGCCCGGCGGCGTCAGGAGGAACTGGCCCAGGAACAACAAGTTAATGAACAGCGTCAGCAGGAAATAGCACAAAGGGAGCAGGAACAGGAACAGCGCCGCCAGGAAGCCGATGCAACCCAGCAGCGGGCCGATCAAAAAACCGCAGAAGCCCAGGAGGAACGGCAGCAGATAGCCAGGGATCAACAGGAACTGCTCGATGGAACAGGCGGCACAGCGATAGCCAGTGCCAGCCAGGGAACAGCCCGTGTCAACGGCCTTCTGGCGGCAGGAATCTTACAGACCAATACTTCCCTGGGCCGGCTCCTTAGAGTCGATCCCAGCAACGGCGCCACTGTTCAGGCGTCCCAAATGAACACCGTTAATACCAGGACCGTGATTCTTTCCGGTGCCCGGATCTTTGCCATCGCAGGGATTAACCAGGGGAACGCCGCCATCAGGCTGGTGGAAATCAGCAACGATACCCTGAATATGATCAAGCAGGGGGACGATGACATCAACCAGAACAGCCTGCTTTGGGTAAACGGCAATAGCCTTTATGCGATCACCGTGGTGGATGGCAAGAATTACCTGGCCCGGTTTGATCTCAATCTGGTCAAACAGGCCCAGTCAACCGTGGAAGTCCACCCCTATGCGTCCTGCCTTTTCCAGGGAGACCGTGTTCTTACCCAAAAGGCTGATGGTACGCCCCTGCTCCTAAATGGGCAAACTCTAAACTAAATTGATGATGAGGCTCCCCTAAAGGGGGGCCTCAATTTTACAAACTAACCATAAACTCCGGCATCGTTCTAGAGGAGAACAGAGATGGAATTGAAATTGGCACTGGAAAACCGCCGAAGCATCAGAAAGTACAAACCCGGCAAACTTGTAACGAAGGAACAACTAAAACAGCTTTTGAGCGCCGCCATGTTGGCCCCTTCCGCCTGCAATACGCGCCCCTGGGAATTTGTTGCTGTCACCAGGAGGGAAACTCTTGATGAAATCGCCCGGATCCACCCTTATGCCAAGATGTGCGAAACAGCCACCGCCGCCATTATTGTGGTAGCAATCCCGCATAGCGGAAAACCCGAAGGGTATTATCCGCAAGACTGCGCCGCTGCTACGCAGAATATACTCCTGGAAGCTGTCTCCATGGGACTTGGTGCCTGCTGGTGCGGCATCTATCCCAGGGCTGAAACGGTAGCTTCTTTCCGCACACTCTTTAACATCCAGGAGCCAAAGATCCCATTTAACGCCATCGCCATTGGAACTCCTGATGATGCCCCCGGGAGGAGAGGCTTTTTTGAAGAGGAAAAAGTTACCTACATAGAATGATCCTGCAATTTCCGGTATACCCTGTAAATTCATACCAATAGCAAATCTCCATCCCGCCGCATCCTCGTACCCGAGTATGAAAAATCATTGTCCTGCATTGCTGCGTTACCATTCACCATGATTCCTTTGAAATCTTTTTGAACTCAGCTTCAACATTTAAGAATATGTCTGCTAGAACCGGATCAAAATGTGTCCCCGCACTTTCTACAATAATTTTACATGCCTCCTCATGGCTATACGCCTTCTTGTATGGCCGTTCGGAAATTAACGCATCATAAACATCGGCAATTGCCATTAAGCGCCCTTCCAGCGGAATATTGTCTCCTTTTAGTCCCTTTGGATATCCAGTACCGTCCCATTTTTCGTGGTGGGTTCCCGCTATTAACAGTGCATGATACAAAAATTCGTGCTCCTGTGCATTGCTCATGATTTTTTCTATAGCGGCTATTCCAACATCCACATGGGTTTTCATAATTTCGAATTCTTCCGGGGTGAGTTTAGTACCCTTATTCAAAATAAGGTCGGTGATGGCTATTTTTCCAACATCATGCAGCTGCGCTGATGGCAATAAATAATTCATATTCCATTTGGAAACAATATTTTTATACACTCCTTTACGGATCAGTTCTTCCAGCAGGGCCTTCATATAAAGCTGGGTTCGCGAGATATGACCTCCAGTGTGCTTATCCCGGAATTCTACCAGATCGGCCACAGTCTCAAGCACGGCATTTTGTAAATCCACCACCTCAGCGGTTTTTTCTGATACCATTTTTTCAAGGTTATCAGCATAATTTTTTAGGGCTGCCTGGCTTCTGACAATAAGAAGCTGGTTCTCGATACGTTTCAAAAGCAGCGGCGCAGAGAAAGGCTTGGATATGTAATCCATCGCTCCCAGATCAAAGCCTTGCAGCTCACTATCCTCATCGCTTTTTGACGTGAGAAAAATAACCGGAATTTCCTTAAAACGAATGTCGGCTTTGAGTTTTTTGACTGCCTCATAACCCGACATTTCAGGCATTTCAATGTCCATAAGGACAAGATCGGGTGTTATATTTTTAAGAGCTTCAAAAAGTTTGGCGGCGGACGGTGCGGGATATACTTTATAATACGGCTTAAGAATATCTTTTCCCTGAGCCAGACTGGACAAATTGTCGTCAACCAGGATAATCGTGTGGCGTACAGTATCCATATTATATCTCTGTATTATCTATAAGAACAGAAAGCTTTTCCATAATCGGCATATAGTTCATCTGATTCACATTCTCCCGCAGCCAAGCCACAAGACTATCATCGGCGCCGTATTCCCAACTTTCAATTTCTTCCATAGCGGCATCTATAGCATCTACATCATAACTTTTGCAGGCGGCAAGAAGTCCGGCCAACTGTTTCCTGTCCGGCTTATCCTTTTTTGGCTTCCTGCTTTTTTCTGCCGCATTGCCAAGCATATTTTCAATATCCGAAATAAGTTTTCTGATATCCTCAAGAAAGGACGGGGTGTTGATGCCCACAAAATGAATATCTTCGTTTTTGGCCGCCTCTTCCAGAACCTCTGCCTTGTCCCCTATGGCCACAGCGAATATGCCGTGGCTGGAACCTTTTATGCCATGCACGGTGATAGCAAAATGGGCCAAATTATCCCGGTTTACTTCCTCTAGATCTTTCAGAAGTGGACGTGTATTCGCTACGTATGAATGAAGGATATTGAAATACGATTTCTTATCACCAAAGCGCTTGATTCCTCCGTTTATGTCCAGTCCGGTGATTTCCACCCCACCAATACGTCTGTTGTTGTTTTTCCGCCTGTCAGAAAGTCCGATCCGCCTGTCCTGCCCTCGATGGAAATCATGAGGTCCTTCGGCGGTCAGCTTTTCCTGCTCTTCATCCCGCACCCATTTCCGGATAACAGTATCAAGGCGGGCAATTTCAATAGGTTTGGAAATGAAAGACTGAAATCCTTTGTTTAAGAATATTTCGTCGTTCCCCATAAGGGCGTTTGCTGTCAGGGCAATGATAGGTATAGTTTTTGCATATTCAGTTCCGATTTCCTCCCTAATGATCCTGGCAGCTTCGATACCATCCATGCCGGGCATCATATGATCCATAAAAATAGCGTTGTATTTAACCTTTTCTTCCCTGATTGCATCTATGGCTTTTTGCCCGTTCTGCACACAGTCTATTTTCATCCCATAGCGTTTCAAAAGACCTTTTGCCACGTCCAGGTTGGCAATATTGTCATCCACTACCAACACCTGTGCATAGGGCAGATTGATATGGGAAAAACTCGACCGCTCGTCAAATCGGGCTGCCGAAAAGCGGAAATTCTTAAGGCTGTTTACGGTTTCAGATCCCACTGTGGCACCGGAAACATATTTTTGCTTTAGCCTTACCGTAAAGACACTGCCTTTTCCGTATTGACTTTCAACGCTAATCACACCTTCCATCATGGCAGCGATTTTTTGGGTGATGGAAAGACCGAGGCCAGTCCCTTGAATTTCCCGGTTAGATAGTGTATCTATTTGGGAATAATCGAAAAACAATTTTTTTATATCTTCTTGTTTTATGCCAATTCCGGTGTCCCGGACAGAAACCACGATCCAAGTTATGTCATGCTTCTCTCTTTCGCAGTGCATATGCAGTTCCACAAATCCTTTTCTTGTATATTTACACGCATTGGACAAAAGATTATTCATAATCTGCTTAACCCTATGGTCATCTCCATAGAGGTTTCTGGGTAAATCTTCGTTTATATCAAGCTTAAACTCGACGGCCTTTTCCCCAATATGTATGATACTTTGTGTAATAGTATCGTTAATCATGCTTGGTACATCATATTCGGCTTCCACAAGCTCCAGCTTTCCTGCTTCTATTTTAGAGATATCCAGAATATCATTCACCGTGGAGAGGAGCGTGGAACCAGCATTGTATATTTTTTCAAGATTTGCCTGTATCTCACCGGGCGGCATTTCTGTTCCAAGGGTCAATTCGGATAGGCCGATCACTGCATTAAGAGGAGTGCGCATTTCATGGCTCATTAACGACAAAAAGGACGATTTTGCAATACTGGCGGATTTGGCCTGTTCGATCTCTTTTCCCATTTCAAAATTGCTCAGCAGCAGGTTAAGGATAATAATAATGCCCGCCAAAACACTCATCGTCGCTGCAAAGACTACGGTCATGGAAGTGTTCAATATTTCCTTCCAGCCAACCGGGAGAACGGCGCATATATACCAGTCAAATTCAGGAATTGCTCCAAGGGCGGCTACCCCTCCTGAAATATTAAAGTATTTTATTTCGTCGCCATCCAAATCTTCCAGCATGGAAAAAATTAAGGCGCCGATCCTTCCGAGTTCATTTTCTAAACTTGTCTTGTCAGTGACAAGATTCATGTCCATAGCTCCTGTTATCTCTCCGGCCTTGTTGAAAAAGAACAAAGGCGCATCATTTGGATAGCTGCGGAAAATTGTATGAATAAAGTTAGCTATATCAATTCCCGTACCCAAAATTCCAATGGGCCTAAGGTTCAAGTCAAGGACCGGAGCATTTATCCAGAAGTTTGTGGTATTAAGATCCGGATTGTAATTTATATTGAAATTAAAAACGCCTGTCTCATGCAGTGTCATGTTATACCAATAGTTATCCGGATCATTTGGATCGACTGTATAGGCATAAGAATCGTTAAGATAAAATTTTTTATCGATGTCGTTTGCCCAAAAAATTGATTTGGGAATTAGTATCCGCCGGTATCCGGCAAATTCCGCAAAAGCTGTTTTTTCCAGCTCCGCATCGCCCGGGTTAAGAAAGTATTGCTGTACCAGCGGGGAATCCGCCATTTTCAGAACAAGGGAAACTTCACCGTTTACCGCCGCTTCCAGCCTGAGCATTTCACGGCCCACCGTCTGAGACAGCTCCCGGCCGGCGTTGGTATGCCGGATTTCCCGCATAGAAGAAAAAAAAGCTAAACTGCCCAATAAAAGAGTGGTCAAAAAAAGAATTATGGAGAAACCGGCATATTTTCTCTTTTTCTGCTGGGAGATTTTATGCGGTATCAAAAACATTACCCCACCTTAAACCGGACGTGCTTCAATCAACTTTGAAGCGCTCAACCTCTTTTATTAAGTTTTCAATGCCCTCGCGGGTTTTGCCGCTTAACTCGTTGACGTGGTGCACTGCTACGTTCATTTGTTCCGCGCCGCTTGCCATTTCGTTAATGCCAGAAGAAATTTCCTGCGTTGCCTTTTCAAGTTCGTTGCTTTCACGAATAACTTCTGTAGAACCTTCCAGCATTTCATTGGAGCCTTTTTTTACCTGACGGGTAATTTCATTAACCTCGCTTACTCCATCAAGGATTTGTTTGCTCCCCTCTCCCTGCTCTTCCATAGCGCTGCGTATTTGGTCTTCCTGATCCGACACCACTTTAACGCCGGAATCAATTGCTTCAAACTTGGTAAGTACATTTTCTGTGGAATGGGAAATCTTGTCGATTGATCCTTTTATTTTCTTCAAGACATTGCCAATGGTCTTGGACTGTTCGCTGGAACTTTCCGCCAGTTTACGAATCTCGTCCGCCACTACTGCGAAGCCCTTGCCCGCTTCCCCGGCGTGTGCCGCTTCAATCGCAGCGTTCATTGAAAGGAGGTTCGTCTGGCTGGCAATGTTCTCCATAACCGAGTTAATCTCCATAAGTCCCTCGGACTCGCGGGCGATTTCCTGTATATCCTCAGCCACCTCCTGCAACCCGGTACGCCCCACTTCGGACGCTTCCCGCAAGGTTTGAACATTTGCCGCATTGTTGGCAAGCGTTCCGGTAACAGATTTGATATTGGCAACCATTTCCTCAATGGCTGAAGATGCACGGGACACATTTGTTGTTTGGTTTTCTACCAATCCATCAAGTTTGTTGATGTTGGCAACAACCTGTTCCATAGTTGCATGGGTTTCCGTTACGCTGGCGCTTTGGTTTAATATGCGGCCCTTGATACTCTGGATATTGGCAGTAATTTCGTTCACTGCAGCGGCGGTTTCGTTCATATTACTGCCAAGATCATTGCCGATATCGGATAAATTTGCTGCTTCTTTCCTGATGATGAGGACAAGATTTTTTATTTTCCCCAATGTATTGTTAAAGTATCGGGAAAGGTCTCCTATTTCATCAGTGGAACTGGTAGTAATCTGTCTGGTAAGGTCGCCTTCGCCCTCGGAAATGTCTTTAAGAGTTTCCGCTACATTGACGATGGGTTTGGTAGTATTGTGCAAAGTAAAGTAGACAATTACCGCTCCTATTAAAACGGTTATCAATGCAACGATAATGGCAAATTTGGTTACGCCATCAACCTCTTTCAAGACAATATCCATTGCCGTTGCGAGCATAATTGTCCATGTTATTCCGGAAGTACCCTGCTGGACAGGAATCATGACGATTTCCATATCCGTGCGAAGCGCGGGCGAATACGACATACATTCATATTTTATGCCGTCACGTACCGCATTGCTGGCCTCCTGCATATAATCGCCGTATATTGATTCAACCTCGGTCAGCATCTTACCTATCCGTTCCGGAAAAATATGAGCCAAAATAAACCCGTTACTGGAGTAAATCGTCATGGCGCTGATATCATCATTCCCGCTTACCGTATTCATTAAAGCGGGCTGTATCGCGTCAATGGCAAAAAGGCACGCTACGCCGGCTACCACTTCATTGGTGCGGGGATTAATCACGGGAACCATCATCCTGATTAAAAAGGTGTCCTTTCCGTTTACTGTTCGCGGGATAGGATGTTCCATGCGGTCGCTGCGTGCATTGGGTCCGGTAATATGAGCCATAGACGGGTCTATATCGCCGGTTACCCGGCTCACTATTTCCCCGGTTTCCCTTGTGATGTTCATTCCATACTGCCCGGTGGGGCTGGAACCTATCCTGCCTATGTACCGGCTGTCCATACCGTCAAGGGCGTTAGGCTTCCAGACCGTATAAAGGGTAACCATGTTAACTTCTGAAACGATACACCCGTGCAGCATGTCGTCGAAGCGATCCCGCCGTTCGTCTACGGGTATACTCTCATATTCAGCCATAATGTTTGCCAATGTACGCAGTACCCGAAAATTGCCGTCAGTCCGGCCCTTCCAGTATTCAGCCTGCTGATTAGCTATTAGCTCCATGATCTCTTTACTGTCATCAATGATGATGGTTCTTGCTTCGCGTATGAGTATCACCGAAACTACCGCTACAATGACCGTAACAATGGCGATCACCAAAAGGCTCAATTTAAATTTCAGTTTCATTTTTCTTTTCCTTTTTCCTTGCTATCCTTGTCTATATCCATTTCAAAAGCTATTCTTGTTGTCATGCCATCCAAGTTATAAGAAAAAGCTAGTTATTCAGCCATTACTAATACTCTCAATTCATTATACTAATTATTAACAAGTCATTATAGCTGATAGTTAGTTGCCAAATCAACCCCTTCAATGCACATTTCTACTATAGCAAGCGATACAATATGAACAAAAATGTAGATAAACTACGGAAAATATTGTCCGAAAATATCAAAAAATACCGTTCTGAACTGGGCTTTTCCCAGGGAAAACTGGCCGAACTGGTCGCTTTGTCGGACCAAACTATCAATGACATTGAAGGCCGCCGGACTTGGGTTAGCGATAAAACCTTGATAAAAATAGCCTGTGCCCTGAAAGTCGAAGTTTATCAGCTTGTTTATCCCAAAACCGAAGCGGACAAGCTGTTTCCGGTACGATTTCCTGCCGACATACTGCTTGAATTGCGCTCCAATCTGGAAAAAGACATGGCCCGCCGTTTTGACGAAGTTGTAACTGATAGAAAATAGCTGTTATTGTCTGTTTTGAAATACCTCCTTAGCCCAGAAAAGGGGCCAGTAAAAAACAACTGGGAGATATTTCTGTTCCGCAGTAAGGAAAATTCCTGCGGAACAGAAACGGGTGAGTGTTGTATGCGTACCCTTTCTCTCTGCGGCAAATGAGGGCTTTTTTAGTGCTTTTCCTTAACCTTCTCCTTCTCCTTGGTTATCTTTTGTTCCAGCTTGTCCATTAGCTTGTCCATGGCGGGGTTAAGTTCAAAGTCATGTTCTTTTATATGCACCGAGACTCCCCAGCGGAAATTGACCGTGGCCTCGGCGGAAAAATTCTTGCCCTTGGTCAAGGTTATCAAGAGATCCACGATCATGTTTTCCGCATTGTGAATCCGTGCGATTTTTTTATCCAGGTATTCCCTGGCTTCATCCCGCAGGGTAAAATGTACGGCCTTGATGTCGATGTTCATGAAATGCCTCCGTAAAGTAGTTTATCGGGTATACGATGAACCCAGATCAAGCTCATTTCGATATTTTGCCACAGTCCGCCTTGCCAAGGCTATACCCCTTCGGGCCAGTATTTTCACCAGGTCCTGATCGGAAAGACGCCGTTCATCACCCGTGATAATTTCTTTTAGTATTTCCTTTACCCCTTCCCGGGAAAAACGGGAGCCCTTGGTAACCGGCTGGTTAAAGAAGCGGCGGAATTCAAAAATCCCCCATTCGGTCTGCATATACTTGCCGTTGGCGATTCGGGAAACGGTGGCATCATGAACCCCCAGTTCCCCGGCTATGTCCCGCAGTGTCAGAGGGGCAAGGTACCTGGGGCCCTTGGTAAAAAAAGGCCTCTGAAACTCAACAACGGCCCGTGTTACCCGGAGCAGAGTGTGATTCCGCTGGTTGATAGATTGAATAAACCACCGGGCTTCCCGGATATTTTCCCGGACAAAATCCCTGGCTTCTCTGCCGTTGGATTTTTCTCCGGCAATTTTCATAAAAAACGGGTTGATCCCCAGGACGGGAATTTCTTCGTTATTCAGGATAATAACAAGGTCCCCATCTTTGCGCCGGACCTCTACATCGGGGACGACATACCGGATTTCCCCGGAGGAAAAACGCCTGCCGGGAAAAGGGAAAAGCTCTTCTTGGATACGTTCATAACAGTATCGCAGATCCTCTTCGTCGAAACCCAATGTCTGGGCGGTTTCAGCAAAATGCCCCTTTTCCAGCTTATCCAGATGATCCAGAACCGCTTCCATTTCCGGTGAAAAACCGGAAAGCAGCCGGGCCTGAACCAAAAGGGATTCCCGGTAGCCGGAAGTACAGGTTCCCGGCGGGTCCAGAGAACGAACTATAGTCAGGGCCTCTTCTATTTTGGCGGGATCTTCGTTTTTAAGGAGTGTTTCCGGCGGCTCCTTGTGAAAACCGTCATCATCCAGGTTCTGAATCAAAAGTTCGCCGATGCGCCGGACATCATTTTCGCCGATTTCCAGGACAAACTGCCACAGAAGGTGCTCCTGCAGGGTTTCGGGCCGGGAAATGGCGCCCTCTAAAAACCGGTTATGCTCATCAGCATCCATGCCCCGGCGGATAAAACCCGCATCAGAGGAGGCCTCAAAATAGGCTTCTTCTTCCTTTGGAGAGCCCTCGGCGGCGGCATCCAGAGAAAGCTCTCCCGGTTCTTCCAATATTTCCAGGGCGGGGTTTTTTTCTATTTCTGCTTCAATTTTTTCCCGCAAATCGAAAATGGGCAGTTCCATCAGCTTAATGGACTGGTACATCTGGGAATTCATTTTGAGCTGCTGGGATTGAACAAGGGCCTGCCCAAGCTGACGCCGCATGTTAAAACTATTAATCCACTGGGGGGCTTTGTCAAGAATCGTTTTTTCCCGATATAATAGTATCTCCCAGTATGAGAAAAATCTTTGTTTATACAATAAAGAAGTCTCTTCGCTTTTTCCTCTGTTGTGCCATTTTTCTGCTTTTATCCGATCCCCTCTTTTCCATGGGCGAAAAGGATGGAAAAAAATCCCTTACCCCCCTAAGGTCTTATTATGCGGGACAGGTGGAAGAAGCGGCGGCGGCCATTGCCGGAAACCGGAGGATGGAAGAAAAACCCCCGCTGGTCGTACTCTACTGGGAACTGGGAGAAATGACCAAGGCGGCGGAACTGCTGGAAGAACTGCTAAAAGAACAGGATCTGCCGGCGGCAGAAAAAACCGAACTTCAGCTTGAATTGTTTATCACCTACTGCCTTTTAGGTAATTATTCCAAAGCTTCGGCCCTGCGGAATACGGTAGAAACCGGTCTTCGGGGGGCAGATCCCCGTCTTCGAGCCGAATTTTATTTTTACAGCGCCTATGCCTACCACGAAACGGGTAATGCCAGACGGGCGGAAGAACTCTACAAGCAAAGCCTGGGAATCAACAAATGGCGGCCCATAGGCTGGTACAGGCTGGGCCTCCTTCTGCGGGAAAGCAACCCCAGAGAAGCGGAAAAGTGCCTTCAAACCTGCTGGGAACAGGACAGTTCTTTTACCAACGCCCTCCTTCCCCTGGCCCGGCTCCTGGGAGCCCGGAAAGAATGGCGGAGAGCCCGGGATTACTTGATCACCGCCAATGCCCGCCTTCCAAATAACCGGGAGATCAGCACTGCCTTGACGGAAGCCCGGCGGCATGCCCCTGGCGGAGGATCTACAGATTATACCCATCTTATCCGCCGGGAGATTAGGACAAACCCGCCCAAAATTACCCCCGCTCCGGCCCATTCCAGAGAAGGACTAATTCGGATCGGGTTGATTGAAAACCAAAACTTGGTTTCGGTCAAGGCAGGGGGAAATTTTACGATCCACAATGCGGGAAACAGCACTTCCCTCTATAATGGTTTGGCGGAGGAACAGATCTGGGTAGAATGGATCAAGGGCGGAAATGGCGCCTTGGTAATTCAGGACAAAAACAAGAAAACCCTGGTCCGCAGTTCTTCTCCCTTGGTGTACAAGTTGAACAGCAATAACGACAGTTCCACCATGGCGGGGGTAGTGAGGGGAGCGCCGGGGACTAACCGTACCTACCGGGGCGCCATGGAATTCCGCCCCGGCACCGGGGGTATTACGGTGGTAAATGTTCTTCCCATGGAAGACTACCTTTATGGCGTAGTTCCCGCGGAAATGCCCGCCAACTGGCCTGCGGAGGCTCTGAAGGCCCAGACCATCGCCGCCCGATCCTATGCCATCGCCAACAGGGGCCAATTTTCCAGCAGGGGATTTGATATTTTCGGCACCCCCCATTCCCAGGCTTACCACGGGGTTGGGGCGGAACACAAAAACACCACCGCCGCGGTGGATGCCACCAGGGGAATGATCCTTCTGGGAGGCAGGCAGCCACTAAAGGCCTATTATTCCGCCAACCATGGCGGTTACAGCGAAGATTCACTGACCTTGTGGGGCTACGATGCCTATATGCAGGCGGTGCCGGACAAATTGATCCCGCTGCGGACCAGCCCCCTCTATCCGGACGCACTGTACCGCTGGATCAGGGACAATCCTTCAACCTATTCCAATATGACCCGGTATTCCTACATTTCCGCCTACCGCTGGGAAAAATGGGTTACCCCGGCGGAGATCCGCCGCCGTCTGCCCGAAGATCCCGGTGAAATTTACAAGATAATCACCCGGGGCCGGGGCATTTCGGGCCGGATTGTGGAGCTAGATGTATATGGGGACAAAAAAACTATTCGGGTAAAGGGAGATGCCATTTGGAACGCCATGGGGAGCCTTCGATCAAGCCTTTTTACCATCCGATACAAGCTCGTAAACGGCAAGGTAGAATATTTTGTCTTTCAGGGCGCCGGTTACGGCCACGGCATAGGGATGGACCAGCACGGTGCCGCTGGAATGGCCAGCGTGGGCCTTAGCGCCTCGGAAATACTCCTCCACTACTACCCCAAGGCAGAACCGGAACGGCTGTAAAACCCTCCAAAAAAGCTGCCCCGAAATTCGGGGCAGCATGAAAGGAGGATCTTTAGATGAAGAATACTACTACTTCAAGTGTAACAGATTTTGAATATCTTTGCAATAGAAAAAAAGGCCGCCGGTTACCCGGACGGCCAAACACCCGCTTTTTAGGTTCCATAAGGAACAATTATTCCGGCAGGAACTGCCGCTAACGGTACGACTGACTTTCCCAGATTTGGCTGTCCTGAAAACCATCAATGGACTTGACCATCGCCAGCCAGTAATCTGCTTCATTTTGGGAAGTATAAGGGCCTATTCGAACCCTGTAATAGGTATTGCCGTTTATTTCCTGATTGGTGACCACAGCAGTAATCCCCTTGTTACCCAAGGTAGCCTTTACTCCATCGGCCCGTTCCCTGGTAGAGAAAGAACCGGCCTGAACCCAATAATCCCGGTATGCCTTTTTGGGCGCCGCAGGGGAAGAAACGGCAGGGGCCGGTCTTGCCGGGGCAACCTGAGCAGGGGCTGGCCTTACTGCCGCCGGCCTAACATCAGGAACCGCCACGGCATTGGGCTTTGGTACGTTAATAACCGTGTCGCCTTTTGTATCCAGGGTCATGCTAAGATCGCCGTTAATGCTAATAAATTGCTCATGCCTGGGAGAAGCGGCTTCATTCATGAGATCCCGATAAGTATCCCCTGCCAATTCCAATGGACTGGTATTGGCAGTAATCGAAGGGGCAGACAGATCGGGGTTTACCGAACTTATTGAAGTAACCGTAGAACCTGCTCCAGGACCGGGTTTAAAAAAGAATAGGATCGCTATACTAAACACGATCACCAAAAAAACTCCCACCGAAACTGCCACCAGCAGTAATTTTTTCTTTTCCATAAACACACACCGCCCCCTGGCGGCGAACTAAAATAATTTTCTTGTGCTCGAGGGCAAAGAGTCCTCACAGCGCAACCTTTCCAATATGGCATCCATCCGTCTATCCAGGATTCGCTGAGAACCGGAAAAACCGGAATTTTGTATGGTATAAATATCGGCGGAACAGGAAAAAAGTTGAGCCTTGCCGGTGCCGGTTTTATACTGGGGAAAATTGTTCTGACTCTGAAGGCGCTTAAAGACTTCTCCCGGGGGGAGTTTATCCCGTTTTTCCGCCCGGAAAAACCGGACCAAAAAGGGAGCCTTTACCACAATAACCGCATCAAGCCGGGCAAAACCAGAAGATTTATGGAGCAGGGCGGCGTTGATCACACAAGGTACGGTTTGACGGTCTATCCATTCACCGGTCAGACAGTTAACAACGGGGTGGATAATTGCTTCCAATGCCGCCAGTTCCCTCGGTCTGCCAAAGACTTGCCGCCCCAAAAGCCGCCGGTCCACAAGACCATTGGCCCCCAGTACTTCCTTTCCAAAGCACCGGACTATGGCTGCCGTTTCGGTACGGATTGCTTCATAGCCAAGCTGGTCCAGGTCCAGTACGGGCAGACCCCGTTTTTCCAGCATTTGGGCTACATGGTTTTTTCCCGCACAATAAAGACCCGTTACTCCTATGATCATTTAGTACAAATTAAGCCACTCAAAGAACCCTTCGATCTCATCCCGGCCGTTTTCTATCCAGTTATCCGCATTCGGATCGGCGGAAAGCCCAATATATCTGCAAAAGGTGTCGAAATGTCTGGATCCGGCGATCCGGTAAAAGAAGGGAGAGTAAAAATCCCACCACAGTTCATCCCCCTCGCTGCGGTTTATCCTGCGGGAGTTTTTTTGTTCCTCCAGGGTGGTAAAAACATAGCGAAGTTTTGCCTGGGTTTTTTCCTTGTCCTCTAGGCGGGAGTTTGTTTCGTCCAGGGTATAGGCCGTTGAAATCACCGTATCCGCCGGGGTGAACGTACCATTGTTCCGATAGCCGGTTTCGTCCCGGCTGGAAAGCATATACACCACCGTTTTGTAGGACTGGGCGGCCCGGTCAGTGTAGGGCTCCAATAAAAGAAAATAACAAAGGGCATAGAAAGCCTGTGTCTTCATCCCTCCTTCCATGTAGATCCTGCCCAAAAGATAATTGCTGCTGGGATGGTTGGGGTTAATCACAAGACCCTTGGAGATCGCTTCGGCGGCTTCCTCTCTCCGGTCGCTCCGGTAATAGCTTAACCCCAGATTGTAATACAGAAGGGTGTTGGCAGCGCCATATTCGTTGATCGCCTGGAGGTACACTTCGATGGCTTCGTTGCGGCGGCCCAGGTTATCCAGGGCGGAACCCTTTAAGTCCAGCAGAGTTGGAATCAGTTCGTTATAGTCCAGTGCCTTGGCGTTGGCTATCCCTTTTTCCGCCAGATCCAGAGCTGTCTTCGAATCGTCCATGTAAAGTGAGGAAAAACCCATCTCGTAATAGATCACCGGGTGACCCGGCGACAGCTTCATGGCCCGGTTATAGTAATCTATGGCGGTTTTGTAATCCCCCCGGTCATGGTACCCTATCCCGGTCCGGACAAGATCTTCCGCCTCGGGACTAAGATTCTTGTCAATGGTTACCGCTTTTTGCTTACGAACCGCAGCCTTTCCTTTACAGCCGGAAAAAACCAGGACAAGCAAAAATACTGTTATCAAAAAGATAATAACACGCCGGAACGGGACATCGATTTTCATTTTTTTCCCCTTAGAGGCTTTTTCAAAACTTCAATCGTTGAAAACTGTGAAAAAGCAACCTTAGATTTATATAACCGTTATTCACTATAAGATTGTTCCCCCCTCCTGTCAATCCAGGGTAAAATTAAGGTAAAATAAATGAGGAGCGAACAATGAAACTTGGACTGGTATCGGCAATTCTGCCGGATCTGACTTTTGAGGAAGTGGTTGATTATGCGGCAAGCGTAGGCTTTGAATGTATCGAAGTTTGCTGCTGGCCGAAAGGAAAAGCCCTTAGGCGTTACGCTGGAATAACCCACATCGATCTTGAAGGATTGGATTCACAGAAGATGGCCTATTACAAGGATTATGCAAAAAAACGGGGTGTTGGGATCAGCTCCCTCGGTTACTATCCGAATCCTCTTGATCCGGACAAGGAAGCCGCCGCGGCCGCGGCGGATCATATAAAAAAACTTATCGGTGTTTCCTCTGAAATGGGTATCGGCATGATTACCACCTTCATCGGCAGGGACAAGAACAAAACGGTAGAAGAAAACCTGGAACTCTTTAAAAAAATCTGGCCCCCCATCGTTAAGCTGGCCGAAGAGAAAAAGGTAAAAATCGCCATCGAAAACTGTCCCATGCTGTTCACGGAAAACGAATGGCCCGGCGGCAGCAACCTGGCCTGTACCCCCGCTATTTGGCGGCAGATATTTTCCATCATCCCCAGCAGAAATTTCGGCTTAAACTACGATCCTTCTCATCTTTACCTGATCGGAGCCGGCGCAACAAAGCCTCTGTACGAATTCAAAAACCGGATTTTCCATGTTCACTTTAAGGATATAAAAATCTACCAGGAAAAGCTGGATGAATACGGACGCTTTTCCTACCCATCGCTCTGGCATTCGCCCAAACTTCCCGGCCTGGGCAGCGTTGATTTCAGTGCTTTCTGTTCCGCCCTGTATGATATTCGTTACAAGGGTCCCGCCTGCATCGAGATCGAAGATAAAGCTTTTGAAGGAAACCTTGCCTTGGTAAAACGGGGGATTGAGCAGAGCTACCACTATATGCGGAATTTCATGTAAAACCTGTCTTAGTGGAATTTACCCCAGGATTTGCCTGTCTCTACGCTCACCCGCAAGGGCAGAGTTAAGGACACAGCGTTTTCCATTTCATGCTGAACCAGCTTTGCCGTTTCCGCCGCCGCAGCCTTAGGGCATTCCAGGATGAGTTCATCGTGGACCTGCAGTAAAAGCCGGGCGCTGGTTTTGACAAGTTTTTTGTCCAGCTTGATCATGGCGTTCTTGACAATATCCGCCGCTGAACCCTGAATGGGGGTATTCACCGCCACTCGCTCCGCCGCGGCCTTTTCAGTTTTGTTTCGGGAATTAATGGCCGGGATATAGCGGCGGCGGCCCAAAATCGTAGAAACAAATCCCGTCTCTTCAGTCCTTTCAATTAGCTGCTGAATAAAACGGCTGACCCCCGAATAGGTTGCAAAGTAAGCTTCGATGAAGACCGCCGCCTGGGTGCGGCTTATTTTTAATTCATTGGAAAGCCGGAAGGCGCTCATCCCGTACATCACGCCAAAATTGATTGTCTTAGCAATGCGCCGTTTGTCCGCGGGCACATCTTTTTCGGAAATGCCGAAAATTAACGCCGCCGTCCGGGCATGGACATCCACTCCTTCCTGAAAGGCATCCAGCAGGTTCTTGTCCTGGGAAAGATGGGTCAGCACCACCAGTTCTATCTGGCTGTAGTCAGCGGAAATTAACACATGACCGGGTTTTGCTACAAAGGCTTCGCGGATCCGGCGGCCCTCTTCTTCCCGGACGGGAATGTTCTGGAGGTTCGGCTCGCGGCTGGAAAGCCGTCCCGTAGCGGTCCCCGTCTGGATAAAGTGGGTATGGACACGGCCGTTTTTGTCAGCCAGATCCACCAGACCGTCGATGTAGGTCGATTTGAGTTTTGATAAAGACCGATGCCGGAGGATCAGCGCAGGAACCGGATCATGGCGGGCCAATTCTTCCAATACATCCACGTCGGTAGAAAATCCTGTTTTTATTTTTTTGATGGGAGTGAGTTTTCGCTCCGAAAAGAGTACTTCCTGGAGCTGCTTGGGCGAACCGAGGTTAAACTCATGGCCCACCATGGCCCAGGTTTCATTCTGAACCTTGTTCATTTCTTTGGTCAGTTCCGTCCCATAACTAGCCAGGGTCTCCTTTTCAATCCTGATCCCCTCACCCTCCATTTCCGCCAAGATTGGAAGCAGGGGCATTTCCAGTTCCATAAACAGCTTTAGGGAATCGGCTTTTTCCAGCCGGGGACCGAGAAAACGCATTATCCGCAGGGTCAGGTCGGCGTCTTCCGCAGAATAGCGGCAGGCTGTTTCCAGAGGAGCGTCGTCGAAGGTTCCGCCCTTGGGAACCACCGAGTCGTAGCGAACTGGAGTATAGTTAAAAAAATATGAGGCCAGGGAATCCAGGTTGTAATTCAATCGTTCCGGATCTACAACCCAGGCGGCGATCATCGTGTCCCAAATCCGGCATTTCCACCGTTCTATACCCCAGCCCCGGCTTACCTTGTAATCGTATTTTGCGTTGTGGGCCGCCACGATCATTTTGGGATCCGAGAGCAGGGGAGCAAGGATGGAACGGACTTTGCCGGGATCTATAAAGGGCGCCGATCCATTATAGGAGGGATCCTTGTGAGCCGCCACCGGCACATAGTAGGCTTCCTTTGGTTTTAAGGCAAAAGAAATTCCGATGGGCCGGGCGTTCCACGCATCAAGAGAATCGGTTTCAAAGTCAAGTGCAAAAAGCCCCTGTTTCCGCCCGGCATCAAACAATGACGCTAATTCTTTTTCATCCAGAATGATCCGGTAAACTCCTTCGCCCAATAAGGATTTATCAGGAGGGGAACCTTCGCTGCTTCGCTGCTCGGCTGAGTATACAGGAGGGGAACCTTCGCTGCTTCGCTGCTCGGCTGAGTATACAGGAGGGGAACCTTCGCTGCTTCGCTGTTCGGCTGAGTATACAGGAGGGGAACCTTCGCTGCTTCCGGCGGTATCTTTCTTTACTCTGGGATCAAGCTGGCGGGCGCTCTGTTGAATTCCTTCCCGCATCAACACTACAGCCCCGGCGGAACGGTTAAGGTTTTCTATGGAAAGTTCATCTATGTTTTTTATGGGCAGAGGAACCGCTTTGTCCAGGGTGATCAGTTTCTGTGCAAAGTAGGCGCTTTCTTTTCCTTCGGCAAGTTTCTTGCCCAGCGCTCCTTCAATACCAGCAATATTTTTGTAGATTTCGGCCAGGGAACCATAACGGGCCATTAGTTTTATAGCGGTCTTTTCTCCCACTCCTTTTACACCGGGAATATTGTCGGAAGTGTCCCCAATAAGGGAAAGAAGATCCAGTATTTTTTCCGGCGACACACCCCACTCGGCCTTGACTTCCGCTGGCCCCATAAGACCATAGGACAGTCCGCCGGTTCCCGGCGGTTTCTGCTCCGTCCCTGCCTTCTGGGGCCGCATCTGGCAGACAAAGCCATCCTTGTCTCCGCCGCTTACCAACTGAAGCAGATCCTTGTCGGAAGAAAGAATATAACAGTCCCGGCCTTCGGCCCTGCACTGTACGGCCAGGGTGGCGATGATGTCGTCTGCCTCATAACCGTCCACCCGGATAGCGGGCACCCCCAGGGCCTTAAGGACTTCTTCCACCAGAGGCACCTGAGAATGGAGATCATCCGGGGCTTTCTGCCGGGTAGCCTTGTATCCGGCGTACATTTTATGGCGGAAAGTGGGACCCTTTGAATCAAAGGCCGCCGCCAGCCGGAGGGGCTTCTGGACATTCACAGTACCACCCGAAATAACCGGAGCCCCCTCGTCAATCAGGGCCAACAGTGTCCGGACAAAACCAAAAAGGGCGGATACATTTTGACCATGGGAATTCCGCAGGGGCCGGGATAAAAAAGCAAAATAGGAACGATAGATAAGGCCATATGCGTCGATCAGGTACAGGGGAGCAGACATGGTTTAGTATAGCCCGGACAGATGCCAATAGAAAAGGATCCTTCTATACTATTTTCTTTCATCTATTTTTCTTTCGTTCAATTTTCCATCGATTAATTCAAAGTGAAGCTGAGCCCAGCCAGCTACTTTTTCATCATGGGTTACCACCACCAGACTGGTTTTCCATGTTTCCGCGGCCCGGTACAGCAGTTCCGCCACCGCCAGACTACTGTGGGGATCCAGGTTACCCGTGGGTTCATCTGCCAGAATCAGGTCCGGATCGTTGATCATGGACCGGGCTACGGCAACACGCTGGCGCTCTCCTCCGGAAAGCTGGGATGGGTAGTGATGGGCCCGTCCGGAAAGCCCCAAATCATCGAGCAGTTTTGCCGCTTTTTCCAGGGCGGCCTTTTTTTTCATACCTCCGATATAGCCAGGAAGCATCACATTTTCCAGGGCGGTAAAATCCCGGAGGAGATAATGGAACTGAAAAACAAAACCAACTCTTTTCCGGCGGTATTCGGTCAGATCCTTTTCAGGCAGATTCGAAATGGCAAGACCCCCTACTTCGACCAGTCCCGAGTCACTCTTGTCCAGTCCGCCCAAAATATTGAGGAGCGTGCTCTTTCCGCAGCCGCTTTGGCCCCGGACCGCGGCGGACTTTCCCCGGGGTACGAAAAAGCAAAGACACTCCAGAATCGTAAGGGTTTCTGTACCAGACTGATAATGCTTGCACAGGTTTTCCACCCTGATAATGGAATCACTCATAACGCAAAACCTCCGCAGGACTGATACGGGAGACCCTGCCCGAAGCAAACCATGCCGCTCCCAGGGCGGAAAAAAGGCCAAAGAAAAAGATCAACAGTATTTCATGGGGGATTATCCGGGCCTGGAGTTCCTTTATATAAAACACGGCGGGGGAAAAAACCGCAAAGTTCCCCCCTCGGTGAAGCAGAGAGAGGATTCCGTTAACAATATTTTCCAGCAGGGAAAAAAAGGCGGCGATGTTAATACTGATAACTAATCCCAATGCGGTTCCTGAACCTGCGCCGGTTAAACCGATGATCAAGCCGTCCCAGACAAAAACAAACCGCACCGCCTGGTCCCCGGCCCCCACCGCCCGGAGGAGACCAATCTCTTCCCGTCTTTCCAGCACGATCCGCCGCTGGGATTGGTAAATATTAAGGCCCACCACAATAAAGATAAGGCCCACCAGGACAAACATAAAAAGTTTTTCTGTCCGGAGGGCGCCGAAAAATGCCCGGTTAAAATCCCGCCAGGTTCGTATGTTTGGCGGAACGCCGCCCGAATCTGCGGCCAGTTCTGTTATTACCGGAACGATCTTTTTATCCTGATACCGGTCGCAGAGTTTAATTCCCAGGGTATACGATTCACCTTCCAGTTCTCCGGCCCGGTCAAAGTTGATAAAAGCCCAGCCCAGATCATATTCATAAAAACCTGATCGAAAAATTCCTGTCACGGTAAAAAAAGATTCGCCTGCCGGTTCACCCAAATCGGGCCCGCCGGAGATATGCATTAGAGATCCGCTTCCACTTACCGAAATCAATGTTACCTCATCGTACAGTCCAACCCGGAGCCGGGCGGCCAGTTCCGCACCCAAAAGGATTGAACCGCTGCTTTCAAGGTTGAAGAAGCCTTCTTCAAAAAAAAGTTTTTCCGCCATGCCCGGGTCTTCCCTGCTTGCATCGGGATGGAGGCCCCGGACCAGCGCCGCCTGCAGGCCCCAATCCCCCTGAATCAGGGCCTGCATTTCCCGGAAAGGAACCGCTGCCCTTACGTTGGGCAGGGCTTTTATTTTTTCAATTAATTTCTTGCTTTCTCCAGCGGTACCTGTGGGCGCATCCAGAGGCGGGGGAGATTCAAGCCGGACATAGTAGGAAGAAATCTCAAGGATACTTTCGACAAATCCCAGTTGAAAACCGTTCATTACCGAGATGATCACCGTCAGGGCCAGGACACCCACGGCGATTCCCAGAATCGACAGCACCGGCGGAGGGGCGCCCCGCTTTTTTATCAGCCGGCCCGCCACAAAACCAATCCAACTCATCAGCGCAGCCGCTCCTCGGACAATTTTCTCCCGTCCTTCCAGAACGCCCTGAGTATCACCTTATCGTTCATAAAGATCTCTTCAATTTCCTCTTCCCCCCGGACACTCACCCTTCGTTCCAGAACGCCGTTCCGGTAATCTTCTTCGGAAATACGGTTATTCCCCGAATAGCGGAAAACGATCCTGCCCTGATCGGGCGGCGCAGACCAGAGGATTACCGAAATCCTGTCATTCACCCATTCATTGGTGATCACCGCCAGAATTTGATCTTCCCCGCCGTACCGGGTTTCGGTAATCACTCTGCCCTGGCTGTCCATATCGAAGATTACCCTAGCCGCCTTTACAGCATAGATCGATCCCAATACATCCGTCATGATGCTTGAATCATAGGGAGAACCGGGGCTGACAAATCCCGGTACAGGCGGCGCCTCGCGGAGATCGAGGCTTGCAGGCAGCACCGGAGGTCTGCTGCTCGTTCCCTGAAGGGACGCCGCATAAAAACCCGCTTCGTGGTAATTCCGATCCACCCCCCGGAGCAGGGAAGACCGGGTATAGCGGTAGTTATCCGTCCAAAGGGGTGTTTTATCCAGAAAAGTTTCCGCCCTGATAAGAAGCCCATCACGATACAAATAGCGGGTTGTATAGACCCCCGCTGCAAGATACTGGAGAGTTTCGGTAAGGGCCCGGCTGGGAGCAAAAATTTCGATAAAGGGCGGAACTTCCCCGCCTTCGGTTTTGCCGATGGAATTAAGATCCGCCGGAAGAGACGCATTAAGCCGGACCCGGCCCGCCCCATCCCGGAAGATCCATTGCCGCCGTTTCACTACACCCCGTTCATAGAGGAGGCGCTGCTCCAGCGTGTAGGACGGATTGTCGTATGGCCGGAGCAGGACAGGCAGGGCGGCACGGCCGGCCTTTTCTATAAAAAGAGCCCATTCATAGCGGAGAGCCACCATTCGGGATGAGACTCTTTCCAGGGCCATCCCTGCCTGATTGGACCGGTACCAGTCTTGAGCTCCAAGAACAGCGGGGGAAAAAAACAGCGGCAAAAGCGCCGTCCTGGCCAAAAAGAAAAATGTAAACTTCACCCTTATATGTCCCCGTAAAATTTCTCATGAGAAACGATACTGGCTAATCTATGGTATAATGATTTTTTCACAATACAAAATCTTTTGCAAAGGAATCCTTGCAAAAAAGCCTGATATTTTCGTATTTTTCGCCATCGCAGAGAAAAACCGCCGGTATTTTCAATTCCGAAGCAAGGGAAAAAACGATGCCTCCCCTGGCGCTGGAATCGTATTTGGTCAGGATTACCCCGTCCAGGGCCACCGCTTCGTGGAAGATCTCCGCCTGGGAAAGGGCATTGCGGCCCGTAGTAGCGTCCAGGACAAGCCACTTAATGCAGCGGAAAGTTCCGGCATCGGGGATTTTTTCTATTTTGTTTTCCAGCACCCGGTCAATTTTTTTTAGCTCCTCTATCAGGGCCGATTTGGTATGCATTCTTCCGGCGGTATCGGCGATGATCAAATCCCCGCCGCCGGCCAGGACCGCTTCTACCGCGTCGTAGACCACCGCCGCCGGATCTCCTCCCTGTTGGTGGGCTACTACCCGGAGATGTAATTTTTCCCCGTGAATTTTAAGCTGATCGATTGCTCCTGCCCTAAAGGTATCCGCCGCGGCCAAGATGGGTTTTTTGCCCCTGGATCTGTAACGGGCAGCAAGTTTAGCGGCGGTGGTGGTTTTTCCCACGCCATTTACCCCCAAAAGAAGAATCACCGCCGGCTGGAAACCGCCAGCGTTCTCACCTTCCACCTGGTTATCTGGGTTAGCGTCCAGCAGTTCATTTGTCAAAAGCTCAGCCAGTCTTTCCTGTAATTGCGCCGATTCAGTAATACCTTCTTTTTTTGCAAGCCGTTCCAGGTCCTCCGCCAGTTTCATGGCAGGGACAGCACCGAAATCTCCCTCTACCAAAAGATCTCCCAGGCTATCAAAAAAATCTTCACGCAGGGAAGGCTGAAGGCTGAATAATTTTTTTAGCTTGCCGGCAAAATTCATTTTGTTTATTCCCAAAGGGGAATCGATTCCATACTTGCCCTATGGACATATATCCCCATGCGTACCAAGGATTCTACAAGAAAGACTCCCGCCAGCGACCATGCGCCGATAGAAACATAGCGGGCGCTGTCATACATCCCGTGATTTCCCGAAGTCATATTGTATGAGTTGTAATAGAGCTGGGAGATACCGTTGATAAAAAAGGCCGCCGGCAGGGCAATCCAAAAGCGTCCGTAGGCACCGTAAAATTTCCGCCGGAAATCTTCTACGGGTCTTTCATTTTTCCCCGGCAGTCTCCTTGGTTCCAGGGTAATTATGCGGACCTCGCTGCCGGGGGTTCCCTTTACTATCGCTTCTCCGGTCAAACCGTCTTCGGTATCCACCCTGATATACCGGTATTGTCCCGCAGGAATATAAACCGAAAAAAATCCTGGTTCCGGTTCAGCCGTATCTCTGGCCTCACCGGTTGTTTCCGCTGTTTCGGAAGGATTTCCTCCCAGGTACAATGCACCCATGTAAACAGAACTGTCCGGTTCGGGAAAGGTCACGCCCAATATTTCCATGGTGAAAGGCTTGAGCACAAAGGTTATCTCCTCCGCATCTCCCCCTTCCAATTCCAGTTCCCTTACTTCACTTTGGTGATTTTCGGCACTGGCCCTGACGATAACCGGACCGGGGGGAAGTTCCAGCGTTTTCCCGTTTTGTACGGTCCTGCCGTTTATTTCCAGCCGGGCATGATCTGGTTCGGATCGCAGGGTAAGCCGGGCCGGTTCCGAATTACAGAGGGCTCCCAAAAAGCGGGATTTTAATTCATCGGAAGCGGCGTTTAAATCTTCGGGAGAAAAAATGGCCGTGTCTTTATAAACAAAAGAAGCTCCCCGGGTAAAAAGGCGGAACTCCGCGTAGATCCTTCCGTAAAGAAGACGGAAGGTTCCTTCCAAAAGGGCGTCGGCATTGTGTGTCCTCAAAAAAATCTCTTCCCCTCCCGGTTCCGGCGGCGGCGGAAAATTCCCCTCCGTATTGACGGTGCTCATCCTAAAAAGCGCCCTTTCCGCCACCAGGGGATACTCGCTTTCCGCTTTTTGAAAGGCCGCCTTCAGTTCCTTAAGCTCATCTTCGATCCGTTTTAGTTCTTTTCTGTATTTCCAGTCCGGCACACCCCGGTACAACAGGGCATCCCGTTCTTCCCGTTTTGCCGCCAGCCGGGATGCCGCTTCGTGCAGCGAAGCGGCCCAGGCAAGTTCCTCGTAACGGGCCAATTCTTCGCCGCTTCGCTGCCGGTAATAAATTCGGCTCAATTCCAGGGCCAGATCTTTCTGAAGCACGGATCCCAGAACCTGCTGGCTTGGAGGAAGGGCGGAAACATCAAAGGCGGCAATACAAAGAATGAAAAGAGTATTTTGGCTTTCCCTTATTTCTTCTTCTTCCTGTTTTCCCCGGGCAAAAAGGGAAAAAGTGCAAATCAGCAGGGGAAAAACCCAAAAAAACCGCCGTCCCGGCCTTATCCGGCGCATAACTTTAGGTATTCCTCGATAAACATATCGATATCCCCGTCCATGACGGCCTGAATGCCTCCTGATTCCGCCTTGGTCCGATAGTCCTTTACCATGGTATAGGGTTGAAACACATAGGATCGGATTTGATTACCCCAGGAGATATCCTTTTTTTCCTGGGCAAACCGGGAGTTTTCCTTTTCTTTTTCCTGCCGGTAATGTTCATAAAGCCGGGCCTTGAGTATGCTCATGGCGGTGGCCCGGTTCATTGTCTGGCTCCTTTCGCTCTGACAGGCCACGACGATCCCCGTAGGAAGGTGCGTAAACCTGACTGCGCTGTCGGTTTTGTTTACATGCTGGCCCCCGGCACCGCCTGAACGATAGGTATCCACCCGCAGATCTTCGGGACGGACTTCCACTTCGATAGAATCATCCAGAATGGGAAAAACATAAACCGAAGCAAAGGAAGTATGTCGCCGGGCGTTGGAGTCAAAGGGGGATATTCGTACCAGCCTGTGAACTCCGGATTCGCCCTTGAGCCAGCCAAAGGCATAGTCCCCTTCGATCCTGCAGGTGGCGGATTTGATTCCACCCTCGGCTTCCAGCATATCCACTTCTTCCACCGAAAAACCCCGGCGTTCTGCCCAGCGAAGGTACATGCGGTACAGCATTTGGGACCAATCGCAGGCTTCTGTGCCCCCCGCCCCGGAGTGGATAGTAAGAAAGCAGCCATTCTGATCCACCTCGCCGGACATGAGTTCCAGAAGGTTTTGTTTTTCATAACGGGACAAGAGCGACTTGAGGGTTTCTTCTATTTCGGGGCTTTGGGATTCATCCCCTGCTTCGTTGGCCAGTTCCAGAAGGGCCGCCAGATCCTCCGATTCGGACTTTAGATTTTTCCAGGGTTCATAACGGTTTTTCAGAACCTTTAGTTCCCCCATGATCTTTTCTGCTTTTGAGGGATTGCTCCAAAATTCGGGCTTCCCCGATTCTTCTTCCAGGTCCCCGATACGTTCCTTTATGGTTTTTCCCGAAGCCTTTTGAGACTGTTCAAAGACGCCTCCAGGCGTCGAGGATCTTTGCGGAAAGCTCCGCCACGGGACTTCCCAGTTCGGTCAACAGCATAGACAACTCCCGATATCAATTGAAACTGAAACTTTCTCAAAAATGCGGTCTTTGAAAAAGCTGCCTTAGGTTTTAGCGAAAAACCGGCTTAATATGGGTCGGTAGATCTCCGTCCGCGGCGGACCTTCCCTATCTGCGGTTTTGGCGCAGAACGGGCAGCGGTCCGCGCAGGAACCGGACTTGCCGGGACTTCTCCCCCCTTGGCCACAAGACGCCGCCATTTTTTGTCCCGCAGGGTACTTAGTACCAGTGTCCCATCCACAGGAAACTGAAAAATCCGGAGACGGTCAAAGGCATCGGTGGAACGATCCAGGTCCCGCTTCAGCCGGGCCAGGGTATCCGGGGATACCACAGTGGATTCCCAAAGACCCCGCTGTACCTTGTCAAAACCGTATTGGATAAGGAGTTCCGACAGTTCCTTTGCCCTGCCCTCCCCGCCGGGATCAACCGCAATAGAGACAAACATAAGGGTTTATTATACCACCTTTGTCATTTTTGGTAAAGACGATAAAATAATCCGAAAATTACAATAAATTATTGGCTGTATTTGACTTTTCATAGCTGATTTTGTATCTTTTTAATTTGAGGACAATCCATAGTGGACGGTTGTCCGTAAAAAATAAATGCCACAGGAGAATTAAATGGCAGCATTAAAATCGGGTATAACTCTTGGAGATGGTGAAACCCTGGTATTGGAACTTGAAGCAGAATTGTGGGCGGCAAGTTCAAATCCCATCGCAAGGGCTATTGGGGAAGTCAAAAGGATTATTGCTATGATCTTTGGTTTCAAAGTGAAAGGGTTTATGGTGATAACAAACAAGCGGGTTGTTGAGATTTCAACGCAAATTGCCTGCTATATTTTTACCATCGGACGTCAGGTAAAATATGTCCTGCCAAGCAGCGTTAAGGAAATAGGCTATAATAGAACTGCAACCTGCGGTGTTTTCTGTCCTGCCTATCATCTTTACTATGATTCCTTTACACAGCGCACATCAATACTATTAAAAGGCGCTGATGAGGACGGTGCACTAAAAGCTACCGATGCTTTTTATGCAGCAATAGCATACGCAAACGTTTAATCTTTCCAAAATGCTAAGGTTCCTGTATTTAAATTTATACTCCTTTCTGCTTTTCCTGACAGGAGTCTTGGCTGTTTTTCTGCCTTTATATAAAATAAATATATGGGCTTTGATTATTCAGGGAATAATCGCCCTGTGTTTATTTATATCGGCAGTCAAACTGCTTGCAGCATGGGATGACAAAAAAAGAAAAATTGCTGTCCTGCTCGGCAAAAACAGCAATGAGATCCAGCCTGAAACTTTTTGTGTTTTTATGCAGGCTCCGTGCGGACGCCTTGTTGCAAGGTTTGTTCTTTCGGAATTGGGTAAATCCCATGAATACAAAGAATTGATAAAAATGAAAAAACCATTTTTGGAGGCGGCAAAAGAAAATTGCCTGCCGGTAAAAACTGTTATATACATTAACAAGGAAGTACCGCAAAGGTGATATATTTTATTCTCGGCATTGCTGCCGGTGCGGCAGCCTCTTTTTTGCCCGCTAAATTATTGGCAGCCAAGGCAGAAAAAAGACGCAGTTAAAAATGTTCAAAAAAGCACCAAAAACGGTCAGTGGTACCGTAAAAAATAAAATGCCATAGGAGGCAAAAATGAAGAGGATATTGTTTACAGTTGCGTTGATCAGTTTTGCGCTGGTTATCGGGTTTACAATTTTGGCTTGCGGCGGCGGCAACAGCGATAGCCCATCGGCTGTAGTTAAACAATTTTTTACAGCGGTTGAAAAAGGCGACACCAAAGCACTGGAAAAGTCAGCAACATCTGAAACCGTGGCCCTTTTAGCAATGTTTGGCGAAAAAGCCAAAGAAGGGGCAACATCGAACGGAAAAATCAAAAGCACAGCCGAGGAAATAGACGGCGACACCGCAGTTGTTACGATTACTTTTGAGAACGACGAAACAGAAAACATCGATCTTGTAAAAGTTGACGGCAAATGGAAAGTAAGCATCAGTAAATGAAAAAACCACATAATCGGAAATATTATGTGTTGGGAGGCATTATTGTATTTATGCTGCTGATATCATCAATGTGCATTTATATAATAATGCCCAGAGGCCGTCCGTTAGAAATAAAGAAAGCCTCCGCTCTTTTTGGAATTGTAAAAGACGGGGATATCATTTGCCGCCTTGGAGACAGACTGTGGTCTGATATTTTCAGCGATTTATCGATAGCCGATAAACGCTATTCGCATATGGGCATAATCCATATAAGTAACGGCATTATTACGGTAATACATGCAGAGGGAAGTACAGGACATGGGATGGATTTTGTAAGCGAAGTGCCTCTTGATAATTTTTTACAAGTTGCACGAAGAATAGGAATTTACAGAATCAACAATATAGCCGGCCATGAAATAACACAAGCCGCTCTTGAATATACAGGAGTGCCATTTGACTGGCAATTTGATATGGATGATGACTCAAAATTGTACTGTACTGAATTATTGCATGTCATATTAAAACGCATTATGCCTGAAACAAAACTGGATACAGTTTATTTTAAAACCCTGGGAAAAAAAATCATCCCCCTTGAGGCAGTGTCTGATTCGGAATATTTTTCTGAGATTTATTATTTTGATGGAATAAAATAAACCAGCCCCTGTACTTTCGTTTATTTACAAACCATGCCGTCGTATGCGATAAAGAGAATAGCATGAAAAATGCCGAAATAGAACTAAAAACCCATGTGGATAACCCTGATGACTGCAAAAAAAAACTCTCCGCCCTGGCAGGAAAAGGAACGGTTTTTTCCAAGGATGACACATACTGGGACGGCCGGAATTTTTCGGGACTCCGGGTCAGACGGGAAACGGCAGGAGAAGAAAGCGGGCATATCTGGGTTACCTGGAAAAACAAAGAACGGCGGGGATCACTCGAAGTAAACGACGAGCACGAATTTGAAGTATCCGATGGAACAGGCTTTGAAGAACTCCTTACCCTATTGGGACTGGAAAAACGGATCCGCAAACACAAACAGGGCTGGATCTGGCACTACCGGGGAATAACCGCAGAACTCTGCGAAGTCAGCGGTTCGGAGGAATCGGCGGATTTTAAAAATCTGGGGTGGTTTCTGGAACTTGAAATTAAGCATGGGCCGCCGCCCGAAAACAGTGGAAAAACCGTGGAAGCCGCCCAGGAACAGCTTCTGGCGCTGCTGGAAAAAACCGGCATCGGAAAGGAATGCATAGAAAGCCGCTACTATGCGGAATTATTTGCAGAACTAACAACCCCTCAACACGAATAGAAGCCTTTATTTATTTTCGTGCAGTTTTTGTCTCCGTTTTTTTTATTACATCATTTACCCTGCTTTTTAAATCTGTCATGTTATAGGGTTTTGTAATATAGTCCGCAATTCCCATTTTAAATGCCCGTTTCTTTTCTGCTTCTTCTATCGCTGCTGTCAAAAACACCACAGGAACATTTTTCAAAAAATCTGTAGCCCTTATCCTGTTAAAAGTTTCCCAGCCATCCATATTTGGCATTATTATATCCAGCATTATTAAATCTGGGGCAAATTTATTGCCGGCCAGATATTCTAATGCCTCGTTTCCGGATTTTGCCTTATGAATTTCATATTCATTTTTTAAAAACAATTCGGCGGTTGTAAGGTGAATTTCATCATCGTCCACCAAAAGAATCTTTTTTTTTCCACTTACAGCATCAATCATTTTGCTCTCCTCCAATTTTTACAGATAACCGGATGCTATCCTTTATACTTGGCTAACACCTCCGCTAAAAGAGGCACAAGCTGTTTTTTGCGGGATACCACTTCTCTTAATTCATATATACTATCCCCTACAGCGGGGAGGTTGATATGGCTGATAAAGGATTTCTCCCCGGTCACAAAGAGGATCGAATCCAGTACAGTCACATCGGTTACTAGAAGTGCTGAAAAATATGTTCCTTTGGAGGATCGCATTTTTTTTAAGGCGGTAATTATTTCGTCCCGGCGTTCCACCATAACTGCGGGGTTGTCGGTTTCGACCTGGCTCACCGTAAATGATGTACCCTGTTCGTTGTACTCCTTCATATCCAGAACAACTAGTTCCTCTGCCGACAGAGAATTGATCTGGTTTGCTGCAGTCTGGAGGTCCTGGCCCAGGGTTTTAATGTCCAAACCGGTAATTGAAGAAAGATAGTCAGCGGTTTCAATGTCCACAGCAGTGGTGGTGATTGATTTTAACACTAAGGTATCGGCCAGGATGCCGCAAAGCAGGATCGAAGCCACACTCTTTTCCAGCGGAACCTTCTGCTCCCGGTACAGGTTAGTGATGATGGTGCTGGTGGCTCCCACGACCTTATTGATAAAAGTTATCGGATAACGGGTGGAAAGACTGCCTAAACGGTGGTGATCAATTACTTCAAGGATTTTAAAATTTTCGATCCCTTCGGCGGCCTGACTTAGCTCATTGTGATCCACCATAATCACTTCAACATTGGGCTCTTTTGCCAAGTCTCCTTCAAAAATTACTCCCACTACCCTGCCATCGTCGTCAATAACCGGCAGATGACGGGAAGTCGCTTTTGAAAGGGCTTCCCGAAAAGTCCGAACCGGATCATGAAATTTAACGGGAGATACGGAATCGTCGCCAATGGTTCCCACCGCCACTGAATAGATTATTAGCATTGCCGTGGAGGAAGTATCAAAGGGGCTGATCAATACCGTGACCCGGTTTTTTTCCGCCAATTCAACAAGTTCTTTGGAAAGGGTATTGCCATTGGAGAGGATCAGCGCCCGGACTCCCAACTCGATGCAGCATTTTTGGATATCCCAGCGATCCCCCACAATAACCAGAGCGTTCTCCACGCCCTCGGAGCGGATACCCTGGGCGAAATGCTGGGTATACGAGGCCGCCACCACAATGGCCGACTTTTTGATCTCGTCTCCGTTAAAAAGCGTAACCGGCTGTGCGTGAATAGTCGCCGCCAAATGATCCAGCGAAAGGGGAAAGGCGGATTTTTTTCTGGGATTGATATTATTGATGATATACTGGGCAAATCCCTTGTAATGGAACATGCTCCGGTACGATTCATCTTTATCAACAATGGGGAGCACCTTGGAATCGTCTTTCTGAAGCAGTTCCAGGGCATTCCATACGCTGTCATCTTCGTTAATGGTGACCGCTGTTCCGGTAATATAATGTTCCGCCTTTGGAACCAAATCGGGCAAAAACTCAGGCACCGGCACGCAGAAACGTTCAAAAATATATTCAGTCTGGGGGTTTATCTTTCCCGCCCTGGCAGCAGCACAGTTATCCTGTCCTTGATACTTCTTTAGTTGTGCATAAGCAGCGGCAGAAACAACTGAGTCCGTATCCGGATTCCGGTGCCCGATAATGTAGACTTTCTTTTGCATCAATACCTCGAAATACCCTTGCATTAATTTTATAAAAAACCTTATACTTATGCAACTGGAGGAAATCATGAAAACCAACCGATTAATTTACGTATCTTTGCTCCTATTTCTGGCGGCTGCTGTTTTTACCGGGTGTAAAAAGGCAGAAACCATCCGCATGGCCACCGGGGGAAGCACTGGAACCTATTATGCCTTTGGATCGGCGGTGGGCCAGATTCTTGGTGAAAAAACCGGGATCTCCATCACTATCCAGTCCACTGGGGCATCAAAATCAAATATTCAGCTTATTGATGCTGAAGAGGTGGAACTCGCCATTGTCCAGAACGATGTGATGGATTATGCATGGCGGGGAGTGGACCTCTTTAGTGGAGAGCAGATAACCAGCTTTTCCACCATGGCCGCCCTCTATGCCGAAGTGTGTCAGGTGGTAGCCAACCCCGCTTCAGGAATTCGATCCATTGCCGACCTTAGGGGAAAAAATGTATCCGTGGGGGATGCGGGAAGCGGAACAGAATTTAACGCCCGGCAGATTCTGGAGGCCTACGGCATCAGCTTCGATGACATCGGAAAACAAAACCTTGGTTTCGGTGCTTCGGCGGATGCCCTGCGGGACAACAAGATCGACGCTTTTTTCTGCGTGGCCGGCGCCCCAACCCCTGCCGTTATTGATTTGGCAACCAGCAAGGATATTGTTATTCTGGAAATAGATGATGCCCATGCGGCCCAGCTTATTCAGAAATACCCCTTCTATACCCAGTTCCCCATTCCCGCCGGGAGCTATAGGGGCCAGGATGGGGATGTAATTACCGTAGCGGTAAAGGCTACCTTTATCGTAAGCCCCAAACTTGCGGAAGATACTGTGTACAGTCTGACAAAAAGCCTTTTCGAGAACCAGGCACAAATTGAAAATGCCCATGTAAAGGGCAAAGAACTTTCCACTTCCTACGCTGTGGAGGGCATTTCCGTTCCCTTCCACCCTGGAGCGGAAAAGTACTTTAAGGAAATCGGCGCCCTATAAATGAACACCCCCGGGGCCATCTGAAAACATGAAGCCTCGGTGGTGGTATGGGATTGTACTGAACCTGCTGATCGCCGTCTTGGGAGTTTCCTTGGCGGCGATTTATGTTATTCATTCCAGAAAAGAAAAAAGCCGTACCTTGGAAATTCGGGACGCTGTTTCCGGCAGGGTGTACGGTAAGTGGCCTCTGAAAGAAGGCGAAGAATTCGCTGTTGAATTTACTCACTCGGTACATCAAAGCCCAGTCCGGGAAATTTACATAATAGAAGGAAATATGATCCTTCCCTGGGCGGTACGTTTTTATTCATTCGGTGCGGGGATGAAAAGCGATTTAGAAGAAGGACAAACATTGAGCAAAGACGGCGACGCTCTTCTAATCACCGGCTTTTGCACGGGAACCAAAGAGTTTAATTATATTGTTTCGGATCATATATTGTTAATAAATGCTCAAGAAATAAACTTGAGGGAATTCTGCGGAAAAAACAAAGCCGTCACCATCCGTTACTATGGAGAAAAAATATGAGCCAAAACAAAAACAAAGAACCTGGATTAACAGGACAGGAAACCGATGAACTGCTCGCCCAATTTGACAAAGAATCCAATGTGCGCCGGTTTACTGGAATCCCCAATCTTCTTATAAAGGGACTCCTCCTTTTGTTTGCAGCTTATGTTTTTTGGGTAACGCTTATTGCCAATCTTCCTGAGCAGATACGGCGCAGCGCTTTTTTGGGGCTCCTTATTTTCATAGGCTACATGCTCTACCCCATCCGCAAGGATATGACCAAACAAAAAAACCATATCCCCTGGTACGATTTTGTTTTGGGGGCTCTGGGAGCAGCGGCATTTATTTACTATGTGGCAAACTTCGATGCGATCATAGCCCGGGCAGCCAGACTCCAGCCCCTAGATGTATACATGGGCCTTTTGGGGATCATCACCCTTGCCGAGCTTTGCCGGCGTGTAGTGGGCCTTCCAATTCTTGTAGTAGCCGCAGGGTTCGTTGCCTATGCCTTGACCGCAGGGTTTTCCCTCCGCCGGGTTGTACATCAGCTTTTTTACACAACAGACGGGATCATCGGCACACCCATTGGAGTTTGTTCAACCTTTATTGTCCTCTTTATCTTTTTGGCTTCTTTTTTGGAAAAATCGGGTATCGCCAATTTTTTTATTGACCTCGCTAATTCAGTTGCAGGCTTTACTGCAGGAGGGCCGGCCAAAGTTGCGGTAATTGCCAGCGCTCTCTTTGGAATGATCTCGGGTAGTTCCGTAGCAAACACGGTGGGTTCCGGAAGCGTTACCATTCCAACAATGAAGAAAACAGGCTACAAAGGTGAATTTGCTGCTGCGGTAGAAGCATCTGCTTCTACCGGCGGACAGCTCATGCCTCCCATTATGGGGGCTGCCGCATTCCTTATGGCGGAATTAACCGGGTATTCATATGCGGCAATCGCAGTATCAGGCATTTTTCCGGCAGTATTGTATTTTACCGGCATTTTTCTGATGGTTCATTTCGAAGCAAAGAAGCTGGGTTTACAAGGTCTGCCTAAAGAAGAAATCCCCCATTTGGGAAAACTTATTATTACAAAAGGATATCTTTTTCTGCCGATTGTAATGCTGATAGGACTGATGAACTTTGGTTTTACCCCTGCATACGCAGCATGTTATGCCATTGCTTCTGCTTTTGTTGTAAGTTTTTTAAACAAAGAAAACCGGTTTACCTCGGCAAGGCTGGCAGATGCTTTTATCGGCGGTTCCCGTAACACAATCGGCGTAGCCATAGCCTGTGCGGTCGCCGGGATTATTGTCGGCATAGTTTCCCTTACCGGGATTGGGCAGCAACTTATCGGCAAACTAATCTCCATGGTTAATTTACCTGTTTTTGCTGCTACCAGAACAAGCCTAATCCTCGCTCTATTCTTTGCCATGATTACCTGTCTAATCCTGGGAATGGGCGTCCCTACCACGGCAAACTATGTGATCATGGCTACTATTGCTGCCCCCATGATCTTACGCAGTTCGGCAGATCTTGGAGTTGCCGTGCCTATTATGGCAGCCCATATGTTTGTTTTTTACTTTGGAATTGTGGCAGATATTACACCGCCTGTTGCCCTGGCGGCTTATGCCGGTGCTGCCATTGCCAAATCGAACCCCATAAAAAGCGGCATTACGGCAACACGCCTTGCTATCACGGCTTTTATCATCCCATATATGTTTGTTTTTAACCCGGCCATGCTCCTTATCGACGTAACCCCTTTCAAGTTTATCCAGATTATTTTAAGTTCATTTATAGGTATGTGGGGCCTTGCCGCAGGACTCGAAGGTTTTATGCTGAAAAAGGTTACCTTTCCCTGGCGGTATATCTCAATTGCAGGAGGCATTCTTTTAATTTATCCTGGTTTGGTCAGCGACTTGTTAGGGCTGGGATTTATAACGTTAGTAATGGCTGTGCAAATTCACTTTAAAAAATCCGAACCCCGTCTTTTAGACCCGTAAGCCTGGCTTTCCCCATGGTAATGTTTGATTTGTAAACGGCAGCATTATTGTTTTTCGTATTCCTGTACTTCGTTGATTACATATTCCAGCTTTATGCCCGCTTTAGAAAGCAGCTCTTCTGAATCGGAGGCATCGTGGTAACGGCGCTGGCAGACTACCCGGATTATACCACAGTTGATAATAAGCATGGCACAGGTTCTGCAGGGTGTCATGCGGCAGTAGAGAGTGGCTCCTTCGACGGCGATGCCCCGCTTGGCGGCCTGGCAGAGGGCGTTTTGCTCCGCATGGACGGTCCTGACGCAGTGGGTTGTGGCGGTGCCGTCTTCGTGGATCATTTGTTTAAGCTGGTGTCCCGCTTCGTCACAGTGGGGGAGTCCCGCCGGAGCGCCTACATAGCCGGTAACAAGGATTTGGTGATCCTTGGCGATGACGCAGCCCGACCGGCCCCGGTCGCAGGTGGCTCGTTTGGAAATAGCTTCGCAAACTTCCATAAAATACTCATCCCAACTGGGACGACGGTACGATTCCATGTTTTCATTGTAACACTATTGCCTTTGTTGTACAGTGGCACCGTGAATGACAGCGCTTTTTTTTACGGACGCCTTAATGTTTAAAGTGCCGCGTTCCGGTAAAGACCATGGCAATGCCGTGCTTATCGCAGGCTTCTATCGATTCCTTGTCCCGAATAGATCCGCCGGGCTGAACAATCGCCTTGATCCCCGATGCCGCCGCCGTTTCTACCGCATCGGCAAAGGGGAAGAAAGCATCTGATGCCAGCACTCGGGCGGGTCTGCCGTCGGCAATGGCCTTTCCGGTCAGGACGGGATTTTCCGCCGCAGCTTTTACGGCGGCGGAACTCCGTGCCAGGGCCTGTTCCATCGCCCAGATACGGCTGGTTTGGCCGCCGCCGATACCTAGCGCAGAAAGATCCTTTACTACGACGATGGCATTGCTCTTTACATAGCTCACTGCCCTCAGGCCAAAGATCATGTCCGCCATGTCTAAATCTTCCGGCACATTCCGGGTTACCACATCCCACTTTTCCAACAGCTTGTCATCCGCCTGCTGAACCAGAAACCCGCCGTCCACTGCGATGCATTCAATTTGATCACGGGGTGCATAATTGGCCTTCATTATCCGCAGATTCTTTTTTTTCTTTAGTATTGCCAGCGCTTCTTCCTCAAAATCAGGAGCAGCCACAATTTCCAGAAAAAGTTCCCCCAGTTTTAACGCCGTTGCAGCGTCCACTGTTACTGTGCATGCGACAATGCCTCCGAATATCGAAACCGGATCGCAGGCATAGGTTTTTTCATAAGCCTCCAGCAATGTGGCGCCTTGGGCAATGCCGCAGGGTGTGTTGTGTTTTACCGCCACACATACGGGAGGATACTTCAATTCGTTGTGGATTTTCTTCTGCTCCTCCAGCCGGATCAAATCATCTTTGTCCCGTGGAAAATGGCTGCCTGGAGGGAAACCAAAGGCACAAGCGGTTTTCCAAGCCAGGTCGATATCCCTGATATTGTTATACCCCAATTCTTTGCCGTTAAGCTGTTCCATGCCTCCCATGGCGCCTATTCTGTCTGCCGCATGGTAAAGCGCCGCAGACTGGTGGCTGTTTTCGCCGTAACGAAGCTGCCGGGATTTTTTTAACGACAAGGGCCAATATAAGGGATAGTCCTCGTCCAGAAGATACCGGGCAGCGGCGGCATCGTATGCTGAAGTAAGGCAAAAAACCTTCCCTGCCAGCCGCTTTTTAAATGCCTCCGGCACCGTTCCTGATTTTAGAAACTCCATGGTTTCTCCATAATCAGAAGGGTCTGCCAGGACGATTACATCTTGATAGTTCTTTGCCGCGGAACGGATCATGGCAGGTCCGCCTATATCGATAAACTCTATGGTTTCTTCCAAACTAAGAGGCTTACTTGCCTGAACTTTTTCAAAAAGAGGATAGAGATTTACACAGACCAGATCGATGATTCCCAGAGTAAATTTTTCCAGAGTTTCCATATGGGAAGGATCTCTCCGGCGGGCCAGAATTCCCGCATGAATGGCCGGATGGAGTGTCTTGACCCGCCCGTCCAGGCACTCAGGAAATCCCGTTACCGAAACAACATCGGTAACGGGAATATTTTGTTCCTGCAAATACCGGAAGGTGCCGCCGGTGGATACGAGTTCCCATCCTAAGCCGGAAAGGAACTGCGCCAGTTCCTTTATACCGGATTTATCATAAACGCTGATTAGGGCCCGCTTTTTCAATTTTCTTTTTCCTTTAGTTTGAAGATCATTAACACCACCGCTTCGACAATGGCGATGTGTTCTTCCCGATGGATCCGTTCCGCCAGACTTTCCGCTGTATCCCCCGGATGCACCAGTATTTTCCGCTGAAGCAGGACAGGGCCCGTATCGGTTCCTTCGTCTACCAGGTGAATCGTACAGCCCGACTCCTTTTCCCCAGCGGCAAGAACCGTTTCGTGAACCCTGGAACCATACATCCCTGGACCTCCGTATTTGGGAAGCAGCGCAGGATGGAGGTTGATGATCCGCCCTTCGTATTCCCGGAGGATTTCTCCCTGCAATATAGAAAGAAAGCCAGCCAAAATGACAAGCCCCGCTTGATATTCCCGGGCTATGCGGAGGATCCGGAAAGATAGCTCACCTCTCCGTTCAGTTTTTGGGAGCCCCCGGTCCGGTTCCTCGGTCAGTGCGGGAATCCCCGCCGACCTGGCCCGTTGGAGGGCATAAACACCGGGACGGTCGGAAACGACCGCAGCAATACGGCCGCCGGGACTGTAATTATTTGCACGGCCCGCCGAAAAACGCCCCGTCTTTTCTGCGTCGATCAGGGCCTGTAGATTGCTGCCGTTTCCTGAAACCAGCACAAGCATATTCACGCTCATTCAAAAAGCACCTCGGATCTGCCGGTAATTACCTTCCCTATTTCCCAGGCAGGGAAACCTCTTTCATCCAGGTACTCTTTTGCCCGGGGCGCATCTTTTTTGTTCAGGGCGATGACAAAACCGATTCCCATATTGAATGTATTGAACATTGTTTTTCGCAAAGCATGGTCCGTTTGGAGCAATTCTGCCCCGGCTTTTTCCGCCGCAGCCCCGGTTTTTCCAAGTTCCGCAATTCCCGCGGCGATACGGTGGAAAATTGCCGGTATGATCCAGGAGATGCTGATGAGGGCATTGAAGCCGTGATTTTCAAAGGAGAGAAGCATCCGAGGAATGTTTTCGTAAAATCCTCCTCCGGTAATGTGGGCCATGCCGTGAACAGGAATTTCGCTTAAGAGTCCCAGGATAGGTTTTACATAGATCCTCGTCGGTTCCAGCAAAGCCCGGCCCAGCGGCATGCCGCCGAAATCTTCTGTCATACCAGGAAGTGCCCGGCGGATCAAACTGAACCCGTTAGAATGGGGGCCCGAAGAGGCAATGCCGATTAGGGCATCCCCTTCCCGAACGGCGCTGCCGTCGATGATATTTTTCCGGTCAACAATACCAACGGCAAAACCTGCAATATCGTACTTCCCTTCATCGTAAAAACCGGGCATTTCCGCGGTCTCTCCTCCCAGAAGAACACAGTCTGCTTCTCTACAACCTGCGGCAACGCCCTGCACCAGTTCCGCCGCAATGCCGGCATCCAGTTTTCCGCAGGCAAGATAATCAAGGAAGAAAAGGGGCCGCGCTCCATGGCAGAGTACATCGTTGACGCACATGGCTACACAATCGATACCGACGGTGTCATATTTTTTCATAACCCGGGCAATGTCCAGTTTGGTACCGACGCCGTCGGTACCGGAAACAAGGACAGGTTCCTCCATGCCCCCGGCAGTATCCTTTAGGGAAAAGATCCCCGCAAAACTGCCGATGCCATTAAGCACCGACTTCCCCAGACTAACAGAGAGGGTTCCCGCCGCCAGATCCCGGTATTTTTCTACTGCCCGGTAACCTTCGTTGATATTGACGCCCGCTTCACTGTAATTCATAGCTCTTTTCAGAATAACAAAAACGGAAGAATATACCAATCCATTCTGAAAGAAGCTAGAGAGTTTCGTCCATTTCGCCCCGGCCTTCCTGCATTTTCAAGAGCAGGCCAATTTCTTTAAAAATATAATCCTGATACCGGCTTTCAAGTTCTTTGAATAATCCGACGAGCCTTATGTATTTTTCGTCATCATTACCGGCGAACATATTTCCTTCTCCGCTCCGCAGCCATTGCTCGCTTGCATTAAAAGAAGAACATATCAATTTGATAAGCCGGTTATTCACCCTCCGTTTTTCCGTTTCAATGCCCGCCAGATAACCAGAAGAAAGGGCAATGACTTGGGAAAAACTTACCTGTGTCATATTCAACGCCTTGCGGAGTTCTTTAACGCGGCTGTTGATATTTCCAATGATTTTATTTTCCACGTTGTAAACGATAGTGTAATAGAATCCACATTGCAAGTTTGTTTTGATTTTTTTCTGTTAATATTTTTTTGTTAGCATTTTTATTTTTTAGGATAAATCGTTATTGCTATATCACCGCCGGTCATTTGCCTAGATCTTCCCCTGCTGCCGGGATGGGATATTCGCCGGTAAAACAACCCAGACAATAAGCGGGATTGCCGCCGCTAGAAGACGGATCAATGGATTGCAGCAACCCTTGCACACTGATAAAAGCCAGGCTGTCCGCTCCCAAAGAAGCGCACAGTTCGTTCACACCGTTCACATTGCTGATTAAGTCCCTTCGGTGGGGAGTGTCGATGCCGAAATAGCAGGGAAAACGTACCGGCGGTGAACAAATTCGGATATGGACTTCCTTTGCTCCGGCGGCCTTAAGAATTGATACTAGTCTGCGGGAAGTGGTGCCTCTGACTATGGAATCATCAATAATTACAATCCGTTTGTTCAAGACTTCGCTTTCGATGATGTTATGTTTTACCGAGACCGCCTTTTCCCTCATGATTTGGCTGGGGGCGATAAATGTCCGGCCCACATATTTGCTTTTTACGATCCCTAATCCAAAAGGAATTCCCGCAGCCCTGCCAAAGCCGATGGCAGCGGATACACCTGAATCGGGGACACCAATCACCAGATCCGCCGACACCGGCGATTCCCGGGAAAGGATTTCTCCCGCCCGAATTCTCGACCCATAAACATCCACCGAATCGATCACGCTGTCGGGCCGGGCAAAATACACATACTCAAAGGCACAGACCGCTTTGCGGGTTTTTTCGCTGAAAGAAAAGGAAAGTACATCGTCCTTCCGGATGATCACCACTTCGCCGGGCTCAATGTCCCGGACAAATGTTCCCCCCACCGCATCAATGGCACAGGATTCACTGGCCAGGATCCAGCCGCCGTCAAACTTGCCCATACAAAGGGGCCTGATACCGTTGGGATCCCGGGCACCCACCAGGGCATCACCGGTAAGGACCGCCAGGGCATAGGATCCTTTAATAAATTTTATGGTGTCGGTCAGGGCCTTTTCCAGCCCTTTTTTGTAGTTTTTGGCGATCAGATTGATGATCACTTCGCTGTCGCTGGAAGAGCTGAATCCAACCCCGGCGTCTTCCAGCAATTCCCGGACCACATCGGCGTTGATCAAGGCACCGTTATGGGCAACGGCAACGGAACCAAGTTTAAAATGGCTCACAAAGGGCTGAACATTTTCCGGACTTTTTGAACCGGCGGTTGAGTAACGTACATGACCCACCGCAGCGAAACCGGTAAACTGGGAAAGAACATCGCTGGAAAATACTTCCCCAACCAGTCCTACACCTTTACGGCATTCGATGGGTTTTTCGGTTTTTCTTTCATCAGGATTTTGAAGGGCCGCAATCCCTGCGCTTTCCTGACCCCGGTGCTGGAGCGAAAAAAGGCCGTAGTAAACAAGGGGAACGGCATCTTTTTTGGAGTCCGTACAAAAGACTCCAAAAACACCGCACTCCTCATGCAATTTATCATTCATTGCTTATGCACCATGGAAATCTCCGATCCGCTCCCACACTTCAATATATGCTTCCTTAACATTGCCCATATCCCGGCGGAAACGGTCTTTGTCGAGTTTTTCCCCTGTTTGTGAATCCCAAAAACGGCAGGTATCGGGGGAGATTTCGTCGGCCAGCACAATTTCCCCGTCTTCGGTACGGCCAAATTCCAGTTTAAAGTCAATAAGGTTAAGTTTTTTTTTCAGCAGGAATGGCTTGAGTATGTCGTTTACTTTTAGGGCCATAGTACAGATAAGGTCAATCTCTTCGCCCCTTGCCGCTCCCATGGAAACCGCTTGCTCCTTACTTATCAGGGGATCCCCCTGGGCATCGTCTTTGTAGCACAGTTCTACCATGGGTTTGGGCAGTTCCGTTCCTTCTGTCTGCCCGGTCCGCACTGCCAGGGAACCGGCGGCGACATTCCGGACTATCACTTCCAGGGGAATGATCTTGATGTTTCTGCACAGCTGATCCCGGTCGTTAAGACGGGCAATAAAATGTGTGGGTACTCCTTTAGATTCCAAGAGGTGAAAAAAACTGGCAGAAAGTTTATTGTTGATGATTCCTTTGTCTTCAATTTGTCCTTTTTTTTCGCCGTTAAAGGCGGTGGCGTCATCCTTGTAATGGATGATCACCAGTTCATTGCCGGATGCGGGGTAAACTTTTTTTGCTTTGCCTTCGTAGAGCATCTGTCCCAATGTAAGCTGTTTGTCAATCATAGAACCCTCCGCTATCCCGCATTAAAAATCAAGAGGACTATCCTTTGCCAGATCTTCTTTTGTTTTTCTTCTTTCCAGTTCAAGTTTTTTCCGCAGCTCGGGATATTTAATGCCAAGTATCTCAGCAGAAAGGTACGCTGCATTGGCTGCATTATCCACTCCCACGGTTGCCACCGGCACCGATTTGGGCATCTGCACAATGGAAAAAAGAGCATCCACGCCGTTTAAAGCCCCGGACGCAATGGGTACGCCAATTACCGGGATCAGGGTTTTGCTGGCGATCACACCGGGCAGATGTGCAGCCAAGCCCGCCCCGGCTATAATAACTTCTGTCCCATTCTGTTCGATTTCATTGATGGTTTTTTCCAGCAGTTCCGGGCTGCGGTGGGCGGAAACAACCCGGGAACAAAAGGCAACGCCAAAGTCCCGCAGCACATCGGCGGCTTTTTTCATTACTGCCTTATCGGATTGGGAACCAAGAATGATCGCCGCTTTCATAAACCAAGGATAGCATATCCATGCCTGTTTAAACAATAGGAGGGGCGGCAGAATGACTCATCCTCTGGAAACAGGAACAAAAAAATCATATTTATTCATTATAGATGTATCAAAACCATACATCGTTCTTCATCCAGAAACGGCACGGTAAGCGGAATTAATTCCATCGTGAGGGCGGTAAAATTTGTCTGCTCCTGCAAACTGTCCATCTCTGCCTGTGCTATTTGGTGCCTTCCTTTGTAAGCGGCGATTGTACCGCCCGGTTTAAGAAGCCGGGCAAGCTTTGCAACAAAATTGTTATCAAGGCGGCTCAGCGCCCGCAGAACAAGACAATCAAACCGATTCGGCTGGATTTTTTCCCATTGAATTTCTTCAACATTTGTACATAAAAACTGCGGACCAGGGAAAGCTGAAGCAAGCATGGCGCAGGTGTTCCGTAAAAACCCTGCCCGCTTCCTCATTCTTTCAATCAGGGTAATGCGTACACCTGGCAGGCAGATTGCCAGTGGTATGCCGGGCAGTCCCGCTCCAGAACCGGCGTCGGCCAGCATCCTGCCTGCCAGGATGTTTTCAGGTTTTTCCGTAAAACCCAAGAGACGGGCGATGTGTCCCAGAGGAGACAGGGAATCGAGGATATGTTTTACAATGAGGGTTTCCCTGCTGGACCCGGCAGGTCCGTCCGTTATTTTGACCAATCCGTAGATGGAGTTAAATCGTTCTATTTCATCTATGTAATGATCAAGAAGTCCGCTGATCTCCGTTATGCGGGGTTTAATAAGAAGGGCAGCGCACGGGTCAGTCCCGCAGATTTGCTCAAGGCCTTCACAAAGGAGATCCATCCTCAAATTGCTTTTTGTGTGCCTCGTTTTTCCCGTCGTTCCCGAATCGAAAGAATAATCACCATGATCAGAAAAAAGAGCACCACCGCAGCCACAACCAGGACGGTAAGGATATCATTTTTGCTTTCTTTAACCGGTTCAACGGGAGACTCCATAGCGCCTGCGCCTTGTCCGGCCACGGGGCCGAATGCGATAAGCATTATTACACAGGTAATAAAGACCATGCCTATGATGATGAGGGCGATGATCGATGCCCTCCTGACCGCTGAACCGGTTTTTTTTGAAAGAGCCATCATGGCGATAAGCACCGCCGGGATCAAGGCGACAACACCGGCAACGATCATCATATAAAGTGCCGCACATCCTTGTCTTCTTGGAAACCGCTCCATTTTCCCACCGCATAAGAAGCAAAGGAACAGAACATCACGTCCAGGAAGGTCCCCACCGCCACAAGGTAAAAAGCTATGGGTTTAAGAATCAAATAACCTGCCTCAAGATTATTGCCGTAACTCATGCCCAGCACTGCCAAAGCGGTAAAGGCGCCGTTTCCCGGATGTCCTGCCAGGAAAAAAGAAATTAAAAAAGCCTGCAGTCCTATGGCAGCCACATCCTTTAAAGGTATTCCCAAAATTGAATATGATTTTATGATCACAATGGATGCCATGGCCGCCACCATGGCACTTCCCGCCCGGCCAAATATGGAAAAAAGACTTACCGTTATCGCATTGGATCGCCGGCGGACACCTAAATTTTCTTTAACATGACGATACTGTACCGGCAGGGAAAAATTGATGTCACCGGAAAAAAATCCCGCCAAGGCCACCCCCAGGGAACCGTAAAGACTGACCCATGGGTTGGTTTTTGGCTTAAAAATGAAAAGAAACAAGGGAAAAATTCCAAAAGCCAGGGCCACCGAAAAGAAACCCAAAAGAAGCATCAGGTCTCGAAACACATTGGCTTGCAGGGCAGCGTGGTAACGAATTGCCCAATAAGCAGCCAGGGCGATAATCACCACCACCAGAATCTCCGAAAAGAATGCCGCCACATGGTAGAAGATTCTGGAAAGGGAATCGCCGACGGTCAGTACCGGTTTGGAATAGTTCCGATCCAGTCCAAGGCCCATGGCAAGAAAAAAGGCCAGGAGCCAGGCAGGAAGCAGGTAAATGCCGTCATTTACCAGGGCGGAAAAAAGGTTGGATGGAAAAAGGCCCAAAATCATGTCGGGGATAAGGAGGGATACGGTTTCAAACTGTGTTTCAATGGGGATAGGAATCCGAGCCGGAGAAAAAAGGATCGTAACGAATATCCCCAATGTAATGATGGCCGCCGTGCCTCCCAGCATAACCAAAAAACTGCGTCCCAACAGGGGCCAGAATTCCCGGTCCTGCCGGAGTTCGTAGATGGCGATAACCAGGGAAAAAAACAACATGGGCACCGCTGTATAGCGGCCAATACGCAGGGCAAGTTGTTCCAGCCAGGCCATAACCGAAAGAACACTCTGGTTTTCATGGGGAAGCAAAAAGCCCAGGGCAATTCCCAGCACCGAGCCAACAAGCAATTTTACCCAGATCTTCATTTTTTCATCATACTTTAATTGCAAAGAGACTGTAAAGACGGCATACTATAGGCGTGAATATCAATATCACCAGCGCCAAAAGCTATTTTAATGAAATGATTGAGGAAGTGATCAAGGGAAAAGAGTATTTTATCTTTCAGCATGGCAAACCCATTGCCCGGATTACCCCTGCCAATGAAGACACCCTTTCCCGGGATGAAATTGTGGAACGGCTTTTCAGCTATCAAACCCTTTCATGAACTGCGTGCTGGACTGCAGCTTCTGCGCTGCCCTCTTCCTGCCCCATGAAAAATCCGGGGTGGTCAAGGACCTATTCCGCAAAATTACCGACAGCGATTTATTTGTCCCTGTTCAATTCTGGAATGAAATGACCGAATTGCTTCTGACGGCTCTAAAAAGGGGGCGGCTAAAACACGCCGATGCACAGGAAATTAACCGGCTTTTTACCATGTACCGGTTCAGCACCGAAACATCCTTTGGGGGAGATTATACCGGCAGGATTCTGGATCTGGCGGGACTCTATGGGCTCGGCGCCGTGGAGGCGGCTTATTTGGAACTGGCAATCAGCAAAAAGGCAGCCCTGGGTACCCTGAACGGCAAACTAAGGACGGCTTGCCAAAAAGCGGGAATTGCCGCCCTGTTATAACCATCATAACCGCTCAGATGCTTTTTTCCTAGTAGAAAAAAACTATGAAGCAGGTTATACTGGCAAGAGAGGTAGGCATTGGACCAAATATTGAAACGAGTTCTGGATCCTGCGCCAATCAGGAAGGCGGAGCTCTTCAATTCCATCCTGGGACGGGAGATGGACTACATAGTAGAACATTCCTGTATTATCAGCCTGCGTAAAAAAGCCAAACTCTTTTCCATAGGCCAAAAAGCGGAACGATTTTATGTGCTTCTGGAAGGGGCTGTCCGGATTTTTAAGCCCCGGGATGACGGAGGACATGATAATCTGGCCCAATATAAATCGGGAGACACTATTGGGGACTTTGACTTTGCCCGTAAGGCGGAATACGACGCCAATGCAGAAGCAACAGAAGATTCGGTCCTGGTAATGTTTCCTGCCATGGGGTTTACCATGGAAGACTTTATCGCCGACGAACCCTATATTGTTTCCCGGATTCTCCTTAATTCCGTTGTGATGGTGACGAACCGTATCAAATCAACCCAGAATATACTTTTGGAAAACCTCTCTTGGGTAAATGAACTTCACCGCCGGGCATACGAAGACCCCGGAACAGGATTGTGGAAACAAACCTTTTTAACCGATGAAATCAACCGCATTTTGGAAGAACCCATGGCCCTCATCATGCTTAAACCGGATCGTTTTAAAATTCTTGTCGATTCCCGGGGGCACGAAGCGGGAGACGAAGCCATGGTCAGTATCGCCAAGATCCTAAAGGCCCTTATCCGTAAAACAGGCCGGGGCTGGCCCATACGCTTTAAAAGCAACGAAACTGGCCTCTTAATCAACAAGTGTCCCCGGCCCCTGGTGGAAAAGCTGATCAGAAAGTTGAGCCAGACCATTGAATCCCTGGAACCGGTTCCCGCCCAGGGAGAAATCCCCCCCTTTCCTTTTAGCGGGACCATTGCCTGGTCGGTCTGGCCCGAAGACGGCCCCGTCTGGGACACCCTTTTTAATGGAACCTATGCTCTGCTTCTGGAAACATGGAAAAATGACGGGGCGGAAAAAATTGTCCATTATACCGGCAAAGCCGATTCTTCCAAGGAGGATTCATGAGTTTCATTCCTCCCACCTCAAATCCGGTGCTGATTAATTCACCCCTCTTTTCTGCGTTGAGCGAACTGGAATTCAACGCCGTCGCCGCTTTTTTGGAACGGCGATGCGTTCAAAAAGGAGAAGCTATTTTTAACGAAGGGGATCGGGGAGAGGATATGTTCATTCTTATTTCCGGTGCATTGAATGCTCACAAACGCCAATCCGACGGAACCCAGCGCTGGATGTTCGAGATAACCCCCGGGTTGTTCCTGGGGGAAATGTCGATCATCGCCAGCGAACCCCGGGCCGCCACCATTAGTGCCAAGGAAGATTCGGAACTTATGGTCCTCCAAGGCATAGATTTTTACCGGATTATTTTTGAATACCCCATGATCGGCATTAAAATGCTTAACTCCATCGGATCGGTTCAAAACGGCTGGTTGAACCAAAATTCAAAATACCTGCGGGACCTGATCCTGTGGGGAGAGACAGCCCGCCGCCGTGCCATTACTGATGAACTTACCGGCCTTTATAACCGGAATTTTCTGGAAGAATCGATCAAGGATCGTTTTAAAACAGGTGCCGTAAGGGCCCGAAATATGTCCCTGCTAATGATGGATCTGGACAAGGTCCACGAAATCAATAACCGCTATGGTACTGCCGGAGGGGATCAAGTAATCATTGTAGTGGCAAATCTCCTTAGAAACATGGGCCGTCCCGGGGATATTGCGGCCCGGCTTTCCGGGGATGAATTTGCTGTTTTCCTTCCCGATACGGGCGACCGTGATGCAATAACGGTGGCGGAAAAAATCCGGGAAAAGGTAGCGTCCCAGAATGTGCTGATAAACCGGCCCGGATCCGGCGAAAAAGACAAACTCCAGGTAAGAACCAGCATAGGTATTGCATCAGCCCCCAAGCATGCTGATAATGTACGAGATCTGGAGTTTACCGCCGATATGGCGCTGCGAAGGGCAAAAGAAAAGGGCCGGAATTGTGTTGAGATATATGGACCTGCATAAACCCTCGGTTGACAATACCAACATCCCTGTCTACAGTTTAATGATAAATAACTGGTAAAAATGCTTTAAAAAGGAGTGGGACCAATGGCAGGTAGTATTGGCATAAAAGAGGCCAATGGTGATTTTTATTCCATCCTGGAAGAAAATTCGACGGTGCAAAAACGCCTGGTGCTTACCACGGTTCATGACAGCCAGAAAAGCGTTCAAATAGACCTCTATAAAAGCATAACCAAAACCATGGCGGACGCCATGTATATCGGCAGTATTGTGGTAGAAAATATCTCCCCCAAATCCAAAGGGGAACCCTCCATAGAAATGATCCTAAGTTCCAACAGCGAAGGATCCATTATTGCCAATGCGGTTGATTTGGGGAATCCATCCAACGAACACCACCTGAATGTTTCGTTAAAATCCTTTGAAGAGGACAAGCACGATTATCCTGATTTTGAAATGGATGAAAACAACAAAGAGACCAAAACCAAAGTTAATAACAGATTCGAAAGCCTCGAAAATATAAAAGGAAAATGGAACATCCCCTGGCTGTGGATTATCATTATTGGCCTTGTCCTGGCATTGCTTTGCCTGGGATTGTGGTTGTTTCTGTTTAGGAGCAGGAGCCCCGGAACAGAAAAAACTTTCTCCCCGCTAACCCAGCTTGTGGGAAGGTTCACCTCCCATTCATCCAGGGCTCCCCGGCAGCCTGAACCTGCCCGGCCTGTAGTAGAAAGACCTTCGGCACAGCCGGCAGCGGCTCAACCACCGGCAGCGGCTCAACCACCGGCAGCGGCTCAACCACCGGCAGCGACACAACAGCCGGCAGTGGCTCAACCACCGGCAGCGACACAACAGCCGGCAGCAGTTCAACCACCCCCCCAGTCAGTCAGGACACAGCCAGAAATTATCGAAAGACCACCTCCGGCAAATCCCCAGGGCGTCAACAGAAACCGGTCTTCGGCGCCTGTTTATTCTTTTAATGTGCCGCAAACCATCCCACCCGAGGGCATAACCTACACGATCCGCTGGGGCGATACCCTTTGGGATATTTCGGAGGCTTTTTACCGCAATCCCCGGCTTTATCCTTATATTGTCCGATCTAATGGAATACGTAATCCGAACCTTATTGTTTCCGGCACACAACTTACCATTCTTCCAAGAAATTAGGCGGGTTTTTCCATTGGCCAGGCCGCCGAAAATTCTTTTTACCATCCTCCTGTTGATTTTTGCCTTTGGCTCCTGCGGAGCCAGTGCTTCAATGGAAATTTCCCGCCAGGAAGCGGCGGCAAATTTAAAACAGGGGGATATTGATTTTATCCTGTCAATGGATCCTTCCAAAATGCAGGAACTTGCCAAACTTGATCCTTCCGCCCCCTTTTATGCGGGCCTCCTGGTCGAATCAGCGGGGGACACGGTCCGCGCTGGACGCCTTTTTGAAGCGGCATTGAGCAGTCCCATTCCGAAAATAAAAAGTGAAGCGGCCCGTAAGCTGATTTCTTTTTTAACAGAATCAAGGGATTTCGAACAGGCGGGGCGGATCCTTAGATTTATTAATGAAAAAAACACCATGGAAGAATTTGTAACTCTGAAAGGAGCAGCCCTGTATGTGCTGAACCGTTTTGGGGAACTTATTTCCCATTATGAAGAAAATTCACCCCTTCGGGAAAAATCCAATCGTAACGGCAGGCCCGCTTTGTCTCTTATGCCGGAAAAGGCGGCGGAAGAATTTGAATCCTGGAACAGGGCTTTTTGTTTATTATCCGCCGTTAAACTGCAAAAACCGGGAACCATTGCCATCCAGGAACTGCGGCCCTTCCTGCTTGAGTCTCCGGCAAATGCCGCTTACCGCTGGACTTACGATGAACTGCAAAGATCCCGGGATCATATTTTTCCTGCGGCGGAAAGGGCTGCCGCCGCAGGAAGGCTTGCCGTTTCGGGAAGGGCCTATGCGGAGGCGCTGCGTTCCTTTGACACGGTTCGAAATGTTCAATCTTCCCTGTTTTTCCGTTATGATTTCCTGCTTTCTGATCTGGGCCGCGCTTATACTTCTACCGCATCCAAACGGGAAGCGGGATTTAAGCTTTTTACTGATTGGGAAAGCGCCATGCGCACGGGCAGGAACAGTCCCGTTTCTCTATCTGACCTGACAGAGACTGAACAGAAAACTATCCGTCATATCCTGCTTTTTTATGCTGGCCGGATCAGGCGCCAGCAGGGCAAACATGGTGAGGCGGGGGAACTTTTTGCCCGGGCCCTGGCCTTGGCACCGGATGCGGTACAGGAAGATGCCTGTATCTGGTACATCCTTAATGGCGCCATGACAGAAAAACCCGAAACCGTACCGGGGTTGATCAAAACCTATGCAGGCCGCTGGCACCGGGACGATGATTTTTACGATATCCTGGATAAGCTTTCCTGTTATCTTGTGGGCCAAAAAAAATGGAACGATCTGGCGGATGTTTTTTTTGCCATCCGGAATGGAAAGGACGGATCGATCATTGCCAGATACGCCTACCTTGCGGGAAGAGCGGTGTCCCTTGGATACATACAAGGCCGGAACATGAGCGCCCGGGATTATTTTACCGTTGCCTATAGAGAAGGAAACGCATCTTTTTATTACCGGGCTCTGGCGGCTTCTCATTTAGGAAGGACCGTGGTGCCGGTAAGCAGTCAAAGTCAAAACACCGGAACCATCCGGTTTCCCCATGAACTGGAGTTTTATGTAAAGTTTTTTGAGTTCGGCGCTTCGTCCTATGCCATGGCCTATGTGCGGGAAAATGCGGCCCGTTATTCCATTCGGGAACTGCGGATCGTGGCGGGGACCTTTGCCGCTTCGGACCGCTATCTGGAATCGATCCAGATAGCGGGGATATTTATGCGCCGGGATAACTATGTAATGGAAAGGGCGGATCTGAAACTGTATTATCCCAATCCATATTCGGACCTTATCGAAAGATATGCCCGGTCAAACGGCATTCATCCTTCGGTGTTTTTCGGCCTGATCCGGACCGAAAGCGCATTTACCCCCGCCATTGCCTCCCATGCAGGCGCCGTGGGGCTGGCTCAAATCATGCCCGCCACCGCCAAGGAAGTGGCGGCGGTTATCAAAAAACGGGGCGGCCCGGATTATGCCGCCGGATCAGAGATAGATTTAACCAATCCGGAGATCAATATCCATATGGGAGCCGTATACCTTAAGGACTTGACCGACAGCATGGGAAGTCCCATGCTGGCCTTGCTGGGTTATAACGGCGGCCCCGCAAGGATACGCCGCCTCCGCAGGGAAGCTCCCTCCCTGCCGGAAGACCTCTTTATCGAAACAATTGCCATTGCCGAAACCAGAAACTACGGCAAGCGTGTCATGGCTGCCGCTGCCGCCTACGGCTACCTGTATTACAATATGTCCATGAACGAAGTGGTAACCAGCATATTCAAATAATTGAGGCTTTTAGAAGACTCCCTATAATCCCAAACTTTTTTTGCCGATAATCTACATATACTTTTTTCTTGGAACAAACCAGCAATTTGGAGGGGAGTTTTGTCCAATAATCCGGTACCTTTTTTAAAAAGAAGTGATTTTCCCGCCCGCCTGGCGTCGCTTTTGGGGGCATTTTCCTGTTTGTTAGGAAGTCTGCTTTTGACTCTGTCCATTGGAGCTTCCCTTTTTCAATGGACCTTTATCAATCCGGGCCCCGGCAGCCTGCTAGCCGACGCCTATGGATTGTTTGCCTTTATCGTACCCCTGTACCTTTTTTGCGCGGCATTGATCCTCTTTGATCCGGTCTTTAAGCCCGGCAGAATATTTTTCCTTTCCGCCGCCTTTGTTCCTTTCCTTACTTTAGCCCTGGGTTTTTCTTTGATCCGGGATTTTGAAGAACACCGCCGGGAACTGAGTTTTCTAGGTATCATGGGCCAGTCCGGCCTTGGTTTAGCCGTAATTACCGCCGTCGTTTTGGAATGTTTGGGCATTTTTATTCTCCAGCAAATTTTATTTAAGAAAAAAAAGACAGGAGCTAAACCGCCCGCCCCTGTCATTATCAAAAATGAAAGGAACAGTAATCCCAGGATAAATAATGTCGTTCAGTCTGTTACCGTAATTAACACCTCCGCTCCGGTTGAACAAAAACCGGCGGAACAAACACCGGGGGCGCCGGATCATATCGTTTCCGGCTTGCCGGTTTTGACAAGTTCTTCCGGCAATTCTATTTCCGTTTCTCCGGAACCGGTAAAGACAATTACCACCGCGGAATTATATAAGCTTCCAGATTGGGGACCCCTAAAAAGCACCACAGCGTTTGAAGAATTAATTCACCCTCCTCAACCTGAGGCAAGTGAAGAAGTTTTAGTCCTTAACAATTCGGTTTTTTCCCCCTATTCACAGGCAAGCGAAGAATTTGGAGAATACTACCTTCCGGCGGAATGGCAGGAAAATACGGCTGATTCCGATCAATCCGAAGGGGTCATCGAAGAATTAATCGAAGAATCAATCGAAAAACCTGCCGAAGAACAGGAAGAATTGCAGGAAGAATTGATAGAGGAATCCGCCGAAAAGCTGGCCGAGTCTTTTGGCGGATCCGTTGAATTAATGGAAGAGTGTATAAAAGAAGCAGATGGAGAAAACGCAGAAAATACAGAATGCGCCAAAATTGATCCCCCTGTTTTTTCCAGCCCCGAACCGGAAGAACCCCAAAGACCAAAAAAAAAACCTGGGAAATATAAAGGCACCTATTCAGTACCGGTAGAAGGCATACTTAATCAGTATCCCGACGGCCAGTACTGGATTGTGGACGAAGAAACCCATCAGGCGGCCCGGATACTTCAGGAAACCTTAAGTGAATTCGGTATTCAAGCGGAAGTAACAGGTATCAGAAAGGGGCCGGTGATCACCATGTTCGAAATTCTTCCCGCTCCGGGAGTTAAACTTTCCAAGATTGTAAATTTACAGGATAATATTGCCCTCCGCTTGGCCGCTTCCAGCATTCGCATTGTAGCGCCTATACCTGGCAAACATGCTGTAGGCATTGAGGTGCCCAACAAAAAACGAAATATCGTTTCGTTCAGGGAAATTATCGAAGGGGAATTGAATCAAAAAAAAGAAAAGCGCCGAAACGAAATACCCGTGGTTTTAGGAAAGGGAATTACCGGAGAAGCCATTACCGTAGACCTCTGCCAGATGCCCCATCTTCTTATTGCCGGTTCCACAGGATCAGGAAAATCGGTCTGCGTAAATTCCATGATCCTTTCGATCCTGTATCAGCTTTCTCCTGCGGAATGCCGGCTTATCATGATCGATCCCAAAATTGTTGAACTCAAACTGTACAACGATATTCCTCACCTATTAACGCCGGTGATTACCGAACCAAAAAAAGCTTTCCAGGCCCTGCAGTACTGTATTTTTGAAATGGAGCGGCGTTATGCCTGCCTCGATTCCATGGGAGTCAGGGACATAAAAAGCTACAACCGCCGGATTAAGGAACGGAACATTGCTGCAGAATATATACCGTATATCGTGGTCATTATTGATGAGTTTGCCGACCTTATGGCCACCACCGGCAAGGAACTGGAATCCACCGTGGCCCGCCTTGCCGCCATGAGCCGCGCAGTGGGAATTCACCTGGTACTGGCAACACAACGGCCTTCCATTGATGTCATCACCGGCCTTATCAAGGCCAATATTCCCAGCCGCATCGCTTTTATGGTGGCCAGCAAAATGGACAGCCGGATCATCATAGATATGGTAGGGGCGGAAAAACTTCTGGGCAAAGGGGATATGCTCTATGCCGGAGTGGTGGACCCCTTCCCGATCCGTATGCAGGGCGCCTTTATTTCCGAAGAAGAAGTGGAGCGGGTGGTGGAGTACATCAAAACTCTGGGTGAACCGGAATATATCGACGATGAAATTTTCTTCGATGAAGATGAAGAAGAACCGGGCACTTCTCTTTTTACCGAAGGCGATGATCCCCTTTACGACAAGGCCCTGGAAATCGTGATCCAGCAGGGCAAGGCCAGCGCCAGCTATATCCAGCGGCGCCTAAAAATCGGCTATAACCGCGCCGCCAGACTGGTGGAAGAAATGGAACACCGCGGCGTGGTAGGTCCCGCCCAGGGATCACGGCCCCGGGAATTGCTGCGGGCCGGTTGAATTCCCTCTCCTTGCCGAGCGGCTGATAAAATGTCATACTATATAGTATGGCAGTGGAACTGGTCAGGACGGAGGGCATAAACAAGGCTTTTTCGGGAGTCCCTGCCCTGCGGGACGTGCATTTTGATCTTCGGCCAGGAGAAGTTCATGCCCTGTTAGGCGAAAACGGGGCGGGAAAATCTACCCTTATGAAAATTATCTCCGGTGTTTACATAAAGGACTCCGGGGAGATTTATATCGATGGCAAAAAAATCGCCCGTGATTTGACCCCCCAATCGGCTCAAGCCCTGGGAATCGGCATTATTCATCAGGAACTGAACCTTTGCCCCCATCTTACGGTGGCAGAAAATATCTTTCTGAACCGCGAATTTACCGCTTCCGGCTTTTTGAAAAGCAGACAGCAGAATATGGAAGCGGAAAAGTACCTAAAATCCCTCAATCTTGACATTGATCCCGATGTGCAGATAAAAAAATTGCCCGTTTCCAAACAGCAGATGGTTGAAATCTGCAAAACTCTTTCCATGAACGCCAAAGTCATCATCATGGACGAGCCGACCTCGGCGCTCACCGAAAAGGAAATCGAGGATCTGTTCAGGGTCATCGCCCAGCTAAAAACCGAAGGCCGGGGGATTATTTACATCTCCCACCGGCTGGAAGAACTATCCCGTATTGTAGACCGCTGTACTATTCTGCGCGATGGTATGTATGTAAAAACACTCAACTTCGCAGGAACCAGTCTGAGCGAGATAATCAGCCTGATGGTGGGGCGTGATCTGACCGAAAAATTCCCCCGTGTTGAAGCGGAGCGGGGGGAAAAAATCTTGGAAGTAAAAAATCTCTGTTCCCTCCATGGTGTCGGCGTAAAAAATGCTTCTTTCAGCCTGTACCGGGGTGAGATACTCGCCTTTGCCGGCCTTATGGGAGCGGGCAGAACTGAACTGGCCCGCGCCATATCCGGCGCAGACAAAATGAGCGCAGGGGAGATTATCCTTAAGGGAAAACCGGTTCGTATCCGCGCTCCCAGGGAAGCGATAGCCCAGGGATTTTTCTGCGCTCCAGAGGATCGAAAGCGGGACGGCCTGTGCATCAAGATGAGTCTTGCCGAAAACATCACGCTGCCCAGCCTCGATCTAGTTTCCCGTTTTGGAATCATCAGCCGCCCGATGGAAGTAAATAAAACAAACGAAATGATACAAAACCTGAAAATAAAAACTCCCAGTACCGATCAGTATGTCCGCAACCTTTCCGGCGGCAACCAGCAGAAAGTTGTAATCGGCAAATGGCTTATGCGAAATGCCCGTGTCCTGGTGTTTGACGAGCCGACCAGAGGCATCGATGTCGCTTCCAAAATCGAAATTTATAATATTATCAATGATCTTAAAAAGCAGGGGATCGGAGTTATGTTTGTCTCGTCAGAACTGCCGGAAGTACTGGGAATGTCAGACCGGGTAATCGTTATGTGCAACGGCAGAATTACGGCGGACCTTGTTACTAAAGAAACTAACCAGGAAGAAATATTGAAATACGCAACGCAATATTATTAACGGATAATGGTTAGGAATGAAAGGCGAAGGGGTATGCTATGAGTGATGCTGGCAAAAAAGAATCAAAGGGAATTTTTTCCCGGCTTCTGGATAAATTATCGAGACCGCAAAAACAATTTTTGTCAACATTATCCGGGCTTTTGCTGCTGGGGCTGGTTTTTTCGGTATTAAGTCCTTTTTTCTTTTCCGTTAACAATATCCTTACCGTGGCTACCCAGACCGCAGTCATCGCCATTATCGCCATCGGCCAGACATATGTGCTTATTACCGGCGGCATCGATCTTTCCATTGGTTCCAATATCGCTCTTTCCGCAATGGCCGCCGGACTTTGCATGAGGGCGAACCTGCCCGTACCGCTGGCAATAGCCGCCGGACTTTTAACGGGGACTTTCGCCGGAGCGGTCAGCGGAACACTGATCGCCTTCGGAAAACTTCCCCCGTTTATCGCTACCCTGGGAACCATGACCATTGTCCGGGGACTTTCATTTACACTCACCCAGGCGATCCCAATCAGTAACCTTCCAAAGAGTTTTACCATCTGGGGGACCGGTTCAACCTTTGGTATTCCGAACCCGGTGATCACCATGCTGCTGCTGATATTCGCTTTTGGATTTATCCTTGCCAAGACAAAACTGGGACGCCATATATATGCCACGGGGAGCAACTTTGAAGCCGCCCGGCTTTCGGGGGTAAACACCCGCAGGGTGCTGATGACGGTGTATATGTTCTCCGGACTTCTCGCCGCCTTTGCGGGGCTTATCATGGCGGCAAGGATCATCACCGCCCAGCCGGCGGCCGGAGACGGTTATGAACTTGATGCGGTGGCGTCCTCGGTTATCGGGGGGACCAGCACCATGGGTGGCGAAGGATCCATTGCGGGAACTTTCGTGGGAGCCTTTATCATCGGTATCCTCCGAAATGGTTTAAACCTTATAAGAATCACCCCCTATATTCAGAAGATCATCATTGGCATGGTTATTGTCGCTTCGGTGTTTCTGGACAAAATCCGCAGAAAAGACTAAAATATTAACTAAGTGCTCCCTTAAGGGAGCAACAATAGACCGAGGAGGAAATTATAATGAGGAAAATCGCTTTACTGGCACTGTGCGTTCTCACACTGGCGGGAATAGCCTGTAAAAGTGGAGACCAGAGCGGAAACATCCAGATTGCCCTTATCACCATGGATTCCATGGATGAACACTGGATCAAACTGAACAACGGTGCCCAAGACAAGGCAAGGGAACTGAAAAATGTTACGGTTACCTGGAGTGCCCCGCAGGTGGGCAAGGTTGATGCGGCAGCTCAACTGCAATTGATTGAAGATGCCATTACCCTGCAGGTTGATGTGCTGATGTTGGCCCCCCTGCATGCCGATGCGCTGGTTCCCGGCATTGAAAAAGCCAAAGCCGCCGGGATCAAAGTTATATTGGTAGATTCCGGAGCCAATACCGAAGACTACGACGCATTCCTGTTTACCGATAACGCCGCCGCTGCCCGGCTTGCAGCAGATGAATTGGCAAAAGTAATTGATGGCCAGGGAAAGGTTGCCATTATCAATGCCCAGTCCGGAGCGGGAACCACCTTGACCCGTGAAAATGAATTCAAGGCCCAGATGGCCGAGAAATACCCCGGCATCAGCATCGTTGGAACACAGTACTCAGACGGAGACGCCACCCGGGCGCTCAACATCGCCACCGACTTTATGACCGCCAACCCCGATCTGGCCGGAATTTACGCCTGCAATGAAGGCTCCACCACCGGCGCAGGCAACGGTATTGAACAAGCGGGAAAAGCCGGAACCGTCCGATTTGTGGGCTTTGACTGGTCGGACAACACAAAGTCCCTTATTGAACGGGGAGTCCTCGACGCTACTATGGTGCAAAACCCCTATCAGATGGGATACCAGGGCGTTCAGGCCGGCGTAGATCTCTTGGCCGACAAGACAGTCCAGCGCAATATTGATACCGGCGTAACCGTGGCAACCAAAGAAAACGCCGCTGACATTAAATAACTGCGCCCTTCTCAAGGTTTTGTCCTTGAAAAAACTTGCTTTTTAACCCCGGCTGAAAACCGGGGTTTTTTGAATTTCTAGTGGATAAAATTGGTCCTTACACGCTGCATAGGATTTGGTAACGGTATATTCTTTTTTCCCGCTTCCAGCGTTTTAAGGAGCCAGGCCATGTTTCGGGCCTGAATTTCCATTACACGCATTCCTTCTTCATCTTGCAGCACTTCTTCCTGGTTCATTCCATGGATCACATTCCAGTAAATGCCGGGGGTAATGATCATCTGGGCCAGGTTAAAATAGTTATTCACCTGGTGAAAAGTAGCAATGCCTCCGGTCCGCCGGAGGGCAATAACGCTGGCTCCAACCTTGTATTGCATATCCAAACCGGGAAAAAAGATGCGGTCCAGAAAGCACTTAAAGGTCCCGGCTATTCCGCCGTAATATACGGGGCTTCCCAGGATTACGCCGTCGGCGGCCAGTATTTTTTCCAACGATTCATTAACAGGATCGTTTGTTATTACACAATGTTTTAATTCCCTGCATTTCCAGCAGTCCATACAGCCATGGATAGATTTATTTCCCACATGGACTACTTCAACTTCTATACCCTCTTTGGCCAGCACTTCGGCCATTGCAGAAATCCCTTTTGCCACCACGCGATCGTTATAGGGACTTCCGTTAAAGGCAACTACCTTCATATTTAGATCCTCCTCTGTATTCACAGCATAAAAATAATGGATCAGAATGAAAAAGAACTCAAGCCTGAAAGGTAATATTGCTGCATGGACATCGTTTGTTCTTCTATGGTAAACTTTCTGCATGGCCGCTGATTATGTGGTTGAAACCGGAAAGGCGCTGCCTTTGGGCGCAACCCTTACCGGACGTGGGGTAAATTTTTCCCTATTTTCCCGTCATGCGGAAGAAGTAACCATTGTTCTGTTTGAAAACGCCGAAAAAAACAGTCCCTATAAAATAATAAAACTTGACAGCGAAAAAAACAAAAGCGGTGATATTTGGCATTGTCATGTAAACGGCATTACCGAAGGAAACTGTTATCTATACAAGGTAAATGGCCCCTATATCCCTGAAGAGGGACTACGGTTTAATCCACACAAGAGTTTAATCGATCCCTATGCAAAGGCCCTGACCAGTTTAAGTGAATGGAACATAGGCGCTTCTCTGGGATATGATCCATCCGATCCGGCAATAGATCTTTCCTTTTCACAGAAAGACAATCTCGACAACCAGCCCCGCTGTATTGTGGTAAACGACGACTTTGACTGGCAGGGAGACCGGCCCCTTAACTACCCCCTGCGGTTCAGCATTCTTTACGAAACCCATATTAAGGGGCTTACTGCCCACCCAGATTCCGGAATAGAACACAAGGGAACCTATCAGGGGGTGATAGAAAAAATTCCTTTCTTTAAGGACCTAGGGATCACCAGTCTGGAGTTTCTCCCCCTCCAGGAATTTAACGACAAGGAGTTCCCCCGGTTAAATACCCGGACAGGAGAATGGCTGGTTAATTACTGGGGGTACTCAACAGCAGCATTTTTTGCTCCAAAGGGATCCTACTCATCCGATTCCAGTCCCGGCGGCCAGGTGAGGGAATTTAAAACCATGGTCCGGGAACTCCACAAGGCGGGGCTGGAGGTGATTTTGGATATTGTCTTTAACCATACCGCAGAGGGGAACGAAATGGGACCAACCTTTTCTTTCCGGGGGCTGGACAATCAAATTTATTATATCCTGAACGAAAACCGCCGTTATTATCAAAATTATTCGGGGTGCGGCAATACCATGAACTGTAATCATCCGGTGGTTCGGCAGTTTATTATTGACTGTCTGCACTACTGGGTATCGGAAATGCATGTCGACGGATTCCGCTTTGATCTGGGGTCCATCCTGGGCCGGGATCAACAGGGACGCCTGATGGAAAATCCCCCCACCTTGGAACTAATTGCCGAGGATCCCGTATTAAGCCACACAAAGATCATCGCCGAAGCCTGGGATGCCGGCGGTGCTTACCAGGTGGGCTGGTTCCCCGGCGGACGCTGGGCGGAATGGAACGACCGCTATCGGGACGATGTGCGGCTTTATTGGCGGCAGGATCCCGGCCAAACCCGGCATCTTGCCACGAGGATTTCCGGTTCCAGTGACCTCTACTTAAGGGACGGAAGGAAGCCCTTCCATTCCATCAACTTTATTACCAGCCACGATGGATTTACCCTGCAGGATATGGTTTCCTATAACCACAAGCACAACGAAGATAACGGTGAGGAAAACCGGGATGGCAGCGATAACAACTGCAGCTGCAACAACGGCGAAGAGGGCGTTACGATTGATATGATGATAAAACAAACCAGAAAACGGCTCTTAAAGAATTATATCACCACCATGATGATCTCCCTGGGAACCCCCATGATCCTGGGGGGGGACGAAATGGGCCGTACTCAGGGGGGCAACAACAACGCATATTGCCAGGATAACAAAATTTCCTGGTACGACTGGTCCCTCTTGGAAAAGAACAAAGGCCTCTACCGTTTTGTCAAAGAGATAATTGCCTTTAGGCTCCGGCACCACGGTTTTATGCGGCCTGAATTTTATACAGGCCGGAACGGAAATTATAATGCCATCCCTGATATTACCTGGTTTGACGCATTGGGAAAAACCCCGGAATGGGACACTATCGGCTATTGTATGGCCCTGCGGATGGATGGAAGCAGGGCGGAAATTCTTGCAGACAAAGATGACAACGATTTTTTTATCATGTTCAATGCGGGCAGCAAAAGGACGTTGTTTTCCGTCTGCACACCCCTGGCAGGAAAGCGTTGGGTCAGGTCGGTAGACACAGCCTTGCCCAGCCCCGAAGATATTCTCTTGCCGGGGACTGAAAAGGATCTTGCTTATCCTGATCGCTATACCGTACAGGCCCGGAGCATGGTGATTCTTATCTCAAAACAACATGATTCATAATACCTGGAGGATCTTTTGGACGAAAGCAGTTTTATCCTTGGAGTGGATCTGGACGGCGTGGTGGGAGACTTTTACGGCGCCATGCGGAAGATTGCCGCCGAATGGCTGAATAAACCGGAAAAAGCTCTGACAGAGGATGTAAGCTTTGGCCTGGATGAATGGGACATTGCAAAACACGGCGGCTATGACAGGCTCCACCGTTTTGCCGTAACCCAGCGCAGTCTGTTTCGGGATATGCCTCCCATCAAGAATGCTCCGGGAACGCTGCGAAAACTTTCGAGCCGGGGAGTAAGGATACGCATCATCACCCACCGGCTGTTTTTAAAATATTCCCACAAGACCAGCATTACCCAGACTGTGGACTGGCTTGACAACTACGACATTCCCTACTGGGATATTTGTTTTATGAATGACAAAGTGGCGGTAGGCGCCCATGTTTACATCGATGATGCTCCCCAGAACATAGTCCAATTAAGGGAGCAGGGCCAGAAGACCATCGTGTTTTCCAACTCCACCAACAGGAACCTTCCCGGTCCCCGGGCTGATTCCTGGATCGAAGCGGAAAAGATCGTTCTGGAAGCAATGGAAGAATGGCGCACCGGTACTACCAATCTGTTTAATCAATAAAAAGTTAAATTTGCTTGACTTTTAATTTTATTTTCGTATCTTAAATTCATAAATACTTTCACTGCAAGAAAAATGGAGACTTTGCCATGACTGAACGACAGAACAGAATTCTGAAAATCCTGGCAGAAAATCAGCGTGTGGAAATAAGCGCCCTGGCGAAAACACTGGATGTTTCCCAGGTAACCATCCGCAAGGACCTGAATTATCTGGAAAAGAAAAACGCTGTCAAACGCAGGTATGGGTACGCCCAATTCGGTTCAAATGAAGACATTGGCGACTGGATGGCGGTTAACTACGATATAAAACGGCGCATAGCCAAAGCTGCGGCGGAAATGGTAGAAGACGGAGAAACGATAATGATCGGGTCCGGATCCTGCTGCGCCCTGCTGGCGGAAGAGTTAGCCAACCATAAACAGATTACTATCATCACCAACTCGGCATTTATTGCCGGCCACATCCGGCATGCTCCTTATGCCAGGGTATTTCTTTTAGGAGGTGAATACCAGAATAGTTCCCAGGTACTCGTTGGATCTATAACCAGCAAAGGGGCCGAAATCTTTATTTCCGACAAATTTTTTATGGGAACTGATGGCTTTACCGAAAAATATGGTTTTACTGGACGGGATCATCTGCGGACACAGACTGCCCGGAATATGGCACAGCAGGCAAAACAGGTAATCATCCTTGCCGATTCGGATAAATTTCTCCGTCAAGGATCGGAAAGGCTTGTGCGGGCTGAAGAAGTTTCGGCGGTTTTTACCGACGACAAGATCCTGCCAAAAATGGAAACGATCCTTCGGGAAAAAAATGTAGGTGTCCACAAGGTCCCCAGCAGCGGGATCCTCGAAACTGAAACCCAGGGGTGCAAAAAAGCGAGCTAAGAGGCAGCAAACTATTTTTTTAGCGAAAAGAAATTAACTCCTTCCGTATTGCCCTTTTCCCGGGCTGGAAGTATTCTTTTAGTATGAAACTGGATTATCTGATGCCGGCCCGGCTTCTCCTGGGTGAAAATTGCGTTATCGAACAGCGATCACTTCTCTCTCCTCTGGGAAAAAAGGCATTGATAGTAATGGGGAAAAATTCCGCCCGAAAGAACGGCGCCTACGCCGATGCAGCAAAAGCCCTGGAAGCAAACGGCCAGGACCATGTTTTGTATGATCAGGTGATGGAGAACCCCACCGATACCTGTGCCTTTGAAGCGGGAAACCTTGCCAAAACCACGGGCTGTGACTTTGTATTGTCCATCGGCGGCGGTTCCCCCATGGATGCTGCCAAGGCCGCAGCAGTGCTGGCGGTAAATAAAATTTCCAAAGAAGAATTGTTTAACTCATCTTTTGCCGCGGCCCTGCCCCTGGCGGCCATTCCAACAACCGCCGGTACCGGCTCGGAAACCACACATTATTCGGTGTTGATGGACACCACCGAAGCAGACGGCAAAACGCCCAGAGCCGGAGGCCCCGCAAAACGTTCCATCGCTTCTCCCCTGTTTTTTTCCCGCTTTGCCTTTTTGGACGCAAAGTACCTGTTGTGGCTTGGACGGAATATCACGGTGAACACCACCCTGGATGCCCTGTCCCATGCGATTGAAGGGATGCTTACCCTGCGAACAAACTACCTTAGCAATATCCTGGCCCGGGAAAGCATCGCCATGATCATGGACTGCATGGATGATCTGCTTTCGTTTCCCTCAGAACCATCGGCTTTTTCCGCTGAAAAACGGGAAAAACTCCTCCTGGCTTCTTCTCTGGCCGGCATGGTGATCGCCCAGTCGGGAACGGCCCTCCCCCATTCTATGGGTTATTACTTTACGGCTAATTGGGATACCGCCCACGGCAGGGCAAACGGCCTGTTAATAAAAAGCTTCCTTTCCCTGTGCCGGGAAAAAGAAAAAAAAGACCCCTCTATAGCACCGAGGATACCCGGCCTTTCCGCCGCTCTGGGGATGGATATGGAACGGTTTTTTGATCTGCTGGAAAGACTGCTGGGGATCCGGGAAAAAGCGAACAAAACGGAGCTTTCCGCCTGGAGTGCACAGCCCATGAAAAACGCCGCCAATACCTATATTAAGCCGAACCAGGAAGAAATTGGACAGATTTTCCGGGAATCTGTTGGATAGCGGATAATACGGTCTGGCAAAAATACCTCCCTTAGGATATACTTTTACAGATCCATATGAACTGGAAAAATCTGTCGTCTATGATTTCCGGAGATGTTTCAACACTCAGCCTGACCATAAGACTGGGTATTGCAGCGGGATTTATAATTGTTCAGAGTATCCTGCTTTGGCTGGTTGTAATCTTCTTTCGCTGGCTTCAGAAGAAAGCCGTTTTTCTGGTAAAAAAATATTCTCCTAATCTAACCATTAAGAAAATTCGCATCCTGGAAGCCGCTCAAATACCGGGGGCGATATACTCCAGCATCAAAATTCTAAAATGGATGGTAATCGGCATTCAGCTTTTTCTTACGATTCCCCTGATCTTTAGTCTCTTTGAACCCACATCCCATCTGGCCCATGCCTTATTGGGTTATTTTCTTGCCCCCATCAACAAGGTCATTGCCGGAATCTACCACTACATTCCCAACCTGATAACTATCATTATTTTTATAGCCGCATCAAAGTATATAATTCAGTCCCTCAAATTTTTTGCCACCCGGATTGAAAAGGGAAAGCTGATTATCCCCGGCTTTTATTCCGACTGGGCCCATTCTACCTTTAACATACTCCGTTTTTTGATCTACGCCTTTACCGTGGCGGTGATCTACCCTTATTTGCCCGGGGCGGATTCGCGGATCTTCCAGGGTGTTTCAGTCTTTGTTGGTATTGTCATTTCATTTGGCTCAAGTTCTGCCATAGGCAACCTGGTGGCGGGACTGGTCCTTACCTATATGCGGCCCTTTAAACTAGGCGACCGAATTCAAATTCAAAATGTTACGGGTTTTGTGGTGGAGAAGTCTCCGGTTATTATCCGGCTGCGAACCCACAAAAACGAATATGTAACTTTTCCCAACAGCATGGTCCTTACATCCAGTATCATCAACTACCATACTTCCACCACCGAACAGGGATTGATCCTGAATGCGGATGTTAGTTTCTGCTATGCCCTAGCCTGGCAAAGGGTGCATGAAATTCTTATCAACGCCGCCTTAAAAACAAATCACATCCTGGAAGATCCAAAACCTTTTGTACTTCAAACTGCCCTGGAAGATTTTTATGCCCGCTATCAAATTAACGCATATACCAAAACCGTGGATCTTGTGCCGTCGATTTATTCAGAATTATTCGAAAATATTCAAAACGGCTTTAAAGAAGCGGGGCTGGATATGACCGCGGCCCACTTCAGAATTAACATGGTAGATGACAGGCGAAGCGGCTAACTTCCCCTTGTGATAGCGCAGTCCCCGCTGCAAGCAGCAGGGTATCAAACCAGACTTTAGAATAAGGAGTTGACGGTCCATAGCTGGCTCCTAATTGGTCTCTTTATCCTGTTCCCTGCGAAGCCGCGCTATCAGGGAATTTTCGTCCAGCTTAACGTCTTCATACCCAATAAGTCCGCCCTTTTGCACATCCCGAATCATGGAAGTCTTGTTGTTTATCAGCGCCAGGGGCAGGGCCATTTTTTTCTTTGACTCCTCTGCGGAAATAAAGGTTCCCCGGACGGTATGTCCGCCGATTCCATCCAGCATTTCTCCAGCCCGCAGATCCCGTTTGGCAATAGTTCCCGTTTCCGCCACAAGGCCAAAACGGGGAACAATTCCAGGTATGCCGTCGATACAGGCCTTGGCCACGGTAAGGGGAGTTTCCAGACTGATCAGATGGTAAGGCCGGTAGAGCACATAATTGGGACCGTTCCCCATGCTGATGTAGGCCAGTTCCTGTTGAACCACCGGCAGTCTGGTCGAGAAGATCAAAAAAACTCCGGGAGCTATACCGTTGATGTATTCCACGGTCTGGTAACTGGAAAGAATTCCTCCCCGACCTTCGTTTTTTAGTGAAAGGAGATCCGGCAGATCCTTTACCTGAGCCGATGCTCCATGGGCGCCGGGAACATCGGGAAGAAAACCTGTGGCGTTTGCCATGGCAGTCATTTCCACCATGGTTTTGGTGCCATCCTTAAAGGCGCAGAGCATCCTCGGGCTCATCCCGCGCCGGACTGCCTCTTCCGCTGTGCTCTCCGGAGTACAGTCATAGTCGATGGGATTGTTCTTGCCCTTGCCGATTACCCGAACTTCAAAACCAAGGGCATCGGCAAAATCGTACAGTTCCATCACCGCCCCCGGCTCATCGCCGGCGCTGCCCGAATAAATAACCCCCGCTTCGCAGGCTTTTTTGTAAAGCAGGGGGCCGATGCATACGTCAGTTTCTACACTGAGCATAACGATGTGTTTACGATTGGCGATGGCATCCAGGGCGATTTTTGCTCCCGCCTCGGGAGCGCCGGTGGCATCCACGGTACACTGGACAGCGGTACACTTTGCGGCGAGCTCAACATTATCGCTGGCGGCCCATTTTCCTGATTCAAGGAGCCTGTTCCCCTCTTCTATCGTACCAGCGGGGGCAAAATCTTCCCCTTCGTTTAGCCCCGCTTCCCTAAAGGTGCTCATTGCCTTTTCAAGGGATTTGTCGCATACTACCGCAGGTCTCATGCCTTTCATGGACAACATCTGGTTGACCAGACCCCGGCCCATCTGACCGGCCCCAATGATACCCGTATAGATGGGCTTCCCCTGCTTTTCCAGTTCCACAAGTTTATGGTTCATTCCTATCATTTGCTAATCATCCTTAATATAAATTCATGCCAGCGGTTTTTAAATAAACAGATAGGCCAGAATTACCGCGATGGGAATGGTGATAAGCCTGGTAAATACAATCCCCGGAACCCCGGCATTGATTGTTTCCGGATCGTTTTCTCCCATAGTAAACCTGGAAGCAATAAAACTTCCGCCTATCTGGGCATCTATGGCAAGCAGTGCCGGCAGCGCCAGAAAGGGAGAGACCGCCCCGGCGGCTATCCTTTCTCCGGTAAACACCCCCGCAGCAATGGCAATTAAAAGCCCCGCCCCCAGCAGGGGGGAAAGAGCGGGGATAAAGCAAACTGCAAAAATGATCAACGCCGCAGAAACAGGACCGGTCAAGGCGGCCAATTCTTTTCCAATCACATCCCCCAGGCCTGTAACAAGAAGCAAAACAAAAATCACCGCCGCTAGAATAAAGGAAGGGGCCATGATCTTCAGCACCGGGAGTGATTTCCTGCCAAGGTGAACCAGCACCTTGCCCAGAAAAACCGCCGCCCGGCTAAGTACGACTCCGGCCTTTCCAATGTACGCCGTTATTTTTTCGAAAAAACCAGCCGGTTCTTCAAAAAAATCAACCGGTCTCGGATTATCCGGCATTCCCTTCCTCCATTGAGTGGTCCTGTGTCTGCGGCGCAGGATGCTGAAGATCCGCCTGATGTGCAGCGGCAGCCATCTTTGCCCGGTTTCGCAGATGATCTTCCACTCCCTCGACCGCCTGTATCAGGGCACCCTTCCACCTGGTTGGTGTTCCCGGCTCGTAACTAAACAAAAGCCGCCAGAACCGTAAATCCCGGCGGTCCTCCACAATGCCCCGCTGCCGCAGCTCTTCCAAAGAAAGGCTTCTGTATTCCGGCTTTTCCCTAAAATGGGCAAAAACCGACAAGCCCCGCATTGATTGAACCGAGATCACCAAATCATCTTCCGGATTGTATATCAATATCAGGATTTCTCCTGGGGTAAACAGTCCCCGCCGCTGGCCCATGCTAAGAATTCCCTTACCCAGCCATGTTTTGACTGTTTTTTGATACTGTCGAATCTGGAGAAAATACCCCAGCATATTTTGTACAGCAAAAAAGGAAAAAACCACCAGAAGAAAATACGCCAGATGTCCGATATTCAACCCCCATTAGGATACCCCGTAGTTACAGCATCAATTTATACAATCCCGGTGATTTTTTCTATAGCCAAAAACCCGGTGGACAATTTCTCTTGTTGTTTGTTATAGTAAAAGAACGGGCCAAAATAATCTTAACATAAGCTGAGTATTCAATAATAGATAAGGAAGAACCTGGTATGAACGTAAAGGCAAAACAAGATGGCAAAGGCTTACTTATAAAAATGCTGGGGATATCCTCTGCTTTTGTACTTTTGGCAATTGTCGTATTGGCGGTCTTGAGTACCTCTGCCATGCAAAGGTTAAGCCTGGAAACCGCTGTCCAGATGGGACAAAATAAACTAAGGGGCGATATGATATCTTTTGAATATATGGTCTCCCATGAATACGGCCAATTACGTTTAAGAGATGGAGAATTGATAGATCAACAGGGAAATTCTCTTTATCGCCAGTACAAGCTTATCGATCGGGTTTCATCGGATCTGGGCATTGTGGCGACTATTTTCGTCCGGGACGGCAACGACTACCGCCGGATTACAACCAGCATCGTCAACAGCGAAGGAGAACGGGCGATTGACACCTTTCTTGGATCAAACAGCGCCGCCTTTGCGTCTATAGAATCCGGCAATGACTATAGAGGGCAGGCGGAAATTCTTAAAAAGAATTATCTTACCGCATACCGCCCGGTCTGTGTTCTGGGTACCCAGGAGGTTATCGGCATTTTATTCATCGGCATAGAGATGTCGACTATCCAGATACTAATTACCCAAAGCAGTGCCGCAGAAATAATGAATATCCTTGTTATTGCTGCAGGCCTTTTGCTTTTGTCAATTTTGTTAAACACCCTGATCTGCAGAATCGTGCTGTTAAAACCCATTCGGGCTGCGGTGGCGATGCTCAAAGAAATATCAGAAGGAGAAGGGGACCTGACCAAGGAGCTTGTGGTTTCCAGCAAAGATGAAATCGGCGACATGGCGCACTATTTTAATTTGACGCTTGAAAAAATAAAAAAGCTGGTCATTATCATCAAGCAGCAGGCGGCGGTTCTTTTTGATATTGGCAATGAGCTTGCCCTCAATATGACCGAAACCGCAACGGCGATGAATGAGATTACCTCTATTATCCAGAATAACAAGGGCCTGATGATCGACCAGAGCGCCAGCGTTGCCCAAACCAACACAACCATGGAGCGGATCACAACCAACATCAATATGCTCAGCGGACATGTGGAACATCAAAGTTCAAGTGTGGCACAGTCTTCATCGGCCATTGAGGAAATGCTGGCCAATATTCAGTCGGTAACCAATACCCTCGTCAAAAACTCCAGCAATGTAAACGAACTGCTGAACGCTTCCGAGATTGGCCGTACGGGGCTGCAGGATGTGGTTTCAGACATTCAGGAAATTGCCCGGGACTCCGCCGGCCTTTTGGAAATCAATGCGGTAATGGAAAATATCGCCAGCCAAACCAATCTGCTTTCGATGAATGCCGCCATAGAAGCGGCCCATGCAGGAGAAGCGGGCAGGGGTTTCGCCGTGGTGGCCGCCGAAATCCGCAAGCTTGCCGAATCTTCAAGCGCACAATCCAAAATGATCAGTACGGTGTTAGGAAAGATAAAAAGTTCCATCGACAAGATCACGGTGTCCACAGACAATGTACTTACCAAATTTGAAGCCATTGACTCAAAAGTTAAAACTGTGGCGGATCAGGAAGAAAACATCAGAAATGCCATGGAAGAACAGGGAGAGGGAAGCAAACAGGTATTGGAGGCGATAAGCCAGGTAAACGAGATTACCGATCAGGTAAAGAGCGGATCGATGGAGATGCTTAATGGCAGCAGGGAAGTAATTCAGGAAAGCAAAAATTTGGACAAGGTAACACGGGAAATAGCCGGAGGAATGAACAAAATGGTGGCCGGAGCAGATCAGATAAATATTGCTGTTAACCGCGTCAACGAGATAAGCGGCAAAAACAAGGAAAATATCGTCATCCTGGTACAAGAAGTTTCCCGGTTTCGAGTAGAATGATGAAAAACCCTGAACCCCTGTCGAAACGTCCCGCCGCAGTTATAGAAATTGGTTCCACCGGCATCAGGCTCCTCCTTATCGAATACAATGCCGCCGGAAAATGGAAGGTTCTGGATCAGTCTGGAAAACCCGTGGCTCTGGGCAGAGATGTATTTACCTCCGGCGTGGTCAGCAGGGAATCTTTTTTGGAATGCCTTTCGGTACTTCAGGGTTTTAATGAACAGCTGGGAGCCTGGGGAATAGAAAAGGAAAATGTCCTGGTTATAGCCACCAGTGCTGTCCGTGCAGCACGGAACAGGGAGATTTTTACCGATCAGCTCCGGCGGGAAACAGGACAGGAAATTACAATTATTGAAGGAATCGAAGAAAATCATCTGGTGTATTTGGCAGTACGCCATGCTCTGAAAAATGATCATCCCCAATTCTGGCGTTCCAATTCCATGATCCTTGACGTGGGGGGCGGTTCTACGGAAATTATGCTGCTCCGCCGTGGCAAGATGGTGGCCGCCCACAGCCTAAAACTTGGAACGATCCTTATTGATCAAAAAGTCCGGCAAAGCACGGGAACGGCCCGGTTAATTGAACGTTATCTTAATGAAAATGTGCGTAATGCCCAGGACTTTCTTAACGACGAAATGGATCTTTCCAACATTAAATCGTTAGCCGCTACCGGTTCCGATGCCCGCCAGGCAGCCCGCCATATCGGAACAGATCTGAACGAGCACTGCCGGATCATTACCAGGGATGATTTTTTCAGTTTTATTAAATCGATGGAAAACTATTCTGTAGAAGACTGCGTCCACCGCCTGAAAATTCCCTTTGCCGATGCCGAGGGCTTTGTGCCGGGACTTCTAATCTACCGGACCTTTATGGAACGGCTGGCGGCAGAAGAACTGGTCGTACCTGAAATGTCGATCCGGGAAGGTTATCTTATCAGACTGGTCCGGGGAATTGATCAAAAACTACAGGATGATTTTTATTCCCAGATCAGCGCATCCGCCCTTAACCTGGGAAGGAAGTATCACTTTGACGAAATCCACAGCCGCCATGTGGCAGAATTAAGCCTGGCTCTTTTCGATGCTTTGGAAAAAGAACACGGTATGAACAGCCATGAACGGATGCTGCTGGAAAAGGCGGCTCTCCTCCACGATATTGGCATGTTTATCCGCAGTTCCCGGCATCAGCTCCACGGTCAGTATATTGTAACAAACTCGGAGATCTTCGGCCTTAAGCAGGAAGAATTAGACATTATCGGCAATGTGATCCGTTATCACCGGGATGAATTACCTTCTCCTGCCCACATTGAATATATTGCCCTGCAGCGGGAGGAACGGATCCTGGTACTCAAAATGGCTGCCATACTCCGGGTTGCAGATGCCCTGGACCGGGGCCATTCACAACGAATCAGCAATATTACCATTGAAAAACGGGAGGAAACCTTGATCATTCGCAGCGATGGATCCGGAGAGCCGGGAAATTCCATGGCCGGAGAATTTCCCCATCAGTACCGGGATTTGTCCCTGGAAATGATGGGTCTAAAGGATAAGGACGATCTGTTCCAGGATGTATTTGGTTATAAGGTAATACTGGCATGACAGAACGACTGGACCGGGAACTGTCCTGGATCAACTTTAACAGCCGTGTCCTTGAAGAGGGCCTCCGCAGGGACCTGCCTCCCCTTGAGCGGTTCCGTTTTCTTTCAATCGTATCTTCAAATTTTGATGAGTTTTTTATGGTCCGTATTGCCGGCCTTAAACAGGCTTTGGCGGAAAATGGGGATGGAAATCCGGCCCAGGTGCTTCAGGAAGCGGCACAGATGATCCGTACCTGCTATGCAAAACTTTACCAATGTTTGGATGAAGAAGTTTTTCCCGCCCTGGCAGCAGGCGGTCTGGAGCTGCGCAGGCCTCCCTTTACCCCCGACGAAATAGGCTACCTAAAACCCCTCTTTATGCAGGAGATACTTCCCGTTCTTACCCCCCTGCGCCTGGGTCCAGCAAACACGCAGGACGCTCCGGAACCGGAGCATCCTGCACCGCCATCCATTGCCGGGGGAATTCTTTACGGAGCCTTTCTTTTGGACGGCGCTGCTTCTGAAAATTCAAAAACCTCCAAAGGGGAACAAATATCCATTGCAGGAATACCACACATCCTTGAACGGATCATCCGCATCGATCCTGACGGCGGTTCCAAGCAGCGCTGGGCCCTGCTGGACGATCTTCTTATGCTGTGGGGGGATGCGTTCTTCCCCGGTTATGAAGTAAAGGATCGGCTGCTCTTCCGTATCCACCGGGATGCATATTTTTCCGTGGATGAAAAACGGGATGATGATTTTTTGGAAGCCATGGAAGAAATGCTTTTTAACCGGGGCCGGTCTCAGGCGGTGCGGATGGTTTATACATCCTGGGATCAGGATCCGAATAAAAAAAATAATGCCGGTTCAAAAATCGTCACCACCATTGCCCGGTATATGGAACTTTCCAGCGAAGATCTTTTTTCCATCTCCGGCCCCCTCAACCTTGGTTCCCTGGGCAGTCTGGCAACTATCCAGGGATTTGAAAAACTCAAACGAAAACCGCCCAAACCCTGCTCTCATCCTGCTTTTCCGCCGGATCTTCCTGTCTGGAATACAATCAGGGCGGGGGATGTTCTTCTTTCCCTGCCCTACCAATCCTTCGATCCGGTGATCCGGTTTTTCGAAGAAGCCGCTTCGGATCCTGACGTGATCTCCATCAAAACCACCCTGTACAGAACCAGCGGTAATTCTCCCATTATTCATGCCCTGGAACAGGCGGCGCTTAACGGAAAACATGTTACCGCGGTACTGGAACTAAAAGCCCGGTTTGATGAAGGGCGGAATATTTCCTGGGCAAACCAGCTTGAACAGGCGGGAGTAATCGTTATCTACGGCATCGCGGGACTCAAAGTCCACGCGAAGATCTGCCAGGTGATACGCCGGGAAGCATCGGCTCTGGTACAGTATCTTCATTTTTCCACAGGAAATTACAACGATAAAACCGCCCGGCTCTACAGCGATCTTTGTCTTTTTACCTGCCGTGAGGATTTTGGAAACGACACTGCCATGTTTTTTAATATGCTTTCCGGCTATTCGATTCCCCTGTCAATGCAAAACCTAGTGATGGCCCCCCGGCAGCTAAAACAGAAACTTGTCAGCCTGATCGACCGGGAAGCAAAACGATCCAGCCAGGGTTCGCCGGGGCGGATCATGGCAAAGATGAATTCCCTGGTGGATGGTGATGTGGCTGATGCTCTGTACCGGGCATCCAGGGCAGGGGTAACGATCAATCTGAACATCCGGGGGATATGTACCCTGGCACCGGGACGGACGGAACTTTCCGAAAATATCCGAGTGGTAAGCATTATCGACAATTTTTTGGAGCATTCCCGGATTTTTTATTTTAGCAACGGCGGAGCGGAAGAATTTTTTATTTCCAGCGCCGACTGGATGCCCCGCAATCTGGAACGGCGGGTGGAACTCCTGATCCCTGTTCTGGACGAAAAAGTGCGGGAAGAACTGCGGAATATTCTGGAGGCCTATTTTAAGGACAACACCCAGGCCTGGGTGTTGGACGGGAACGGAAACTGGAAACGGCGGAGTCCTTCGCCGGGAGAAGCGCCTTTTAGATCTCAGGGATATTTACAGGGACTGGCGGAGAAGGCGGCGGAGCACTGGAAAACACCCCAGGATTTTATTGTCCGCCGCAGCGCTCCGGGAAATATGCGGTAAAAAGAACGGTGAAGCGAATCATCCTAAAACCGGGCGAAGAACGCCGTATTCTGGCGGGCCACCCCTGGGTATACGGTAACGAAGTCGCCGTAATTCGGGAAACCGGGAAAGAAAAAAACAAAGAAACAAATTTGACCGCCGGTGAATGTTCCGATATTGAAGGGTTACGGCAGGGAAAAGCCCTTTATCTGGGCCGGGCCATTGTGAACCCCGCATCACAGATCATCGCAAGAATTTACAGCAGATCCAAAGAGGGGCTGGACAAAGGTTTTTTTAAACGCCGGATTCGGGAAGCGATGGAACTCCGCCAAAAGGCAGGGTACGATCTTTCCAAAGATTCAGCGCGGATTGTTTTTGGCGAAGCAGACGGCCTTCCGGGTCTTATCATCGATCGCTTTGTGGGCCGCCCATATACGGGCCGTCCAATAGAAGAATCTGTCAAGGAGGAACCTTTTTCCTGGCTGGTGATACAATTTCTTGCCTATGGCATGGACTGCCGCCGGGAAATGATCTTTCAGGCGCTGGAAGAAATTTTTGGCAGATCCGCGGATATTGTTCCCCTGGCGGGGATTGCAGAAAAATCCGCCCCGGTCCGGGAACTTGAAGGGCTCCCCCTGGTGGACAAGGTAATCAGCGGAGATTTTCCTCCGGAGGGCATTGTTATTACCGAGAATGGCCTTTCTTTTATGGTGAATTTACCTGGGGGGCAAAAAACCGGACACTTTCTTGATCAAAAAAACAACAAGCGAATCACAGGGAAATATGCATCCGGATTGGCGGAGAAATCCCCTGTATCGTTTCGGGTGTTGGATTGTTTTTGTTATACCGGAGGTTTTGGAATCACCGCAGGCAGAGCGGCGGCAGACGCATTGGCGGAATACCGGACCGGTGCAGGAGAAGGGGCTGTCATCATTACTGCTGTGGACGCTTCCGCCGCGGCGCTGGACCTGGCGCAAAAAAATGCCTTTCTGAACGGTATTACCCTGCAGACTATAGAAGCGGATGCATTTGATTTTCTGCACCATGCTGAACGGCGGAAAGAAAAGTACAATCTTATCATCCTAGATCCGCCGGCCTTTGCCAAAAACCGCTCCGCTTTGGAGAACGCTCTCCGGGGTTACAAAGAAATCAACCTGCGGGCCTTAAAACTCCTAGAAAAAGGGGGTATCCTGGTAAGCTGTTCCTGCAGTCATGCCGTAAACGAGGAAACCTTTAAGCGGATGATTGCAGGCGCTGCGGCGGATGCAGGGCGCCGGCTGGTTCAACTGGATTTCCGGTATCAGCCGCCGGATCATCCCATCCTTGTCGGCTATGATGAATCACTGTACCTAAAATGCGGATTTTACCGGACCATGTAAAAATAATTAAAATTGAAAGCCCTTTCCAAAGCTCTGTCAGTTAAAAAACGAAATCTTATTTTTTGGAAAAACTTTTTCTTAACAGACCCTGCAGTTTATCCTTGTTGACCAGTTCAACCGGACGGGACTCAGCATATTCCGTGGCGGGCCGTGTAAAGCCTGCACTCGACATCACCACCGCCCGGCCCATGTTTTGCGCCTTGGCATCATCCAGGATGGAACGGATCTTGCCATCGTCCACCATATCCGGAGAACGATAAATGCGGACAAGCCGGGGCGGCTTACGGGAAGCGGCGTCTTCTATGACAACCAGTTCTACCCCGTCGGGGGGGACAGGCCTGGAGGACTTAACCGTAAGACCCATGGCGGTGATAACCAGTTTTTTGCTGATCTCTTCAAATTCCTGGTTCCCCGCGCTCATGAAGTCTTTTATAGCGTCGTCGTCCCGCATATCCTGATATTGGCTCAGCTTGGCGTCCACATCCTTAAAGCCGGTTTTGACGGCGTGAATTTTATCCCACTGTTCAATTGCTTTTTCCATATCGTGGTTTTTTTCATAGCACATGGACAGAAAGTACCGGGCATAGATGCTTTCCTGGAGCCCTTCTTCGGTAATTGCCTTTACCGCCCGTTCCAGGTCGGGGATCGCCTTGTCCACCGCATTCAGGGCCATGTAGCAGCTTCCTCGTTCCAGCATGGCCCGCAGACGGTACGCCGGATCCCGGGCGGCTTTTTCCAGGGTTGCCACAGCGCCGGAATAATCCTTGCCATCCTTTTGGATTTTTCCCAGATAGAAATAGGCCTGGGCATTGTCGGCCTGAAGCTTCAGGGCCCGCTCCAGGGCATCTTTGGCTTCGTGGGCGTTTTTGCTTTTGTAGAGCATTACCCCTAGTTCAAACTGAATTTTTGCATCCCGGGGAGACAGCTCCGCTGCCTTGCGCAGATAATTTTGGGCCATGTCCATGCGGTTGCGCTCGGTAAAGAGCTTTCCCGCCCAGTAGTAGTACTCTGCCCGATCCGGTTTCTTTTTGATAAGAAGGATATATTCCTTAAGAGCTTCTTCGGTTTGTTTATGCTTAATATAAAGCTGGGCCACTTCTTTGCGAAAATCCTCTTCGGGGATAAATTCCCCCATGGCACCGGTCTGGCTCAGAACTTTTAGCTCCGCAAAGGCAAGGTCTTCTTTTTTTTCCAGGAGGAATGCCTTCCCCAAAAAATAACGGGCATCAGCATTTTTTGGTTCCTTTTCCAGAATGGCCTTGGCGCCTTTGATTACCGGCTGAGTTTTTCCCCGCTGCAGCAGGCCGGCAAGCTGGTCCGCCCGCTTTGGTACGGCGATGGATTTAACAATAAAGAAAACAAAAAAAACTATGCCTACGGCGAGGAAAATGATAATAATTGCCAGACCCATAATTTTTCCCATCTCATTTTATACCAGTTGATGAATTTTATCCATCCCTATATTCTCTAAATTGAAGCATGGGAGAAATCAAAACCCCCAACTGTCTAAAATGCGTTCACTTCAGGATTACCTGGGATCCGAACTACCCCCGGTCCTGTGAAATGTTCGGCTTTAAAGGTCAGTCCCTGCCTTCGGCGGAAGTGTTCAATGCCACCGGCCAGCCCTGCCCGGCATTCTCATTAAAAGAAGGGTTAAAGTGAAAAACTAAGGGAGGATCCCTATGATACCCCGTAATCCCCATCTGGCCGCCCTAAAGGCGGGCTATCTCTTTCCGGAAATCGCCCGGCGGAAGCGTGAATTTGCCGCCGCCCATCCGGAGGATCCTTCAAAACCGGAAACCCGGATTATCAGCCTGGGAGTGGGGAATACCACCGAACCGGTGCTGCCTCGTACTACTGCGGGACTTGTGGAGGGGGCCAGAAAACTCGGCACGGTAGAAGGTTATTCAGGTTATCAGGATGAAGGGCTTCCCGAACTGCGAAAAAAAATTGCCGGGGTATTTTATTCCCGATCCGCCGGCCCCGGCGGCGAAGGAACTTCCCCTTTTTCTATTGATGAAATTTTTGTTTCTGATGGAGCAAAATGCGATATTGGCCGGCTGCAGCTGCTCTTCGGTTCTGAAACTCCCGCAGTGGTCCAGGATCCTTCCTATCCGGTTTATGTGGACGGTTCAGTGCTAATCGGCTCTGCGGGAAGCCGGGAAGCCGGCGAAGCTGGCGGCGGCTATGGGGGCATCACCTACCTTCCCTGTACCGCAGAAAACCAATACTTCCCCGATCTTTCCCTGGTTCCGGAAAATTCCCTCTTTTATTTTTGCTCCCCCAATAATCCTACGGGAGCGGCGGCAACCCGGGAACAGCTTACCGGCATGGTCAGCGCCGCCCGGCGCCAGGGCTGTATCATTATCTTTGACGCCGCATATTCGGAATACATCCGGGACCCGGCCCTTCCAAAAACGATTTTCGAAATACCCGGCGCCAGGGAGTGCGCCATAGAAGTGAATTCATTTTCCAAACCTGCGGGGTTTACCGGGGTCAGACTTGGCTGGACCGTGGTTCCCAAAGAATTACGGTACGCCGGAGGAGAAAGTATTAATGCCGACTGGGCCCGCATTGCGGGAACGATTTTTAACGGCGCCTCCAACATTGCCCAGGCCGGAGGTCTCGCTGCTTTAAGTGATGAGGGCCAAAAAGAAATCCGGCGGCTCTGCGACTTTTACCTGGAAAACGCCGCTCTGATCCGCAGCGCCTTGTCGAAGCTGGGGATATCCTCTGTGGGCGGGGATAACTCACCCTATATCTGGGCCCGCTTTCCCGGCAGGGACAGTTGGGAAGTATTTGCGGAAATCCTGGAAAAGTGCCGGGTAGTTACCACTCCCGGATCGGGCTTTGGACCATCGGGGCAATCTTTTATTCGCTTTTCCGCCTTCGGCCACCGTGCCGATGTAGAAGAAGCCTGCCGGCGGCTGTCTTTTATTTAAACAATACGGACGAACACCATCCTGAGGGGATACAAAACTTCAGTTTTTGAAAATACTTGAACTCTTTCCAAAAACTGAAGTTTTGGAAAGTCTCGCCTTTTTTAAAACAATCGTTTTTGAAATCCCCTCAAACCTATATCAAGGGAAACGAAGGGAGCCGGTTGATGGTTTCCGCCGGCGCCGGCTCTAATTTGAAGCCCGAAGTTTTTTGCGGGAACCATGGCCGTGCCGAAGGAAATGTTCCAGATAAGATCGTTCTTCCCAAAATCCTTCCAGTCGTTCCATTCAAACGAACCGGCCCGGCCCGCCGAAGCCGCCAGAAGAAAGACCAGCCTTCCCCCCAGGATGCTTAGGCTTCCCAAGGGCTCTGCCTGGAAGGCCAGGGAAAGGGCGGCCCTCTTTTCGCCGGAAAATATCCCCGGATCGTGGGGAAAGTAGAACCGTTGAATACCCTTCAAATCAAAAACAGAAAGCCCGGAAGGAAGTTCGGTGTCCCCAAAAAGAGATGATCCAAAACCGGAAATCCCAAGACTAACATGGCGGCCCAGGGGTAGTGATGCCGCAAGATCGGCGCTGACAAGATCGAAGGGCAGAGGATCGCCGGGCGTAAACCTTACACGGTTTTCGATCCTCCCCCAAAAACCCCGGGAAGGAAAGAGAGAATGGTCAAGGCTGGAATAAGTATAAGCGGCGGCAATACCCGCCATTGTATGGGTCTCGTCCTCATCAGCGAACCAAAAAAATTCAGGCCAGAGGCAAAGGGAATTATGGCGGTTAATGCGAAAGCCCCCTTTTACAACCCCGCGGAAATAGAGGAGCCGCTCCGGCATAGTTTCCTCCCTGCTCAGGATGCCCTTAACCGGCAGTTCCTGATCCCGGATCAGATCCGTTTCGGCGGCAAGAAAAAAATGGGGCCCCAGGGGCCGGAATACCGAAAAACCAACGGAAAGTTCGTCCATCACTGAAGCTTGAAGAAGAAAAGAAAAGCCGTTCTTTCCCCGCAGTTCAATGCCGCTCCTCAAGGCTGTTTTGCCGGAGGATTGGGAAGAGAATGTTCCTTCATAATCCAGTCCCATCCGGAGCAGGGTATTGTTCTTCGACTCAGGATAAAGGATGAGCTCCAGTACCGTTTCCCCGGAACGGATATCCGTCCTGACCGCGGCCATACGGTAATTGCCGGTTTCGTAAACGCTTTCCAGAAAGGCAGAAATGATTTCCACCGTCAAGGCCCTGCCCATGACAAGGCGGGAAAACGCCTTCCCGATAAAGGAACGATCCCGGTGCAGCCCTCCCCTGATGATCAACCTTTGGGGCGTAAGGGGCGGCATATCCCTGTAACTCCCTTTGGACCCGGATTCCCTGTCAGCATCGGCGGAAACTCCGGCGGCAATTTTTTCCCGAACCGGTTCAAGAAGGGCTGCCAGTTTTACTTTTTCCTCCTTCGCCAGAGCATAGATTTCCGGGCCCTTACTGAAATCCATGGCGGATATATCCGAAATAAGCGGAAAAAGAACCACATCTGCCAGTTTATGATGTTCACTGCTCGTGTTATGGGAATAAATCGTATTCATCAGATCAGGAATATCCAGGGGAGCAACGGAGAATTCCAGCGGAAGGGGAAAAAGATCTACAGCAATGATTATGTCAAAACCCAGTTCCCGAACTTCCCGGATCGGAAGATTGTTAAGAATCCCTCCGTCAATATAGCTTCGTTCTTCGATGATAAAGGGTTCAAAAACTCCCGGAATACTCATGCTTGCCCGGATTGCTTCGGCCAGGTCTCCATCATTCAGAAGTTCGAATTTGCCTTCCGGAACTTCCACAACCCCGGCCCGGAAAGAAATGGGGAGATTGTTAAAATCAATATAGGAGGGAATTTTTATCGTCAGGGATTTAAAAAAATCATATGCATTTTGTCCCGAAGAGTAACCCCTTCCCCAATCAGGGACCACAGGCCCGGCGGAATCGTTCAGGGAAAAAGCCAGGGGAAGATCATTATTCCTGTTCCAAAAGGGAGAGACCGGCCGGTTCTGAAAAAAAGAACTCCAATCTCTTTTGTTAAAAACTTCCAGTATCATGGCCGGGCTATAACCCGCCGCATAAAGTCCGCCGACTATGGCACCGGAACTTACCCCGGTTATCATATCCACCGGTATGCCCAGTTCTTCTATCAATTCCAGAACCGCCACATGGGCAAACCCCCTGGCTCCTCCTCCGCCCAAAACAAGGGCAACCGAGGGCCGTCTGCTCTGGGCGGCGGCGGCGGCAAGAACAAAAAACAGCAAAAACACGGTAAAGATTTTACGCATAGGCTACCGTTCTTTTACATTGATAACTTTCATCACCTCATCCCCAAGGTGGTTAATAACCTTGACGGCAATGCGGCCTGACGGGGGCTTGTCAAAGGGGCGGGAAATGTCGCTGCGGAGGCTGGCCCATGCGTCTTCGTTGATCTGGGTGTTGAGGGTCTTTTTCAAAGATTCGTAGGGATTACCGGCGCCGAGGAAATAGGCGTGGCGGACAAAGAAACTTTCCCCGTTGTAATCGGTGTCGATGAACCAGCAGGCGATACCGCCGGTATCGTTCGATTCCACTTTGCCCAGGCCGGGATGAAACACGTCAACGCCCCTGATTTTTACAATCAACTGATTATTCTCGTGGGAGATAATTTCCAGATCCGGTTCGCCGAAAATCACAAACAGATTCCCTTTGCCGGTGTTGCGGAGATCGCCTGCCATGTGGAGATCGGCGTTCATGCGGGCCTTGAGTATCCTGATTTTGCCGAGTTTGTTAAAATCGGTAACACGGGCTTCATAGTTAAAGGCGCAGGTGATGAGGCAGTCGAAGTTCGCTTCGGCGGCTTCGTTTGCGGCTTCCACCAGATCGGCGCGGGTTACTGTTCCGAATTCGCCGCCAATGAAAATGGCGGCCCGGCGCTGGATGGGTTTTGCGCCACGTTCGCCGCCCTCATCGTATCGGCCTTCAGCGCAAACCAGGTTTCCGGGCCAGGGGTTAAGGGAAGTAAAATCGATCTTGTCTTCCTTGTGTGTCTGCTGGACTCCGGCAGTGCGGAGATTTTCAAGGATGATCGAGGTGAAATCCGTATCATCGCTTTTTGCACCGTAAGAACGTGTGCGCTCCGCTACGATAAAGTCACCGTTTTCATCCAGATCAAGCACCCGGTGGGGAGAGGCGCTTTCCACGGTAAAGGGGCCGGCAACCCTGATTTTTTTGTTGTCCTCATACGGCTTGTCGTAGAGGTATTCAAACTCGGCCTTTGCGGAAATGGAAGCGTCAATTTCCTTTTGGCGTTTCATTTTTGCGTCCCAGAATTTACCCAGAGGTTTGATCGCCTTTTCAAAACCCGGCGGACATGTCTTCTTTCCGTCAGAAAAACGTATCGGCGGTACTTCCCACTCCAACAGATCGCAGACAGACACTTCTTCACCGGAGGGGAGCGTTTCTTTTTTACCGGTGTCCTTACTGAAATTAACGGTTCTGCCTTTACGCGCACCGGTTTCAATTCGATACACTATATCTTCGCCCCGCATCAGCGTGTTAATCTCTGCGAGGGAGTTTTCAATATCCTGCCGGTATTTTTCGTAAATCACATCGATCTCGGTATTGTTGGCGATAGATTTAAGGGTGATATGGGGAACCCGCTCATACACAAAACCGTGGCGGATGCGGCTGTAGGTTGGCTCCCGTGAAGGAATGGTCTGCTTGAGTTCCGCTTCTTTTAACTGCCCCTCGGAAGAATCGGCAAGGAGAAAATACGGATAGCGGGCCCCCATCAGACGGGTACGGGCTAAGGCCAGAGCAACCCGGCTCGTGTCGATGGTGATCCACCGGCGGCCCCACTGTTCGGCGATATAGGCGGTAGTTCCCGAACCGCAGGTAGGGTCCAAAACCAGATCGCCGGGGTCGGTAGTCATGAGGATGCAACGCTGGATTGTTTTCGGAGATGTTTGAACAACATAAACTCTTTCTGTACGAAGTAAAAAATCTGTCCATATATTATTTATAGGCATAACAGGATAATCATCTATGTACATTATATAGGCAAGGTTCTTTCCTGTTGAAACAATTCGGTTGCTTTCAGTCAATTTATACATTTTATCTATTGCAGCAGACCACTGCCTATCATTTGGAGGAAAATACTCGTTTCCTTCAAAAACTAATGGGGTAATTCTGTGATTTGGGTTATCATGTTGAGAACATGGGTTAGATAATTTATAGGCTCGATTATTAACTGGAATTAAATCAGGATCTTCCTTTTCTGTTTTTGACATTGGCCTACGAAAACCATCAAGGGCTTCAAGTTGGTCATAACGTTCACCTGTTGATTCACCCACTCCAACTTCTTTTTTTTCAAAAAGTTGTCTGTATTTGATATGTTTTTTGTCCTTTGCATACCAAATAATAAAATCAGTAATATTACTTAACTCCTGTGTTGTTGCAGTACCACCTTTTTTGTAAATAATAAGGCTAATAAAATTTTCTTCCCCGAAAACTTCATCCATCACGTCCCGAACCCGATGAACATTTTCATCGCCAATCTGTACAAAGATTGAACCGGTCTCGGCAAGGAGTTCGCGCGCAATGGTAAGGCGATCACGGATATAGCTAAGGTAACTGTGTACACCGTCCCTCCAGGTATCGCGGAAGGCTTTCACCTGTTCCGGCTCGCGGGAAATATGGGAGAGGTTCCCGTCCTTCACGTCCCGGCTGGTGGTTGACCATTGAAAATTGGAATTGAACTTGATGCCGTAGGGCGGGTCAAAATAGATGCACTGTACTTTGCCCTGCAAATCTTCCCGAACCGAAAGGCTTGCCATCACGAGGAGGCTGTCGCCCAGGATCATGCGGTTGGACCAGTTTTGTTCATGTTTGTAGAACTCCGTTTTTTCCGCCTCGCCGATGCCGTTAAAATCGGCAAACAGATCGGGCTGCTGCTCTTCCGTTTTCCGGTCGGCATCGCTGCGCCGCACCAGGTCGTCGATAATGGCTTTGGGATGGAGTTTTTCCTGAATATAGAGGGGCGGCGCCTGCGTATTAAGGCTTGTCCAGTCCCGGTCCTCCTTGCCCCGCCAGACAAGCTGGGGATCAAGGTCGGGATTTCTGCGTTTGACGGTTACGGGAATGACCTTTTTTGTTTCGTCTTCCACTACGGCCTGGTATTCTGCCGTGGGTATGTTTTTGCGCTTGTCTTCGGTGTGGGTGATTTGAGATACTTCGTATCTCTTGGTTTTTTTTGGAGGTTGTGCTTTTTTGGGCATTGTCAGGGTTCCTCCGATTTTTTGTTTGTGTTTTTATTGTAAAGCACAAATTGTTCAGGGAATTGACTTCTGACAAATTCCCTGATTGACTGTGCATATTCAAGCGCTTTGTCCATATCTTGCTTTTCCAATTGATTTTCGCTGGGGTAACGGGAAGGGATAGCATACTCCGTTAAGGCAGCGCATTTTTCAAATAGTGTTTCAAACTGAGGGGAAATTGTTTCGCAAAGTTTTTCAAGTTCTTCCAAATCATGGATTTTTGGAGGATCAATGTCATGCAATACAAGAACCCATTTAAGGTATTTTTCCGCCGCTTGCTGGCAATGAAAACAGATAATCTCATAAGGGATAGGCCGCATATTATTTGCCAAGTGTTGTGCTGCCGTTAAATCACTATTGGCAATTGCAATCCACTGCTGCAACTCATTTTGCTTATCCATAAATTTTTATCCCTTCGCGCTCAATTGTTCGTTCCAGTGTCGGGAATTTTAAGCGTTCCCTGTATTTGCCGAGGGTGTTTGTAACAACGTCTACCGGCATTGTCTTTTTTCTGCCTATGGCGATTCTAATTGTAATAGCAGCGTCAATCATTCGCATTTGAACATCGTCTTTGAGAATCACATATAAATCTAGGTCTGAGTCTTTGTGGGGCGTTCCGTTGGCATAGGAGCCAAAAAGCCAGATTTGCTCCACAGGGACGGTACGGAGGATGATTTCTTTGAGGGTGTCAAGTTCGGATTGGATGGTGGGGGGTATTGTCATTTTTCATAATCCTACTTGATACCTAATTTCTTCATGAAAATTCTATTTCGATTTTTGGCATCAATTACTATTTTTTCAAAGTCAATTACTTCAAAATAGGTGTTTAGATTCACATTGAAACGAAAATAACCTAAGTTATCATAGGTTCTAATAAAATCACGTTTCTCACAAAGAGAGCGTATCTTAGAAGTAAGAGTACAAATAACGTAGGCAAAACATGGGGTCGTCTGAGAAACTTGTATTAGCTGACCATTTTGTTTTTTTGCCTTGCCATTCCTAATTTCAACAATATAATTACTTACTTGATCAATAGGATTTTCATCATCGGTGTAATCATTTCGCATTGGTTTCTTAAATTCAATTACAGAGAATGTATTATTTGGATTATCTCCATTATTAAAATAATGAACAACATTATATGTAATAATATCTGGACGATCACCTTGCTTTCCATCTATAGGCAAGTCTGAGGCTAGATAATCATGAAAATTCAATCGTTCATCAATTAACCAAAGATTATTACATTCATACGGAACATCACTTGAAGTTACTTTCATTTGGTAGAATAATTTATGCATTTCGTTCTCATTATCATATTTTTTTTCATCATTCAGGCTATTTCTTTTGTCTAATAATTCTAATACATGATTTCTCCAAAGGATATATTTTGTCAATTCAGCTTTTGCTTCCTCGCTTACTTTTAAATACACTTGTTCAATCTCCGACCCATCAATTTTGTCACTTTGAAGAATCTTTGTGATTTCTTGTTTTGTTTGTTCCCTTTTTCTTAACTCTACTGTATGTAAATGATTTTCTATTTCTCTTTTTGAAGCATTTGGATTTATAGCTTTTATTATTTCAGGATCCTTTTCCAATAAATACCTATATTCTGGTCCTTCATTTGCAACAAATTGATTGATAGTTTGTTTCTTGTTTTCATGAATCACATTTAATAAATCTTTTATTATCATTTTAATTTCAGGAATACTTTTTTCGATTAATTCAAATAAACTAATATTGGCTTCATCATCATCAAAGTCAAAATCGTCCCTTTCGGGAGAAACTATCCTATCCAAATATTGTCCAGTCAAAAAGGCAATGATATGAAATTCTTCTAGATTATCTTCCAATTTTGCGTTGAGATCAATAATATGCTTAGACAAATCAATTGTTTTTGAAGCTCTTTCTTGTGCGTAAAGAATAAACTGATTGTTGTTCCCAAATAATGTCTTATGCACCGATAGAGAAAAAGCTCTTCCTTTTATTTCAAACAATGCTGATCCCATTTCGCCTTTATAGTGAGCTTTAAAATAACTATAAGCGTCTATTATTTCATTAGTATCTTTATCTATTAACGTGATTTTAAATGAATTGTTATTAATAAATAAAGGCAGAAAACTTTCAATTATTTTTTCACAAAATGTAGAGATTTTTTTAGGTATTTCCCATCCATTTTTCTGTTGTAACAATGAAATTATTGTACCAGTTTCTGTTTTTGAAATTTCTGTCTTCTTGTGATTTGTGATTCCGTCCTCAGTACGTCTAAAATCAAATTTTCTTAAATAGTATTTATTATTTTCACTATAAATGCTTTCTACTTTCACATCTTCAAAAACTTTCAGCCAACTAAACCTACCTAATCCTTTACCACCATATATTTCTTTATAATCAGAATCAGATGTATTAAATGATTCATAATTTTCATCGTTAAGTCCTACCCCATTGTCTGTTATAACAACTTTTTGGTAATTATTTACTTTTAAATTGTCGTCGCCAAAATCTAAACCATGATTATCACGATAGAATTCAATTGAGATTTTAATGGATTTTTTTATTGTTTTATAGCTATCAAGGGAATTTGAAATAGCTTCAAATATGGAAAAATAACCATTTGCTTTTGCAAGTCTATAATTTTTTATTTTTTTAGCAACATTAAGTTTCATAAGTTATCCACAAGAAAAGAGGCTTTTCCATAAAAATAATCTCTTTCTCCCCATCACAACCATTCTACCCACTCCAACCAGTTTTTGCCAAGTGTCGAAACAATCACCCTCAATCAACCCCCTCGGCCCTATCCCCAACGGCAGATTTTACCACGCAGAAGCCATGTTTTTCCCTCGCTTCTTCAGCAATGGCGTTGAAATAGGCAGTTTCTTCTTTAGGTGTCATATCTTTAATTTTTTCATAAATTTTGTCACGGATTGCATCAATTTCGTCCTCAATGTCAGTCGTCAGTTTCATTATCAATTACCTCCTCCGGTTGGGCAATAATAATTCCCCGATAACCTGATATCAGATTAGTCGCAGGAATTAAAGTTTTTGTCTTCAATTTATTGATATACCTAAAATTAAAGGACATAATCATATCCAATTCATAAACCGATGCAACAGCGATATGTAGGGCATCCATCCTTTTCTTTTTGGGTATGATATTATTTGTCATATATTTTTCAGCCAATTGAACAACCTCATCAGATGCATCAAGTACTTTGATGTTGTATCGCTCAATGAGGTTAAGCATATTAGTTCTTTGTGGTTCGGGAGCTTCATTCAGTTCGTTGTAGGCATAAACTGAGGTATACCCTTCAAACTGACCTGCTCCGATAGCCTCAAAAAAAGCAACTGTTACAGGCTGTGCATTTTTTGTTTTATCAAAGTAGTAATTGAACATTGTAGTTTCAAGATAGACTTTTTGCCTATACATAACCTTGTCCTTCTCTTTCCAACATGGTTCATGGGTATAGACCCCACCTGAAAATCATCTTACGCTACCAGTCTGAAATAATCAACTAACTTTTCCTTCAATTATTTTCTTATATAATATTTCCTCTAAATTTCTTCTTCCGTCTATTATTGATATTATTTCCATTTTTTTATTTTCAACTTTATAAAATACCATCCAGGGACTAATGTTAATTTGATGAATATTATTTATTCCAAATTCTCTTAATAAAGGAGCTATTCTTCTTCCCTCAGGATTTTCTGATATTTTATCTACTTCTTTGATTATTTTTATATATATTTTTTCTGCGGTCATTTTTCCGGTGTTATATTTTATATACGAAATAATTTCAGCTAGTTCATCTCCGGCATCTTTTGACCAAATTATTTTATGTTTCATATTTAGTCCAATATTGTCTTTATTTTACTTTTTAATTCCTCATGGGTATAAATTCTTCCCTTTTTCAGGTCTTCTTCCCCAATAGATAAAATTTTTATTAAATTTATTGTGTTAATAATGTTCTGGTACTGTTTTACGTCCATCAAAACGGCTTTTGCTTCTCCATTTTGGGTTATAACCATAGGATTATTCTTTTCCCCAACCAGTTTCATTACCTCGGCGGTATGTGATTTTACATAGGATATTGGCCTAATATCTTCCACCAGATTTATCATTAAATCCTCCTGTTTTTATATGGTACTAAATTTAGTCTTGCTTGTCTATACTTCTAGAATTATTTTTCATTAGTTATTCCTTCTCCCCCCACAAACCTGTCCACCAACCCGTCAAAAGCATCCTGCATTTCAAAAACTTCGGTGAACTCCGCGAAGGCCCAGCGGCCGTAAACTCCCAGACGGTTTACGCCGGGAATCCAGAAATTTTCCATGGTGAGGCGTTTTTCTTTTGCGTCCTCTTTGCGGTAGCCTTTTACCTCGATGATCAGGTGGAGCAGATTATCGGGGCCACTACCATCATCGACAAGGGCGATGTAATCGGGGATGTAGATGCGGTTTTGGGAGCCAAGGCGGTAGGGGACTTCAAGACCGAGGCCGGAATTTTTTACATACGAGAAGACGTGTTTATTGTCTTCAACGAGGCGGCAGAATTCCAGCTCCCAGTCGCTGTCGGCGATTGCCCAGTTGACGTGGCATTTGCGGGGGTCGGTTTGCCAGCGCCTGAGTTTGCCGCTGTGAAAGTTGACGTGGATGCTGGAGCCTTCTTTGTTGTAGGGGTCTAAAACAACCCTGACGGGCTTTTTCTCTTCGTTCAAAAAATGGGCGCTTATGGCTTTTTCTATTCGCTCGCAGGCAATGTCCGCGAGGTACTGGTAGAGTATCATGGCCGGATATACGCCGCCTTTGCAGACCAGGTGTTCTGTGTACCATTGGGCGCATATTTTTTTGAGCTGGCCGAAAAGGTGCAATTTTAGTTCGCCGTTTTCATCGCGGAACTTGGTGTCCAACAGGCGCTGGGTCAGCTTGTAAATGATTTCCGCATCGCGGGTGTTTTCCAAATGCTTCACATCAAAATCCGCGTCTTCGCCGATGATGCCGGATGTTTTTACTTTGGTGGGGCCTACAATCTCCGGTGTTAATACCAGGGTTGAATCAGCGGTGAAGCGGGCGGCGAGTTTTTCTTCGGGGAGTTCAGCGCGGTAACCGGCAATCCGGGGGAAACGGATTTCCAGTTTGTCCCGTTCGGGCGACACGGCGCGGACATGTACCGTTGCTTTGGGCAGACGGGGCGTGGGCGGCGACGGCTTTGCGGTAAAATCAAAGGGAATACCGAAAATATCCGCATATTCCACGTCAAATTTTTCGTCTTCGTTCAGATCGTAGGATTGGCGGCGAAGGGCCCTGCCGATAACCTGTTCGCAGAGAAGCTGGGTCCCGAAAGCGCGTATCCCCAGAACGTGGGTTACGGTATTGGCATCCCATCCCTCGGAAAGCATGGCGACCGAAACAACGCAGCGGATCGATTCGCCCAGGCGGCCCGGCTTGCCGACGGTGTTCATCACTTCCCGCAGCAGTTCTTTGTCGCTGATATTGTCCGCTTCCTCCCTGCTGCCTGAACGCTGCAATCGTTCCACACGGAAACGCTCTATCTCATCTTTCGCCGCTTCCCGAAAATGGTCGTCCAGGTTGTCGTCGGATTCAAGCTGATGGCTGTCTATGAGCAGGGTGCGGGGGCGGGCAAGGGGATTTCCGTCATCGTCAAAATTTCTGAACAGTGCAAGGCTGCCGTTTTCAAAATTTTTCGAACCATCTGTTCTTTCGTGATAGTAACCGGAAATAAAATCGTAGACGAGTTTAGAGGCCGCTGTATTATTGCAAACGATAATGAAACAGGGAGGAACGTCGATCTTTGCCTCTTCCCAGAGGGCAAAAGTTTTTTCGTAATGGCCGTAAAGTGTTTCCAGTGCAGTCCGCAACTTGGGAGGCAGGTCGGCGGGGTTAAGAGCGCCCGCATTGGCACGGCTTTTTCTCGGCATTTCTTTGCCGATGTGTTCCCAAAGGTTGCGGTATATGGGCATTTCCGCTCCGGGAATATTATCGCTGACCGGAACGCGGGGCAGCTTTACAATGCCGCACTCAATGGCGTCCATGAGGGAAAAATCGCTCACCGTCCAATGAAATAATGTTCCTTCCGCATAGCCTGAACCACGGAGAAAAAAGGGAGTGGCGGAAAGATCGATTATCGTGTGGATGCCAAGCCGGCGCTTTACCGTTTCAAGGCCGTTGATCCAGACCCTTGCGGCTTCGTTGTTTTCTTTGGCTTCTTCTTTTTCATCACCCTTCAATTCGTCAACGCTGTCTTCCCCGTCCGGCTTTTCCCGGTAACAGTGATGGGCTTCGTCGTTGATTACCATGATGTTTTTGATGTGCATCAATTCCTGCATGACCCGCTGTACCATCTGCCCTTCGGTTTCGGTTGACTTGATCGGCGCATTATGCCCCTGTAAAAGCGAGCGGGTGCCTTTCAGCAAATTCATCTTTTCCCTGAGCATAAAGGCATGAAAATTGGTGATAACGATTTTTGCTTTTTTAATGTCGGCTATCATGTCATGGGGAAGGAGGGAGCGATGCTCGTAATAGCTGTCGGGATCGGAGGGGTAGAGCACCCGCAGGCGGTCACGGATGGTAATGCCTGGTGTAACAATCAGAAAACCTCTGGTAAAGCGCTTGCTCTGCGGGCGGCGTACCGCGTTGACTGTCTGCCAGGCAATAATCATTGCCATGACGGTGGTTTTGCCGGAACCGGTGGCCATTTTCAGGGCGATGCGGAACAATTCCGGGTTGGCTTCGGCATTGGCGTTTTTCAGATGATCGAAAAAGGCGTTTTCCTTTTTCCCCAGTTGTGGAACTACCTCGGTGAGCCAGATGAGGGTTTCCACCGCTTCTACCTGGCAGAAAAAGGGCCTGAAATTTCCGGCGCTATGACTCTGTTCAGCGTTGCGCCAATGCCGCAATAGCCGAGCGGTTTCGGGAGTTACCTTCCAGTCCGCCGGGTCGGGTATGCGCCGCCATTCATCCACATAAGAACGGATGGCGTTTATCACCGGAATCGGGTCGTACATCTGATCGGCGCTTGAGAGATTTTTTCCCTCGTCAAAGACCAAAAGCCCCTGATCCGCGAATTTCCGGTTGGAGCCTTTCTGTTTTGGGGCGCTCTTACGCTTACGGGGTTTGGGAATGGGCGTAATGTAGGCGGCCCGGCGGCGGCTGTCAAGAATTTTTTGGGTTGGCTGTCCCTGGGCATCAAGCTCCCAGTGGCGGGAGGGACAGGCGTAGGGGGAATTCAGTACCGGCTGCTCGAAGAAAGAATCTGCCATGGATGATTTTAGTATAAACCGGCAGGTCAAAAAAGGCTATGTTGCCCTGTTCACCACCGCTTCCAGTAATTCCTTTGTTCCCTCCTTGCTGCCGCCGGGACCCACGCAGGAGGGGCAGCCAGATTTACAGGGGCAGCCCGCAGCGGCCCGGTGGGCGGCGGTCAACACAGTTTCGGTTTTTTGGGACAGGGCTTCCGCAAGGCCCGTGCCGCCGGGGTATTTGTCGTAAATGTACAGGGCTGGGACAGCAAAGTGGGGGTCCCGGACCCGCTCCGCTATTCCGAGGTCCCGGGGATCGCAGAGAAGGTATACCGGAGCGATGTGCCTGACCAGAGTCCCCGCCCCGGACAGAACCGCCGCCGCCGCTTCTTCATCAAAAGAAGCAAGAATTTTTCCGGCGGTGCTGTTTTCGGAAAAAAGGAGCATCAGCGCCCGGGTCTGCATTTCTTCTTCGGCCAGATCGATGTCGCCATAGCCGATATTTTCGTGGCTGTGGAAGCGGATCTTTTTAAATTTGGAAACCTGTGTTCGAACCAGAACATCCCCCACCACCAGAGTAAAGGCGGACTCTGATTTGTTCTGTACTTTTATCGTTTCGTCTTCACTTAAAACTTTGATGTCTGTTTTAACCAGTCCATCGGTAAAGTAATTAACATCCGCTTCCCGGACATGGCACTTACGGTTAGGTATGTCCAGTTCTTCCACCAGATACTGCCGGCCCCGGTGTATGTAGACGGCGTTTTTAAAGATCAATTCCTTGGCGCTGGGCCGATCCATTTCTCCGATGACGGCGTTTCTGCCTTCGCTGCGATCTATGATCACCACATTATCCGCCGTGGCAGAACGGAGGCTGATCCCTTCTGCAGGGAAGGAACGATCCGACCAGTGCCATCGGCCATGGTTTTCGCCGTTGGTTTCATCGGACGCTGCGGCGGTATGCCTGACTATGCCGTCCTCTTCCAGATAGGAAAGAACATCGATTACCCCTTCGCCGAAGGGTTCGATTGAATCCTCAATTTCGCTATCCCGGAAGGGGAGTTCAAAACAGGCGCACTTAACATGATCCGTCAGGATATAAGGATTATCCGGATCAATCCGGGCTTCTTCGGCGCCCTTGCCAAAGAACCACTCGCTTTCATTCATGATGAATTGATCCACCGGGCTGGAGGAGGCCACAAAGATCGAAACCGAAGTGCCTCCCCGCCGGCCCGCCCGGCCCGACTGCTGCCAGAAGCTGTTAAAGGAACCGGGGAAGCCGGAAACCACCGAGGCGTCCAGCCCTCCTATGTCGATCCCCAATTCCAGGGCATTGGTACTTACCACCCCCTGGATCGTTCCATCCCGAAGGCCCCGCTCAATTTCCCGGCGTTCGTTGGGGAGCAGTCCGCCCCGGTAGGGCTCCACCCGGATCCCGCTGTTTTCTGTATAGAAATTTGCCAGATCTTCGTTTACATAGGCGGCAGCCACCTCGGTCTTGATCCGGGAATGAGCAAAAAGGATCGTCTTGATTCCTCCCCGAAGCAGGGCAGTCATCCACCGGCGGGCTTCCGTCATGGAGGACTTCCGGATCCCCTGGACAGGATCTACCAGGGGCGGATTGTAGAGGATTATCCGTTTTTCGCCCCGGGGAGCGCCGTTTTTGTCCACCAGGACCAGATCCTCCCCGATCAGGGCTTCTCCCAGTTCCCGGGGATTACCGATGGTGGCGGAGCAAAGAATGAACCGGGGATTGGAACCGTAAAAGGCGGCGATCCGGCGCAGACGGCGGATCACATTGGCCACATGGCTCCCCAGAACCCCCCGGTAGGCATGGGCTTCGTCGATGACGATATATTTTAGGCGGGAAAAAAATTTGATCCACTTGGGATGATTGGGAAGGATCCCCGCATGGAGCATATCGGGGTTGCTGATCACAATCCGCCCCGTGTCCCTGGCGGCGACGCGCAGACTCTCCGGAGTATCCCCGTCGTAGGTAATTATTTTTACGGGCAGGCCCGGCGCATTTTGCATACCGGGCAGAGCCGCTGCACCGGCCTCCACCAGCCCGTTAAGTTCCGACTGCTGATCCTGGGAAAGGGCCTTGGTGGGAAATAGGTAGAGGGCCCGGCCTTCCGTGTCTTCCAGCAAAGACTGGAGGACCGGGAGATTGTAGCAAAGGGTCTTTCCAGATGCGGTGGGGGTAACAATAATCACATTCCGGCTTCTCCTGGCCTCCTCCCAAACCTCTGCCTGGTGGGTATAAAGGGCTGTGATACCCCGTGAACGGAGGGCCGCTGCTATTTCCGGAGCCAAACCGGAGGGAAAAGGCGCAAGAGAAGCTTCTATGGCGGAGATGAACCGGTTTACCACGATATTTGGGACAAATTCGGGGCTGGAAAGAATACTATCCAGGGCTATTTTCTGGGGATTTTCGGCCTCTTGGCTCTTCATAGGCTTATTTTAATCGAAAGAAAATAAAAAAGTCATTGTTTCTATCGACAAAAGGGAAAAAATACCGTATACTTAAAGGGCTGTGTCTCTTTTGGGGGAGGCCGGCGTATTACTAAACAAAGAGGAAAACATGGCGGAAGTATTGTCTATTGTATTGGGAGGAGGAAAGGGAACACGGTTGTTCCCCTTGACCCAAGCCAGGGCAAAGCCTGCTGTCCCCTTTGGCGGCAAATACCGGCTGGTAGATATCCCCATTTCCAACTGTATCAACGCCAATTTACGGCAAATCTACGTCCTTACCCAGTTTAATTCCGCTTCTCTAAACCTGCATATTGGACGAACCTACAACTTTGACATCTTTTCCAGGGGCTTTGTGGAAATACTGGCGGCGGAACAGACCTTTGAGCATACAAGCTGGTTCGAAGGTACCGCCGATGCCATCCGGAAAAATTTCATCCATTTCAGAACCCAGGACCCTTCCCACTACCTGATCCTCTCCGGGGATCAGCTATACCGGATGGACCTAAAGGACTTTATCAAAAAGCACCAGCAGTCCGGTGCGGCGATCACCATCGCCTGTACCACCGTGTCCCGGGAAAATGCAAACCAACTGGGAATTCTTAAGGTGAATAAAAGCTCAGGAATTACCGAATTCCTGGAAAAACCCGGACCGGACCGGGATATTCAGGATTTTAAAGCCCCTCTGGAACTCAAAAAAGATAAAAATGGCCGAGACGAATACCTGGCTTCCATGGGGATCTATGTATTTGATGCTGCCGCCATGGAAGAGTGCCTTAATAACGATCTTACCGACTTTGGCAAAGAGATCATCCCCCAATCAATTAACAAATTAAAAGTGAATGCGTATGTTTTCGACGGTTATTGGGAAGATATCGGAACCATCCGGAATTTTTACGAAACAAATCTGGAACTGACCACCGTGAGGCCCCGGTTCGATATTTACGACGAAACCAGTCCGATCTATACCCGTATGCGGGCTCTGCCTCCTTCTAAGATGAATTTCAGCAATATGAACCAGTCCATTGCTTCCGAAGGCTGTATCATCACCAATGCATCGATCTCCAACTCCATCGTAGGTGTCAGGACCACAATTGAATCAGGAGCCAGCCTGAACGGAGTCGTCTGTATGGGGTCGGATCGTTACGAAACAGAGGAAGAAAAAAAGCAAAACGAAGAAAAAAGGCTTCCCAATTTGGGCATTGGCAAAGGCGTTATCGTCAAGGGAGCGATCATCGACAAAAACGTCTGTATAGGAGAGGGTTGCCGTATCGGAATCGACAATATCAACCGGGCCGACGGCAACTACGGCCACTACCACATTGTAGATGGCATTATTGTAATTCCGAAAAACACGATCCTTTATCCGGGTACGGTGATATAGGTTTCGGCATTTACCCCCGAAAATTCATCTTTGCTTGGCTGTATTCCGGCATTTTCCTGTTTAACTTTTATGCTGATTTTGCCGTTCCTGCCTTCGGCGGTAAAAACCGTTCCGGGGGAAGGATCCCTTTCCAGGATCAGGAGAGCTATGGCATCTTCCAGATCTTTTTGCACCGCCCGGCGCAGGGGCCGTCCTCCGAACTTGGGATCCCAGCCCTTTTCGATAAGAATGCGCCGGGCGGCGGGGGTAACCAGGAGTGAAAAACCCTGATCCGCAAGGCGGCGGGAAAGGTCAGCAAGCTGTACATCGAGGATCGCTTCGATTTCTTTTTGGGAAAGGGGCCTAAAAACAACCACATCATCAACCCGGTTTAAGAACTCAGGGTTTAAGAACCGCCGCAGTTCCGAAAGGGCCGCCGCCTCAATTTCCCCGCTGTCCATAAGGCCCGAAGCTACGGAAAAACCCAGCCGGGAATCCCGGGAAATTTCCCGCACCCCGGCGTTGCTGGTCATAATAATCACCGTATTTCTAAAACTCACCGTATGACCCAGGTTGTCCTTTAGTTCCCCTTCTTCCAGCACTTGCAATAGGAGATTAAATACATCCCGGTGGGCCTTTTCAATCTCGTCAAAAAGTATCACCCGGTAGGGGTTTCGCCGGATCTGTTCAGTCAGGATACCTCCTTCTTCATACCCAACATAACCTGGAGGGGAACCGGTCATCCGGGAGGCATTGTGTTTTTCCATGTAGTCCGACATATCTATCCGCACCAGGGCGTCGGCGGATCCGAAGAGGTATTTCGCCAGGGCCTTAGCCAAAAGGGTTTTTCCTACTCCGGTGGGACCTAAGAATATAAAGGAACCCAAGGGTCGGGAGGGAGAAGCTATCCCCGCCCGGGAACGACGCACCGCCTGGCTTACCCGGCGCACCGCCTCATCCTGGCCAATTACGGTTTCGTGGAGTTCCCCTTCGATGCGAAGAAGCCGCCGGGATTCGCTTTCGTCCAGCCGGGAAAGGGGTATGCCGGTCATCTCCGAAATAATCTGCCGTATATCCGTCTCTTCCACAGGTACGGGCTGTTCCTTGCTTTCCCAGGAAAGGCGGACCTGCTCCAGCCGCTGTCGAAGATGGCCGACCTGATCCCGAAGGGCCGCCGCCTGTTCATAATTCTGGGTGTTCACCATGCTGGTCTTTTTTTCCAAAAGCTGTTGTATTTCCTGTTCTATGCCGGTGATCTCCTCCGGCGCCGCATTGTATTGCAGTTTTTTCATCGCCGCCGCTTCGTCCAGTACATCGATGGCCTTGTCGGGCATCCGTCTGCCGGAAATGTACCGCTTTGCCAGGCCAGCGGCGGCATCCAGTGCCTGGGAACTAAAGGTCACCCGGTGATATTCCTCGTACCGGCCTTTAATGCCCCGAAGGATGGAAATAGTTTCTTCCAGGCCCGTCTCCTCCACTTTGATGGGCTGAAAACGCCGTTCCAGGGCGGCGTCTTTTTCAAAGTATTTCCGGTATTCCGCAAGGGTGGTGGCGCCGATACATTGGATTTCCCCTCTGGAGAGGGCGGGTTTAAACATATTAGAGGCATCCACGGTCCCCTCCGCACCGCCGGCCCCAATTATCGTATGTATTTCGTCGATAAAAAGGATCACATTTCCCGCCTGGGTTATTTCTTTCATGATCTTTTTGATTCGTTCTTCGAATTCACCCCGGTACTTGGTACCCGCCACAATCTGGCCCATATCAAGAAGGAGAATCCGTTTTCCCGCAAAAATATCAGGTATGGGGGCTTTTTCGGGGAGATTTTCCTGGGAAGGGCTTTTCGCTGGGAAACTTTTTGCTGAAATGAAATTCTTTTCCGCTGGAAGGTCCTTTCCCGCAAAGTACCGGGCCAGCCCTTCCACAATGGCGGTTTTTCCAACCCCGCTTTCTCCCACCAGGATGGGGTTGTTCTTAGTACGGCGGGCAAGGATCCGCACCGCCCGCTGTATTTCCTGTTCCCGGCCAATGACGGGGTCCAATTTTCCCTGTTTTGCCAGGGCGGTTAAATCCCGGGCAAATTCATCAAGGATCGGGGTAAGGACAGGATACACCGCGGGTTTTGCCCTGGCGGCGGTTTCCCGGCTGGTTCTGATGGGATTCAGGGTGGTTTCCACCGCCACCCGGAGCATCTCTACATCCACCGCCCGGAAAGAAAGGTATTTTATGACCGGCATCCCCTGCTCCCTCATGGCGGCAAAGAGAAGATGCTCCGTTCCGATATAATCCTTTCCCAGCACCCGGGCTTCTTCGGCGGCACTCTCCAGCATTTGCCGGATCCGCTTGGACGGAGGCAGATCTCCGGGAAGCAGAGCGGTGGCTCCCCCGGCGCCAATGCTGCGAATCCGGGGAAGCTCATGTTCCAAATTTTCCCGGAATTCTTTTAGATCGATGCCCAAAAAAAGAAGGGCTTTGCAGGCCGTACTGCCCCCTTCCCTAAGGAGAGAGATCATCACATGTTCCGGTAACAGTTCATCGGCGTTGTTTTTGCGGGCTTCGTTCTGGGCATCTACAGTAAGGATGCGCTGTGCCCGCCGGGTAAGACCTTTAAACAAAAGAAGCCTCCATGTTATTTATCGGCCTATCATCCAGTATGGTTCAGGCTGCTATGTACTGTCAACCTTCGCATTGAGTACCATTTACAATGAATAGTATACTGACCGGAGATCATGGATAGCTCAAAACCCGGCGCAGCCAGGCTTCTCCGATCCGGCTCGGCACTGTCGATACTTACCCTGGCGTCCCGCATATTGGGATTGCTCCGGGAAATGACCAAAGCGGCCCTGCTGGGTACCAGCGCCCTTTCGGATGCTTTTTCTGTGGCCTTTATGATCCCCAACCTGTTCCGCAGGCTCTTTGCAGAAGGCTCCATCGCTGCCGCCTTTATCCCTACCCTCAAGGAATATCTTCTGGCGGCGGACCGTGAAAAAACAAGGGAATTTATTTCCTGCGTCTTTACCTTCCTCACCTTTTTTGTAAGCATTGCTGTTGCCCTGGGGATATTCTTCTCTCCCCTGATCATTCCCATTTTCAGCATGAAAGCCTTTGACGAGACGGTGTTCCTTACCCGGATCATGTTTCCCTTCCTGGCTTTTATTTCCATCGCTGCCCTTTTTCAGGGAATTTTGAACAGCGTCCATGTCTTTGCTCCGTCGGGTTTGGCGCCGATCCTCCTCAATATGGTAACCATCGTCTGCGCCTACGGGCTTTCGCCATTTACTGCGAATCCCGCCAGAGCCATGGCCATAGGGATCATCATCGGAGGATTTCTGGAAGCAGCCATTCAATTTCCTTTTGTATGGAGAAAAGGATTCCGTTTCTTTATTACCGGCCTGGGCAGAGCAATACGAAACCCTGGTACCAGAAAGGTGCTGATCTTGATTGGCCCCACGGTTATCGGAATGGCGGCCTATCAGCTTAACGATCTGGTATCCACCGCCCTGGCAGGAAAAGCCGGAGAAGGGGTAGTGTCGAGTCTTCAATATTCTCTGCGCCTTCAGGAACTGATCCTGGGAGTTTTTGCCGTTTCCATCGGTACGGTGCTGCTTCCGGATTTGGCGGAACATGCCAAAACGGGCCGCTGGCCGGAATACACCCGGCGCCTGACCCAGGCCATGGACATTATTGCCCTTATCACCATTCCGATTACTTTTTTCTTTTTAGCCCAGGGAGAAACTTTGATCCGGCTTCTTTTCCAAACAAAAAATTTTAACGAAAAGTCAGTGGCTCTGACCTACGGAGCCTTTCTGTTCCATATGCCGGGGCTTTTTTTCATTGCCCTGAACCGTATCCTGGCCCCGGCATTTTATGCCCAAAGTGATTCCCGGTCCCCCACTCTGGCGGGGATCTTTTCATTTGGGATTAATATAGTCCTCGCGGCGGTCCTGGTGGGCCCTATGAAGGGGACCGGCGTAGCCCTGGCTCTGACCATTGCCAGTGCTGCTAATACGGCGCTGCTCCTGATTTTCCTGGGCCGCAGTCCCCATATCGCCGTAACCATGGCTCTGGGGCCGGCGGCTCTCTATGTCCTAAAACTGATCTTTTTTTCCTGCATTGCCGCCGTACCGGTGTTCTTTCTTGCTCCCCGGCTGAATCCCTTCTTTGCCGGACGGGGCCGCCTGATCAGCTATGGCGTTCCCTTAGCCCTGGAAACTCTGCTGTTCGCCGCCATCGGTCTTGCTCTGCTGGCAGTTACCAGAGACAGGCAGCTTAAAGCTGTTCTAGGAATCTTCCACAGAAGAACCAAAAGACAATAGTTCCTGATCAGCCTTATCGTCGGACAGTGTTTCAACATCTTTAAGTTTTCTGACAATTGCCCGGGTCCTTATGCCTACATCTTTTTCCAATGTGGTACTTGCCTTGTCAATCTGCTCTTTAACTTTTGTTAAAACAATTTCAAAAGTTCCGAATTCTTTTTTTACTTCGCTCAATATTTTCCATATCTCACTTGTTCGTTTTTCTACGGCAAGGCTCCGGAAGCCAACCTGCAATGCATTTAAAAAAGCCGCCAATGTCGATGGACCGGTAATGTTTATCTTATAATCCCTTTGTATGCTTTCAAAAAGATCGGGATCCCGGACCACTTCCGCATATTCACTTTCGAAGGGCAAAAATAAAATTGCAAAATCCGTGGTGTTTGGAGGATCAATATATTTATCATGAATATCTTTTGCAAAATTCTTGACTGTCTTTGAAAATGTCTTCTGTGCATCTTCAATCATTTTTTTGTCCCCCGTATTATGGGCATCGATAAGCGCTTCAAATCCGCTCGCAGGCAGTTTTGAATCAATGGGGAGCCAAACAAATTCACCCGGGTTATCCTTACTGGGAAATTTTACAGCGAACTCAACATTTTTGTCACTGCCGGTTTTTGTTTTAACATTTTTATCGTATTGATTCGGCGCCAGCATTTGTTCAAGAATCGACTCGAGTTGATACTCACCTAGGACCCCTTTGGTTTTAACATTTGTCATTACTTTTTTTAGATCTCCCACATCAGAAGCAAGGCTCTGCATTTCACCGAGACCCTTCTGAACCTGTTCAAGCCGCTCACTTACTAACTTAAAAGATTCCCCCAGCCGGGATTCAAGTGTCTTATGCAGTTTTTCGTCAACGGTTTGCCGCATTTGTTCAAGCCTTTCGCCGTTCTCCCGCTGAATATCGGCAAGTTTTTTTTCGACTGTCTCTCGGTTTTTTTCAAGGCTGTCTTTAGTATCCTTTGTTAATACTTCTATTTTATTGTCAACCAGCCTGGTGAATTCCATTATGATCGTCAGCAGCTTTTCCTCTGCGGATTTTACCGATGCGGCCAGTTCTTCCCTGGATTCTTTGGCAGATCTATTTGTTTCTTCCCTGCTTCTGCCAAATTCCTCGCGGATCGAAAACTCATTTTTATCCAGCTTTTTTTCATATTCAGTGAGTTTTAATAAAACATGATCTTCTTGGCCCCGGCTTTGTTTTGCATAAAAACGGATTAACAAAACTAATTGAACAAGGATAACAGCAAACATAACTATTTGAACGATTAACCCTGCATTCATATATTGTCTCCTTGCGTAAGGGTTATTCTGTTTTATCAAATCGAATTTGTTTTGTCAATTCAACGGGCACAACAAATATTTGTTGTGAAACCCCGCTGTTTTACCTATACTGGAACAATGAACGGAAAAGAACTGCTGCAGAAACTCGAAGGAACCTCATCCACTCCCCTCTTTGAAAAACTCTACGGTCCGGAAGAGGCGGAACCGGGAAAAAAACGCTATACTTCGCTAATAGAAACCATGCAAAGTGAAGAGGATTTTCCTCTGACTGTCTTTCCCGAAACCAGAAAAGAACTCCGGCTCTTTACAGCCGCGGGCCGTACCGAACTGGGAGGCAATCATACGGATCACAACAGAGGCCGGGTGGTTGCCGCATCAATTCAACTGGATCAAGCTGCCGTCGCTGCGGCCCGTTCAGATAACCGCATTTTTTTTCGTTCCGCCGGCCATCCCGATGTGGTGGTGGACCTTGTCAATTCAGAGGGTCCCGATCTTGAACCGAAGGAACATGAAAAGGGAACCACCGAAGCTCTTATACGGGGCATCGCTGCCGGGTTCAGCGCCCGGGGAGCGGCAGTAAATGGATTTACCGTCAACGCCAACTCCATGATACTTCCCGGTTCGGGCCTTTCTTCTTCAGCGGCGGTGGAAGTGCTTTTTGGCAGGATCATCAATAATTTGTACAACGGTGGCAAATGCAGTTCCTTGGAAATTGCCCAGATATGCCAGAAGGCGGAAAATGTATATTTTGGCAAACCCTGCGGTCTTATGGATCAGTGCGCCTGCGTCTGCGGAGGAGCGGTAACCATCGACTTTGCCGATCCTGGAAAACCTCTGATTAAACAGGTCGATGTAGATTTGTCCTCCTCAGGCTATGTTCTTTGTGTAATAAACACCCGGGGAAGCCATGCAGACCTGACTCCAGACTATGCAGCCATTCCCAACGAGATGAAGGCTGTGGCCGCTTTTTTCGGCAAAGAAGCGCTTCAGGAATGCAAGAAAAAAGCGGTGGAAAAGCAGGCGGCGGAGATACGGCAAAAATTGGGAGACCGGGCGCTGCTCAGGGCGTTTCATTTCTTTGACGAAAATCAGCGTGCCGCAGATATGCACGCTGCCCTGGAAAACCTTGCTGTATCATCTTTAAAAAACAAAGCCATAGCAAAATATCTAAGGCTGGTAAATGAATCGGGAGACTCATCCTGGGAATTGCTGCAAAACATATATTCGGTACAGAACGTAAATGAGCAGGGAATTGCTGTTGCTTTGGCGTTGACCCGGAATTTTCTCCGGACCAGGTCTTTACCGGGTGCATGCCGGGTCCATGGCGGCGGATTTGCCGGTACCATCCAGGCATATATTCCTTCTCCAGCACTGGAAGACTACCGCACCGTAATGGATGGAATTTTTGGAGCCGGATCGGTTTCCGTACTGCGGATTCGGTCTGTGGGTACGGAAGAACTGACAATTTAAAAAAGAAAAAAGCCTGGCGACTATCTACTCTCCCGCGTCTTAGAGGCGCAGTACCATCGACGTTAGAGGGCTTGACTTCCGAGTTCGGAAAGGGATCGGGTATGGCACCTCCACCATAATCACCAGGCATATTAAAACCGTATTGCCGGGGAATAACAAAACCGGTCTGGGTTTTGCGGGGGAACTGGAAAAACCGGAACTGGGTTTTTGCACAGCGGACAATAATATGGTCAAGCCTCACGGCAGATTAGTAGCGGTCGGCTGAACGCGTTACCGCGCTTAGACCTCCGCCCTATCAACCAGGTAGTCTTCCTGGTACCTTCAGGGGGGTTACACCCCCAGGGATGGTTCATCTTGAGGCGGGCTTCCCGCTTAGATGCCTTCAGCGGTTATCCCTTCCGAACGTAGCTACCCAGCACGTGCCCTTGGCAGGACAACTGGTACACCAGCGGTTCGTCCATTTCGGTCCTCTCGTACTAAAAACAGATCCTCTCAACCATCCAACGCCCATGGCAGATAGGGACCGAACTGTCTCGCGACGTTCTGAACCCAGCTCACGTACCGCTTTAATTGGCGAACAGCCAAACCCTTGGGACCTGCTTCAGCCCCAGGATGCGATGAGCCGAC
>Ga0082212_10000056_pt1 | contig 161737 bp, 142 predicted proteins | sample TergutNt197P3_FD_71548 | JGI IMG/M metagenome (GOLD analysis project Ga0082212, IMG submission 71548) | Neocapritermes taracua P3 segment gut microbial communities from Petit-Saut dam, French Guiana - Nt197 P3 | ecosystem: Host-associated > Arthropoda: Insects > Digestive system > Gut ... | reverse complement strand
CCCCCGCGCCTTCTCTTCCGGCGCAGCGTCGATCTGGTCGTAGGCCTTCGCCTCTCCGCCAAATTTCTTCGACAGGATCAATGTGATCGCCGCCGTCAGCGTTGTTTTGCCGTGGTCCACGTGCCCGATCGTACCCACATTCACGTGCGGCTTTGTCCGTTCAAACTTTCCCTTGGCCATGCTGGCTCCTCATATTCAGTCGTTTGGTTTGTTGTAGTTACTTGCGATTGTTGATGACCGCTTCGGCCACGCTCTTTGGCGCTTCGACGTAGTGTTTGAACTCCATCGAGTAGGTTGCGCGCCCCTGGGTGAGTGAGCGCAACTGGGTCGCGTAGCCGAACATTTCGGCCAGCGGCACTTCGGCCTTGATTTCCTTCATCCCGCCCGGCAGGTCGTCCATGCCTTGAATGATGCCACGACGCCCGGAAAGGTCGCCCATGACGTTGCCCATATAGTCTTCCGGCGTCTCGACCGTAACAGCCATCATCGGTTCGAGCAGAACCGGGTTGGCTTTTCGCATCGCGTCCTTGAAGGCGATTGAGGCGGCCATTTTGAAGGCATTTTCGTTCGAGTCGACATCGTGGTAGGAACCGTCGAAGAGCGTTACCTTGACATCCACCACGGGGAAGCCAGCCAGCACACCATTGGGGAGCGTTTCCTGCAAACCCTTGTCGACGGCGGGGATGTATTCGCGCGGAACCACGCCGCCCTTGATGGCGTCGACGAATTCGTAGCCCTTACCGGCTTCGTTCGGCTCCAGTTTGAGCCAGACATGGCCGTATTGGCCGCGCCCGCCGGACTGTTTGACGAACTTGCCTTCCTGCTCGACGGCCTTGCGAATGGCTTCGCGGTAGGCAACCTGCGGCGCGCCGACGTTGGCTTCGACGTTGAATTCGCGCTTCATGCGGTCGACGATGATTTCGAGGTGCAACTCACCCATGCCGGAGATGATGGTCTGACCGGATTCTTCGTCGGTACGCACACGGAACGAAGGGTCTTCCGCCGCCAAACGACCCAGGGCAATGCCCATTTTTTCCTGGTCGGCCTTGGTTTTGGGTTCGACGGCGACGTGAATCACCGGCTCCGGGAAAACCATGCGCTCAAGAATCACCGGCGAGGAGGGGTCACACAGGGTCTCGCCCGTGGTGACTTCTTTCAGGCCCACGCAAGCGGCAATATCGCCCGCCAGCACTTCCTTGATTTCCTCGCGTTCGTTGGCGTGCATCTGGAGGATACGGCCAATGCGCTCTTTCTTGCCCTTGACCGGGTTGAACACGGTCTCACCCGAAGAGAGCGTGCCGGAATAGACGCGCACGAAGGTCAGTTGGCCGACGAAGGGGTCGGTCATCAGTTTGAAGGCGAGCGCGGAGAATTTTTCGTCATCGGCGGCCTTGCGGGAGACCTCCTTCTCGCGGTCATCCACCCCTTGGACCGGCGGAATATCCACCGGCGAAGGCAGAAACTCGATCACCGCGTCCAGCATGCGTTGCACACCCTTGTTCTTGAAGGCGCTACCGCATAGCGTGGGCTGGATTTCGCAGCCTATCGTGCGTTGACGCAGGCCGGCCTTGATTTTTTCTTCGGGCAAATCGCCGTTTTCGAGGTACTCGTTCATGAGTTCCTCGGAGGCTTCGGCAGCGGCTTCGAGCATCTGCTCGCGCCAGGTTTTGGCTTCATCGAGCAGATCGGCAGGAATGTCGCGCTGTTCGTATTTCATCCCCTGGGAGGCTTCATCCCAGTAGATGGCTTTCATCTTGATGAGGTCGACCACGCCGACGAATTTGTCTTCCGCGCCGATGGGAAAGACGACGGGCACGGGGTTCGCCTTGAGCCGGGCCTTCATCTGCTCGACGACTTTAGCGAAGTTCGCGCCGGAGCGGTCCATCTTGTTTACAAACGCCAGGCGCGGGACCTTGTACTTGGTCGCCTGACGCCACACGGTTTCGGACTGGGGCTGTACGCCGCCCACGGCGCAATACACCATACATGCGCCGTCGAGCACGCGCATGGAACGCTCCACCTCGATGGTGAAGTCGACGTGCCCCGGCGTGTCGATGATATTGAAACGGTGCTCGGGGAAATTCAGATCCATCCCCTTCCAGAAACATGTGGTCGCGGCGGAAGTAATGGTAATGCCGCGCTCCTGTTCCTGATCCATCCAGTCCATCGTGGCCGCGCCGTCGTGTACCTCACCGATTTTGTGATTGACACCGGTGTAGAAAAGGATGCGCTCGGTCGTCGTCGTTTTGCCGGCGTCGATATGGGCGGAGATACCAATGTTGCGGTATCGCTCAATAGGTGTCTTGCGAGCCACGATGTCTATCCTGTGTTGCCGCTTGTGGCGGCGTATTTTTTAAAGAGCGTTCTAAAACCAATCGAGCCCTTCACAGGGCCCGATTCGCTGCTGATCGGGTCAGATCAGAAGCGGTAATGCGAGAATGCCTTATTGGCCTCGGCCATTCGGTGCACTTCATCACGTTTCTTCATTGCTGCGCCACGGCCTTCAGCCGCTTCGAGCAATTCACCGGCCAACCGTTGCGCCATCGACTTCTCAGCGCGCTTACGCGCAGCTTCGCGCAACCAGCGCATGGAAAGCGCCATGCGGCGGGACGGGCGCACTTCAACCGGAACCTGGTAGTTTGCGCCACCGACCCGGCGGCTCTTGACTTCGACGACCGGCTTTACGTTGGCTACCGCAGCAGTGAAGATTTCCAGCGGGTCTTTTCCCGCCTTGGCGGTGATGTGCTCAAACGCGCCATAGACGATGCGCTCGGCGACCGACTTCTTGCCGGAGTGCATGATGACGTTGATGAACTTGGAAACATCCTGCGACGCGAACTTAGGGTCGGGCAGGATTTCACGTTTCGGAACTTCGCGACGACGCGGCATGACAACCTCTCAAATATAAATGTGCGCCGACCTGATCAGGCCTTCTTCGGGCGCTTGGCCCCGTACTTGGAACGCGACTGTTTGCGATCCTTCACCCCTTGCAGGTCGAGGGAACCGCGCACGATGTGGTAGCGCACACCCGGCAAATCTTTCACCCGGCCGCCACGGATCAGCACTACGGAGTGCTCTTGCAGGTTATGGCCTTCACCGCCGATGTAGGAGATAACCTCGAAACCGTTGGTCAGGCGCACCTTGGCGACCTTACGCAATGCGGAGTTCGGTTTTTTTGGTGTCGTGGTGTAGACGCGGGTACAAACACCGCGCTTCTGCGGGCACGCGTCGAGCGCGGGCACTTTGCTCTTGGCCTCTTCCACCTGGCGCGGCTTGCGAACGAGCTGATTGATTGTCGGCATGCTTAAAGAATTCCCAAAAAACCGAGGCAGCCCACCACGGGCCGCCTCGGCGGTTTGATTCCGGTTTGTGGCTAACTGCGGTTGATCGACCACAAAAGAGGCGAAAGCATATAACGTGCAAACGGCTAAGTCAACGTGCATGAGTAAGGAGGTGTCAAACTTACAACTGCGGAGGCAGGTAGGCGATAATATTGCCCCTCCTAGCGAATCTGTTTTTTCTTCGGAGCCAACATTGAGCCGCCTCAAGAACGATACCCTGCTGCGCGCGCTGCTGCGCGAACCCACCGAATACACGCCCATCTGGCTGATGCGCCAGGCGGGGCGTTACCTGCCCGAATACCGCGAAACGCGCAAACGCGCGGGCAATTTCCTCGCCCTATGCAAGAGTCCGGCGCTTGCCTGCGAAGTCACCCTGCAACCGCTGGCGCGTTTCGACCTGGACGCCGCCATTCTTTTTTCCGACATTCTGACCATTCCGGACGCGATGGGGCTTGGCCTGTATTTTTCCGAAGGCGAAGGCCCGAAGTTCGAGCGCCCGCTTGCCCAAGAATGGGAAATCCGCAACCTTTCCGTACCTGACCCCCACGCCGAACTGCGCTACGTGACGGACGCGGTTGCTGAAATCCGCCGGGCGCTCGATGGCAGCGTCCCGCTGATCGGCTTTGCTGGCAGCCCGTGGACGCTCGCCTGTTATATGGTCGAAGGCGGTTCGAGCGATGACTACCGTGCCGTCAAGACCATGGCCTACGCGCGCCCCGATCTCATTCACCACATTCTCGATGTCACCGCGCAGGCCGTCACGGTTTACCTGAATGCCCAAATCGAATCCGGCGCGCAAGCCGTGATGGTGTTCGATTCCTGGGGCGGCACGCTCTCCGATGCCGCCTGGCGCGAATTCTCCCTCGCCTACCTGCAGAGAATCGCCGCAGGCCTCATCCGCGAAAAGGACGGGCAGCGCATACCCGCCATCGTCTTCACCAAAGGCGGCGGGCTCTGGCTGGACGCGCTTGCCGACAGCGGATTCGACGCGGTCGGGCTCGACTGGACGATAGATATTGGCCGCGCCCGTGAACAGGTCAATGGCCGTGTCGCGCTCCAAGGCAACCTCGACCCCGCCGTGCTGTTTGCTACACCGGAGGTCGTCGCCACTGAAGCGCGCAAACTGATCGACGCTTACGGCTCGCATCCAGGCCATGTGTTCAACCTCGGCCACGGCATCTCACAGCACACCCAGCCTGAGAATGTCGTCGCGCTGGTTGAAACCGTGCACGCGTATAGCCGGAAGACACGCCAAAATACAAAAAATACATAAGGGCTCGCGCCTTTCCCTGACCGGCTGCGGGTTCCGCCGCCCTGGTTCGTATTGACTTATGCACACGGGCGTTTTTTGTGCACTGCATGACCCCGAGACCGGGTAAATTTTTGGACAATCTTTAACGTCATGATTATTAAAGGATTTTTTTTGCCTCATCATGGGGCAGAATGTGTAATTTGTCACAATGGCGCTGGATGTCGGACGCTGTACCCGGTTTTTTCACAAAGTTATCCACAGAAATTGTGAGGAAACCGGAGACCCCTTCTATAGCAACCGCTTACCTCCGATTACACGAATCACCTTCAAGTTTTTCAGCTAACTCTTTGAAGAAAAAACATCTCTTTGTCTTTTTCGTTGTTTATATGTCATGACAGTTATCCGCGTAGCGGTTCCCGTCCCTCTGCCGCAACTCTTCGACTATCTGGCGGAAGACGCGACGATCGCGGACATTGGCCATTGTGTGCGTGTTCCATTCGGGCGCGGGGAAAAAAACGGTTTGATTCTGGCGCTTCCCGAAACCGCCGGACTCGACCCCGCACGCTTGAAGCCGGTCATCCGCATCCAGCGCGATATGCCTCCGTTGCCGCCCGACTGGATGGAACTAGTCGAATTTACCGCCCGCTATTACCATGCGCCCCCCGGCGAAGTCGTTGCGCTCGCGCTGCCGCCTGGGCTGCGCCAGGCCGATGGTGGCAACGAACCCGACCCCCTGCTTACCCTGACCGATGCGGGCCGCGCAGCGCTAACCGAGCGCCGCCGAGACAGCCGCGCGTTGGCGCTCATGCGCGAACTGGCCGCGCGCGGCGAACACGCGCCGCTTCTGCGCCGTAGCGCCATTCGTCGGCTTGCTGCCGGAAGCGCCGCAGGCGACGCGCTCGCGCGCGGCTGGCTGGCCGTCTCACCCGACGCTCCTCGCGAACGCCACCGCGCCAGCGCGCCCCCTCCCCTCACCGACGCTCAGGCCGAAGCATTGGAAATCTGCCGCGCCGCCCCTGCCGGTTTCGTCGCATGGCTGCTTGCGGGCGTCACCGGCAGTGGTAAAACCGAAATCTATCTGCGCCTGGCCGCCGATACCCTGGCTGCCGGAGATCAAGTGCTGATGCTGGTTCCGGAAATCGCACTCACGCCTCAACTGCAAGAGCGGGTACGCGCGCGCTTTCCCGCCGCTCGCGTCGTCAGCCTGCATTCAGAGCTTGCTGCGGGCGCGCGGGCGCGTGGCTTCAGACAAGCGCTGGACGGGCGGGCTGACATCGTGCTCGGGACCCGGTTGGCGGTATTTACTCCATTGCCCAGGCTTGGGCTGATCCTGGTTGATGAAGAGCATGACGCTTCCTACAAGCAACAGGAAGGCATTCGCTATTCAGCGCGCGACCTCGCGGTCTGGCGGGCTCGCCAGCGCAATGTGCCCGTAGTGTTAGGTTCCGCCACGCCTTCGCTGGAAAGCTGGCGGCACGCGCAGAGCAACCGTTACCGCCTCTTGAGGCTACCCGTCAGGGCGCTGTCTAGCGCGCTGCCTACGGTCAGAATCATCGACACCCGCCGCTGCCGCCTCGACGAAGGCATCAGCCCGCCCTTGCGCGAAGCCATTGACGCGCGGATACAGCGCGGCGAACAAAGCCTGGTGTTCCTCAACCGCCGGGGCTACGCGCCGGTACTGTCCTGCACGGCCTGCGGATGGGTCAGCCAATGCCCGCACTGTTCGGCTAACCGGGTCGTCCACCTCGCCGACCGGCGGCTACGCTGCCACCACTGCGGCGCGGACAGCCCCATCCCCCGCGCCTGCCCGGTTTGCGGCAATCAGGACATTCAGCCTTTCGGACGCGGCACACAGCGGGTCGAAACCCGGCTTGCCGAGCTTTTTCCTGCCGCGCGGGTACTTCGGATCGACCGCGACGCCGCACGCACCCCTGCGCGCCGTGAATCGCTCCTGGCGAGCATCGCCGCTGGCGAGGCCGACATCCTTGTTGGGACCCAGATGATGGCCAAGGGGCACGATTTCCCCCGTATCACCCTGGTCGGAATCCTGGGCGCGGATGCTTCGCTGCACGCCGCCGATTTTCGTGCACCCGAGCGCCTGTTCCAGCAAATGATGCAAGTCGGTGGCCGCGCGGGCCGCGCGCAATTACCCGGCGAAGTCCTGATCCAGACCGAATACCCGGCGCATCCGATCTACCGTTGCCTCATCCAGCACGATTTCGACGCCTTTGCCCGCATGGAACTCGACTGCCGCCTCGCCGCCAATTTCCCGCCGTTCTCACGTCAGGCCATGTTACGAGCCGACGCGCCGGAACTGGCAGCAGCGATGGACTTCCTGCGCCGCGCCAAGGATGAGGCCGCCCCGTTTGCTGCCTCGGCAATCCGCCTCTTCGACCCCGTGCCGATGCGCCTCACCCGCCTCGCACGGCGCGAGCGCGCCCAATTACTGATCGAGTCCGACCATCGGGCCGCGCTACAAGCCTTCCTCACCCGCTGGCTGGAGCGCATCCGCGCCCTGCATGCGCCGCGCGAAATGCGCTGGCAAATAGACGTCGACCCATTGGAAGTGTGAGCAGTCGTTAATTACGAATTCCCATAAAAAAAGGGCGCCGAAGCGCCCTTTTTCAGACTGAATCGCTGGAAAATCTGCGATTAGAAGTCGTGGCGGAAGCCAACGACGAAACCGCGGCGATACTGATTGCCAGTTTGCAACTCTTGGTTAACGAAACTGGGGGCGCTACCTACATTAGGCCCATTGGAGGAAGTAACGCTGCCCACCGGGCCGTCGGTGAAGAAAGTGCCAGTAAAACCATACTCTTTGTAGTCAGCGTTATGACTCTGAACCGCAAACTGCGAGTACAGAACGGTACGCTTGGAGAGGGCATGCTCGTAGCCAATGGCCCACTGACCAATCCTGGGTCTATTACCAGAATTGTCGAAGTCATTTTCCCTGGCGCGGCTGTAGGAAGTCAGGATCGAGTCGTTGGGAGTAATCCTGAAGGTCGCACCGATCATGAACTGAGTGAGCTTGGTGTCTTTGTTTGAGATCCATGGGTTCACAGCCTGCTTGGTCGTGCGACGACCAATCGTACTCCCTACCTTGACAAAGCCAAAGTCGTATGACGCATACAGGTCGAGGGCATTGAAGGCGCTCGTATTGGGGCCATGAGCAGCCTTCACGTTAGCGGTGTGGTAGTTGGCGCCCACGAACAGATTGTTCCACGTAAAGCTCGGCGCAAATGCCCAGACACGGGCGTCACCATCGTTTTCAAGATTTTCCTGGCCTATGCCGTTGAAGGTGTAGCCAAAAATGAAGCTGAAACCGCCAAAGCTCGGGGAAATATAGGCTGCCAAGTTGTCCAGACGCCGATCCTGCACCAGCACGTTGCCGGCGCTACCGAAACCGTTCTTGCCGAAGGGGTCGACGGCGCTGGTGAAGAGGTGCTGCGGGGTGTACTGACGACCAAAGGCGACCGTACCGAAGCCGCCGGCCAAGCCAGCGTAGCTCTGGCGGGCTTTACCGTCGTTGAACAATGAGCTTTGGTCACCATTCAGGCCGGTTTCCAGCACGAACACAGCCTTCAGGCCGTTACCCAGGTCTTCCGCCCCTTTGAAGCCAATGCGGTTGGCCTTGGAGATGCCGGAGTCGATACCTTGACGGCTCTTGACGCCTTCAGCATCGTTGCTACCCAATGACGTAAAGCCGTAGTCGATCGTGCCATACAGGGTCACGTTCGATTGCGCGAAAGCCGGAGCGGACAACAAGCCGGCAACGGCCAGCGCGATTAGTTTCTTTTGCATGTAGTTCTCCTCAAGTTGAATCGGCGCTCCCACCGGCGGCAAGAGCCCAACAGGGACCTCTCAGGCGAGAAGTTGGCAGAATTGTGCAAAGCCAGCAACGGTTTGTGCAAGCCCTAAAGGCGTAAACCATCGTGCTATGGTGTTTCTTGTTGCACCTGTGCAACAAACTGCGTAATTTTGCACATACCCACTTCCCAAACCGTCATAAGTATACGGGTGTTTCTGGGTAAGTCGCAATCGCGCGAGCGCATCAATACATTTTTTCTCCCACTTGCGGGAGAGGAGCCCAGAGAAAACGGGCGGCATTTTGCCGCCCGTTTTCGGTGCAAGCACATCATTTCTGCGGCATGCTGTAATGCAAACAAGCCATTGCGGGCGGCAGGATGCAGCCCCTGCCCGTGGGCGGGTTTGGTTTATTTGCCTGGACGCGTGAGATTGCCGTATTTCTGCCGGAAGCGTTCGACGCGACCCGCAGTGTCGACGATCTTCTGTTTGCCGGTATAGAACGGGTGGCAGGTGGAACACACTTCGACGTGCAGTTCGGGCTTGCTGAGGGTCGAACGGGTCACGAACGTATTGCCGCAGGAGCAGGTGATGGCAACGTCTTTGTACTGGGGATGAATGTCCGCTTTCATGTTGAATCCTGGCTCGGACGGCGATTGTGACCGCCCTGTTGAAAAATGGGAACATAACATTATCCACAGACGAGAGCCTTTTGGCAACAAAAACGCTAAAACGGTCGTGTCTCAGTTTGAAATTTGATTCGTAAGGGCGGCATTTTGCCGCCCGCAAGGCATGCCGTAATGAACACCGTTTGAACGGGTCGGGTAGTCCATCGGGCGGCAGGATGCCGCCCCTACAACGCATGAAATTCAAACTGAGACACTGCTGCCAAAACCTGCGGCGAGTGGTTGCCGAGCGTTCCTTATCGAGCTATCTATCAGCCGTCTACCCACACGCCCAGTTCAGTTAGTTGTCGGCTCGCCACCTGTGACCAGCCACGGTTGGCCGCCGGACTGGCCGGGCTTGGATGCAGGATGCGCCCGATTCTGACGCCATCCAGCGCCCCAAGCGCCCGCGCTTCGGCCCATCCGCCGACGCCGATCACCCATTCCGGCGCAAGCGCCGCTACCAGCGCGCGTAAATGCGCGTCGCAAGCCGCCAGCAGTGGTTCTTGTTCCGCTGCCGGGAGCTTGTCAGGCGTGAGGTTGCGCCCTTCGTCGAAGAAGGCGAGCGGGCAGTAATTGGCAACGAAATGCTCCGCGAAGAACGCATCCGCCGAACCGAACCGCTCCTGGAACAAGCCCCACAAGCGCCGCCCGCTCACTTCCGAGCGCGCGCAGGCAAAGCCTTCGACGGGACGTTTGGGATTGGTCTGCTCCGGCGGGGCGACCAGCCCTTCGAGTTGTAGCCAGTCACGCACGGCGGCCACTTCGCCGAAAGGCACGCCGGTTTGCGCCATGCCGAAAGGCCCCGGATTCATGCCCAGAAAGACGACCCGTTTGCGGCCATCCCCGTAACGGCGCAGGTAACGTTCATGAACGCTCCAGGCGTAATCGAGCGGGTTGTAGACATGCGTCACCGGCGGGGCGAAGCGCATTTTTCCGAGCGTGGTGGACAACTCGCGGGCGGCGGCAATCAGGATAGCGGCGGTCATACTCTGTCCAAAATGGGTAAAGGAAAAAGGGGCTGAATGATTCCACACTCTCAAGAAATCTGCCCGTGTGCCGTAGTGACGACAGAAGAACCATGTACCGGAAACACTACAATGAAGATCACTCAGTCCCAACTCGCATTTTCTACCTCTCACCTCGCCACCAAGGAAAGCCGTACCCAGGAATTCTTTATGCCCAGGAACCCGGCTTCAAGACTTGGCCTCAACCCCACGGCAGCGGGTTCCCTTACGCCCAACAGGGAGAACCCCGCTTTGCCCGTGCAAGTCTCGGATGCAGGACGCCAAAACCTGCAAGCAGAAGGCGTGCGCCGTACAAACAACCCTAACCGTCAGGCGGACAACGACCCCAAGCTGACCCTCCTGCGAATGGCCATCGAAATGCTCACCGGCAGGAAAGTCAATGTCTGCAACGCCGAACTGGGCGACCCTCAATCTGCTGCTAACGGTGAAGACCCCAGGGGCGTACTCTTTGCGCGGCACAGTTCCTACACCGAAACCGAAATGTGCAGCTTTTCGGCGCAAGGCATGGTGCGTACCGCCGACGGGCAAGAAATCAGCTTCCAGTTGGAACTCAACATGTTCCGTGCCTTCCACGCCGAGGAATACGTCGAATTCGGCCCAGGAAAGAGAGAAGACCCGCTGGTGCTCAATTTCGCCGGCACTGCGGCGGAACTTTCCAATATGACGTTCAAGTTTGATCTCCATGGTAACGGACAGGAAATCAACATGCGGGCACTCCAGCCCGGCAGCGGTTTCCTCGTATTCGACCGTAACGGCGACGGCAAGGTCAACGATGGGCGCGAACTATTCGGGGCCGTGAGCGGCAACGGCTTCGCCGAACTGGCGGCGCTCGACGATGACGGCAATGGCTGGATCGACGAAAACGACAGCGCATATAGCTCCCTTTACATATGGAACGGCGGCAACACGCTGACGAGCCTGAAAGACGCTGGAGTGGGCGCGATTGCCCTTACCTATGTGAGTACGCCGTTTTCCATCAAGGACGCCAATAACAAACAGCTCGGGCAGATCACCGACACCAGCGTTTTCCTGATGGAAAAAGGCGGCGTGGGAACGGTGCAGAAGGTGGATGTCGTGGTGTAGGGCGCGGTACGGCTGATTTTTCTCACGCCCTCTTAATACACGGTTCATCGTGGAAATTTGACGGCCTGTAATCCACGCGCTGAATGCACATGGATACCGGATGTTTTCATGGCGTCTTACTGATGTGATTCGGTTGATGCAGAGGACGGCGAGCCGTTCCAGGGCGCGACCTTGAAGAGCAGCAGCATGCCCGGAATGGCGAGGACGAAGCAGAGCCAGAAAAAACCCAGCCATCCGCCCATGCCTTCCACCAGCCATCCGGCGCTGGCATTGATGAAGGTGCGCGGGACGGCGGTCAGGCTCGTCAACAGCGCGAACTGCGTGGCGACGTAAGCGGGATGCGTGGAGCGGGCGATGAAAGAGACGGAGGCCGCTGTACCCAGGCCGATGGAGATTGCCTCGAAGCCGATTACGCCAGCGAGAGTCCACAGGCGCTCTGCCGTAGCGGGAGCCGGTCCCAAGTATGCCAGCCAGGCAAAGCCCAGAATGGCAACGGCCTGTAATGCCCCGAAAACCCAAAGCGCGCGGTTGATGCCGATACGGGTCATCAATATGCCGCCAACCACGCCGCCGATCACGCTCGGCCACAGGCCAGCGTTTTTGGCAACGAGGCCGATTTCTGTTTTCGTGAAACCCATCTCCATGTAGAAAGGGGTTGCCAGCGCGGTGCACAGGGAATCGCCCAGTTTGTAGAGCAGGATGAAAGAAAGGGTAAAGAGGGCGAACTGGACGCCGTGACGATGGAAGAATTCCTGGAAAGGCTCGACAATGGCCGCGCGCAAGGTTCTGGGGGGCTTGGCTTCAACATGCGGCTCACTGACCAGCAGGGTCATGATGAGTCCGGGCAGCATGAACAGGGCCGTGATGAAAAATACCTGTGCCCACGGCAGACGGTCTGAAAGAACCAGGGACAGCGACCCCGGTATCAGGCTGGCGATCTTGTATGCGTTCACATGTAGCGTGTTGCCCATTTCCTGCTCTACGTCCGCAAGCAGGTTGCGGCGGAAGGCATCGAGCACGATGTCGAGCGAAGCCGAGAAAAAAGCCAGCATCGCCGTGAGCATTACGATGAGATGCAAATCTTCCTTGGGCGATAACTGTCCAAGCCAGGCGATGATGCCCAACAGGGCGATCTGGAACAGCGCCATCCAGCCCCGGCGACGGCCTAGCCACGGCAGCGCGTATCGGTCGAGCAGGGGAGACCAGAGAAACTTCCAGGTGTAGGGAAACTGGATCAACGCGAAAGCGCCAATGGCCTTCAGGCTCAACCCTTCCGTCTTGAGCCAGGCGGGCAAAAGGTTGAAGAGCAGATATAGCGGCATGCCGGAAGCAAACCCGGTAAAGACGCAGATCAGCATGCGGCGATTGAAGATGACGCGCAGCAAGGAGGGAGAGGAAGTCGTCTGGGTCACGAGGGTCGTCCGGTAAAATTTGTCGGATTATCTCAGATGAGCCCAAGCTGAGGGGGAACCATTCCCCTCCGAAACTCGTCTGTGGATAAGTTGGCGGAGAACGGGTAAAGCGAGTAAAATTTCTCACCTGTCCGGTCGGAGCCTCTCAATGCTTTGGCCGCCCCCGAATCTGGCCTCAAGGCCGTTATGGCTGCCGCTCGGTGTTCCGGAGTGGCGTGTTTGATGTCTCTTTGAACGCCGTGCCCCAAACGCAAACCGTCCCTTCCCTGCAGCAGGAATTCTGGCCTTACTGTCTGGCGTGCCTTGAACAGGAACTGCCCGCGCAGCAGTTCAACACCTGGATCAAACCGTTGCCCATCGAGTATGGCGATGATGGCGGTGCCCCCTGCCTGACGCTGAAGGCTCCCAACCGTTTCGTCCTGCAATGGGTGCGTGACCGCTACCTGCGCCGTATCGGCGAGCTGGGCGAAGAATTCTACGGTATGCCCCTGCGGCTCGACCTGCAACTGGTTCCCATATCGGCTGTTCCCACGCCCCAGGCTGTTCCCGTCGTTACGCCGCTCCCCACCGCGAACGGCGACGATACGGCGGCGGCGTCCCGGCTATCCGCCCGTATGCCCGAAGAACCCGCCAGGACGACACCGGGCGCAACGAGCACCGAGTTCGCCTACGAAAAAACCCGCCTCAACCCCGATTTCACTTTCGAGACGCTCGTCACTGGCCGCGCCAACGCCCTGGCGCATGCTGCCGCGATGCAGATTGCCCAGAATCCCGGCACGTCTTACAACCCGTTCTTTATTTACGGCGGAGTCGGCTTGGGCAAGACCCACCTCGTACACGCCATCGGCAACGCCGTGTTCCAGCAAAATCCGCGCGCGGTGGTGCGTTACGTGCATTCCGAGGATTTCGGCTCCGACGTCGTGCGTGCCTACCAGCAAAAGAGCTTCGATGCCCTCAAACGCTATTACCGCTCGCTCGACCTGCTCATCATCGACGACATCCAGTTCTTCCGCACCAAGGATCGGACGAAAGAAGAGTTTTTCCACGCTTTCAACGCGCTGACTGAGGCAAAGAAACAGATCGTCATCACCTGCGACACCTACCCCAAGGATATCCAGGGGCTCGAAGACCGTCTCGTTTCGCGTTTCGACTGGGGCCTGACGCTGCAAATCGAAGCGCCCGAGTTGGAAATGCGCGTCGCCATCCTGCAAAAGAAGGCCGAGGCGCTACAGGTTCAACTCGACGGCGACGTGGCTTTCCTGGTCGCCAAGAACCTGCGCTCGAACGTGCGCGAACTCGAAGGCGCGCTCAACAGGGTCGTGGCCTACGCGCGTTTTCACGAACGCGACATCTCGCTCGACCTTGCCCGCGAGGCGCTCAAAGATTTGCTCAATGCCCACAACCGCCAGTTGTCTATCGACCACATCCAGAAAACCGTGGCCGACTATTACAAGATCAAGATCAGCGACATGCACTCCAGAAAGCGTACCCGCGTCATCGCCCGCCCGCGCCAGGTAGCGATGTCGCTGGCCAAGGAACTGACCGCCATGTCCCTGCCGGCTATTGGCGAGGCGTTCGGCGGGCGCGACCACACTACGGTTTTGCACGCCTGCCGCACGGTGTCTGACTTGCGCCAGCGCGACCAGCAACTCAATCATGATCTCCATGTGCTCACCCAGGTTCTGCGAGGTTGAGCCGCACAGGTTTCCTTTTCACTTCTCATACTCATATCAACCGGATCGACCATGCTCCTGCTCAAAACCACCCGTGATGCCTTGCTCGCGCCGCTGCAAGCGGTGTCCGGCGTTGTCGAGAAGCGCCACACCCTGCCCATCCTCTCGAATGTGCTGATCGAAAAAACGGGCGAGCGCCTTACCTTCACCGCCACCGACATCGAAATCCAGATTCGCACTGTCACCACAAACGTGCTGGAAGGGGAAGATGCCGCCATCACCGTGAGCGCGCGCAAATTCCAGGACATCCTGCGCGCCCTGCCCGATACCGAAATCAGCCTCACCCTCGAAGAGCGCCGCCTGAACATCAAGGCCGGCCGCAGCCGCTTCCACCTGCAAACCCTCCCCGCCGGGGACTACCCCCTGATTACCCCGCCCGACGGTGACGCGGTGCGCTTCTCCGTGCCGCAAAGAACCCTCAAACAGCAACTCGCGCTGGTTGCCTACGCAATGGCGCAGCAGGACATCCGCTACTACCTCAACGGTTTGCTGCTGATCGCCGACGGCAAGAGCCTGATCCTGGTCGCCACCGACGGCCACCGTCTGGCTTACGCGGACAGCGAACTCGAAATGACCGTCCCGAGCCGTTGCGAAGTCATCCTGCCGCGCAAGACGGCGCTTGAACTTGCGCGTCAGATCGGTGACACCGATGACCCGGTCGACATCGTCCTCTCCGGCAATCAGGCCGTGTTCCGCTTCGGTTCCATCGAGTTCGTCACCAAGCTCATCGACGGCAAATTCCCGGACTACGAGCGCGTCATCCCGCGCAACCATCCCGGCTGCATTACCCTGACGCGCATCCCCTTCCTGGCCGCGCTGCAACGGGCCGCGATTCTTTCCAACGAAAAATTCCACGGTGTGCGCCTGGTGCTGGACAACAATATGCTCTCCATCATCAGTTCCAACACCGAACAGGAAGAAGCCAGGGAAGAAATCGAAATCGACTTCAATGGCGAACGCCTGGACATCGGTTTCAACGTTGGTTATCTGCTCGATGTGCTCAACAACGTCTCCTCCGAGACGGTTGAATGGCGCTTCCATGACGGCAATTCGAGCGCCCTCATCACCTTACCCGGCAACGAGCATTTCAAGTACGTCGTGATGCCGATGCGAATCTGAACCCTTCACGCGCCCATATTTGAGACAGATTTTTGTAGGGGCGGATGGCAATCCGCCCGATGTTTTGCACAATCCGCCCCCATTTGGCGGGATGCCTGCGATTTGGCGGGATGCCCGCAATTTAGCGGGACGATTGCCATCGTCCCCTACGTCCTCATTCCCCGTTGTTTTTCGCCGAGAACCCTATGACCGAACAAAACGCCAACATCCCCGGTAACGATTACGATGAATCCAGCATCCAGCAACTCGAAGGGCTGGAAGCGGTCAGGAAACGTCCCGGCATGTACATCGGCGACACCTCCGACGGCACGGGTCTGCACCACATGGTGTTTGAAGTCGTGGACAACGCCATCGACGAGGCGCTCGCCGGGTATTGCGACGACATCGTCGTCACCCTCCACAGCGACAACTCCGTTTCCGTGACCGACAACGGGCGCGGCATCCCGGTCGGCGTCAAAATGGACGACAAGCACGACCCCAAGCGCAGCGCGGCGGAAATCGTCATGTGCGTGCTGCATGCGGGCGGCAAATTCAACCAGAACAGCTACAAGGTTTCCGGCGGGCTGCATGGCGTGGGGGTGTCCTGCGTCAATGCCCTTTCCAAATGGCTGCAACTGACCATTGCCCGCGACGGGAAACGGCACTTCATGGAATTCCATCGCGGCATCCCGCAGGATCGTGTGATCGAGGCCATCGACGGCATCGACACCTCCCCGATGAAGATCACCGGAGAAACCACCAGACGCGGAACCCGTGTGCATTACCTCGCCGACGAGGAAATCTTCGGCAACATCGAGTACCACTACGACATCCTCGCAAAACGCCTGCGCGAACTTTCCTTCCTCAATAACGGCGTCAAAATCCGCCTCGTCGACCAGCACACCGGCAAGGAAGAAAATTTTGCCTTCGCGGGCGGCGTCCGTGGCTTCGTCGAATACATCAACCGCACCAAAACCGTGCTCCATCCCGGCGTATTCCACGCCACCGGCTCCAGCCGCATCCCCGCCGGGGGTAGCGGGGAAGAGGCCATGCTCGATGTCGAAGTTGCCATGCAGTGGAACGACAGCTATCAGGAACAAGTCCTCTGCTACACCAACAACATCCCGCAGACCGACGGCGGAACGCACCTCACCGGCCTGCGGGCGGCCATGACGCGGGTCATCAACAAATACATCGAAGAAAACGAAATCGCCAAGAAAGCCAAGGTCGACATCACCGGCGACGACATGCGCGAAGGCTTGGCCTGTGTCCTCTCGGTCAAGATGCCCGACCCCAAGTTTGCCAGCCAGACCAAGATGAAACTGGTTTCCAGCGAAGCCCGTCCTGCCGTGGAAGAAGTCGTGGCCGCGCGGTTGGCTGATTTCCTGCTCGAAAACCCCATCGACGCCCGGACGATCTGCGGCAAGATCGTTGAAGCCGCCCGCGCCCGCGAAGCCGCGCGCAAAGCGCGTGAAATGACGCGCCGCAAAGGCGTGCTCGACGGCGCGGGGCTGCCCGGTAAACTGGCCGATTGCCAGGAAAAAGACCCGGCGCTGTGCGAGGTCTACATCGTCGAGGGCGACTCTGCCGGGGGTTCCGCCAAACAGGGGCGCGACCGCAAATTTCAGGCCATCCTGCCTCTGCGCGGCAAAGTGCTAAACGTCGAAAAAGCCCGTTTCGAGAAACTCATCGGATCGGAAGCCATCGTCACCCTGATTACCGCGCTCGGAACCGGCATCGGCAAGGAAGACTACAAACCCGAAAAACTCCGCTACCACCGCGTCATTCTCATGACCGATGCCGACGTCGACGGCGCGCACATCCGCACCCTGCTATTGACCTTCTTCTACCGGCAGATGCCCGAATTGATCGAGCGCGGCCACATCTACATCGCGCAGCCGCCGCTCTACAAACTCAAACACGGTAAAACCGAGATTTACATCAAAGACAACCACGAGCTAAACAACCATCTGCTCAAGCTCGCCCTGGAGGGTGCCAGCCTCATCCCGTGCGAAAACGCCGCGCCCATTGCCGAAGAATCCTTGGGCGGGCTGGCGCGCAGCTACCTGCTGGCCGAAGCCGTCATCAAGCGCCAGGCCAGCTTCATCGACCCCGAAGTGCTGCACGTCATCCTCGCGCACGATCTCGCCATTGACCTGCGCGATGAGGCCGCCGCCCGCGCCAGTGCCGAAGCCCTGCAAGCCTGGCTGCCCGACGGCCCGCGTGTTTACCCCGAATTCCACGACGAATCCGAAGCCTGGCGGCTCGTCATCGAGCGTCTGCATCATGGCAACCTCAAATTCGGCTGGATCGAGGACGACTTCCTGGCCTCCGGCGACTACCGCAGCATTCGCACCGCCGCCCAATCCATCTCCGGCCTCATCGGATTTGGGGCCGAGATCCGTCGTGGCGACAAACGGCAGCCCATCGCCCGCTTTGCCGATGCCATCGACTGGCTGCTTGCCGAAGTCGAACGCGGCATCACCAAGCAGCGATACAAAGGTTTGGGAGAAATGAACCCCGAACAGCTCTGGGAAACCACGATGGACCCTGCCGTGCGGCGGCTGTTGCGCGTTCAGATCGACGATGCCATCGCCGCCGACGAAATCTTCACTACCTTGATGGGGGACGAAGTCGAACCGCGCCGGGCATTCATCGAAACGAACGCGCTACGGGCGCAGAATATCGACGTGTGAGGGTCGGGAAGCAACCGGCAACTCAAGTTGCTTGATCGCTTATCCCTCTCCCGCAAGCGGGAGAGGGATAAGTATGCGCCGGGCTGAATGAACAGAAGGTTGAGAAAGTATCTGATTGGTTCTACAATTTGCTCATGGAAATCACTTTCGATCCTGCCAAGAACGCTGAGAACATCCGCGAACGCGGGCTTTCTTTCGAGCGGGCAGCGGATTTTGATTTCACAACGGCAGTCTATTTTCTGGATGACCGGAAGGACTACGGCGAGAAGCGCATCCGTGCTTTCGGATATTTTGGAGAAAGGCTTTACTGTCTCGTGTTTGTCGAAACCGATGACGGCATTCGTGTTATCAGTTTCCGCAAGGCGAATTCACGCGAGGTCAAACGTTATGAGCAAGAAAGCAATCCCTGACTTGATCGACGCAGAAAACCCGGAATGGACGGAAGATGATTTTAGGCGTTCCGTCCCCTTTTCCGGCCTGTCGGAAAGTTTACAAGCCAAGCTGCGCCGAGTGCGCGGGCCGGGCAAAAAACCCGTCAAGGTACAAACCGCCATCCGCTTTGAGCCGGAAGTGCTCGCGGCACTGAAATCAACCGGGCGCGGCTGGCAGACGCGCGTAAACGACGTGATGAAGGAGTGGGTCGCCCAGCATGTGCCGGGCTGAATGCTGGCCTTTCGCCGATCCATCACCCGGATCGGGACGGGTCATGCCTGTTCCGTAACCTGGTTTTCCGATTGCGTCCGCCAGTTATCCAGAACCGCCTTGAACTGCTCTTCGTAGCCCAACACATCGGGAAATACGCGGACGCGGGCAATCATGCCGAAGACGATCTGCATGTCGGCCACGATGACGGAATCAATCGCCCAAAGGTTGGTGATGTCGAAATGGCCGCAGTTTACGGAATCCCACCAGGACAGCAGGAAGTCCGCGACGATCATGCTTTGGTGGGTGCTGCCCTGGGACATGCTTCCGTCGGAATTGTTTGCGCTGGCGACGGCAAGTAGACGTTCGAGCGCCGCAATCTCGTCTGGCCGCATAACGGGAACTTCCGGTGTGGCGATGGTTTCCATGTGGTCTCCTTTTTGTTTTGAATGATCCCGGTTTCTCAGCAGGGTTATTCGCTTCGCATCTGCGGAAACAGGATGACGTCGCGGATTGCGGGGCTGTCGGTGAGCAGCATTGCCAGACGGTCGATGCCGATGCCGCAGCCGCCGGTGGGGGGGAGGCCGATTTCAAGCGCGCGGATGTAGTCGGCGTCAAAGTACATGGCCTCTTCGTCGCCCGCGTCCTTGGCTGCCGCCTGGGCGCGGAAGCGGGCGGCCTGGTCTTCGGGGTCGTTGAGTTCGGAGAAGCCGTTGGCAATTTCGCGGCCCGCGATGAAAAGCTCAAAGCGTTCGGTGATGTCGGGGTTGTCGTCAGAGGCACGAGCCAGCGGCGAGACTTCAACCGGGTAGTCGATGATGAAGGTGGGGTCCCACAGTTCGGCTTCCGCCGAGGCTTCAAAAAGCTGTAGTTGCAGGCTGCCCAGGCCGCCGGGTTTGACCTTTTCGCCGAAATCCCGGATTTTTTGCGCGAGCCAGGCGGGGTCGGCAAGCTGCGTTTCGGTGAAACCGGGATGGTATTTGCGAATTGCGCCGGTGATGGTGAGTCGGGCGAATGGTTTGGAAAAGTCGAGCGCGCGCCCTTGGTAAACAAAGGTTTCAGTGCCGAGCGCCTCACGCGCGGCCAGCCGGATCAGCCCCTCCGTAAAATCCATCAACGTCCGGTAGTTCGCGTAGGCTTCGTAGAACTCCATCATGGTGAACTCGGGGTTGTGCCGTGGCGACAGGCCCTCGTTCCTGAAATTGCGGTTGATCTCGAAAACTTTCTCGAACCCGCCTACAACCAGCCGCTTGAGGTACAGCTCGGGCGCGACTCGCAGGTAGAGCGCCATGTCGAGGGCGTTGTGATGGGTCACGAAGGGCTTGGCCGCAGCCCCGCCCGGAATCGGGTGCATCATGGGCGTTTCGACTTCGAGGAAGCCGTGGCCGCACATGTAGTTGCGGATCGACTGCACCAACCGGCTGCGGGCAACGAAAGTGAAGCGCGACTCCTCGCTCATGATGAGGTCGATATAACGTTGCCGGTATCGGGATTCGGTATCGGTGAAGCCGTGGAACTTGTCGGGCAGGGGGCGCAGGCTCTTGGTGAGCAGGCGCAAGGTTTCGGCCCTGACGGTCAACTCGCCCGTTTTGGTCTTGAACAGCGTACCAACACAGCCGACGATGTCGCCGATGTCCCAGCGCTTGAAGTCGGCATAGACCTCAATGCCGACCATATCGCGCCCTACATAAAGCTGGAGTTTGCCGGACAAGTCCTGGATGGTGACAAAGCTTGCCTTGCCCATGAGGCGCTTGAGCATGATCCGTCCGGCAACCTTGACTTCGACAGGGGTTGCTTCCAGTACTTCAGGGTCTTTGTTCGCGTACAGTTCGTCGAGTTTTCCGGCGGTGTTTTCGCGCACGAAATCGTTCGGAAACGTCCGCCCGGCAGTACGCCATTGGGCGAGTTTTTCGCGGCGCTCAATGATGATGTGGTTCTCGTCCTGGGAGGCGGTAGCGGTGGCATTGTGATCGGTCATGGTCTGTCACATGAAGAAAGCTATAATTATTGTCTCAGGCATGAACGCTTGGAGCAAATCGGGACGAAGGCTTGTAGCTCGTCTGCCGGACTCGCCGGGCTTGGATGGAGCGTGATAACCATGACTTTATGAACTAGACTCGGACTATCCTGCGCTTGGATGTGTGCCGTTCAACCCTTGCCGTTCATGGCAGCGCGACTCAGGAAAGGATGGCCTATATTTAGTATTTACTTTATGTGCAATACTGGGGGATGAAAATGGGAATCGCTTTAGGCAATGCTTTCGGATGGCTCAGTGATGTGGCAGGAAGGCTCTTTGGGTCGAAGGCCGCTGCACGTTCGCGTGAAATATCGGGTGGGCAGACGCCTGAGCCAGCCTTATTGGATTTTTTCAATGACAACAAACAGCCTGGGTTATTCCATGATTTTCATTTCTCCGGAAGGGCGACGCGCTACGTCATGGACAAGTCGCTGTGGCGCGATTTTGAAACGTTCTATCGTGCTCCGCAGGCTTTGTCGTGTTGGCTGATTACCGGGTCGGCGGGGGCAGGCAAAAGCCGCGCGGCGCTTGAATTTTGCAGGGCACTGGAGACGGGACAGGCAGATTTCCGTTTCGCGGACGAGGCCGCCGGGTCGGCGGGGGCAGAGCCGGTCATCGACAAAGATTTTTCGGCCTGGAAAACTGGATTCCTGAATCTTGCGGGGACGCCTTTTTCGACCTGGAAAGATTGGGAGCCAAAACAAAACACCCTTCTGGTATTCGACCGGGCAACCAGACATTACAACGATGGCTCCCGCCTCTGCACGGGATGGGCGGATGGTGAGGATGCCAGACATCGTTTCAATGTTGGCGAAATCATCAAACTGCTTGCCGCCAAAGCGGAACAGGGCTGCTTCGGGCCGTTCCGTGTGCGCTTGCTGTTGCTGGAGCGAGAGCACCGGCAGGTCAGCCGGAATTGGTATATGGATGTGGTAAACCCTGCCCTGCGTTTCAGGGAAGAATCTACGCCGCTGCCGCCCATGACTCCAGAAGGGCTGTTCGGGATCGCGCAGGACATATGGAAACACATTGGACAGGATGACGCGGCTGCGCCCTGTGCCGCTTCCGACGCTTTCCTGGAAAAACTGTGTTCCGTGGATAGCGAGCGCAGGCCGCTGTTCGCCATGCTGCTGGCTGCAGCGATGACGACGGATGGAGGTGCGGAGTCCGCGTTTACCCGGCGCGACGTGCTGAAACTGGCCCTTCAAGGCGGATATGAGCGTGTATTGCGGCTCGCCGGGGAAGAGGGTGCCATGCAGGCCATGAGAATCCTGGCGCTTTCTACCCTGACAGGCGGCAGGCTCGGCGCTTGCGACCTGGACAAGGATGACGCCTTGTGGGATTCCGGCCTGGGGCATGCGGCGAGTGGCGAGGAGGGCATTTTCTACCCCTGGCCCGTTGAACCGGAACTGCTTGGGGAATGCTTTATTCTGGGTGATATGGGGCAGGACGGCGTCCCGGAAGATGTACGCATCGGTGACGATGAGATGCGTACCCTGATCGTCAAGGCATGGGAAACCTGTTCTCCTGAAGTGGCGTATTTTTTCGAGTGTTGCGGGCAGGATTTTTCGTCCGATCCAGCTTGGATCGAGACACATTTCCTGAATTGCCACCTAGCCGATGTAGACACTCCGCTCTACATGCAGACCGCCGTAAATCTGGTGACTTGGTTTGGCAAGGGGCAACTCGATGCTGCGCGCAAGATTTACGACCACATGAACGGCGTCGGGAACGCGGGCATGTTCTGCCGTGAACGCGCCGAAGTGTCGACGAACCTGATCCGTATCTATTGTGGAGCAGGAATGTTCGATGAGGCTTCTCCGGTATTCCTGACCATGAACACCTTGGGAGGATCGAAAGAGGTTCAGCGCTGCCGTGCCGCAGCCTCTGTCTATCTGGTCGAAGGCTTGTGCAAGGCAAAAGAACTTGTTCGGGCAAGGGTGATGTTTGAAGGCGCGCTGGCCTTTGAGGAAACGGAAGAATTCCTGCTTCCAAGAGCTCTGGCGCTGATCAGCCTGATCAACGGTTATTCCAGGGCGGGGGATTTCGCCGAGGCGCGGGAATTATTTGGAAACCTGGCGGTTTACGGGGATTCAGAGAAGATACGGGTGCTGCGCGCCAAGGCGTCCGTCAACATGATCGTCTGTCACTGCAAGGCAGGGCATCTGGAAGAAGCGCACACAATCTACGAGGGCATGCGCTCACTTGGGGACGAAGCGAAAGTGCGAAAGGAATATGTCAAGGCATCCAAGTTCCTTGAGTACTTTACCGCTACGAAGCAGCCTGGAATTGAAGAAAAGGAAATGAAGCCGAAAAAGTCCGTCGCCGCGTCCGCTTGAGCGGGCGCACTTTTTCCCGACAAAGCCGAAAAAGTGAACGTGCCCGCTTCTCCGGCGCAAGCTCGCGGGCAACTGGCTGAAGAACGCGCTGCCGTGTGGCTTGCCGGTCATGGGCTCAAAATTCTCGCCCGCAACGTGCGCTGTCGGCGCGGAGAACTCGATCTGGTCTGCCGGGAAGGCGATACCCTGGTTTTCGTCGAAGTGCGCTTACGCACGAATCCCCGCTTCGGCAGCGCGGCAGAAAGTATCACCGCCGCAAAGCGGCAGCGCATCATCTTCGCCGCGAAATGGTGGCTTCTCCGGGCTGGACGCGCGTATCAGGAACGGCCTTGCCGTTTCGACGCCGTTCTGTTCGACAACGGCCTTGATGAGCCACAATGGATTCGTGGGGCGTTTGAGGGGGGATGAGTCCGAGCCGTTTCGGGTTATGTTGCCAAATTCACTGATGCCATCGCCCCCTACGCCTCAATCCAAGCTTGTTCAGGGTTTCCATAAGTACCGAACACGGTTTTGGCGTTTTCCCAAAACACGTCATCGAGAATTTCATCCTCGCGCATGCCGCGCAGAGCCAGCCGGTAGGCGGCCTGGTTCTTTTCGGGGAAATGGCCATCATTCCATTTCTTGGACGCCTCTTTGCGGGCCTTGTCTTCGTTGCCCTCGCGGGCAAGGACACAAGCGTATTCCCAGGCCGATTTCGGGAAAAAGCGTAGCGGTTCCCGCAGTCCCGCACGGTAGAGCACCAGCAATTTTTCGAGATGCGCGCGCGCATCAGTTGCGGGCAAGGGGCGCAACACGAATTCGCCATCGCGCGATATGACGCGAGTCCGGCATTCCACCCCCGGCGGGGGGGCGGCACAGAGCGTTAAATGGTCGAGCCAGGCCGCGAGCGCATCGTTCGCGCGGGTGTCATCGTAGCGCCAGGTAAGGTGCCCATCCACACGCAACACGCCGAACGCGGCGCGTAGTTCCCAGGTTTCGATTTCGGTTTCGTGTTCGGGATGGGGCGCAAGCGTGAATGGGAGCTTCACGGTATGCACCGGGCAGTGTGGCTCGGCGAGCGCCGCGTTCACCCGGCTGGTAAAACCGCGCAGGGAAACCAGTTCACGGCGCAAGGCCCCTTCCCCCAAACTCCCGGCAGGGTATTCCCCTCCTGCGCGTGCAAGGGAAAACAGCGCCTCGTCGGTGATCGAAGCGCCCCCTTCCCCCCCCGCTTCCAGCAGGACGGGTAGCAAACGCACCACGAGCGCGCGGCACGCCTGCCAGTCCGGAACAAACGGCTCGACATCGGCGAGCTCTTCTTCGCTTTCCGGAAGATCGAGTCCTAAACGCTCGCGCAGCAGGTAACGGCATGGGTTGCTGAAAAAACGCTTGAGTTGGGCGAGATCGACGCAACGCCATTCTTCGCCCGGCAGCGGAAGCGGAGAGGTAAAAAACGGCCTGCCGCCCTCTTCTTCAACATCGTCTTCATCTTCCTCGACAAAACGCGCCTCCACACGCATCTTTTCCCTGCTCGCCTGTGTTTGTTGCTGGCGAAAACGCTCATCGAGCGCACGGGCGAATTCGCCGTTGAAACTCTCAAGGCGCTCGTCTCTTTTGCCTTCCGTCACGAAATAGTCAGGCGAAAAGGATTGCAGGGGGTGCTCCACGATCAGCCGGACGCGAGCCTGGGCAATCGAATCCGATCTTTCCGGGTTTTCGGCGCAGGCAGTGGCAAGCACATCGAGCAGTTCTTCGACCAGCACCGAAGGCAGCAATGCTGCGTTGTCCCGTGCGTTACGCCCGACACAGGACAAATGCAGCACGTCGCGCGCGGACAGCACGACATCGAGAAAAAGATTGCGCTCGTCGTCCCGCCGCTGGCGGTCGCCCTTCTGCGGAAAAGCTGCCATGAGATCGAACTCTTCGGCGCGATCACGGGTGGGGAACGCGTCGTTGTCCAGCCCGATGACGCACACCACACGGTACGGCAGACCGCGCAGGGCAGACAGGGCGCTGAATGTGACCGCGCCTCCCGGTACGCTGCCGTGCAGAGTTTCATCGAGCCGTTCGGCCAGTGCCATGTGAATGACATCGAGCGGCAACGCAGCACCAGCCTCCTGCCCATCGAGACCGGCAGCGGCCATATCGTCGGCCAGCGCGTTGACCGCCCCACGCACGGCGCGCATCTCCTCGGCGTGTTCCGGAGCCTCTCCCATCAAGGCCGTGAGCGAGGCCAACAGCACGGCTCGCCAGCCCTCGGCATCGTGCGCTTGCAACAATTCGACGCGCAAACGATTCAGAGTGCGGGCGTAATGCCAGAATGCGCCCAACGCCAGACCGGCGCTGCCTTGCGGCGCGTGAGGGATGCCTGTCTGCCCGGCGAAAAGCGCGCGAGAAGCCACATCGCCTGCCGCCCAGGATAAAAACAGCCGGGCAAGCCCCGCCTCCACGGTATGCCCGCCGCCCGCGCCTGCGGCGCGTGCCTGTTCCGAATCCAGCCCCCAACGGATGCCCGCCTCGTGCATCCAGTCGCGCACCTGCTCCAGCGCGGATTCAGCCAGCCCGAAATGCGCCGCCACCAGCGGTTGCCGCAGCAGGTCGAACACCCGGCTTGCGGGCGCGTTGCCCGCCGCCAAGCTCAGCAGATCATCGAGCGCCCGCGCAACCGGGTTTTCCTCCGTTCGCCCCTGCCCTGTGATGCGCCACGGGATAAACCGCTTTCGCGGCGCTGTGCCGAATACCGCCTCGATCAACGGCGCGCAAGCGGCGAGATCGGGCATGAGGACGACGATTTCATCCGGGCGCAAACCTTCCCGTTCCTTGAACAGCCCCAACAGGCGGTCATGCAGCACTTCCAGCTCGCGGATACGCGAGTGGCACAGATGCAGTTCGATACTGCGGTCGTGTTCATCCAGACGGATACTGCCCGCGTCGAGTTCCCGCAGATCGAGAAAAGCGTTTTGCAAGCGCGCCAGCAAATGAGAACCCGCATGCGGCGACCATTCCGCGTTTTCCAGCACGGGATTTTCGCCTTCAAACAGGGATGCAATCTGTGCTTGCGCCTGCTTGCCCCAAGCTGCCAGCAACTTGTTGCCCGTCTCATGAAAAAGAGCGTGTTGATTGCGCTCCAACCGCGACAGGCTGCGCGCGTCGACGATCTCGAACCAGTATTCGCGGCAGGGATTGAGCACATATAAGCGCACATCCATCATCCGCGCGAGTGCGCGCAACATCTCCAGATAAAGCGGCGGCAAGCTCGGTAGGCAAAACACATCGATAGCGGCAGGCAAACCGGCCCTTGCGAGCGCGGCATCCTCCATCTTTGCCACACAGCGCAGAAAACGCATGAACGGCAACTGGAACGCCTGGGATTCGTCATGAAGGACGATGCGCCGCCACAGCTCAATCTGCCAGGCTTCGTCCGCGCGAAGAGTCTTCTGGGTTTCTTCCTGTGACACGAATTCGGGCATCGGAACAGCCCATCTTTCGAGCCACTTTGGGCGATAACACAAGTAATGATCGAACAGACGCGCCAACCGTCCGGCCAACTCGAAACGTTGCCGCGCGTCCGCCCCTTCCAGATAACGCTTGAGCCGCGCGTGTTTGTCCAGCCAATCCCCTTCCAGCGCGGCGAAAATCTGCCAGACGAACGCATCTGGAGCATAGGGCGAAACCTCCGGAACCTCCACCACGCGGCCAACCTGTCGCCATAACCACTGCGCCAGATAATCGAAATCGACTCCTGCGCTGATCCCGAAGCGATCCGCCATCGCCAACTCGACGCGCCGCCTGATAGCGCTCCCCGGAACAATCACTTGCCAACGCGCAAACGGCCCTGCCTCCCTTTTGGGGGAAGAGTCCCCCCGCCGCGCCAGCAAGGCATCCAGCAGGTTTTCAAAACGGTTGGAAAAAGTAACGGAGAACATGAGGGGCAGCGGCAGTTCAGTGGAAATCCGGTTTTCTCAACCCAGCGCCTTGTCGATCACTTCCGCCACTCCGTTGGAAAGCCCCGGCTGCGCTTTCACCCGTTCAAGCTGCGCGCGGATGCTTGCCTGCAAGCCTGAGGGGTAACGCCGCCAGTTTTCCAGCGCGCGCGCCATCCGTGCCGCAATTTGTGGATTGCGGGCATCCAGCGCGCAAATCTGGTCAGCCCAGAAAGCATGGCCGCTACCGTCCCCGGCATGAAATTCGCCGGGATTGCCACGGAAGAAAGTACCCAGCAGGGCATAAACTTTGTTTGGGTTCGACAAATTGAAGGCGGAGTCCTGCATCAGCGCGCGCACCCTGCCTAGCGTCGGCCTGGCGCGTTCGCCCCAGCGCCAGGCTCCGGCCTGAATGGCAAACCACTTGTCGAGCGGCAAGGTTTGACCATCGAACCGTTTGCGGAAGGTGTCGAGCACGGCATTCCGTACCGCTTCTTCCGTGCTCGTCATCAGCGCGCCAAGCGCGCCCATGTACTCTGTCATGTTGTCGGCAGTCGCGAAACGAGCCAGGGCAAGCGGTACGCCACGGGCATCCCCTCCGGCAACGAGGTAACGCAGCGCCAAGTTGACCAATGCGCGCCGCCCGGTGTCCAGTGGGTGATAACGATAAGGACCCGTCACCCGCAGGATATGGGTCAGCCCATAACAATTTTCGGCCAGTACGGAACCGAGTTCGCGCGTCAGGCCAATGAGCGCCGCGCGCAGGGCAACCGGGTCGGCGGGGTTCATGCGTTCGAGCAGATAGTTCTCCGACGGCAGGGCAAGCGCCTCGGCGCGGAAAGCAGGGTCGAGCCGTTCATCGATGAGCAGGACGCGGAAAGCGTCGATCCAGGCTGTCGGCGTTTCCCGATGAGGATCGGCGGCTCGCGCGAGAATCACCCGTTCGCTGTAGCGTTGCACGGCATCCCAGCGGTTGAAGGGATCGGAGTCATTCGCCATGAGAAAGGCCAGCCGAGCTTCGTCTTCTTCCTGTTCGAGAATGACCGGGGCAGAAAAACCACGCAAAACCGAGGGCACGGGTTCGACTTCAATCCCGGTGAAGCGGAAGGTTTTTTCGGCCTGATCGAGCGTCAACACCTTGGTGAATACCGCTTCCTCGGCGTTCTGCCCGTCCTCTTCTTCGAGGCGTAGCGGCAAATCGCGGCCATCGGGGGCAATCAGGCCCACCGCCACCGGGATGACCAGCGGCAGCGATTCTGTTGGAGGCTTCGTCGTGGACGGGACGCGCTGCGAGAGCGTCAGCGCATAGCTGGCATTGTCGGCCTCCCATTGCCCCCGCACTTTCAGCCGGGGCGTACCGGCCTGGGCATACCAGCGCATGAAAGCGGCCAGATCGGTTTCATTGGCATCGCTCATGGCGGCGACGAAATCATCGCAGGTCACGGCTTGCCCATCGTGGCGGCGGAAGTAAAGATTCATCCCTGCGCGGAAACCTTCCGCCCCAAGCAGGGTATTGAGCATGCGGACGACTTCGGCCCCTTTCTCATACACCGTGGCGGTATAAAAATTGTCGATTTCCCGGTAACTGTCCGGACGGATCGGGTGCGCCATCGGGCCGTTGTCTTCCGGGAACTGCGCCACGCGCAGCTTTTTGACATCATCAATGCGCTTGACGGCCCTGGCTGAAGCCGCGCCCTCTTTTCCTGCTGCGCGGGCAAGCATGTCGGCGGAAAATTCCTGGTCGCGGAAGACTGTGAGGCCTTCCTTGAGGGTCAACTGGAACCAGTCGCGGCAGGTCACGCGGTTGCCCGTCCAGTTGTGGAAGTATTCGTGCGCCACCACGCTTTCCACGCCCGCGTAATCGGCGTCGGATGCCGTCCCGGATCGGGCGAGCACATATTTCGTATTGAAAACGTTCAGCCCCTTGTTCTCCATCGCCCCCATGTTGAAGTCGGACACGGCAACGATCATGAAACGGTCGAGATCGAGTTCCAGCCCAAAGCGTTCTTCGTCCCAACGCATGGCATTGATGAGTGATTCCATCGCATGTCCGGCGCAGCCGAGATCGTTCTCTTCCACCCAGACCTGGAGCGTCACTTGCCGTCCGGAAGCGGTATTTTCGATGCACTCCAGCGCAGCCAGCTTTGCCGCCACCAGCGCGAAAAGATAGGACGGCTTCGGGAACGGGTCTTCCCATCGCGCGAAATGCCATCCATCGGGCAGGTCGCCCGCCTCGATCAGATTGCCGTTGGACAGCAGCACCGGGCAACGTTCGCGCTCGGCCTCGATGGTCACGGTATAGCGCGCCATCACATCGGGGCGATCCGGGAAAAAGGTGATGCGGCGGAAACCCTCGGCCTCGCATTGGGTAAAAAATCCGCCGTTGGAGAGATACAGCCCGGAAAGGGCAGTATTGGCGTTTGGCCTGATCCGTGTGACGACCTCTACCGTTACCCTGGCATTGTCCGGGGACGGATCGAGATCGAATTCCAGTACGCCGCCATCTACCTCGCGCGGACTCGCCAGTTGCCCATCAACCCGCGTCGAAAGGCGTTCGAGTTCTTCCCCCCACAAACGCAAAGAGCCATCCTTCGCTCCCGGATTGCGCGTGCACACCATACGGTTGGTGACGACGGTCGCCGCCGGGTCGAGACGAAAATGCAGATCAACGCGCTCAACCGTCCAGGCCAATGGGCGATAATCCGCGCGATGAATCGTCATTGGGAGTTTTCTTTTCGTTTTTCTGTTCATGAAACCGCTCACCGCAACCGCACAAAAGGTCATAGTGTAATTGCCATAATCGCTCGGATAGCAGAAACTTCCTTCATTTCGTATCCAGTCCGATCATCCGCCTCATCGAAAGCCTTACCATCCACAATATTTTGAGGGAGAAAGAGTCATGACACCCAGCTCAGTCCACGACATCCGCAACCTGTGCCTCCTTGGGCAAACCGGCAGTGGCAAAACTACCCTGATTCGGGCTCTGCTTGCTACTGCCGGGATCAACGATGGCAGCAACGACACACCTGCCGGCCAGTCGTTTACGTCCTCGCTGTCGCACCTGGAATGGGCGGAGCACTGGATCAACCTGCTCGACACGCCGGGACTGTCCGATCTGGCTGGACGGGCGCTGTCCGCACTGTCAGCGGTCGAAACTGCGGCTATCGTCATCAACGCCGCCGCCGGGGTCGAAAGCAGCGTGCGCCGGATGATGGCGGCGGCACAGGGCAAATGCCGCATGATCATCGTCAACAAGATCGACGCGGGCAGCAACTTCGATGCCCTGATGGACGCCATCACTTCCGCCTTTGGCCGCGAATGCCTGCCGCTCAACCTTCCCTCGCCGGACGGCAGCGCCGTAATCGACTGCTTTTTCGCTCCCAAGGCCGACGCCAGCACCGCTTTCTCCAGCGTGAATGCCGCGCACGACGCCATTGTCGACCAGGTCATCGAACTCGACGAAGACCTCATGGCACGCTATCTCGAACAGGGCGAAGCGCTTGACCCCGACCAACTCCATGCCCCATTTGAAGCCGCCCTGCGCGAAGGCCACCTGATTCCCGTCTGCTTCGTTTCTGCCCAGACCGGCGCGGGCGTGCGTGAACTGCTCGACATCCTCGGCAAACTCATGCCCGACCCCACCGAAGCCAACCCCGCGCCATTCCTCAAAGGCTCGGAAATGGTAAAAGTCGCGCCCGACCCAGATCGCCATACGGTCGCCCATGTTTTCCAGATCAGCAACGACCCCTACCGTGGCAAGATCGCCCTCTTCCGTGTTCATCAGGGCACGGTCTCGCCGGGCGATTCGCTTTTCGTCGGCGACGGGCGCAAACCCTTCAAAGTGGCTCACCTCCTGCGTCTGCAAGGGCAAAACACCCTGGAGACCAAACTTGCCGTACCGGGGGATCTCTGCGCCGTCTCCCGGATCGACGAACTGCATCACGACGCCGTCCTGCACGACTCCCACGACGAAGACTATTTTCATCTGGTTCCGCCCGCTTATCCGCAACCCGTCTATGGCCTGGCGCTCATCACCCGCAAGACCGCCGACGAACAGCGCCTTGGCGAAGCCCTCTCCCGCATAGCCGATGAGGACCCCTGCCTGGAAATCGGCTACGACACGCGCAGCCGCCACACCGTCGTGCGCGGCCTCGGCGAGCAACATCTGAAAATCGTCCTCAACGAACTCTCTTCGCGTTGGAACCTCGAACTCGACACTGCGCCGCCCGCCATTGCCTACCGCGAAACCATCACAGCGACCGCCGAAGCGCGCTACCGCCACAAAAAGCAAAGCGGGGGAGCGGGTCAGTTTGGCGAAGTCGCTTTGCGCGTCGAGCCGCTTCCGCGTGGCGAGGGCCTCCAGTTTGGCGACGAGGTCAAGGGTGGGACTATCCCCGCGCAATTCATGCCAGCGGTCGAAAAAGGCGTGCGCCAAGCTGTCACCGAAGGCGCGCTGGCCGGTTATCCCATTCACGACATCCGCGTGGTCATCACCGACGGCAAACATCACCCCGTCGACTCCAACGAAATTTCCTTCGTCACCGCCGGACGCCACGCCCTGATCGACGCCGTGCTGGCCGCGCGGCCCCAGATACTCGAACCCATCATCGAAGTCCAGGTTCGGGTGTCGGACAACTACTTCGGCAACGTCAGCGCAGAACTCTCCGGGCGGCGCGGCCGCGTCACCGGAACCGACAGTCCCGCGAGCGGCTGGACGCTGATCACCGCCTCCGTACCGATGGCCGACATGGATGGCTTTGAAGCGCGGCTGAAGTCACTTTGTGCCGGGGAAAGCGAATTTGCCACCACGGCTGGCGGCTACGAGCCGGTCACAGGCGACGTGCAAGCGCGGCTGGTGAACGAGCACGCAAACCGGGCGCAATAACGGCGCGGCGCACTTACACCTCTCCCGGCAAGCGGGAGAGGGCGCCTTTGAAGGGTTGGAGAGGGAGGCGCGGGAATGAATCGGAGCCTCCCTGATCAATTTATGATATACGTATAACAACGGAATGACCGTATGAAACCGATCAATGTAGGGCTGCTGGGCATCGGCACTGTCGGAGGCGGCGTGTTTGCCGTTCTCGAACGCAACGCGGACGAAATCGCCCGCCGGGCGGGGCGCGAGATTCGCATTACTGCCGTTGCGGACAGAGACACCGAACGCGCGCGACGCCTTACTGGTGGGACCGTGAAACTCACCGACGATGCTTTCAGTGTGACGCGCGACCTGGAAATCGACATCGTGGTCGAGTTGATCGGCGGAGTTGGCATGGCGAAAGACCTGGCGCTGTCGGCCATCGAGAGTGGCAAGCATCTCGTTACTGCCAACAAGGCGCTCCTGGCCGTACATGGCAACGAGATTTTCGCCGCCGCGCACCGTCACGACGTGATGGTGGCCTTTGAAGCGGCGGTAGCCGGGGGGATTCCCATCATCAAGGCGTTACGCGAGGGTTTGTCCGCCAATCGCATCGAGTGGGTGGCGGGCATCATCAACGGTACGACCAATTTCATCCTGTCTGAAATGCGGGACAAAGGGCTGCCTTTCGACGAGGTGTTGAGGCAAGCACAGCGCCTGGGGTATGCCGAGACCGATCCCACGTTCGATATCGAGGGGGTGGACGCCGCGCACAAGGCGACGATCATGAGCGCCATCGCTTTCGGCATCCCGATGCAGTTCGACAAGGCGCACATCGAGGGCATTTCCCGGCTCGAATCGGTCGACATTGCTTACGCCGGGCAACTGGGATACCGGATCAAGCTGCTCGGCATTGCGCGCAAGCGCCCGGAGGGAATCGAATTGCGCGTGCACCCGGCGCTCGTGCCCGCCAGCAGGTTGCTGGCCAACGTCGAGGGGGCAATGAACGCGGTGCTGGTGCAAGCCGACGCCGTGGGGGCGACGCTCTATTACGGCAAGGGCGCGGGGGCGGAGCCGACCGCCAGCGCGGTGATTGCCGACCTCGTCGACATCACGCGGCTGCATACCGCCGACCCCGAACATCGTGTACCGCATCTCGCCTTCCAGCCGGATCAGGTGCTGGACGTGCCGGTGCTGCCCATTGAGGAGACGGTAACTTCCTATTACCTACGCATGCGTGTGCTGGATAAGTCCGGCGTGCTCGCCGACATCACCCGTATCCTCGCCGACAGCGATATTTCCATCGATGCGATGATTCAGCGGGAAGCGGGCGAAGGCGAATCGCAGACTGACATTATCATGCTGACCCATCAGACCGTGGAGAAAAACGCCATTGCTGCCATCGCGCGCATCGAGGCGCTCGATTCGGTGCAGGGGAAGGTAACGCGGCTACGGTTGGAAACGCTGTAAGCGGACGTGACGGGCGGTTTGGAAATGATAGGGTAGAAAATGCTAACTATCTCCGACCATAGTCGCGCTTTAGACGGGGTTACATATGTTTATCCAGTGCTTTCCCGGCGGGCAGGCGGGGTGTCGGTGGGCATCAACCTCAATCCGAACAATGCTTGTAATTGGCAATGCGTTTATTGCCAGGTGCCTGGACTGATACGAGGCAAGGCGCCGAAAATCGACCTCGCAAGGCTTGAATCCGAGTTGCGCGCTTTTCTCACCGCCTTGTGCCGGGGTAACTGGCTGCCCCACAACGCGCCAGAAGGGTCGCGGGTTTTGCGGGACATCGCCTTTTCGGGTAACGGCGAGCCGACCAGCGCGGTGGAGTTTGCGGAGGCTGTGGCGTTGGCAATTCGGTTGCGCGCCGAACTCGGCCTTGATACGACAGCCGCCTTGCGTTTGATTACCAATGGCAGCTTGCTCGGCCAGGCACGGGTGCGGGAAGGTCTCCGCCGGCTTGCTCAAGCGGGCGGTGAAACCTGGTTCAAGGTTGATGCGGGCAGGGCGGACGCTATCGAGCGGATCAATGGCGTCAGGTTGGCTCCCAGAATGATTGCTCGTAATCTGAAGGTGTGTGCGGCTCTGTGCCCGACCTGGGTGCAAACCTGCGTTTTCCGTTGGAATGGCCTGCCGCCGGATGATGCTGAACTCGACGCTTGGCTCGATGTGCTGACGGGCGTAGGCGCGGCAATCCGGGGCGTATTGCTTTACGGCGTAGCCCGACCCTCGCTACAGCCCGCTGCTGCGCGTATCAGCCCCTTGTCGGCGGAAGAATTAGACAGGATTGCGATGAGGGTCAAAGAAAAAGGGCTGACGGTTCACGTCAGCCCTTGATTGGAGCCTGAAGAAACGAGAGGAGAGGAAAGAACGGGAAGCCAGGGTTGCCGTATCTGGCCTTGCTTGTTACCCCGTTCATTCTGGTCTTTAAGCGGCTTTTTTCTTTTTTGAATTTGAAGCGCGAGCCTCTTTCTTCAGGGTTTTGTACATTTCGGGGTTGGTGGTCTTAAGGTACTCCGCGACGTCAAAGTCCTCTTTCCTGACCTTGGTGATGTCGATTTGCTCGATATGCACCAGGCGCAGAAGGGCTTGGACTGGGCGGGGAATGTTGCGCCCGCTTTCATAGCGCGAACCACCGCTCTGGGTGACGCCGATCTTCGACCAGAACTGAGACTGGTTGAGACCAAGTTTGCGGCGGATTTCACGCACGTCAATGGGCTGTTCTGTGGCTTTCATGTCATCGTCCTTTACAGGGTTACGGGGGAAAAGCTCTCGTTGGTTGAGATTGCGGCCTGTCGGTTTCCGTGTGGATGTCCGAGTGATTCGAAGTATAGTACAATTGCCGCATACAATACAATGGGAATAATTAACGACATGCGGTTATCCGCAATATCTTTGAAGGCTATCCGCGACCAATACCGCATGTTTACACATAATTCCTTCCGATTAAGCAAGAAACAAATTAAATTATATATCAATGCGTTGCGCGCATAGACTGTTTAAGTACCAAAAAAACAACACTGCATTGACGTCTCGATACTAACATTCAATAAAACCATGTAAAAGAGACTTGTGGATAACCACTATGTCATTTTCGCCAAATTATAAAAACCCTACATTACGGTGTATACTAAATCTAGTATGGCGGAAGAAAAATATGCGTGACAGCCACAAGGCAGAATCGTTGGAAAAATGATACAAATCACAGCCTTGATGCGAGTTGTCCACCTTTTTGGAGTCTGGGCGCTGGCCGCCATCCTGGCGATAACACCGACATCGGCTCATGCCGAACGCGAAGCGGATATCGATTTTCTGACACAGCAAAAGCAGTATGCGCGTGTAAGGGGGGCGCTCCTGCGCCGGGCGAATAGCCTTGACCACAGACTTGCCGCGCATGGGCTGAAAAACACCAGCCTCAATATTCTCATCGTTGCTTACAAATCCGAGGCTGTTCTGGATATCTACGCGAAGGGTCCGGATAAGGCGAGTTACGGGAAACTGGCCTCCTATCCCATTTGCGCCGCTTCCGGAAAGCTCGGCCCCAAGAGGCGGAGAGGGGACAGACAAGTTCCGGAAGGTTTTTACCGAATTGACCGCTTCAATCCAGCGAGCAACTTTCATCTTTCGCTTGGTATTGACTATCCCAATTCCGCAGACAGGCTAAAAACACATGCTGCCGACTTGGGGGGTGATATTTTCATACACGGTTCCTGCGTAACGGTCGGCTGCCTGCCTATGACCGATGCCGTGATCGAAGAAATCTACCTTTATGCAGTCTATGCTCGCAACAGTGGTCAAAAAACGATTCCCGTCTATATTTTTCCATTCCGGATGACGCAGGAAAACATGGAGAAATATGAAGCCATTTATCGTAGGCAGCCAGAGGTGCTCGATTTTTGGCAAAATATTAAAAAAGGATATGATAAATTCATTGATAATGGCATATCCCTTACGGTAAATGTTATAAAGAATGGCGATTACGGTTTTGGGCCGTAATTGTCCGGGCGGCCATGATCTTGCGGGTGGGGATGGTATCATCCATCACTTTGAAGGCGGCTCCCGCCTTTGCCGTTTAGCCACTGTTTCATCGCCTGCTTCGTCCAACCTTGCGCCTGTCCAAGCTCAAACTCGCCGGTTTCAAGACTTTTGTCGATCCGACCACGGTGCTCATTCCGGGGAATCTGGTCGGCGTGGTTGGCCCGAACGGCTGCGGCAAATCGAACATCATCGACGCGGTGCGATGGGTTTTGGGGGAGACCCGCGCCTCGGCGTTGCGTGGCGAATCCATGCAGGACGTCATTTTCAACGGTTCCACGACCCGCAAACCTGTGTCGCGCGCCAGCGTGGAACTGGTGTTCGACAACGCGGCTGGCCGCGCAGGGGGACAATGGTCGCGCTACGCCGAGATTGCCGTGCGCCGTGTCCTGGAACGCACGGGCGAGTCCACCTATTACATCAACGGCCTCCATGTGCGCCGCCGGGACGTGATCGATCTTTTCCTCGGTACGGGCCTGGGGCCTCGCGCCTACGCGATCATCGAGCAGGGCATGATCTCGCGCATCATCGAGGCGCGCCCGGAAGAAATACGGGGCTTTCTCGAAGAGGCTGCCGGGGTTACCCGCTACCGGGAGCGGCGGCGCGAAACCGAGGGACGGCTCTCTGACGCGCGCGACAATCTCGCCCGCCTCGACGACATCCGCCTCGAACTGGGCGAACGTATCGGTCATCTCGAAGACCAGGCCGCTACCGCCGAACGTTACCAAGCGTTCGATGCCGCCCTGCACGAGCGCCAGCAACTGCTCTGGCTCATCAAACGCAACGAGGCGCGCGCCGGACTTGACCGCGTAGCGGGAGAACTGCGCGACAGCACGGCTCGCATCGACGCCGACAATGCTCGTCTACAGGAACTGGAAAACGCGCTTGAAGAGGCGAGAGCCGGACATCTGGCCGCGTCCGAGTCCGTTCATCTCGCGCAGAGCGATTTTTTTACCGCCAGCGCGGAAGTCTCCAGGTTAGAAACCGAGTTGCAGCACTTGGGCGAGACCCGGCAAAGGCTCGAAACCCGCCTCGGGCAACTCGGCACCGAGCATGAGCATTGGCACGTCAGGCGCGAGGCGCTGGAGGCCGAGCGCGCGCGTTGGGAAGCTCTGGCCGAGAATGCTGCTTTGCGCGCCGAACAGGCAGAAGCTCGCCACCAGGAAATTGCAGACCGCCAGCCGGAACTCGAATCCGCCTGGCGCGCTGCCGATGCGACCGTGACATCGGTGCGGCGCGAACTGGCGGCAGTCGAACAGCAATTGCGGGTGGAAGAAGCTAACCGCGCCAACGCTGGGCGCGCGCTCGATGCGCTTTCCCTGCGCCGCGTGAAGCTCGACAATGAGCGCGGAGCGATTGAAGGCCCCGATCCGGCGCAACTCGCCGAGCGTCAGGCATGGCTCGATACCTTGCGCGAGCGTTGCGAGGTTCTGCAACAGGAATTGGCCGAGGCGCAGGCGCGCTGGCCCGCGCTTCAAGAGGCGCTCCGGGAGGCGATAGAAGCCGAAAACATGGTACAGCGCCGCCTCACCGAATCGCGCGCGCGGCGCAACGCGCTGGTGCAACTTCAATCCCAGGTGGCCGCGCAGGGCGAACTCGACGGTTGGCTCGTCGGCCACGGCCACGGCGATTTGCCGCCGCTGTGGCGCTCATTGAAAGTTGAAGCGGGTTGGGAGACCGCGATCGAGGCCGTATTGCGCGAACGCTTGGCGGCACGACTGACGGAGGGGGGCGGCTTGCTGGCTGCCGACCTCCTCGCCGACCCGCCGCCGGACGCGCTGGCGCTTGGCTTCACGGACATCGTGCCGGGGGATGAACTACCCGCGCTGCCTGGCGTCGTTGCCTTGAGTGATCTGGTGATTACGGGCGATGCCATGCGGGATGCCCTGCTTGCCGACTGGCTGCGCGGCTGGTTCGCGGTCGAACGGCTCGACGACTGGCTTCCCCGCCGCGCTGCGCTGCCTCCCGGCGTGTGCCTGGTCAGCCCGCGCGGGCAGGTGTTGAGCCGCGGCATGCTGGCACACTTCGTCCCGGATAGCCGCGCGCACGGGCTGATCGAACGGCAACGCGAAATCGACGCGCTCGCCGAGCGCCTGCGGGCACTCGAAGACGAACTGCGCTACGCGCAGCAGACGCTGCATGGCGCGCAAAGCAAGTGCGCCGACGCGCAATCCCGGATCGACGCCTTCCGAAGCGAGGCTCAGGCCGCGCAAGGGGAACGTCACGCGGGGGAAGTCGAAGTCCTCAAGCTCGTCCAGGCGGCAAATCGTGTGGAAGAGCAACGCGCGCGGCTCGCAAGCGACCTTTCCGAATTGCTGCGACAGGAAGAAGGCGAGCGCGAACGCAATGCACAGGCCGAACTCGAACATGCCCGCGCGACAGAACTGGCCGAACTCGAACGCGTCCGGCTCGATGCTGCTATCGACGCCCTGCGCGAGCGTGACAGCGCCTTACGCGACTTACGCGCGCTGGAACAGTCGCTCGAGCGCGAACTCCAGGAAGCCCGTTTTTCGGAGCGTGAATGCGCGGGCAAACTCGAAGACAACATCCGCAACCTGCAACTGGCGGGCGAACAACTCGAAAAGATCGTCAGCGAACGGACGGCCCGTGAAGCGGAAATCGAAGCCACCGACGACAGCCGTTGCAGGGAGTCCCTGCAAATGGCGCTCGATGCGCGTGGTGGCCGCGAAGCCGCTCTGGCCTCCTGCCGCGACGCGCTCGAACAGGCAGTAGCCGCCCTGCGCGAGCTTGAAGAACTGCGCCTACGCATCGAACACGAAGCGGCTCCCCTGCGTGCGCGCGTGGCCGATCTGAGGCTGGAAGCGCAGGCGGCGGAATTGGCCGCCGCGCAATTTGACGAGAGGCTGGCAGAGGCGGGAGCCGATGAAAACGCGCTGGCCCCGCTGCTGGTCAATGCGCCAAGTGAAAATGCCTTGCAGCGCGAAGTGTCGCGGCTCGGACGGGAAATCGCCGCCCTGGGCGCGGTCAACCTTGCCGCAGTTGAAGAACTGCGTACCGCTGCCGAGCGCAAGTCTTACCTGGATGCCCAGAACGACGACTTGTTCACGGCCATCGAGACGCTGGAAGACGCCATTCGCCGCATCGACAGGGAAACGCGCGAAATGCTGCAAACGACATACAATACGGTCAATGAGCATTTCGGCAGGTTGTTTCCGCAACTCTTTGGAGGTGGGCGGGCGGCGCTGGTGCTGACTGGTGAGGAAATTCTCGACGCGGGCATTCAGATCGTGGCGCAGCCCCCCGGCAAGAAGAACGCTACCATCCAGTTGCTATCCGGCGGCGAAAAGGCTTTGACTGCGATTGCGCTGGTATTCGCCATGTTCCAGCTCAACCCGGCTCCGTTCTGTATGCTCGATGAGGTTGACGCGCCGCTGGATGACGCCAATACCGTGCGCTATGCCGAAATGGTGAAGCACATGTCGTTGCAGACGCAATTTATTTTCATCAGCCACAATAAGATTACGATGGAAGCTGCGCCGCAACTCGTTGGGGTCACTATGCAGGAACAGGGCGTATCGAGAGTGGTAGAAGTCGATATCGAAGCCGCGATGCGAATGGCCGAACCGGTGGCGGCGTGATGAAATAACAGATCAACAATGGAAAGGACGCGGTAAGTATGGATACGCTGCAAATCGTATTGATCGGAGTCATCGCTGCCGTCGTCGTGAGCGTCGTCGCTTTCAACAAATGGCAGGAAAGGCGGCATCGGCATCGTGCCGACCGCGCGTTTCCGGGTAATTTGCGTGACCCCTTGCTCGAACGGGGAGACGACAGCGACGCCCCCTCCATGCCGGACGAGCCGGCGGGCGGAAAATATGAGGAGGGTACGGAAAGAAGCCACGACGAGGCCGATGCCGATGAACAGGCGGCCACGCTGCCGGACGGCAAGCGCAACCAACAAACTTATCAGCAGCCTCCCAGGCAGCGGGTGCGTCCGCCCCTGCCTGACAGGCTCGATCCCCGCATTGATTGCTGTATCCGCATCGAGGCCGTGGAGCCTATCGAAGTGCCGCGTTTTTGGGCGGCGCAAGCCGAGGTGTTCGACGCCATCACGCGGCCCCTGCGCTGGTATGCGTTCGATGACCGTGAGAACCAGTGGCGCAGAATCAACGGAAATGCCGTTGGTTCGCATCACTGGTTCCTGGCCGCGCTGCAACTGGTCGACCGGAGGGGAATGGTCAGCGAAGGGGACTTCCTGCACTACACCCGTGGCGTACAGCGCCTTGCCGACCAGTTTCGTTCAGTTCCGGCGGGCATCCCTTCGCGTGCCGAAATCCTGGGAAATGCCAAGGCGCTCGACCGATTCTGCGCCGAAGTCGATGTGCAGATCGCTATTAACCTGGTTGCCATGCAGCCGATGATGGGAAGCCATATCTTCGCGCTTGCCGAAGCCGAAGGCTTGCGGCTGGAGGGAGACGGTTCCTTCCACGCCCGCGCTACAGATAGCCGTACTTTGTATGTTTTGAACAACGGCGAAGCAGCGCTTTTCGAGCGGAGCACGATGGCGGGGATGCGGACGCGGCGTTTGAGCCTGATTCTCGACCTGCCGCGCGTGATCGACGCCGCCAGCGAATTTGAAGAGATGATGCGCTTCGCGACCCATCTCGCCAAAAAACTCGAAGCCGACGTGGTCGATGACAATGGGCGGCCTTTCGGCACGGAATCCGTGGACGCGATTCGCGCCCGTATCCGCCACTACCAGACGCGCATGAGCGAAGAAGGCATCCCGCCGGGCGGTTCATTGGCGCGCCGATTGTTCAGCGCATGAGTATCCGCGCCGGGACGCTGGATCGTGTGCGCTGGCTGCGCCGTGAGATCGAAACTCACAATCGCGCCTACTACGAACTGGACGCGCCGACTATTCCCGACTCGGCTTTCGACGCCCTGTTCCGCGAACTGCGGGAATTGGAAGCCGCGTACCCGGAACTGGTCACGCCCGATTCTCCCACGCAGCGGGTCGGCGGCAAGCCGCTCGCGCAGTTTGCCCCGGTCACGCATGCCGTGCCCATGCTTTCCATCCAGACCGAAACCGATACTGGCGCGAGCGGGGCCGAACATTTCGACTCGCGGGTGCGCCGTGAACTGGAATGGGCTGATCTGAATGTTTCCGCAGAAGTGGAATACGTGGCGGAACTGAAATTCGACGGCCTGGCCGTCAGCCTGCGCTTTGAGCACGGCATCTTCACACGGGGCGCGACCCGTGGCGACGGCGTGACCGGCGAAGATATCACGCAGAACCTGAAAACTATTCGTGACATTCCCCTGCGCCTTTCGGGGGAAGTTCCGCCGCTGCTGGAAGTGCGCGGTGAAGTCTTTATTTGCCGCGATGACCTGGCTCGCTACAACGAAAAGGCGCGGGCACGGGGCGAAAAACCGCTTGTCAATCCTCGTAACGGTGCGGCGGGCAGCCTCCGCCAACTCGACCCGAAGGTTGCCGCGAGCCGCCCGCTCAAATTTTTCGCTTACGGCATCGGCGCGGTCGATGGCTGGAACCCGCCCGCTACGCATAAGGAATTGCTCGACGCACTTGCGGCCTTCGGCCTGCCGGTCTGTACCCATCACGCCGTCGCGCGGGGCTGGCGGGAACTGGCCGATTTTCACGACCGCATGGGCGAAGAACGCTCGCGGATTCCCTTCGATATCGACGGTGTCGTCTACAAGGTCAACAGCCTGGCCCTGCAAAACCAACTCGGCCTTCGCTCGCGCGAGCCGCGCTGGGCCGTCGCGCACAAATACCCGGCCGAAGAGGCGCGCACGGTCGTCCTCGCCATCGACGTGCAGGTTGGGCGTACCGGTGCGCTTACCCCGGTCGCCAAATTGCAACCCGTCTTTGTCGGCGGCGTTACCGTCTCCAACGCCACCCTGCACAACGAAGAAGAAGTTCGCCGCAAGGATGTGCGCGTGGGAGACACCGTCATCGTGCGCCGCGCGGGCGACGTGATTCCCGAAATCGTGACCACCGTGCCGGATGCGCGCCCCATGAAAGAAGAAGGCGACCTCTTCGCCCGTGTACCGCTTCATCCTCCGTTTGAGCTTCCCGATGTCTGCCCGCAGTGCGGCTCGCATGTCGTGCGCGAGGAAGGCGGAGCCATCGTGCGCTGTTCCGGCGGGCTGGTATGTCCGGCGCAGGCGCGTGGCGCGCTACTGCACTTCGCCAGCCGCCGCGCGATGGACATCGAAGGGCTGGGCGACAAACTTGTCGACCAACTCATCGCGGGCGGTCACGTCAAAACGCCTGCCGATCTCTATGCGCTTACCGTACTCATGCTCGCGTCCCTGGATCGCATGGGTGAGAAGTCCGCCGAAAACCTCATGGGCGCAATTGGAAAAAGCCGGCAAACGAGCCTTGCCCGTTTCATCTTCGCGTTAGGCATTCGCAACGTCGGTGAATCCACGGCCAAAGACCTGGCACGCCATTTCGGCAATCTTGCCGCCCTGCAAGATGCCGATGCTGCCGCGCTCGAAAACATCCCGGACGTTGGGCCGATCATCGCTGAATCCATTGTGGATTTTTTTGCCGAAACGCATAATCGCGAAGAAATCGAACGGCTTATCGACGCGGGCATACATTGGGAAGAACATGAGGGCGCAATCGGCGCGTCTGTGGGGCCGCTTGTCGGCAAGCTGTTCGTTCTGACCGGAACCCTGCCCGGTCTGAAACGTGAAGAAGCCAGGGAATTGATCGAAGCCGCAGGCGCAAAGGTGAGCGGCTCCGTCTCGAAAAAAACCAGCTATGTCGTCGCGGGAGAGGAAGCCGGTTCCAAGCTCGGCCGCGCGCGGGAACTGGGTATTGCCATCCTTGACGAAGCGGGGCTGCGTCAACTGTTGCGAGGAGAGAGTTCGTGAGCAAACCAAACAAGATAACGAAAGCCGTCTTTCCGGTAGCCGGGTTGGGGACCCGGTTCCTTCCGGCCACCAAGGCCAGCCCCAAGGAGATGATGCCTATCGTCGACAAGCCCCTCATCCAGTACGCGGTGGAAGAAGCCGTGGAAGCGGGCATGACCGATATGATCTTCATCACGGGCCGCACCAAGCGTTCCATCGAAGACCACTTCGACAAAGCCTACGAACTCGAAACCGAACTGGAAACGCGCGGCAAACAGGAATTGCTCGAAATCGTCCGCCGCACCGTACCGAAGGGCGTGAACTGCATCTACATCCGCCAGTCCGAAGCCCTTGGGCTGGGGCATGCTGTCCTTTGCGCGAGCCGCGTGGTGAGCGCGGACGAAGCGTTTGCCGTGCTGCTGGCCGATGACCTGCTCGACAACGACGGCAATTCGTCAGTCACAAAACAGATGGCCGAAGTTTACGGCTACCACCGCTGTTCGGTGTTGGGCACCATGAACGTTCCACGCGAAGACACCCGCCAGTACGGCATCGTCAGCACCGAACGGCAGGAAGGGAAAATCCAGCGCATCACTGGCATTGTCGAAAAACCCTCCCCCGAAAAGGCTCCAAGCACACAGGCCGTCGTCGGGCGCTACATCCTGACCGCGCGCGTCTTCGAGCACCTGCGCGCCCTCAAACCCGGCGCGGGTGGCGAATTGCAACTCACCGACGCCATTGCCGCGCTGCTCAAAGAAGAAGCTGTTCTGGCCTACCTGTTCGACGGCGCGCGCTACGATTGCGGCTCCAAGCTCGGCTATCTCAAGGCCACCATTGAGTTGGGTTTGCGGCATCCGGAAATTGGCGAAGGGTTCAGGGATTACCTCGATAGCAAATCATGGCTGTCAAAGTCTTCCTCGTCCTGATTCTTTCCATGCCCACAGTGTGTCAGAATCCAAAAACTACAGATCGGGTGTTGAAGCGGGGAAACTCATGAACGTTGGAAGAAAAGAAAAAACTATCGGCGCGCTTGTCGCGACGGCAGTGATACTGATCGGCGGCAGTTATTGGAACGGAATCAGAATCGAACAAAGCTTCCGAGAGAACGTGGAATGGGCGTCCAACTATGGCGCTACGGTGAGCGTGGTCGATTATCAGCGCGGCATCTTCAGTGCTTCGGCGCGTACCGACTGGGTCTTCCAGATGGCTTCCGGGGAGGAAGGCGCTGCGACCACAGTGCCGGTTACAGTGTCCGTCATTCACAGCATCCGGCACGGGCCCTTGCCGGTTCTGACTGCAGCCGCGCACATTCACTCCGAGGCGCAACTGACGGAAGACAATGCCGAGTACCTCAATGAATTTTTCGCCGACGATCCGCTTCCCGTGTTGGATGCCGTGATCGGTTGGACGGGAGGGCTGAATTTACATTTCGTTTCGCCAAAATCTGAAACAACCATTAAGAATATTACGTTCAAAAGCGACGCAACTCTCGTCGAAGGGCTCAAGCGTGTTTACACCGGTACGGCAAGCGTCATGCTGGACAGGTTTCATTTTCTGGGAAAAAGCGATAACGGTGCGATTCGTAGCGTTGAAATCAAAAACCTTCGTGTCACGGCCAACGCATCTGTGAAAGATGGGGCATTGGGTACGTGGACGGTGAAACTCGATACCGACAAGTTTGTCGTGGAAGGGGAAAAGAAAGAGATCGTCGATAATCTCAAGCTGGCGTTTTTGTTGAAAAACCTCGATGTCAAGGCGGTTGATGCCCTCTTGCAAGACACGCCGGACGATGAGGAAAGTCAGGAGCAAACCGTGATGCTGTTGTTGCAGCATAAGCCAGCTTTTGCCATCGAGGAGGTACGCGCGCGCTGGCCGGAAGGCATGGTCGCTGGAAGTTTCCGCATTGCTTACGAGGGCGACGGCAATCTCAATCCGAATGCCCCGCCGGCACCAGCACCAGCGGCCAACCTGTCCGCCGATTTGTACGGGGGCGATGGCAATAATCTCAACTTCAATACCCCACTAGCGCCAATAGTCAGCCTGTCTGTCGATTTGCAAATGACGCTGCCACGCGCGCTGGTGATCCGCCACATGAGTTCGCAAGCGTCCGAGGAAATAACCGATACGCTCGAAGGGGGCGAAGAGAACGAAGTCAACGTCGAAAAGGAAACAAAAGAACAGGTCAGCAAACAGATGGCCACGATGCTCAATGACGGCGTTTTCGTGGAAAAGGGCGACACCTTAAGCGTGGACGCGCACCTTCGCAATGGCGAACTGAACCTCAACGGCAGGCCGCAGCCGCTCGGAGTCTTGTTTGAATTGATACCGCCGATCTTCTGAGCCTGGGTTTATCCTTTGGCGAGCGTGTCGCGATTGGCCTCGATGAGAGAGTCGATGCGGGTGCGCTCGATGCGGGCCATCAAATGATTGTAGGGATTGATGCGGTGTCCGGCGGGCAGGGGTTGCCATTGGCCTTGCCAGTCGAGCGGGGGGATGGCGAGGAAGCGTTCGGCTTCTCCGGCAAGTGAGGGCAGCACGGGTTTGAGATAGCGTGTGAGATCGCGGAATAGGGTGAGGGCGGTGCTGCATACGATGTGCAGCATTGCTTCCATTCCCTCCTGTTTGGCGAGTTCCCAGGGTTTTTTGTCGTTGACGTACTGGTTAGCGAGGTCGGCGAGCCGCATGACTTCGCGTAGCGCCCGGCTGAAGTCGCGGGCTTCATAAGCATCGGCGAGGGTGTTTTCGTTCCAGGCGTCGGCAAAGGGTTGCGCGGCTTCAAGGTCGATGGCTCCCAGGCTGCCGCCGAAACGCTTGTTGATGAAACCGGCCGAGCGGCTGGCAAGGTTGACGAACTTGCCGACGAGATCGGCATTGACGCGGGCAATCATGTCGTCGAGGTTCAAGTCGACGTCTTCCATGCTGCCGTTGGATTTGCTCGCGAAGTAATAGCGCAGGGCTTCAGGATCGAGCTTCTGATCGAGCCAGGAACGCGCGGTGATGAAGGTCCCTCGGCTCTTGCTCATCTTCGTGCCGTCGACGGTGAGAAAGCCATTGACGCAAAGCTGGTTCGGGGTGCGGTAGCCCGCGAATTCCAGCATCGCGGGCCAGAAAAGGGCGTGGAAGTAGAGGATGTCCTTGCCGATGAAGTGCACCATTTCGGTGCCGAGGGCGGCAGCTTTTTGGGCGTCGATGTAGTCTTCGGCAACGATGCCATCGGTTTTGTCGGCGAGATTTTTGAAGCTTGCCAGGTAGCCGATAGGGGCGTCGAGCCAGACGTAAAAGTATTTGCCTGGGGCGTCCGGGATTTCAAAGCCGAAGTAGGGCGCGTCGCGCGAAATGTCCCAGTCAGTGAGTTTATTGTCGCCGTCGGAACCGAGCCATTCACGCATCTTGTTGGCGGCTTCCTGCTGGAGCCGGCGCACGCCGGGGCGCGCCTCGCCCGTCGTCCATTCACGCAGGAAAGCGACGGCGCGTGGGTCGGAGAGCCGGAAAAAGTAGTGTTCCGAGGCGCGCAATACGGGCGTGGTTCCAGAAACGGCGGATCGAGGGTTTTTCAATTCGGTGGGGGCGTAGGCCGCGCCGCAGACTTCGCAGTTGTCGCCGTATTGGTCTTGCGCGCCGCATTTTGGGCATTCGCCCTTGATGAAGCGGTCGGGCAGGAACATTTCCCTGACCGGGTCGTAGAACTGTTCGATGGCGCGGGCTTCGATCAAATCCGCAGCCTTGAGGTGGGCGTAGATATCTTCGGCGTAGGCGCGGTTTTCCGGGCTGTGCGTGGAGTGGTAGTTGTCGAAGGCAATGCCGAAATCGGTGAAGTCGCGCAGGTGTTCGCCATGCGCGCGGGCGATCAGGGCCTCGGGGCTGATACCTTCTTTTTCCGCCCGCAGCATGATGGGGGCGCCATGTGTGTCGTCGGCGCAGACGTAATGCACAGTGTGGCCGCGCATGCGCTGGAAACGTACCCAGATGTCGGCTTGGATGTAGCCGACGAGGTGGCCGAGATGGATGTCGCCGTTGGCGTAAGGCAGGGCGTTGGTAACGAGAATCTTGCGGGGCATGGCCTGAAATTTTTTCTGCAAAACAATTATTCTACCAAAGCCGTCCGGTAGGGCGGCCTGGCTTGCCTCCGAGCCTGCGCGCAGTCCGTGAATAATCTGTATTAGCACTCTCTGACATAGAGTGCTAAAATGCGGGCTTGAGGAGGTTGAGTACCCATGAATCAAGCCTTGTCGTTTCCCGTTCCATACGCCGTTGGCAGCATTGACCAGTACATTGGCTCGGTCAATCGTCTGCCCATGCTTACCGAGCAGGAAGAAGTGGACTTAGCCACGCGCCTGAAGGAGCATGGCGACCTCGACGCGGCTCGGCAGTTGATCGTGTCGCACCTGCGATTGGTGGTGTCCATCGCGCGCGGTTATCTCGGCTACGGGCTGCCGCATGCCGACCTGATCCAGGAGGGCAACATCGGCTTGATGAAGGCGGTCAAGCGGTTCGATCCCACGCGCGGCGTGCGGTTGGTGTCGTTTGCCATTCACTGGATCAAGGCAGAGATTCATGAATTCATCGTGCGAAACTGGCGGTTGGTGAAAATTGCCACTACCAAGGCGCAACGCAAGCTGTTTTTTAACCTGCGTAGCATGAAGCGGGACACCTCCACCCTGAACCGTGAGGAAGTGCACTCGATTGCCGCCCGTCTCGGCGTCAAGCCCGAAGAGGTCGCCGAGATGGAAACCCGGCTCTGTGGGCGCGAGGTTCCGTTGGAAGGCGGCAATGACGATGAGGACGGGCATTTCGCGCCCATTGCCTATTTGCCCGATCCGAATGCCGAACCTTCTGCCGTGATCGAAGAGGCTCAGTATGCCCGCCTTCAGGACGAAGGCTTGCGGCAGGCGCTCGGCAGTCTTGATGTGCGTAGCCGTGCCATCGTGGAACGGCGCTGGCTCGCTGAAGGCGACACTGCTACCCTGCACGAACTCGCTTCCGAATATGGCGTTTCTGCCGAGCGCATTCGCCAAATCGAGGCGCGCGCCATGCAGAAGATGCGCGCCCTGCTGGCTCCGGCGCGTTGAGAGGGCGTTCAGCCTCGCCAAACAATTCCCCTTACGTGGGCCGCTTTGCCCCGACGCCAAGCGGCCCGCTGCATTTCGGCTCGCTCGTCGCCGCGCTGGGCAGCGCGCTTGAAGCCCGTTGCCAAGGTGGGCGCTGGCTCGTGCGCGTCGAGGATGTCGACACCCCGCGCGCCGTGCCCGGCATGGCCGAGGCAATGCTTGCTACCTTGGAGCGTTTCGGTTTTGAATGGGACGGAGAAGTTTTATGGCAGAGCCGCCGTGCCGGGATTTACGCCACCGCGCTGGAACGGCTCAAGGCGGGCGGGCATGTTTTTCCCTGCGCCTGTTCCCGGCGCGAACTGGCGGAAGTGCCGGACTCCGCGCTGGCTCGTGACGGTTCCCTGCGTTATCCCGGCACTTGCCGGAACGGTTTGCCGACAGGCGCGGAGCCGCGCGCGTGGCGGGTCAAGGCAGAGGGATTGATCCGGTTCGAGGATGTCATTCAGGGCTGCCAGGAAGAAGAGCTTGCGCGTGATGTGGGGGATTACGTGGTGTTTCGTGCCGATGGGGTTTTCGCTTACCAGCTTGCCGTGGTCGTCGACGATGCCGAGCAAGGCGTGACCCATGTGGTGCGCGGGGCAGACCTTCTCGGCTCAACTGCGCGCCAGATACATCTTCAAACCTTGCTCGGCCTGCCCGTCCCGGCTTACGCGCATCTGCCGGTGGCAACGAACGCCGCCGGTGAAAAACTCTCCAAGCAGACCTTGGCGCGGGCGGTCGATGAAGGCTCTCCCTCACATGCGCTGGCTGCCGCGCTGGATTTTCTTGGGCAACATCCGCCCAATGGGCTGAATGGCGCTTCCGTCAGGGAAGTGTGGGCGTGGGCGCTTGAAAATTGGGATTTGGGGCGTGTTTCACGGGTTTTGCAGGGGGTTGCGCCGGAGTTGAATTATATTTAATTCAGATGCTTGCTACGTATTGCTACACAAAGAGCAGAGAAAATCTGGCCTTCTTTGTCGGTTATAATTTTTTTTGATCGATGGAAGGTATACTTTATCCCTTTATTTTTCCATATTGTTTTTAGATATTCAGAGAATAGATTTTCTTTTTCATTGAATAATTCTGGGATGTTGTCTGCTTTTGCTTTCGAAGTTACAATCGAAGCAGATATACCAGTTATCAATGTTCCATTTTTTTCTAAGTCTATAATGAGCTTACACAGCCTATCAAAATCTTTGAAACAGTTTTTATTACAGAAGCGTTTAAACTCTATGGCGTAGCTAATCTTTTCTTCATCAGAATATAAAGCTAAATCGAGACGATTTGAGTCTTTGTTTGCTTTTCCTGGGCGTCCCGGAGGTCTGCCTCCATTGTAGAGATATATTTCAGAAAATGGTGTTTCAAGCACTGCATAAGTCGGTCTATCTTTCAATTTCATGATTGATCTGGCAATATTACCCACAATATACTGTTCGACACCGTAGTGCGTTACCCAGGCATCAGTCCAACGTTTATGCTCTTCATTTGTTTCGTGAATGCTGCGGAAGATAGTTTCGATTAATTCATTGAGAGTCATGTTTCTGCTCCTTACAGTCAAATCAGAACGATGACAGATACTTTTGAACCAATACTACACCCATTTGGCAAAACGGCAGGCTTCATTCTTCCGGCTTGCTGACGAAGCCGATTTTTTCCAGACCTGCGCGGGATGCCCGCGCTATTGCGCGCGCTACAAGTTCGTAAGGCGTAGCCGCGTCGACCTGGAGATGGAGTTCCGGGGGCTGTGCGCGGTTGCCCGCTTCCCGCATCAAGGGTTCCAGCCCCGCCTCTTCGACGGGTTCGCCGTCCCAAAAAAACTGCCCATCGGCCTTGATGCCAAGCTGGATGGTTTCTGGCTTCATGTCTACCACGGCGCTGTCGGCCATGGGCAGGTCGATCTTGACGGCATGGGTCAGAAGCGGCGCGGCGATAATGAAGATGACAAGCAGCACCAGCATCACGTCGATGAGCGGGATCATGTTGATTTCCGCTCGTAGCGCGTCGTACCCGGTTCGGGGATGGAAAGCCATGTTTCAGTGCACCCCTTCCGCTTTCGCTTTGGTTGCGTCTACCCGCGCTGTCACGGTGGAAAGCTCGACGACCTGCGGCTCATCCGAGGCCGTGCCGCCTGTGGACAATCCCAGTCCCAACAGGCCAAATACCGTGTGTGCGAAACGTTCCAGTTCCCCGGTCAAATTGCGGTTCAGGCGAGTAAAAGCGTTATAGGCCAACAAAGCGGGAATGGAGACGAACAGGCCGTAGGCGGTCATGATGAGCGCCTCGCCAACCGGCCCCGCCACTTTATCGAGGCTCACCTGCGCCGAGAGCGCAATGCCCTGCAAGGCATGGAAAATGCCCCAAACCGTACCAAACAGCCCCACGAACGGAGCCGTCGAGGCAATAGAGGCCAACGGCGTCATGCCGCTTTCCAACCGGCGTATTTCCCCGGCAATACCGTGCGCCAGCGCGGCGCTAACGTAATCGTCGGGCGAAGCAATCTCGAAACCCGCCCCGTCCGTTTTCCGGGCACTGTCCCTTCCCGCTTCCCGTAGGGACTTGCAAGCCCGGAGCCCTTCGCCCAGGAGACGGGCGAAAGGGTTGTTCCCACCCGTGGCAATCCACAAGCGTTCCGCGTCAACGGGCTGGCGTACCCGCCGCCGAAAGCCCCCAATGAACGACCGGCTTCGCGCGCGAATCGCTATGTAACGCCATAACCTGGATGCGATCAGATACCACGATAGGAGCGACATCACCGTTAGAACCGCCAAAACGCAAAGGCCGACGGTATCCGTCTGCGTCAAGAAATGGGCAAAATCCCAGGAAGATTCAGACATATCGCTTTCCATCATCAATCTTGCAATTCAAACCGAAGCGGCACGATCACTCTGCCCTCAACAGGCGTACCGGCTCGCTGCGCCGGACGGAACCGCCAGCGCCGCACGGTGTCGAGCGCCGATTTGTCCAGCAGGTCAAAGCCGCTGCTCGTGTGCAGCGTCACCTCGTCCGCATACCCTTCCGCCGTGACATGGACGCGCAGTTTCACCAAGCCCTGTTCGCGCAGACGGCGCGACCGGGACGGGTATTCCGGCTTCGGATTGGAAAGATAACTCACGTTGAAGTCGGGGCCGATATAATCCCTATCCCGGCTTCCTTCCCCGTCCCTATTTTCCCCCTCTCCACCAACCGACCCACCCGCTATCGTTGCCGTCATAGCGGAGGAAATATCGATGCGTGGACTCGGTACTGGATCATCCGAATGACCTGAGTCATCCGGAACGGCGGGAGCAGTTTCCACAACTACCGGGGCAGACGTGGATTGTACCGCCGCCACCTGTGGATGCGATGATGCCAGAGCCCTTGAGCGCGTCCGATGTTCCGGCACTTGCGCCGAACGCTTCCGAGGCGAGACCGGACGCGCGGCGGGAAGCGGCTCTGTAGGCTGTATGTCAGGTAACGGGGAAGCGGAAGGTGCACCCTCGATCCAGCTTGCCTGCAAGACCATGGGCTCTTTACTGTGCCGCAAAGGTTCGGACAGGCGCGAGAATGCCGCCGCGCCGACAGCGTGCAGGCACACCACCAAGGCCAGCAAGAGCCCGCGCACGGCAAGCGGCACGGAATCGTTTACCAGGACATTCACGGCTCGGATGGAAAAACAGGTATCGAAAGCAAAGAGTTAAAGTTTAATGCAAGTCCGGTAACACCGTGCGCCGAAAGCGCTTTCTTCCAGGGGACGAAACGTTTTGAGCGGCTGGATAATCACATAAATTTGCTCCGTTCACAAAACTTGTTGCCCGTGTTAGGCTCAAATCCTCAGTCGGTTCATCTTTGACATGGAGTTCCTGCATGTGACGGTTTAGCCGACAGGGGTTTTATTCCAAGAGCATAATGGAGGAGTCAACGTGTCTCAAGTTCAAGAAACCAAAATCGTCTCGGCAGACCCGACCGCATTGGGTGTATTCGGCCTTTCCATGGTCACGTTTGTCGCGGCATCCCAGAAATTGGGTTGGACATCAGGTTCCGCATATCTGATACCGTGGGCGCTTTGTCTTGGCTCCTTTGCCCAATTATGGGCCGCTGCCATTGACTTTAAGCGTAACAGTTATTTCGGCGCAGTCGTATTAGGTGCGTTTGGCCTTTTCTGGATGGCCGTAGCAATGATATGGGCCTTTGCAGGGGGTCTTTTCGGCGAAGCCGCCAAAGAAGCAGCCGTCAATATGAAGCCGCAATTCGGATTTGCCTGCTTCGGTTACTTCTTTTTCTGTGTTTTCATTACCATAGCCGCTTTCGAGGCAAATAAGGTTTTCGGCGCGATCATGGTGCTGATCCTCGTGCTCCTCGGTTCGCTTGGGCTGTCCCTGCTCGGCGTCGAGCCGGAGTTTCTCGGCCTCGTAGCCGGATGCTCAGAGCTTATGATTTCCCTGCTTGGCTTCTACGCTGCTGGCGCATTCTTCCTGAATGCCTTCTTTGGCCGCCCAGTTCTGCCTCTTGGCAAACCAATGGGGTGGGTGAAGAAAGCCTGACAGGCTTTTCAAAACAACGAAAAAAGCCAAGCCCGTATTTGGGCTTGGCTTTTTTTTACCTGTACGTGCAACAGGACAACTTCCCGGCAGGGTTTAATTCACCTCGAAGTCGAAACTCACCACCGGGAGTTCCGTATCCGGATTCTCAATCTCCAAACTCAGGCCGGGTAAATTGGAGCGCACAAGATAGCCAGGCTGAGGGGTAAGTGAATCAGTGGCTGAAGAAGAAGGATCGTTGCGACCTGATTCTTCAACATATGAATCGGATGGGGCATGAAGCATTTTTGTTTTCTCCCAAATGTGAGGTTGGATTATTCTCCCTCTAGCTACACGGCTATCGCCATGGGCTTTTGTTGTTGTTGAATCCGCACCTGTACAATGACACCACAACGTACTGATACAACAACATTTTGTAATTCTGCAAAATAGAATTACTTCACGCACTGATATCAGCAATTTAGTTATGCAATTAACAACAAATATAATTTGTGTCATCGATACTTATATAGTACGAGACATTACTCTTTGAGAGTTAAAAAAATACGGACGAATGTGAAATAATAAACAAACTCTAATGCTGAAAATTTCACGATTTTGTTTATTTACGGAAGGTCGTCCACGGTCAAAATAAAAGGGGTTGCGGCATAAATATCAACCGCAACCCCTCGCTTCGCCTTCATGAACCCCGGTCGACGCCAAATGGTCGACCGGAGTCTGGAATGTCACATCGCACTGGAAAACACGTCAATCCTGTCGAAACACATGTAGCGGTAAATATCCGCCGCTTTCTCGTTGACCACAGAAACCTGCTCCAGATACTCCACCGAAGTCGGAATCCGACCCAGGAGCGCGCAGACGGCGGCGAGTTCGGCGGAACCGAGGTAGACGCGCGTATCCAGCCCAAGGCGGTTGGGGAAATTGCGGGTGGAGGTCGACATTGCAGTGCTGCCCTTCCTGATTTGCGCCTGATTACCCATGCACAGGCTGCATCCGGGCATTTCCATCCGTGCCCCGGCACGGCCCAGTATGCCGTAATAGCCTTCCTCATTGAGAATCATGGCGTCCATCCGGGTGGGCGGAGCGATCCAGAGCCGCGCGGGCAGGTCGGTCTTGCCGTCGAGCACCTTGCCGGCAGCGCGGAAGTGGCCGATGTTGGTCATGCAGGAACCGATGAATACTTCGTCGATCTTGTCGCCCGCAACTTCGGAGAGCAGTTTGACGTCGTCCGGATCGTTGGGGCAGGCCACGATGGGCTCTGTAATGTCGGCGAGGTCGATTTCGATGACTGCTGCGTATTCGGCATTGTCATCGGGCTGAATCAGTTCTCCCTCGGCAACCCAGTCTTCCATTGCGCGGATACGGCGCTCCAGCGCGCGCGCGTCCTGGTAGCCGTTGGCAATCATCCACTTCATCAGCGCGATGTTCGAGTTCATGTACTCGACGACGGGCGCTTTGTTAAGCCGCACCGTGCAACCGGCAGCGGAACGCTCGGCAGAGGCATCGGTCAGTTCAAACGCCTGTTCGACCTTGAGGTCGGGCAAGCCTTCGATTTCGAGAATGCGCCCAGAGAAGACGTTTTTCTTGCCCTCCTTCTTGACCGTCAACAAACCCTGCCCGATTGCGTAGAGCGGGATAGCATTGACGAGATCGCGCAGGGTAATGCCGGGACGCATCTGGCCTTTGAACCTGACCAGCACGGATTCGGGCATGTCGAGCGGCATCACGCCGGTGGCGGCGGCAAAGGCAACGAGGCCGGAACCCGCCGGGAACGAGATACCGATAGGGAAGCGCGTGTGCGAATCGCCGCCGGTACCGACGGTATCCGGCAACAACAGACGGTTGAGCCAGGAGTGGATCACGCCGTCGCCGGGGCGCAACGCCACGCCGCCACGCGCGCTGATGAAGTCAGGCAGGTCGCGGTGCGTCTTGATGTCGACGGGCTTCGGGTACGCGGCGGTATGGCAGAAAGACTGCATCACCATGTCGGCGGAGAAGCCGAGGCAGGCGAGGTCTTTCAACTCATCGCGCGTCATCGGGCCGGTGGTGTCCTGCGAGCCGACAGTGGTCATCTTCGGTTCGCAGTAGGCTCCCGGACGGATACCCTTGCCTTCCGGCAGACCACAGGCGCGGCCAACGATTTTCTGCGCGAGCGAAAATCCCTTGACGCTCTCCGTAGGCGCTTGCGGCAAACGGAAAAGCGTGGAAGGCGTCAAACCTAGCGTTTCGCGCGCCCGCGCGGTCAGCGCGCGCCCGATGATGAGGGGAATACGCCCCCCTGCGCGCACTTCATCGAGAATCACAGGAGTCTTGAGTTTGGCCGTGGCAATGATTTCACCATCTTTCCTCGCCGTCACTTTAGCGTTCGCGCGGTCGACGACAAGCTCGATCTCGTCGCCCATCCCCATCTTGCTGACGTCGATTTCAATGGGCAGCGCACCGGCATCTTCCATCGTATTGAAGAAAATCGGGGCTATCTTGCTGCCCAGGCACACCCCGCCGAAACGTTTATTGGGCACAAAAGGAATGTCTTCGCCGGTAAACCAGAGCACGGAATTAGTCGCCGACTTACGCGAAGAGCCGGTTCCTACCACGTCGCCTACGTAGGCGACGAGATTCCCCCTCGCGCGCAGTTCTTCGAGAAATTTCACGGGGCCGCGCTCGCCGGGTTTCTCAGGCTCGATCCCAGGACGCGCATTCTTGAGCATGGCGAGCGCGTGGAGCGGAATATCGGGCCGCGACCAAGCATCCGGTGCGGGAGAAAGGTCATCGGTATTGGTCTCGCCCGTTACCTTGAACACAGTGAGCTTTTGCGTCGCGGGTACTTCAGGGCGCGAGGTGAACCATTCACCGGCCGCCCAGGATTGCAGCACCGCCTTCGCGTTCGCGTTGCCGCTGTTGGCGAGTTCAACGACGTCATTGAAATAGTCGAAAACCAGCAAGGTCTTCTTCAGCGCTCCGGCGGCAACGCCTCCCACCCCGGCATCGGACAGCAATTCGATCAAGGGCTTGACATTGAAACCGCCCAACATGGTTCCGAGCAATTCCGTGGCTCGCTCCTTGGACACCAACGCACAGGTTTCATCGCCGTGCGCGACGCGGGCGAGAAACTCGGCTTTCACCTTGGCGGCATCATCCACTCCGGCAGGCACCCGGTGCGTGAGCAGGTTCACCAGAAACTCTTCCTCACCGGCGGGAGGGTTCTGAAGCTGCGCGATGAGATCGACAGTTTGCTGCTTCGATAACGGCAGCGGCGGAATGCCAAGCGCGGCACGCTCGGCAACGTGGGCACGGTAAGTTTCAAGCACGGTTGTTTCCTTTTGGCGAGTGCTGGGTTGTAGTTGTTATCTTTGTATTTGGACGAACAGGCCTCATATAATATATCTTCTATAAGACATAAAACAAGAAGAAAGCCTATACAATTCTAACCTGTCATGAGACCCATGTGACGATCTCCTGAAAATCGGTCGTGTCTCAGTTTGAATTTCATGCGTTGTAGGGGCGGATGGCAATCCGCCCGCCATCGTAAATTTCCGCGATCCGCCAACGGTTCGACGGGGCGATTACCATCGCCCCCTACAGAAAATCGTCTCAAATATTCAAAATGAGGCACTGCCTGAAAATCTGGGGGTGGTTCAGTTAGAAATTTTCACTGGACGGTCTTACGTTTTTCCTGCATCGTCTGCAAACATCAATAAATTTCAAACCAAGGCTCTACCGCGTAGCATAAGGATTTGCTCGCTCACGCCGTATGCGTTAGCCTCATGCTTTTCGCCTTTCATCCTATCTCTGTTGCACTGCCCGCTACGACATGAGCAAGCCCCTCCCCAAGACACCGGAAGAAATAAAGGAAATGCGTATCGTCTGCCGTCTGGCGGCGGAAGTGCTCGACTATATCGAACCCTTTGTTCAGCCCGGCACTACGACCGCTGAACTGGATCGTTTGTGCCGCGAATACATGGAACGAGTACAGCATACGGTCTCTGCCACGCTCAACTACACACCGCCGGGCTACTCCCCATATCCCGCCTCGATCTGCACTTCGCTCAATCATCAAGTCTGTCACGGTATTCCAAGGGAAAAAGCGCTGAAGAAAGGCGACATCCTCAATGTTGATGTTACCGTCATTTCCCAGGCGGGTTTTTATGGCGACACCAGCCGGATGTTCATCATCGGCGACGCTTCCATCCTTGCCAAACGCCTGTGCCAAGTGACTTACGAGAGTATGTGGCTCGGCATTTCCGCCGTGCGGCCCGGCGCGCACCTGGGCGATGTCGGCCATGCCATCCAACGGCATGCCGAAGGCAACGGTTTCTCGGTGGTGCGCGAATTCTGCGGGCACGGCATCGGGCGCAAGTTCCACGAAGCGCCGCAAGTGCTGCACTACGGCCAACCGGGCACGGGCATCGAGTTCCAGCCAGGGCTTATTTTTACCATCGAGCCAATGATCAATGCCGGCAAGGCTGCCATCTCGGAATTGTCCGACGGCTGGACGATCGTCACCCGCGACCGCAGCTTGTCGGCGCAATGGGAACACACGGTGCTCGTCACCGAAGACGGCGTGGAAGTCCTGTCATTGTCCGCCGCTTGCCCGCTACCGCCCAAACTGGTGACGGGAACGCTTGCCACGGCCACTGCCAGCACGATTGCCGCGTTGCCCCCTGCACCCCAGTCATGAGTTGGATCATTGAAAGCCTTAACGACTGATGGCCCGATTCCCGGATTGGAGCGGGCGATTGCCGCTGGACGCAAGCGCATCGAGGCCGGACGCGCCGCGCTACGCGCCGCCTACGAAGCCAAGCCCCTGATTACGCGGTTATTACACGGACACGCGGTACTGGTCGACGCGGTCATCGCAAAGCTCTGGAAAACCTGCCGCATGCCCGCGAATGTGGCGCTGGTGGCGGTAGGAGGTTACGGGCGCGGCGAATTGTTTCCCTGCTCCGATGTCGACCTGCTGGTTCTCCTATCTGAACCATCCAATGACAACCTGGAATCCAGACTCTCGGTACTGGTCAGCGCACTGTGGGACGTAGGGCTCGCCATCGGCCACAGCGTACGCACCATCGACGAATGCCTGGAAGCGGCAAAGGCCGACATCACAGTACAGACCAACCTGCTCGAATCCCGCCTGCTCACGGGTGACGAGGCGCTGTTCCAGCAGTTCCAGATGCGCTACCAGGCGCAGATCGACGTAAACGAGTTCTTCCGCGCCAAACTGTTTGAGCGCGACCAACGCTACGCGCGCTACAACGACACCCCTTACGCGCTGGAACCCAACTGCAAGGAAAGCCCCGGCGGCTTGCGCGACCTGCAATTACTTGGCTGGATCGCCCGCGCAGCCGGACTGGGCCGCAACTGGCGGGAACTGGTTCGCCAGCGCCTGATTACCGGCAACGAAGCGGGCGACCTACGCAGCGCGGAACGCTTCCTGCGGCATATACGCACCCGCCTGCACTACTTGGCGGGACGCGCCGAAGACCGCCTACTGTTCGACTATCAGGAACGCCTTGCCAGCGTAATGGGCATCAAGGCCACAAGCACCAGGCGCGCTTCGGAAATCATGATGCAGCGCTACTACCTGACGGCCAAGAAACTCACCCAGATCAACGGCGTCCTGCTCCAGAACTACGGCGATGAAATCCTTTTAAGGAGCGAATTTCCGGCCATCGTCATCAACGAGCGTTTTCAGGCAGTGCGTGAAATGCTCGACATCCGCGACGAAACGGTTTTCGAGCAGCACCCCGGCGCCCTGCTCGAATGCTTTCTGCTGCTGCAACAACGATCCGAACTCAAGGGCATGACCGCACGCGCCTTGCGCGCACTCTGGATCAACCGCACCCGCGTCAATGCCGCATTTCGCGCCAGCCCTGAAAACCGCGCGAACTTTCTCAAAATATTCCGGCAAAAGCACAAAGTCCTGCATGCGCTCCACCTGATGAACCAATGCGGCATCCTGTCGCGCTACCTGCCGCCCTGGCGAAAGATTCTGTGCCAGATGCAGCACGACTTGTTCCACGCTTATACCGTGGATCAGCACACGCTTCTGGTGCTGCGAAACATGCGCCGTTTCTCGATGGGCAAATACGCCCATGAACACCCGGTCATGACCGGCCTGATGCTCGGGTTCGAGCGTCACTGGCTGCTCTACATCGCCGTACTCTTCCACGACATCGCCAAGGGACGCGGCGGCGACCACTCCATCCTGGGCATGGAAGAAGCGCGTGAATTCTGCGAACACCACGGGCTGGAGGCTGAAGACACCGAACTCATCGTCTGGTTGGTGCGTTACCACCTCATGATGTCGCACACCGCGCAAAAAGAAGACACTTCCGATCCGCAAACCCTTCAGAAATTCGCTGCCGCCGTTGGCAATGAACGGCGGCTCACAGCGCTCTATCTTCTCACCCACGCCGACATCCGTGGAACTGGCCCCAAGGTCTGGAACAGTTGGAAAAACAGATTGCTCCAGGATCTCTTCTTCGCCACGCAGCGCTTGCTGCGCGGAGCCACGCCGCAACAGGCGCTGCTTCAGGACAAGCGGGTCGACGAAGCCCGCCGGCTCCTGCGCTCCCACGGCCTGCGCTCCGGCGCTGAAGATGCCCTGTGGTCACAGCTCGACACCGTCTATTTCATGCGTTACTCGGCCGACGAAATCGCCTGGCATGCACAAATGCTTCACTCTCAGGTCGAATCCGGCGATCCTGTGGTCAGGGCGCGGAACCTGGACGACAACGTTCAAGTCATGGTGTACATGCCCGATCAAGAAAAGCTGTTCATGCGACTGACCGGGTTTTTTTGCCGCATGGGACTCTCCATTCTGGATGCCAGGGTATATACCACCCGCCACGGCCACGCGCTCGACAGCTTCACCCTGCAAAATCTCAACGATGACAGCGACGAGCACTGCCGCGACATCCTCTCCCTGATCGAACACGAACTGACGCCAGCCCTGCAAAACCCGGAAAAAATCGCGCGCCCGTCCCCGGTTTACCTCTCAAGCCAGGTTCGGCACTTTCCGATCACTCCTCACGTCAGCCTGAGTGCCGACGAAGCGGGCCGCTACCACATCCTGTCGATCACCGCCACGGATCGCCCCGGTCTGCTGTTCGACATTGCCGAAGTGCTGGCCGCGCACGGTATCAGCGTCGAAACCGCCAAGATCTCCACGCTCGGCGAGCGCGCGGAAGACAACTTTCTTCTCAGTGGCGGCGGTCTGGCACAGGAATCGCGCGCCATCAAGGTCGAGCGGGAATTGCTGGAACGGCTTCAGCTTTGAGGAGCGTGGGCGGCTCGAAGGCGTCTATTGGTTTTGACGGAGACAGTTCGGAAAATCAGAGGGTCACCCTCTCCCCAAACCCCTCTCCCGCAAGGGGAGAGGGACTTGTCCGGGCTGCATTGACCCCTCTCCCGCTTGTTGGGAGATGGATAAAACTGTCATTCCTTACTGATTGAAGCCGGGGACATGGGACGACTCGGAATTTATTTCTCTGCCCGTCATGACTATTGCTGTTACATTCGGAGTCATGAATGGCATGGAAGAGCCTCTCTTTCTGGCGGCAGACATCGGTGGTACGCGCGCGCGGCTGCTTCTTGGCCGCGCGTGCGCGGATGGCTGGCATGTTTTGCGCCACCAGGAAATGCTGTGCGCGGATTATGCCGATGTCGAGGCGCTCATCGAAGCGTTTCTGGGCGTGAGGGAAGATGAGGAAAGGCCGAATGTGGCCTGTCTTGCCGTAGCCGGGGCGCTTGAGGGGCAACGCATACGCATGACCAATCTGCCTTGGGAGGCGGATGGCGAATGCCTGCGCGAGCGGTTCGATTTTTCACGGGTGCTTCTTATCAACGACTTTGCCGCGCAGGCACATGGCCTTGCCTGTCTCGACGAAGACGGGATTTTTGTCCTTCATCCTGGAGAGCCCGATGAAGAAGGCGTGCGTGCGCTGATTGGCTCTGGAACCGGGCTTGGCATGGCTGTGTTGTCCGGCGCGCTGTGTCATCCTCTTGTTTTTCCGAGCCAGGGCGGGTTGGCGGATTTCGCGCCGCGCGATGCCCGTGAACTAGCCTTGTTCGAGGTGCTGTTGGCCGAGCATGGGCGCGTGAGTATCGAGACGCTGCTCTCCGGGCGTGGAATTGAGCGCCTTTACCGTTTTGTCGCGCCGACCGGAGTGCCGCTTGCCAAGGATGCGGCGGGCATTGGAGCCGCCGCGCTGGCAGGTGAGGGCATTGCTATTGAGACCTTGCGGTTTTTTGCCCGGCTTCTGGTTGCCGCTGCCGCTAATCTGGGCCTTACCGTGCTGGCGCGTGGCGGGGTTTACCTGACGGGTGGCGTTGTCCCGCGAATTTTGCCGTTCCTGCGCGCACCGGAACTCATCGAGGTGTTCCGCGACCATCCGTCGATGGGCGCAGTGTTGGCGCGCATTCCGCTCTACGCGGTGCGCGACGAATTGCTGGGGCTCAAGGGCGCGGCACAAATTGCTACGAGGCTGGCGCGCGGTGAAAGTTAGGGACAAAGCGACGCCCCGGCCCAACCTGCGCTCGGGTCGCCGCTTTCTGCGCCTGGCTGTCGACTACTGGAACAATGATGGGAATAAATGGGCAGTGCGTGGCGTCTCCTTGTTGCTGCTGGCGCTGACTGTCGCTCAGGTCGGTTTCGCAATCTGGATCAGTTATTGGCATCGCGATCTGTTCGATGCGCTCGAAAACCGGCAGCATGCCGAATTGCTCAGGCTGGTATTGGTTTTTGCGCTGATTTTCATCTTCACGATGGCGGTGACGGCGCTGCACCTGACGGTCAAGCGTTGGCTGCAACTCGATTGGCGGCGCTGGCTCACCGGGCTGTTGCTCGATCAGTGGTTGGCGCATTCCCGCCATTACCGGCTCCAGTTCATTGGCGGGGAGCACGACAATCCGGACGGGCGCATTGCCGAAGATGTAAAAATTGCGACCGAAACCGCTATTGCGCTGGCGCATTCATTGCTGTTTTCCGTGCTGATCCTGGGCAGTTTCGTGGATATTCTGCTCAGTGTTTCGGGTAGCGCGGTGCTGCCGGGGACTTCCATTTTCATCCCCGGTTACATGGTGTTGATGGCTTTTCTGTATGCCGGCGTGGGTTCTGTGCTTGGCCTCATGCTCGGGCGTCCGCTGATTCGCGCCACCAACCGCCTGCAAACCGTAGAGGCCAATCTGCGCTTCGGCCTTGCGCGGGTGCGCGAGCATTCCGAGGCGATTGCGCTCATGCACGGGGGGCCGAGCGAGCGCCGCCATGCCGGACATCTCTTTGCCGATGTCGGCATGGGCTGGAACCGTCAGACCTTGGCTTACCTGGGCATCGTTTCTTTTTCTACTGGCTACGGAACGCTGCTGCCCGTTTTTCCGATCCTGATTGCCGCGCCGCAATACGTTGCCGGCATGATGACCCTGGGGCTCTTGATGCAGGCGGCGCAAGCCTTTCAGCGCCTGACTTCCGCCCTGTCGTGGCCAATCGACAACCTCGGCGAGATTGCGCGTTGCCGCGCTTCGATCGACCGCATCATCACTTTCCGGGAAGGCATGGAACGGCTCAAACGCGAAGACCGTGAAAATGGGCATGGCGTAAGCCGTATCGAGTTGCACCGTGGACACAGGACGGAGCTGGAAATACGCCGTCTTTGCCTCGACAATGCGGACGGCCAGCCCTTGCTGGTGGATTTCGATCTCGTTGTGCGCCACGGAGAGCGCATCCTGGTGACGGGAGACCCGGCTGTGACGGTGGCGCTGTTCAAGGCGGTTGCCGGGTTATGGCCGTGGGGGCATGGCGAAATATTCCTGCCGGCTGGGCACGATATCGTCTTTGCAGCCCAGCGCCCCTACCTGCATGTTGGCTCCTTGCGCGAGGTGCTGGCTTATCCGTTCCTTGGCGCGCAGTACAAGGAGAGTGCCCTGCATTGGGCGCTGGAATGCGTCGGCATCGGCTGGCTGCAATCCCGGCTCGACGATACTGAGGACTGGGCGCGGGTTTTGCCCTTGCGCGCGCAACAGCGGCTCGGCATCGCGCGGCTTTTCCTGCAACAGCCGCAATGGGTGTTCATCGGGGAAGCGACCGATGCTTTCGACGCCAGGGATGAAGTGGCGACCTTCGAGCTTCTGCACCGGGAATTGCCCAATGCCGCCTTGCTCAACATCAGCCGCCACAAGGAACAGGCAGGTGGGTTCTACAACCGCCATCTGGAGCTGTATCCGCCGGGTTTCAGCCCTCCGGAAGAGTGATTTCCCCGAAGTACGAAGGGTTCCGGTCAGGCGTGGCCGCGCAGGTCGGCGTCCAGTTGCGCGAGGCGTTCAGGGGTACCGACATCGACCCATCGGCCACGGTAGTGCTCGCCACTGATGCGGTTCTCATTCATCGCGGCGCGCAGCAACGGGGCGAGGCGGGCGGGTTTGCCTGCTTCGAGCGAGGCAAAAAGGGCGGGGGGATAGGCGGCGATGCCGGAAAAGGTCAGGCGTGGCTCCCCGTCTGTGCATACTCGCCCATCGTTGAGCGCAAAGTCGCCTTGAGGATTGTGGCTGGGATTGTCGATCAAAAAAAGGTGGGCGAGGTTCCCGTCCGGGGAAAGGCACTTGGCAATCCGGGTTAGCGGCATGAAATCCGCTTCGCAAAAAATATCGCCGTTGACGACGAGAAAAGGATTTTCCCCAAGGAACTGCATGGCTTGGCGGATGCCACCCGCAGTTTCCAGTGCGCCCGGCGGTTCGGGCGACCAGCGGATACGCGCGCCGAAGGCATTCCCATCGCCGAGCGCCGCTTCGAGCATGTGGCCGAGGTGGGCGTGGTTGATGACGAGATCGGTAATCCCGGCAGCAACCAGGCGTTCGATGTGCCGGACGATCAGCGGTTTTCCGCCTACGGCGAGCAGCGGCTTGGGGCAATGGTCGGTGAGTGGGCGCATGCGCTCGCCCCGGCCTGCGGCAAGAATCATCGCTTTCATCGTCATGTCACCTGTGCCGCCAGCCAGAAGAAGATGGCCGACAGCAACATCGACATGGGGAAGGTCAGTACCCAGGCAATGAGGATGGTGCGAATGGTTCCGCTCTGTACGCCGCTGCGGTTGGCGACCATCGTGCCCGCGATGCCGGAGGAAAGGACATGCGTGGTTGAAACCGGCAGGCTGTAGAGGTTGGCGACTCCGATGGCCAAAGCGGCGGTGATCTGGGCGCTCATGCCTTGCGCGTAGGTCATGCCCTGCTTGCCAATGCGTTCGCCTACGGTGACGACTACGCGCTTCCAGCCCACGACGGTGCCAAGCCCGAGCGCCAGCGCGATGGCGAAGATGACCCAGATTGGGGCGTATTCTGTGGCGGCGGTGAGGTCTTTTCGCAAGCGGTTGAGGTCGGCTTTTTCTGCGGTTTCGATCCCGGTGAGTTTGCTGACCTGGCGGGCCATGTCGTCGAGGCACAGCAATTCGCGCCGAACTTGCACACGCTGGATGTCGTCCAGTTCGCTGAGGTTTGTGACGCCGTTCAGGTTTTTCAGCAGGCTCTGGACGGTTTCCTTGGTGTTCGTGATTTCGCAACGATAACGCTGCGGTGTGGAGGAAGAGGTTTCCCGAAGGATGGGAGGCTTGGCCTTGGGCGTTTCGCTTAAACGATCCTGATGGCGCTGGTAAAACCGCTGCATGTGCATGGCGGCGTCGCGTGTGCGTTCGATCTGGTACGGGCTGGCATTCATGTTGACGACATATTGTGCGGGCACGAAACCAATCAGCACCAGCATGATGAGGCCGATGCCTTTTTGGCCGTCGTTGGAGCCGTGCACGAAACTGACCGCCATGGCGGAGAGCACGAGCACGAGGCGGTTCCAGAACGGAGGTTTCCTGATTTTGCCGCCATCAGTGCGGGTTTCCGGGGCAGAGTGCATTCTTGTGCCCGGACGCCAGCGTTTGAGGCACAGCAGGATGAGCCCGCCGACGAAGAATCCCGCCAGCGGCGAAAAGATCAGCGACATCACGATGTCGATGGCCTTTTGCCAGTTGATGCCATCCGCGACGGAAAGATCGTTGAGCAGGGCATTGGTCATGCCCACGCCCAGGATGGAACCGATGAGCGTGTGGGAACTGGAAGCGGGGATACCGAAATACCAGGTGCCGAGGTTCCAGGCGATGGCAGCGGCCAGGAGCGAGAACACCATCACCAGCCCACGCCCGGAGTTGACGTTGAGGAGAAGTTCAACGGGCAGCAGGTGCACGATGGCGTAGGCAACGCCCACGCCGCCGAGCAGTACGCCCAAAAAGTTGAAAATGCCCGAAAGTATCACGGCGCGGTAGGGCGACATGGCTCGGGTATAGATTACCGTGGCGACGGCGTTGGCCGTGTCGTGAAACCCGTTGATGAATTCAAACGCGAGGACGAAAAAAAGGGCCAACGCGAGGCTGAGCCCCATCCAGATACTGGGTATGCCGAGAGATTCGAGCATGATTGGAATTTATTTCGTGGTCAGAAAGCAAAAAAATGTTCGGTCGGGACGGGGTCGAGCTTGTCGAGCAGCTTGAGCAGGGGGTGGAGGTCGCGGTAGCGCGTGCATACCTTACGCAGGTAGCGCATCAGCAGGGGCAGACTGGAAAGATAGCCCTCTTTACCGTCGCGGTGGCAGAGGCGGGCAAAGATGCCGACCACCTTGATGTGGCGCTGTACGCCCATCCATTCGTAATCACGGTAAAAATCGGCGAAATCGTCCCGCACGGGCAGTCCGGACTTACGCGCCATTTCCCAGTAACGCGCGAGCAGGTCGAGCGTGAATTCTTCTTCCCACTCGATATAGGCATCTTTGAAAAGTGAAACCAGATCGTAGGTGAGCGGTCCATAGACCGCGTCCTGAAAGTCGATGATGCCGGGATTTGCGCCTTCGCCCTCCGGGATGACCATCAGGTTGCGCGAATGGTAGTCGCGGTGGACGAATACCTTGGGTTCGGCGAGATTGACCGCGATGATTCGGTTGAAAACCTCCATCAGCGCGTTTTTGTCGTCATCGTTAAGCGTGATGCCTTTGTGGCGGGCGATGTACCAGTCCGGGAACCGCATCAGTTCGAGTCGCAGCAACTCGTCGGAATACTCCGGCAGTACGCCTGGCCGGCTTGCGGCCTGGATGGCGATCAACGCGCCGATGGCGTCGGCGTACAGGCGCGCGCTGATCAGTGGTGTGCAATCGGGCGTGTTCAACCGGCTAAGGTAGGTGTCGCTGCCAAGGTCGGACATGAGCAAAAAACCCTGTTCCAGATTTTCTGCCAGTATTTCGGGTACATGGACGCCCGCCGCGCCGAACAGCCGAGCGATAGCAACCCACGGGCGGCAATCTTCCTGCTCTGGTGGGGCATCCATGACAATCAGGCTGGCGCGCCCTTTTGCGAGAGGGGAAGGATTGCCGTCGGGAAAGGTGATCCGGAAGTATCGGCGAAAACTGGCGTCCGCCGAAGCGGAAGCGAGGTTGTAGCGGACGTCTGGCAGCGTTTGCTCCAACCATTGTCTGAGTTGATCGATTCGGGGCAAAACGGGTACTCCGGGATGGTTGTTCGTGTAGAATTTAACGATTCTATCAGGCAGCCGCTTACGGCTCCGGATTTTTGTTTTGACGAGGATTATTTTGCAAATTTGGGGCCTGAAGACACATGTCTGGCTTATTCCACTGTTGTCGTGGTGTATGTCGGGTGCGTTGCTGGCGGGCCCGGCGCAAGATGTTGCTCCGGACATATTTCCTGAACCTTTTGGAGATCCTCCTCAGGCGGCCGATCGCCAGGAGGGCGGGGATGGGAGCGTAGCGGCCGATGTTTCCGACAAACACGGGGAAACGGGAAACGCTCCTGGAACGGACGACGCTGCTACGAAAGCAGATCGTATCGAGTCGTTGCGGCAGATGCTGTTGGCGGCTCCCGCAGCCGGTCCCGGATTCAAGCCGCCGAAACCGGACGGATCGGAACCGCAAACAGGCGGTGAGACCCGTATTTCGGCATTGCGTGTCTACGGTACGCACACAATCGACGTAGTGGCCGAAGGCGAAGTCGAGTTGCAGCGCGATGCGCTCACATTAACCGCTGACCGCCTGACTTACAGTGAGGTTACCGACGAAGTCCTGGCAGAGGGCAATGTCTGCCTGAGGCAGGGCGACGGTAGCTCTGAAATGTCGGGACCTTCGGCCTCACTGATTATTGGGGCGCGAACCGGCGAATTCGTCGAGCCGAAATACTCGATGACCCGCACCCGTCCGTCGCGCGAAGAGGGCGCGCCGCCAAGGACGGTATTGGGGGGAGGCCACGCAGATTCGCTACGCATCGAAGGCGAGAATCAGTACCGTGCAACGAACGCGACGTGGACGACCTGTTCAGGCCCCAAGCCTGACTGGTACATCAAGGCGGGAAAGCTTGAACTCGATTACGACCGTGAAATCGGCACTGCCCGCGACGGTGTGCTCGTATTCAAGGACGTCCCTTTCTTCTGGTTGCCCTGGGCGGAATTTCCGCTGGCCGGACAGCGCCACTCTGGAATCCTGCCGCCTGTAATGGAATCATCGACCAAGACAGGGTTCGGCTTCACCCTTCCTTATTACTGGAACATCGCGCCCAATTACGATCTCACGCTGACCCCGCGCTACATGAGCCGGCGCGGGATGCAGCTTGGAGTTGAGGCGCGCTACATGGGCGCGACCTATAAAGGGATGGCCAGAGCCGAATACATAACGCGCGACAACGTTACCGGCGAGGCGCGTTCGCTCGGTTCCTTGCAGCATCGCCAGTGGCTGACCCCTACGCTGTATGGCTCGATCGACCTCAACGCAGTGTCGGACGACCGGTATTTCGAGGATTTGAGCACGCGGCTTTCCATGTCCTCCAGGGTCAACCTGCTGCGCGAAGGGCGGCTGATGTATGTTGGGGGCGGCTGGTGGAATCTTTCGGCGCTGGCTCAGAGCTACCAGACGCTTTCTCCCGATCCCGCCAATCCGGTCGTCACACCGTACCGCCGCTTGCCGCAAATCGTGCTCAATGCGAACCGTCCCGGCGAATTCAGCGGGTTCGGAACTTCCGGACTCGATTTCGCTTGGAAGAGCGAAATCGTGCGGTTTAATCATCCGGATGACAACCGCGTCAACGCGTCGCGCCTCATCGCCTACCCACAAGTATCGCTACCCCTGCAATGGCCTGGTTTCTACTTCACCCCAAAGGTGGGCCTGCATTACGCCCGCTACAACATCGACCGGGAACAGTCCCTGCCGGGGATGCGCGATTCGATTACCCGTTCCGTGCCAATTTTCTCGATTGATTCCGGGCTGACTTTCGAGCGCGATACCAGTCTGTTCGGGCGCGATTACGTCCAGACCCTCGAACCGAGGGTTTATTACCTCAATACCGCATATCGTCGGCAGGACGATATCCCGCTGTTCGATACCAGCCGCTTTGACTTCGGTTTCGCGCAGATTTTCAGCGAGAACCTTTATACCGGCGGCGACCGCATCGCCGACGCCAATCAACTGACCGCTGCCGTCACTTCGCGCCTGATCAATCCTGTCACAGGCGTCGAAAGCCTGCGGGTGATACTGGGGCAGCGTTATTACTTTCAGGATCAGCGGGTCACCCTCAATTACCGAGGTGACCCGCAGGACGTCGAGACGCCGCGTATCAGCAAAAGCGCCGACGTGCTTGCCGGGTTCAGCGTACGGATGGGCAGGTATGCCTCGTTCGATTCCCTGTGGCAATACAATCCACGCGATAGCCAAACCGAACGCTATACCGCGAATGTACGTTACAATCCTGGCCATACCCGTGCCTTCAACTTAGGCTATCGTTACGCGCGTGACATTCTGCGTGATGTAGACGTTTCCGGGCAGTGGCCCTTGTGGGGCAGGTGGTACGGTGTTACCCGCCTGGTTTATTCGCTGAAAGACAGCAAGATGACGGAAACTATTGCCGGGCTCGAATACAATGGGGGCTGCTGGGTTTTGCGAATGGGAGCCCACCGCTATACGACTCACGCAAATGAGTCCAACAATGCCTACTTTCTGCAACTTGAATTCAACGACTTCACCAGCATCGGCCCAGGCGGAAATGTGGTCAGCCTTATCAAACGCAGCGTACCCGGCTATGGCAGGATCAACGAACCAAGCGGCGGTTTTTGAATATCAAAAACTTGATGGGCAGATGAGGTACGGTATTTCAAAATTCAACACTCTTTCCGGATGGATATGAACCGATTCCTCCTCAAAGCGTTTTTCAGCGCCGTTTTTGCCTGCTCCACGCTGGCGCAGGCAGCCATTACCGAAGTCGACCGCATCGTCGCCGTCGTCAACTCCGAGGCCGTCACTTCGTCGCAACTGCGCGACCGCGTGATCCGCGTCCGCCAGAACCTGAAGAAACAGGGGATGGAGGGGCAAATGCCGCCCACGGAGGCGCTTGAGCGGCAAATCCTCGAACAACTCGTCATGGAGCGCGTACAACTGCAACAGGCACGCAATGCCTCAATCAAGATCGACGATGGCATGCTCGAACGCGCGATCAAGCTCATCGCCGAGAACAACCGCCTTACCCTCGACCAGATGCGTACCGCCATTACGCGCGACGGGCTTTCATGGGACAGATACCGCGAGGAAATACGCGCCGAAATGATGATCAACCGTTTGCGGGAAATCGAGGTAGACAACAAGGTAGCCATCAGCGATGCCGAAGTCGCCAATTTCATCAGGAACCATCCCGAAGCCCTTTTGGGCACGGAATACCGTGTGGCACACATTCTGTTGCGCTTTCCGGAAAATCCGGATGAGAAAAAAATGCAAACCTTCAAGGCGCGCGCGGAAAAGGTACTGTCGCGCCTGAGTGCCGGTGAAAATTTTGCCAAGATCGCGACGGACAGTTCAGATGCGCCAGACAATGTTCAGGGAGGGGAACTCGGCTGGCTTGGCCGCGAGCGCTTACCCGGTTTTTATGCTGAAGTCATTGAAAAGCTTAAACCCGGAGAGACCTCGCCACCACTGCAAAGCGCCGCGGGGCTGCACATCATCAAACTTCTGGGCAAGCGGGAACAAAACAATCCTGCCGCGCAGATGGTCGAACAAACCCATGCCCGGCATATCCTGTTCAAGATTTCCGAACTCCTTTCCGATGCCGAAGCCCAGTCGAGGCTCAACACCCTGCGCGAGCGCATTGTCAATGGTGCCGATTTTGCCGAGTTGGCCAAGGCCAGTTCGTCTGACCTTTCCGCGGCGCGTGGAGGCGACATTGGTTGGGTGAATCCGGGCGATACCGTGCCTGAATTTGAAAAAGCCATGAACGCGCTTGCGCCGAACCAGGTCAGTGAACCAGTACGTTCACCTTTCGGCTGGCATCTCATCCAGGTGCTCGGACGCAGGAAGCAGGACATGGGCGAGGAGTACCAGCGCAACATCGCGCGCAACATCCTTCGGCAACGCAAGGCTGAAGAAGCCTATGAAGACTGGTTGCGTCAGTTACGCGACGAAGCCTACGTCGAGTACAAACTGGAAGACGCGAATGAATGACGCCGTCAAACCACCCGTGCTGGCAGTCACGAGTGGCGAGCCTTCCGGGATTGGGCCTGAACTGTGCGCGCGGCTGCCCGAACGCAAATGGCCGGCGCATCTGGTGGTGGTCGGCGATGTTGAGTTGATCGAGGAGCGGCTGGAGCGTGCGGGCCGCGCCTTGGTGGTGCGCCCCTGGCAACCGGGCATGAAACCCGAAGCCGGAGTGTTCGATGTGCTTCATTGTCCGCTTGCCTGTCCGGCGCTTTCCGGCAAGCCCAGCCCGAAAAACGCTGCTTACGTGTTGGCTATCCTCGACCGCGCGCTGGAAGGCTGTGCACGGAGTGTGTTCGATGGCATGGTGACGGCACCGGTGCACAAGGGCGTGATTTGCGATGCCGGAGTGCCTTTTTCCGGCCACACTGAATACCTTGCCGCCAAAACACAGTCACAGCAGGTCGTGATGATGCTGGTCGGCGGCGGCATGCGCGTAGCGCTGGCAACTACGCATTTGCCCCTGGCCGATGTCCCGAAGGCACTGACTAAAGATCGGCTGACACGCACGCTCGAAATCCTCCATCATGATCTCGTTGCTAGTTTCGGTTTGCCCAAGCCGCGCATCCTGGTGGCCGGGTTCAACCCGCATGCGGGGGAGGGTGGGCATATCGGGCGTGAAGAGATCGACATCATCATCCCGGTGCTTGAGCGCCTGCGCGCAAAGGGCATGAACCTCGCAGGTCCCTTGCCTGCCGATACTCTGTTTACGCCGCACAGCCTACGGGAAGCCGACGCGGTGCTGGCGATGTACCACGATCAGGGTTTGCCGGTGCTCAAACACGCCAGCTTCGGCAGCGGGGTCAACGTTACGCTGGGCCTGCCCATCATCCGCACCTCGGTCGACCACGGCACTGCGTTCGATCTGGCCGGTTCCGGGAAAGCCGATCCCGGCAGCCTGTTCGCGGCGGTTGAACTGGCCATCGACATGGTGAAGGCCAAGCGGCGGCAGGCATGAACTTTTCCGCGCGCACGGGCACGCATGTTGCCCGCCGCCGCTTCGGGCAGAATTTCCTCACCGCTTCTGGCATCGTTGGCCGCATTGTCGAGGCCATTGCCCCCCGCCAGGGTGAGAACATGGTCGAGATCGGCCCCGGCCTCGGCGCGTTGACCCAGCCCCTGATTGAGCGCCTTGGGCATTTGCATGTGATCGAAATCGACCGTGATCTCATTGCCCGCTTGCGGGAACGTTTCACCCCCGAATGCTTGACGATTCACGAGGGCGATGCGCTGGAATTCGATTTTGGCGCATTGTGCGCGGAAGAAACCTCCTCGCTGCGCGTGGTGGGCAATTTGCCCTACAACATCTCGACCCCTCTGCTTTTTCACCTTGCTGGTTTTGCACCCAGGCTTCGCGACGGCCATTTCATGCTGCAAAAAGAAGTCGTGATGCGTATGGTGGCAACTCCTGGCACGGCAGAATACGGGCGCTTGTCGGTCATGCTGCAATACCGTTTCCACATGAAGCGGCTGTTCGATGTGCCCCCCGGCGCGTTTCGCCCTGCGCCCAAGGTGACATCGAGCATCGTGTGCATGACTCCGTTACCCGCCGGGACGTACAAAGCGCATGACGAAACACGGTTTGCCTGCATCGTTGCTGCTGCCTTCGCGCAACGCCGCAAAACCTTGAAAAATGCCTTGCGGGATTTTTTCGATGGCTCCGCTCTCGAAACGCTCGGCTTCGATCCAAATTTGCGCGGTGAGCGGCTGTCGGTAGCCGATTTCGTGGCGATTGCGAATGCTTGCCAGTAAATCAATGAACACTCCAATTCCTTCTGACACAACGCACTTCCCGCTAGGTCAACAGAGCACCTATCGGGATACCTACGCGCCCGAACTGCTGTTCCCCATCGCCCGCCAGGGCAAACGCGGCGAAATCGGCCTTCGCGGCAATGCCCTGCCTTTTATCGGCGAAGACCTCTGGAATGCCTACGAACTGTCCTGGCTCGGCCCGCGCGGTAAGCCGGTTGTGGCGCTGGCGCGTTTCCGTGTGCCAGCTTCCAGCCCAAACCTGATCGAATCCAAATCGCTCAAGCTCTACCTCAATGCCTTCAACCAGGAACGCATGCCCAGTTTTGAGGCCGTGCGCGCAATCATCGAAAAAGATTTATCGGCGGTCGCCGGGGAAGCAGTGGCGGTGGACATCCTGCCCCTGAGCATGCGTCCGGAACGCCGTTTTGCCGATCCCGAAGGCTTTTGCCTCGATAGCCTGGACATTGGGATCAATGCCTACCAGCTTTGCCCGGATGCCCTACGCGCGGGTGGCAAGCCGGTGACGGAGATGCTTTATTCACATCTTCTGAGATCCAGTTGCCCGGTTACGGGGCAACCCGATTGGGGCATGCTGGTTGTGCGCTACACCGGGCCGGCGATCGACCGCGCCGGACTGCTGCGCTATATCGTGTCCTTTCGCCAGCACAGCGAATTCCATGAACAATGCGTCGAGCGTGTGTTTTGCGACATTCTGGAACGTTGCGAGCCGAGTGCCTTGGCGGTTTGGGCGCGTTACACGCGGCGCGGCGGGCTGGACATCAACCCGTTCAGGGCAACCCCGCCGAAAGAGGGCAAGATTGATATTAGCGGTTGGAATGAACTCGATAGTGAAATTCGGCAATAGCGTACAGCTTTGCTGAATTCAAAGCACGAGCTGCAATTCGATCATGTATAGAGCCCCTTTGTAGCTACTGTTTGGAGAATGTGGTAGATTCTTGTCAAGTTTGTTGATTTTTAAAGGATAAGTGTATGAAAAGTATGAAAAAAATTCCCAGGGAAAAACGGATTTTCAAACTGAATCCTTCGGAAATGCCGTTTTTTTTACGTAACCCATTGACATGTTGGTTTGTAGAAAGAGCATTTTCCCTGAATAAGCTGGAAGACATTTATTGGTGCGGAAAAGCTTATCAGCGCGATGAAAATTTTTGCCAATCTGTTTTAGATGGTATGGGAGTAGCCTGTAAAGTTTCAGAGAGTGAAGTTTCGAAAATTCCCAAAGAAGGGCCTCTCGTGGTCGTGGCGAACCATCCTTTCGGAGGCATAGAAGGAATCGCATTAGGCGCTTTTTTGCTGACGATTCGCCCTGATGTTAAGATCATGGCGAATTATATATTAGGCCGTATTCCTGAAATGAAGGACGTGTTTGTTCTTGTGGATCCTTTCGGGAGTGTAAAATCCGCAAAAAAAAACATTCGTCCGCTACGGCAATGTATGAAATGGCTGGAGGAAGATAAGGGTGTGCTGGGGGTTTTCCCGTCTGGTGAAGTTTCCAGCATTGATTTGAAGACTAAGAGAATACATGATCCCGCATGGAGTCCTACCGTAGCGGGAATGATTCGGAAAACGAAAGCGACAGTATTGCCTGTTTATTTCGATGGGCATAATGGTTTTCTATTTCAGATGATGGGATTGATTCATCCCATACTTCGTACTGCGATGTTGCCGCGTATGTTGGAGAAAAGGCGCAACAGGGCTTTAAATTTGCATGTGGGAGCACCGTTATCGTGGAATGAACTGAAAAAATATAAATCAGATGAGGAACTTATTAACTATCTTCGTCTTCGTACGTATGCTTTGGAAGGGCGTGGAGATTCAAATAGTAAAAACAAGAAAACCAAATTATCTTCATCTCCTGCTCCGTTCTTATGTCATGAAAAGCCTGTTCTTCATCTGGAACCGCTGATCGAGCCTATCGATCCAGATGTTATTGCGGCTGAAATTGCTGAATTGCCTGAAAGCGCAAAACTGCTTTCAACCGGTGAAATGGATGTCTTCTTCATAGATCCTGCGGCATTACCTTTCAATGTGCTTAATGAAATAGGGCGCTTACGTGAATACACATTTCGTGGTGTTGGCGAGGGGACTGGACGTTCTACCGACTTGGATATGTTTGACCAGCACTATCATCATCTATTTACATGGAATAGGGAGAAAAAAGAGATTGTAGGAGCGTATCGGTTGGGTTTGGCGGATCAAATTGTCAAGAAATTTGGTGTTGAAGGGTTGTATACGCATACGTTATTTAAGTTTGATCATCGGTTTATTGACCAGTTGCAACCGTGCGTGGAAATGGGGCGTTCGTTCGTACGTCCCGAATATCAACGTTCTTTCTCCTCATTGCTGTTACTGTGGAAAGGGATAGGGGTATTTATCTCTCGCCATCCGCATTACACGACACTCTTTGGATGTGTTAGTATTTCAAATGAATATTGCGACCATTCGCGTCATTTAATTTTACGGTCGCTTTCGCTTTCCAATTTCGCAAATGATCTAGCGCACTTGGTTAAACCACGAAACCCACCGAAACACAAAGTCAAGGCGGAATGGAGTCTAGATACCTTTAATCCTTATATCAGTGATGTGGATAATGTATCGGCAATCGTGCAGGATATTGAAGATGACAAAAAGGGTATTCCGATTTTGTTACGGCAGTATTTGAAACTCGGCGGACGCTTGCTTGCCTTTAACATGGATAAGGAATTTAGTTCTGTGATGGATGGTTTGATTGCGATTGAATTACGCAATACCGACTCACGTACCCGCATCAAGTATATGGGCGAAGAGGCCGCTGCGGCGTTTTGCAAGTACCATGGGCTGCAATAAAGAGTGAGCGCCTGATCAACAGCTTCGCGCAATACCGTCAAGGGGAGGGTTGTTTTCCCTCTCCCACTTTTCGAGCAAGAGACGTACGGATACTTTTTCTCCCTCCGCTTACGGCGTAGGGGACTCCTTCAATACCGCTAGTAATTGCGCCAATTCCACCGCTGAGTGCACTTTCATTTTGTCGAAAATGTGGGAGCGGTGCGCTTCGACGGTACGCATCGAAATCACCAACTCGTTAGCGATAACTTTGTTGTAGTGACCTTTCAAGATAAGGTCCATGACTTCGCGCTCGCGCGGGGTGAGGGAAGAAAGCCGCTCTTCGATGGCCTCGCGGTCGGCTCCGATGCGCCGCCGTTGATCGTTGAGTTCAAAAGCGGCCAACACGCGGTCAACGAGATTGTTGTGGTTGAACGGTTTTTCCACGAAGTCAAACGCGCCTTTTTTCAGGGCTTCGACCGCCATTTGAATGTCTCCATGCCCGGTAATGAAGATAACCGGCAACTGGCAATGGTTTTCGATCAGCGTATCGAAACAGTCGAGCCCGCATATTCCATTGAGCCGGATGTCCAGCACGATGCAGCCGGACCAATCGGGCTGCCAGGCGGCCAGGAAATCTTCCGCACTCGACCAGGTCGTACACTCAATTTTGCGTGTGCGTAGCTGCCATGCGAGGGCATCACATATGGCTTCGTCGTCGTCAATGACATAAGCCCGGTTGGTTGTGGTCATTATGGTCATCTTTCACTCCGGATGAAACGGAATTGAGCGCAGGGTAAGAGTGAAAACGGTTCCCCCGGACGGGTTGGGTTCAAACATAAGCTGTCCGTGGTGCAGTTCGATGATCGTGCGGCAGATATTCAGCCCCATGCCCATGCCTTTGTTTTTTGTAGTGAAAAAGGAATCAAACAAATGAGAGGCGATTTCCGGGGGAATGCCGCATCCTTGGTCGGCAATGGATAGGGAAACACCGTTGTCGGTCAAGTAAGTGGAAATGTTGATCCGCCGATTTTCCAGAGGGGTGTCGGCCATGGCGTCGATAGCATTTCGCAACAGATTGATGATGACCTGCTCGATCATCTGGGGGTCGACGCTGACGGGCGGCAGGTTCCTCTGGAGTTCGCAAACAATGCGCGATTCATGCTTGGCGGCGCTGGTTTCAATCAGGGTAACGGCTTCGCGCACGATGAAATTGATGTCCCCGGGCACGAAAGCGGGTTCGGCGCGGCGAACGAAGGAATGAACTCGCCCGATGATGCCCGCTGCTCGCCGTGCCTGCCGGGCGATCTTGTGTTGCACATCCCTTAGTTCCTGGATGTCGACCTGGTTTGAATCGAGTTGGTTCAGGCAGCCGGTGACGTAACTGGAAATCGCAGTCAGGGGCTGGTTGAGTTCGTGCGCCATCGTCGAAGCCATTTCCCCCAGCGTGATGAGCCGGGATGTGGCATGTAGACGCTCGTATTGCCGTTGATTTTGTTCGCGGAGGCGTTTTTGCTCGGTAATGTCGATGACTGCGCCCAACCAGCCGACATGTTGGCCGGTAGCGTCAATGAACGGGCTTTCGATGACGAGTGCGTCAAACGTTTCGCCGTTCTTGCGCTGCATGGAGACTTCCAGGCCGTTGCTCGGATTTTCCCCGTTCATGGCCCGGTTGAACTGTTCCAGGTTGCTCTCGGATTGCAAAGGATTCCAGTATGGGATGGCAGGAAAGCATGTGCCGACGACTTCTTCGCTGCTGAAGCCGGTCATGCGGCAAAAAGCCGGACTTACATAGGTGATGCGTCCCTCGTTGGTGCGGGCGCGCAACCCGCCGGTGGTCGAAGCCTCGATCGCCTGGCGGAACGTATCGGCCTGCTGGAGCGCGGCTGTCGCGTTGGCATGGTTTCTGAGCTCCTGGCGCATTTCCCGGTACATTTTCCTTACGCCCAAGGCGATGGCGAATCCGATGACCGCAATTTCCCCGATCGCCAGGATGGCAATGAGAAACCATGTCATACCGCTGGGCGGGGGGATAGAGGCGGCGAACAGGGTGGAGCCAAGGCTCGCCATGACCAGCAGCACCAACAGGACATAAGGCCGCCATCCAACCAAGCGGATGCGCCAGGTGTCGGGAGAGGGAGGGACAGGGTCGGTAGGCATAGGGGTTGCGGCGTAAACCAAGGATTATTTCATTGTCACGGAAAGGCTACGCTTGATGAAGTTACGCCCAATACTAGCCCGGCGTGCTGAAATATGCCAAGGTAAAACATCACATCATTCCCGTGATATATGCAACAATGTTTTTTCGATTTTCCCTGCCATGAGTACAAGGATCGAAGCTTGATACAAGTTTATATCCATCAGAATCGGAAAATAAAAAACTATCACAAAAGATATATTCTATTCAATCGCATTGTTGATAATTAAGTATTGACTTAAATATAATAAAACAAGTACATGGGGTGATTTTAAAGTATTATCATTAACTTGTTTTTTGAAGAAAATCGTGCGTTACGCGATTATGGCGGGAGAACAGTATCATTATGGCAGTTTCGCAAATCAGCGTTTTCCTTGAAAATCAGCCGGGGCATTTGAAAAACATCCTTGATGCTTTCGAGGTCACGGGAATCAATGTGCGCGGTTATTCGGCGTCCGACACGGGCGATTACGGGATTGCGCGTTTTATTCTGGATAAGCCCGATATTGCGCTCGACGTGCTGCTCACACGGGGCTGTGCCGCCACTCAGGCGCAGGTGTTGTGCATCCGCCTGCCCGACAAGCCGGGGGAACTGGCGCGTGTCATGGGGGTTATTGCGGAAGCGGGCATCAATGTGCTCTACAGCTATTCCCTGATTTCCACCATCATTGCGATTCATGTGGATGACACGGCTTCTGCGGAAGCGGCCTTGCAGCATCAGCCGGTCGAACTCGTCTCGCAGGACGAAATATCGAAACCATATGAAATGTAACGCGCCGCATCAAGGCCGTTAATGAAATTGACATGATAAATAGTTTTCAAGGGAATTGTTTCGACCCTGAAATCGAAACTGCGCCGCGCGATGCCATCCGCCGGATTCAGCTTGAGAAGTTGCAGCGCCAGCTTGCCTGGGTGTTTGAGCGGGTTCCCTGGTACAGGGAGCGTTTCCAGGAACTCGGGGTGAGGCCGGAAGACATCCGCAGCCTGGAGGATGTGAGGCGCTTGCCTTTTACCGACAAACAGGTTCTGCGCGACACCTATCCTTTTGGGCTATGCGCCATCCCGCTCGACGACGTGGTGCGTTTGCACTCTTCCTCGGGGACGACCGGCAAGCCTATCGTGATTGGCTATAGCCGGAGCGACCTCGACGTCTGGAGCGATTGCGTCGCACGTCTGGCGGCGATGGCTGGGGTCACGCGCGCCGACCGCGTGCAGATGGCGTTCGGTTACGGCATGTTTACCGGCGGGCTAGGACTGCACTATGGCTGCGAAAAACTGGGCTGCATGATCGTTCCCGCTGGTTCCGGCAATACGGAACGGCATCTGATGATGATCGAGGACTTCAAAACCACGGTACTGATTGCGACCCCTTCCTACGCGCTGCACATGTGTGAGGTTGGGGAGAGCCTCGGTTTCGATTGGGCCTCGTCCAGCTTGCGGGTCGGGCTTTTCGGGGGCGAGCCCTGCACGCCCGGGATGAAGCGCGAAATCGAGCGCCGGATGCACATTACCTGCACGGACAACTACGGCCTGACCGAAGTCAATGGCCCCGGCGTGTCGGCGGAATGCCTGTCTTCACGCGACCATCAGCACATCGCCGAAGATCATTTTCTTTGGGAAATCATTAACCCTGTCACAAATGAACCGTTGCCGGAAGGCCGCGAGGGTGAACTGGTGCTGACCCTGCTGGACAAGGAAGCGTTCCCGATGCTGCGCTACCGGACGCGCGACTTGACGCGCGTTACCACCGAACCGTGCGCCTGTGGGCGCACGCATGCCCGGATGGCCAAGGTGCGTGCCCGCACCGACGACATGCTGATCGTGCGGGGCACGAACATCTTCCCGAGCCAGGTGGAAGATGTGCTCGCTGGTATCCAAGGGTTGGCTCCGCATTACCGGATCGTGCTGGACAATGAAGCCGGTATGGATCGCATGACGGTCATGGTGGAATTGCGCCCTGACGCGTTCAGCGATTCGTTCGAGCGAATGGATCATTTCAGGAATCACGTCGTCGATCGGCTCAGGCAGGCGCTGCTCATTACCCCGGTCGTCAAACTGCTCGAACCAGGCAGCATCGAACGCACGGTCGGAAAAAGCAAACGAGTTGAGGATAAACGGGAAAAATCATGACATCTCTGATCAACTGCGGCCTGGTCCGCGAAATGGAAAACATCAATGCCGCGATCCGCACCGAGCCGCTCGCAGCCTCTCACCGGCTGGCGCTGGCACGGTTGAGGCTCGTGCAGGGAGAGTACTCCAAGGCGTTGCAGCAATTGCAGCTTGCCTGCCAGTTTGATGCCGAATTGGAACCTGAGGCGCAATTGGTCAGAATGCTCGTGCGTGCCGAACAGACGCGGGAAGCCGTCTTCGATGGAAAGATCCTGCCGGACTTGCTGGAGGCGGCACCCGCTTGGCTGGAAAAGCTGATTGGTGCCTTGCGCGAGAGCGGTGAAAAAGCAACGGCCATGCGCCAGGAAGCCTTGTCCGAAGCGCCACCGAGCAAGGGGCGTCATGGTGAATCCGAACCTTCCCCGTTCGAATGGATTGCCGATGGCGACGAACGCCTGGGTCCGGTCATCGAGGTCATCCTGGGCGGCACTTACTACTGGGTTCCGTTCGACAAGGTGGAAAGCTTGTACATTCCGGCTCCGAAGCGCGTCATGGAACTGGTCTGGGCTCTTGTCGACCTGAAACTGGTCGGGCATCCCGTCGCCAGTATCGCCTATATGCCCGCGAGATACATTCTTCCATCCCAGGAAGAATGTACGGACGCCCTCCTGACGGGTACAGAAACGGTTTGGCGGGAATTGCCCGGAGGGGGGTGGCAGGGTTCTGGCCGCCGGGTCTGGTATGTAGACGGGGAACCCTTGGGCATGTTCGAAGCAGGGCGGATCAGTTTAGATCGCTGAACGTGTGCCGGTTTCGGCGAAGCGTTTGCAGAAAACTTAGGAAAGCAGCATCACTCCCACTCAATCGTCGCGGGCGGTTTGCTCGATACGTCGTAAGTGACGCGGTTGATGCCTTGCACTTCGTTGATGATGCGGTTCGATACCCGTTTCAGGAGCGCCCAGGGAAGTTCCGTCCAGTCCGCTGTCATGAAATCGGTGGTCTGCACGGCGCGGAGCGCCACGGCGTATTCATAGGTGCGGCTGTCGCCCATCACGCCCACGCTCTTGACGGGCAGGAAGACGGCAAACGCCTGACTGACGAGGTCATACCAGTTTTTGCCGCTGTTCGGTTCGATGGTGGAACGCAGTTCGTCGATGAAAATGGCGTCGGCGGCGCGCAGCAGGTCCGCGTATTCCTTTTTGACTTCGCCCAGAATACGCACACCCAGGCCGGGGCCGGGGAAGGGGTGGCGGTACACCACTTCGTGCGGCAGGCCGAGGGCAACGCCGAGCTCGCGCACTTCGTCCTTGAAGAGTTCGCGCAAGGGTTCGAGCAGTTTGAGGCCGAGGGTTTCTGGCAGGCCGCCGACGTTGTGGTGGCTTTTGATGGTGGCGGCTTTGCGCGTTTTCGTGCCGCCGGATTCGACGATGTCGGGATAGATCGTGCCTTGCGCGAGCCAGCGGGCGTTGGTGAGCTTCCGGGCTTCGGCCTGGAAGACTTCGATGAATTCGTGGCCGATGATCTTGCGCTTTCTTTCGGGGTCGGTGACAGCGGCGAGTTTTGAGAGGAATTGCTCTGATGCGTCGATATGCACGACCCTGGCGTGCAGGCGCTTGGCAAACATGTCCATGACCATCTGGGCTTCGTTCTGGCGCAGCAGGCCGTGGTCGACGAAGACGCAGGTCAGCCGGTCCCCGATGGCGCGATGGATGAGTGCGGCGGCAACGGAGGAATCGACCCCGCCGGACAACCCAAGGATGACTTCCTCTTCCCCGGTCTGTTCGCGGATGTGCTCGATGGCCTCAGCGATGTAGTCGCCCATCGTCCAGTCGCCCGTGCAGCCGCAGATGTCCCGCGCAAAGCGGGTGAGCATGGCCGCGCCCTGGATGGTATGGGTGACTTCCGGATGGAACTGGATGGCGAAATAGCGCCGCGCGGCATCGAACATCCCGGCAATGGGGCAGCTTTCGGTGGACGCCATGAGGGCGAAGCCGGGAGGCAGTCTCACAACCTTGTCACCGTGGCTCATCCACACTTTGTACATACCGTGGCCTTCGGTATCGACGAAATCGGCGGCACTGCCAAACAGCGGGCCGTGACCGTGCGCGCGTACTTCGGCATAGCCGAATTCGCGTGTGTCGGACCAACTGACTTCGCCGCCGAGTTGTACGGCCATCGTCTGCATGCCGTAGCAGATGCCCAGTACTGGGACGCCCAGTTCCCACACGGCTTGCGGCGCGCGCAACTGGTGATCTTCGTAGGTGCTGGCGTGGCTGCCGGAGAGGATGATGCCTTGGGGCGCGAACGCGCGGATGAACTCGTCGCTCACGTCATTGGGATGAATTTCGCTATAGACGTTGGCTTCGCGCACACGGCGGGCAATGAGTTGTGTGACCTGGGAGCCGAAATCAAGGATGAGGATTTTCTGGTGGGTCATGTGCGTGGGTAGTCAATGGAAAAGAGGAGGGGCTATAAGGCGTGTAGGGAGCGATGGCAATCGCCCCGCTGAATCGCGGGCGGATTGCCATCCGCCCCTACGCATCAATCTCAACCGACCTGATAATTGGGTGCTTCCTTGGTGATTTGGACATCGTGGACGTGCGACTCGCGCATCCCGGCGGAACTGATCTGGACGAATTGGGCTTGCGCGTGCATGGCGGCGATGTCGGCGCAGCCGAGATAGCCCATCGAGGCGCGCAATCCGCCCATCAACTGATGGATGACCGCCGCGACCGGTCCTTTGTAGGGTACGCGGCCTTCGATGCCTTCGGGCACGAGTTTGTCGATATTGGAAGAAATGTCCTGAAAGTAACGATCCGCCGCGCCTTTTGCCATCGCGCCGATTGAGCCCATTCCACGGTAGGACTTGTACGAACGGCCTTGAAAAAGCACCGTTTCACCGGGCGCTTCTTCGGTTCCCGCGAAAAGGCCGCCGAGCATCACGCTATCGGCCCCGGCAGCAATGGCCTTGGCGATGTCGCCAGAGAAGCGGGCGCCGCCATCGGCGATGAGCGGCACACCAGACCCTCCCAGCGCGTTGGCGACGAGGTCGATGGCGGTGATTTGCGGCACGCCAACCCCCGCAACGATGCGGGTGGTGCAGATGGAACCCGGCCCGATGCCGACCTTGACCCCATCGGCTCCGGCATCGGCGAGCGCCCGCGCGGCTTCGCCGGTCGCGATGTTTCCGCCGACCACGTCGATGTTTGGAAAATTCTTCTTGACCCAGGTCACGCGGTCGAGCACACCCTGCGAATGTCCGTGGGCGGTATCGACGACAAACATATCGACCCCGGCTTCGGCCAGACGTTCGGCGCGCTCTTCTGTTCCTGCGCCGACGCCAAGCGCCGCGCCAACCCGCAGCCGCCCCTGTTCGTCTTTGGCGGCAAATGGGTGTTCGGTGGCCTTCATCATGTCCTTGACCGTGATGAGGCCGGACAACCCGCCCGCATCATTGAGCACAAGCACACGTTCGAGACGGTGCAGGCGCAGCAGTTCGCGGGCTTCGTCCAGGCTTGCGCCTTCGCGCACAGTGACCAGGCGTTCCTGCGGAGTCATGATCTCGCGCACGGACTGGTCGAGTTGGGTCTCGAAGCGGGTGTCGCGGTTGGTGACGATGCCGACCACCTTGCCATTTTCGACGACGGGTACGCCGGAGAAGCGATGCTGGCGCTGGAGCGCGATCACTTCGCCTACGGTCATGGTGGGCGGGATGGTTATGGGGTCTTTGAGCACGCCTGACTCGTGACGCTTGACCTTGTGCACCTCCGCAGCCTGTTCCGTCGGAGAGAGATTCTTGTGCACGATACCGACGCCGCCTTCCTGCGCGAGCGCAATGGCAAGCCGCGATTCGGTGACGGTATCCATTGCTGCGGCTACCAAGGGAATGTTGAGGCAGATATTGCGGCTTACCCGTGTGCTCAACCCGACATCGCGCGGCAGCACTGCCGAATGAGCGGGGACGAGAAGGACATCATCGAATGTCAGCGCCTTCTGGATCACACGCATGACTTATTTCCTTTCGGCAAAACACGCATTATACAAAGCTCTGCCTGAGCTTGTAAGTCACACTGCACAGGAGAAGCGAAGGTGAAACGCCCGTTCGTCGCGATCGTTTTGGGTCTGGCTGTCGCTCTCTCCGCAAGCGCCCAGATATACCAATGGAAGGACAAGGACGGCAAAACGCATTTTTCGGACATGCCTCCTCCGAACCAGCCGGGCGTTCAGGCACAGACGCCCAAACGGGTACAGCCATCCTCAACGGTGACTAAACCGGAGCAGGATGAAACAGAAGCTGAAACCGAAACGGCAGAAAACGGGGAGGGCGGCACTGAACCGAAAAATGCCGTTGCCGCCCCCGCCCAGGAAAAGAACCAGGCTGGACAGCGCGACGAGGAATTCCGCAAGCGCCGCGCCGCTGCTGCTGAAGCCAGAGAGAAGGCGGAAAAGGACGCGGCGCTCAAAGCGCAGCGAGAGCAGGAGTGCCAACGCGCCCGCGCTCAGTACGCCACGCTGAACAGTGGGCAACGCATTGCCCTGCCGACCGAGAGTGGTGGCCGCAGTATTCTGGATGACAAGGAACGGGCTGTTGAAATTGAGCGCGCCAAGGGGCTGATAGAGACGTTTTGCGGTAAGGATTGATCGCCACTCAAGCGTCCTGCGCTGCCCCGCCGCCCCGTTTCATCACCTTGCCTTCCTCAGCGCGCTTCTGGCGCACAGCTTTTGGGTCGGCGATCAACGGGCGGTAGATTTCCACCCGGTCACGCTCGCGCAGCACGGTATCGGGACGGGCGGGCTTATTGTAGACGCCGAGCTTATTGTGTCCGCCCAGATCGATTTCCGGGTATTTAAGCAACAGGCCGGAGGCTTCCACCGCCTCGCGCGCGGTAGCCCCTTCCGGCATTTTCACCATGACGACATCCTGTTGATGCGCCAGGGCGTAGACGACCTCGATTTCGATGAATTCATCGCTCATGAGCGCGACACTCCATGAACTTGACCGGCGCGTTTGACGAACGCTTCGACGAGAGTATTGGCAATATGGTTGAACACAGGGCCAAGGACTTTTTCGAGAAGGCGATTTGAAAATGAATAATGCAGATCAAATTCCACCTTACAGGCGGTTTCCCCCAGAGGCGTGAAGCGCCAGCGACCGTCGAGACGGGTAAACGGGCCGTCGGTGAGGCGTATCTGCATTTCGTGGGGATAACGCTTGGCGTTCTCGGTGCTGAAATGGGTCTTGATGCCGTGATAGTTGACGTGCAGCGTAGCGGCGGTGATCTCATCAGAGCGGGTAATGACCTGGGCGGCGCTGCACCATGGCAGGAATTGAGGATAGTCCTCGCAGTTATCGACCAAGGCGAACATTTGCGCGGGCGTAAACTCGATTAGAACTTTCTTTTGAACGTCGGCCATTGCTGAGGCGGTCAAGCTGATAAGATGCGCGATTCTAACGCAAAGCCCCCGGCTTTTCGCTCATGCGCCGCACAAGAGGCGCGGAGCCTGACTTCTCATGAGCATCATCCAGAACCGCAAGGCCCATCACGATTTCTTCATCGAAGAAAGGTACGAGGCCGGAGTCGTGCTCGAAGGCTGGGAAGTGAAGGCCATTCGCGGCGGGCGCGCCAACATCAAGGAAGCCTATGTCATCGTGCGAGGCGAGGAACTGTTCATCCTCGGCATGCACATCACCCCGATGTCCAGCGCCTCCACCCACATCAAAACCGACCCGACCCGCACCCGCAAGCTGTTGCTCCACGGCAAGGAAATTGCCCGCCTGATCGGCAAAGTCGAACGCGCCGGTTTCACGCTGGTTCCGCTCGACCTGCATTGGTGCAAGGGGCGTGTGAAAGCCGAAATCGGCCTGGCAAAAGGCAAGAAGCTCTACGACAAACGCGAAGACGAGAAAAAGCGCGATTGGGATCGGGAAAAGGCCAGGTTGATGCGGCAGTCAGCATAGAGTCAGATTGCGTCTACTTGATGTATGTAGTAACATAACTACATTAGTCGACTGCATCGGAGCATTGGCATGACTATCACAACGCTGTCCAGCCGGGAACTCAATCAGGATGTGACCAGAGCCAAGAAAGCTGCAAAAAGCGGCCCGGTATTCATTACGGATCGTGGCAAACTGGCTCATGTGCTGTTGAGCATCGAGGAGTATCAGCGCCTTACAGGTTCTCATCGAAAGATTGCCGATTTATTGGCGATGCCCGGCGTCGAAGATATTGAGCTGGAGATTCCACCCTTGCGTAGCCTTGCTCGTCCGGCGGACTTGTCCTGATGTTCATCCTTGATACCAACGTCGTTTCTGAACTACGCAAGGTGCGGAGTGGAAAGGCCGACAAATACGTAGCACAGTGGGCCGACAGCGTGGATGCTGCCGACCTTTTTATTTCCGCGATTACGGTACAGGAACTGGAAATTGGTGTGCTATTGGCCGAGCGGAAAGACCCTGCGAAGGGCGCAATGCTTCGTGCATGGCTGGAGAGCCACGTAATGTCGGCATTCACTGGCCGTGTCTTGCCGGTAGATACCGCCGTGGCGAGGCAAAGCACAAAGCTGCATGTTCCCGACCCGCAATCCCTGCGGGACAGCTTCATTGCTGCCACTGCGCTTGTGCATGGAATGATCGTTGTGACGCGCAACGTTGCCGACTTTACTGAAACCGGCGTCAACATCATCAATCCCTGGGAGGCTTCAATATGAAGCAATCCAGAATGGAAACTTCATTTCATCCTGTGCTTGTTCAACGCGGATGTATTCGGTCAGGCCGAGGCATCGCAGCCAATGGCAAAAACATCGTCATCGGTCGGCCAAAAAGTTGTGTAAACCCAAAATGCGTATAAAAGGCTTTGGCCTCATCGCTCTTGGCATCCACAGTCAAAGCATATGCGGCGACATGGGCACGAGCAATCAGGCAGCGGTCTACGGCACAGGCGAGCAGTCTTTTACCAAGGCCGCGCCCCTGTTCATCGGCGCGACAGGCGAGGCGTCCCAAGCGGAAGCAGGGCACTGGATAGTGGGGGAATTTTTTCCGGTCGGCCAGCAGCGAGGAATCGACTTCGGCGGCGCTGAGGGTGTAGTAGCCCAGGATTCGTTCCGGTGCACAGTGTTCGACCAGTACATACACCGAACTAATGCCACGCTTGCGATGCTGATCGGCATAACGTTGTAAGTAGTCGTTAAGCGCCGGGACACCGCAATCGAACTCCATGCGGTTGTGGACAGATGAGTCGAGTGGCAATTCATCAAACACGCCGAACGTCCCGCCGAGCCAATTCCAGCGCGGCTTTGAGTGCCGGATTGGGGGTGAAGGCGGCATCCAGCGATTCAACAAACGCTTTGAAGTTCTCGGGCGTTAGCGTGATGCGCGATTCGCGCTCCAGCAGTTCGCGCGCCTTTTCTTTTGCGGCGGTACGCACGAAACCCGCCATGGTCGTCCCCATCAGGGCGGCGGCCTGTGCAAAAATGTTTTTGTCTTCCTGATTGAGCTTGAGGTCAAAACGAGCGAGGTTGGAAGTCATGATGGCGCTTCTCTAGATAAGGCACTGTGTACGGCATTTTGCTGTACTTCCGGCAGTGCGGCAAGTTCTTTTTTCTCATGGCCGCTTAAGCGTTTCAATTTGATGCGGCAGAGTATCTTGTCACGATAGTGGCGCTTCACTTCACTTTTAAAATCCTATTTTTTGCATTAACCTTCGCAGACCCGTTTTTCCTCTGTCATTTTTTGGAGAAAATCATGTCATTCGTCACGCCGGAAAGTCTCGCGCAACTTTTCACTGCTGCGCGTACACATAATGCTTTTCAAACCGAGAGCCTCCCGGAAGCCATCTTGCGCCAGCTTTACGATCTATGGAAGTGGGCGCCGACAGGCATGAACTGCCAAGCAGCGCGGCTGCTTTTCGTGCAAAGCACGGCGGGCAAGGAAAAACTGAGGCCCTGCCTTATGCCCGGCAATGTAGAAAAAACCATGCTTGCGCCGGTGACGGTCATCGTTGCACAGGACAGCCGGTTTTATGAATACATTACAGAGCAGTTCCCGGCCTATGACGCGCAACCCATGTTCGCGGGCAATCCGGCGATGGCGGAACACACGGCGAGCCAGAACACGGATATGCAGAGTGCTTACCTGATTCTTGCTGCGCGGGCGCTTGGGTTGGATTGTGGTCCAATGACCGGCTTTGATGCGGCGGCTGTCAATGCCGCCTTTTTTCCGGACGGACGCTACAGCGCCCGCCTGCTCTGCAATTTAGGGCATGGCGTGCCGGAAAAACTCTATCCGCGCGGCCCCAGATTGCCATTCGAGGCGGTGTGTACGTTTGCGTGAAAACGGTAGGCGAAAGACGTTGACTACTGAATCAACGTTGTCACTGCTTTTCCCTATCTAGCGAGCGAAACTCAGACTCGTAGGGCGGATAAGCCGCAAAGCGGCGCAATCCGCCGTTTCCCTTTTGACACGTAGCGTCACTGGCTATCAATTTGCAATGCTTCGCATTGGAACCGTTGATCGGCGGATTGTGGCCTACGGCCTTATCCACCCTACGCTACTACGCTGCTACTCTTATTCCCGCATCAACCCCTCAATCCCTTCAATCTCGCGCGGTACACCTTCGGTCAGTATTTCGCAGCCATCGGGAGTTACCAGGGCGTTGTCCTCGATGCGGATGCCGATGTTCCAGAAGGCTTCCGGTACGTCGTCCGCCGGGCGGATGTAGCAGCCGGGTTCGATGGTGAGCGTCATGCCCGGTACGAACGGACGCCATTGACCCTTGGTTTTGTATTGCCCCGCGTCGTGCACATCCAGCCCGAGCCAGTGGCCGGTGCGGTGCATGTAGAAACGGCGATAGGCTTCCGTTTCTATCAATTCTTGTGCACTTCCCCTGAGTAGCCCCAAGTCGATGAAACCCTGCGTGAGTACGGCTACGGCGGCTTCGTGCGGCGCGTTCCAGGTGTTTTCCGGGCGCACTTCGGCGCGCGCGGCATGGTTGGCGGCCAGCACGAGTTGGTAAAGGTCACGTTGTGCGCCGCTGAAACGGCCATTGACTGGGAAGGTGCGTGTGATGTCGGAAGCGTAGCCGTCCAACTCGCAACCGGCGTCGATCAGCAGCAATTCGCCGTCTGCCATGCGGCGGTCGTTATCGGTGTAATGCAGCACACAGGCGTTCGGGCCGCTGGCGACGATGGGCGGGTAGGCGGGAAACGGGCTGCCAGCGGCGCGGAAAGCGTAGAGCAGCTCGGCTTCGATCTCGTATTCAAAACGCCCCGGCTGCGTGGCGCGCATCGCGCGGTAGTGCGCTCTCGCGGAAATTTCCCCTGCGCGGCGCATGAGCGCAATTTCGGCTTCGTCCTTGATGAGGCGCATTTCGTCGAGCAGCGCGGAAATTTCATGGACGGTTTTCGGCGCGGTGTCGCCGGAGCGAACCGTGGCACGCGCGGCTTTGAGCGCGGCAAGGATGCGCCGGTCCCATTCCGGCTCAACGGTCAGGTTCGTCCAGAGTGCGGGCTGATTGATGAGCAGTTCGGGCAGTTTGCGGTCAAGTTCAACGATAGGCCAGGCCGAGTCGAAGCCGAAACGCTCGGCGGCAGCTTCCGGCCCGTACCGATGGCCTGTCCAGATTTCCTGTTCTTCGTTTTTTGCCCGACAGAAAAGGAACTGGCGCGGCGAATCGTCCGCGATGAGGACGAGCACGGCTTCCGGTTCGCGGAAACCGCAGAGGTAGAGAAAATGGCTGTCGGCGCGGTAGGGAAAGAAAGTGCCCCGGTTGCGTTCGCGCTCGGGAGCGGTGGGGATGATCGCTACGCCGCCGCCCTGCGCCATCATGTCGGCAAGCAGGCGGGCGCGGCGGGCGCGGAAAACGTCCATCGGGGGAAAGCTCAATTTCAAGCCCGCCAGAGTTGTATCAATGCGTCACGCGATTTGGCGATGTCGGCAATCGATACGTTGATGACCGGGCCGGATAACGTGTGCCCTTCGCAGTTGCCGATAATCCGCACGGTTCCGTTTGCCGCCACCATCGTGATGACGCCGACCCCTTGCTGCAAGTGGCTCTGGCGATGTGGCTCATCGACCATGACGCTGCCGTTGGTGAGGTTGAGCGAGGCGTCGACCGTGATGTCCGTAAATGTGCCGCCCGATTTCAGCTTGCCTTCGACCTGGCAGGGCACGAGACGGTATTCATTGACCAGGGCCAGCGCGCGCCGTCGCAAGAGGCGCTGCAACTCTGCGGGGTCTTCCGGCGTTTTGCCGGCGAGTTGGCGGGCCAGGTCGTTGAGTTCCTTGTCCGTCAGGTGGGGCGCGGCGGCGATGATGGCCGCGCGGTCGATTGTCGGCAGCGAGAGGTTGTGGGCGTCGAGATGGCAGTGATGCCCGATGAGGCTGGCTCCGGCTTTGGCAAGCTGGGTTGCCGTGACCTTTGGCATTCCTTGAAGCACGAGCGGACCGAGTATGTCATTGAGTTTCTGGCACAAGGTGACGTGCTCGTGCGCCAGCAGCGCCTCGGGCGCGGCGATTTCAAACTCAAAAGTGACATGCAGTTTCAGGTTGGCCTTGGACATTGCATGAGACTCCAAATGCTTGCCCGGCGCAAGAAAATCCGTGCAGGGCACAAGAACCGCATGGGTTAGCGAACGATCTGGGTCAATTCGCCAGCCCTGTAGCGCAAAGCCATTTTTTCAAGCGAAACGGCCTTGATGCGGGAAGCGTATCCGGCGCAGCCGAAAGCCTCGAACCGGGAAAGGCAAACCGCCTTGGCGGCTTCGCGCGCGGGTTTGTTGTACTCGCGTGGGTCGAATTTGGTGGGGTTCTCGAACATGAACTTCCGGATGGCTCCGGTCATGGCCAGCCGGATGTCGGTGTCGATATTGACCTTGCGGACGCCATGCTTGATTGCAACCTGAATTTCTTCGACCGGTACGCCGTAGGTTTCTTTCATGTCGCCGCCGTACTGCCGGATGATCGCCAGCAATTCCTGCGGAACCGAACTGGAGCCGTGCATCACCAGGTGGGTGTTGGGCAGCCGGGCGTGAATGGCTTTCACGCGGTCGATGGCGAGAATGTCGCCGGTGGGCTTACGTGTGAATTTGTACGCGCCGTGGCTCGTGCCGATGGCAATGGCGAGCGCGTCGCAATCGGTTTGCCGCACAAAATCCGCCGCCTGGTCGGGATCGGTGAGCAGCATTGACTTGTCGAGCCGACCTTCCGCCCCGATGCCGTCCTCCTCGCCTGCCTCGCCGGTTTCGAGCGAACCGAGGCAGCCAAGCTCGGCTTCCACGGTCACACCGATGGCGTGCGAGAACTTCACCACTTCGCGACTCACAGCGATGTTGTATTCATAGGAAGAGGGGGTCTTGCCGTCTTCGAGGAGCGACCCATCCATCATCACGCTGGAAAAGCCGGAGCGGATCGCCCCCATGCACACTGCCGGGCTTTGCCCGTGATCCTGGTGCATCACCACCGGGATGTGGGACCAGGCTTCCACTGCCGCGTCAATGAGGTGGCGCAGGAAAGCCTCCCCGGCGTATTTTCGCGCTCCGGCAGACGCCTGCATGATGACCGGGCTGTCCGTTTGGGCGGCGGCCTCCATGATGGCCTGAACCTGTTCCAGATTGTTGACGTTGAAGGCGGGCAGACCGTAGCCGTTTTCGGCGGCGTGATCGAGCAATTGGCGCATGGATACGAGAGGCATTGGTTTTCTCCATACCCCGGCATGCTTCAGCCGGGAACGAGACGTTAAAAAATCTGGATTGAAACAGCATTTTATCCTGTAAACAGTTGACCTTGAATAATAGCCTATCAGCGTGTTGCGTATTGCTCAGGGACGACTGCTTCAACCCATACCACGCGCCGCGCCCGCTGCCGTGCGGTTCCAGATAGCCGCATTCATCCAGCGGTAAAGACTCAGGTTAGGCGTTCAGTCGCTCTTGATTCCCGCTATGCCCGCAGCCAGACGTACCGTGTGGTAAGCCAGCCAGCACAACAGGCGGCGGAATATCGGCTGACGTGCCCAATCTTCGCGGCGCAGTTCCACTGCGCCGTCGCGTATCGCGGCGGCGAGGCTTGCTTCCAGCGTGGCGGCGAATGTGCGGTCGATGACGGCTACGTTGGCTTCGCGCGCCAGCATCAGGCTGAAAGGGTCGATGTTGCTCGATCCTACCGTTGCCCAGTGGTGGTCGATGACCGCAACCTTGGCGTGCAGGACGCTACGCTGGTATTCAAACAGGCGGATGCCGTTTTCCAGGAAAACCGGATAGAGCGCGCGCGTGGCGTATTGCATCATCGGGTGATCGGCGACACCCTGGAGCAGCAGGGTGATTTTTACTCCGCGTGTCGCCGCCGCGAGCAGGGCGTGGCGAAAGCGGCGGCCTGGAAAGAAATAGGCGTTGGCCAGCACGATTTCTTCGTGGGCGTGGGCAATAGCGTCGAGATAGGCGTTTTCGATGTCGGAGCGGTGGCGCAGGTTGTCCCGAATCAGGAAGGCGGCGCGCATGTCGCCTACCGCCGTGGGTTGTACACCCGCGCTACGCTGTCCGCGAATGCGATGGCGCAGGCTTGTCCAGGCAACTTGCCGCCTCAGGCGCTGGGAAGAGATCAGGATGGGTTCGAGCAGCGTGCCTTCGACGCGCACCGCGTAGTCGTAGCGCGGATGTTCGGGGGCTTCAGCGTCGAAGTCGTCGATGATGTTGATGCCGCCAACGAACGCGATGCGCCCGTCGATTACCGTCACTTTGCGATGGAGCCGCCGCAGGCGCTGGCGGTGCAAGGAGAATGGGCGCAGTTCACGCCGGAAGATCAGCGTCTCTACCCCGGCGTTGCTGAGTTCATTCATCAGCTCGCGCACGAAATCAAGCCCGCCAAAGCCGTCGACGAGCACCCGTACCGACACGCCGCGCGCAGCAGCCCGCGCCAGGGCATCGGTTACGCGCAGCCCCGTAGCGTCAGTGGCGAAGATGTAGGTCTGGAGCAGAATTTCCTGTTGTGCTGCGTCGATGGCGTCCAGCAGGGCGGGGAAAAAAGCCTCGCCATTTTCCAGCAGGGTGATCGTGTTGCCCCGGAGCCATTTGCCGCTGGCTTTGGTTCGGAGGCGAGCGGAGATTGCCTTCACACGCATGGCTTGTTTCGGTCAGAACGTCTCCAGCATGCGGGTGAGTGCCGTCCGCGCCTGTTCGGCTTCGCGCGCGGGAACCCGGATGGGGTTGACGATGTTGCCGTTGGCGAGGTTTTCCAGTGCCCAAGCCAGGTGTTGAGGGTCGATGCGCTGCATGGTTGAGCACATGCACATGGTGGGGGCCATGAATTTGATGATTTTGCCTTGGGCTTTCAGTTGCTCCGCGAGGCGGCTGACCAGGTTCAATTCGGTTCCGACCAGCCAGCGCGTATCGGGCGGGGCGGCGGTGACGGTTTCAAGGATGAATTCGGTGGAGCCGACGTGATCGGATTCCCGGCACACGTCGAGATTGCATTCGGGGTGCGAAATCACGAAACCGTCCGGATATTGCACGCGCCATTGCCGGATGTGCTCGACCTGGAACATCTGGTGTACGGAACAATGCCCTTTCCAGAGCAGGATGCGGGCGTGTTCGATCTCTTTTGCCGTCAGGCCGCCATTTTCGAGATTGGGGTCCCAAACCGCCATCTGGTCGAGCGGAATGCCTTTCTTGTAGCCCGTCCAGCGCCCGAGGTGCTGATCGGGGAAAAACAGGACTTTTTCGCGCCGCGACAGCGCCCAGTCGATGATCGCGGGGGCGTTGGTGGAGGTACAGACGATGCCGCCGCGCTCGCCGCAAAAGGCTTTGAGGTCGGCGGCGGAGTTGATGTAAGTGACAGGCGTGATTCGCGCCTCTATTGTGCCGAGCGCGTTGGTGAGTTCGCCCCAGCAGCGTTCTACTTTTTCCAGATCGGCCATGTCGGCCATCGAGCAGCCTGCGGCGAGGTCGGGCAGGATGACGGTCTGCTCCGGGCGCGACAGGATGTCGGCCACTTCGGCCATGAAATGCACGCCGCAGAAAAGGATGAATTCCGCGTCCGTGCGCGCTGCCAGACGTGCGAGCTTGAGCGAGTCGCCGGTGAGGTCGGCGTAGCGGTAAACGCTCTCGCGCTGGTAATGGTGGGCGAGAAGCACGACGCGCTGGCCGAGGCGCGCGCGCGCCTCGATGATGCGTGCCCCGGCCTGTTCGTCGGAGAGCGAGGCGAAAGATTTGAACTCTTGAACCGGGTTTGCGGTGCTGTTGCTTGTGTAGCTCATTTCTGTTCCCAGGCAAGGCCGGAATAATGCCAGCCGCCAATAGTGTTATAAAATCAACAATATTTGAGTATATCGCTTGATACTTGTTCCATGTCCCCGCCTTCATCTTCATCCAAACCAGGAAATGCCAGTGCCGAACGCGCGCGTTCCATCCGGAATGTCACGCTGGTGGGCGTCCTCATCAATTCCGTCCTGACGATCGGGCAGATTGTCGTCGGCCTGTTTGCCAATGCTTTCAGCCTGGTGGCCGACGCTATGCACACGCTCTCAGACTTGGCAGCGGATTTCATGGTGCTGGCTGCCGGACGGCAGGGCGCGAACCCTGCCGATCTCGATCATCCCTATGGCCATGGGCGTATCGAGACGGTTGCGACGCTGGTTCTCGGTATCTCGCTTGTGGCGGTGGGCATCGGGTTCTTATGGGCATCCGGTATGCGGCTGCAAACGATGGGCAGCCAACCACCCCTGCACCCGGTGGCGCTCGTGATGGCGCTCGTCGCGCTGGTGGGGAAGGAAATTCTGTTCCGTTATACGCTTGCAGGCGGGCGCCGCTTGAAATCGCCCATGCTCGAAGCCAATGCCTGGCATGCCCGTTCCGATGCCGCTTCAACGCTGGTGGTGGCCATCGGCATCGGCGGCAGCCTGGCCGGTTATCCGTTTTTGGAGCCGCTGGCCGCTGCCGTGGTCGGTTTCATCATCCTTCGCATAGGCATCCTGCAAAGCTGGCATGCGGTGCGCGAGTTGATCGACACCGGCCTGCCCAATGAAGAACTCATCCGTCTGCGCCAGACCATCAGCGATACGCCGGGTGTCGCGGGGCTGCACGAATTACGTACCCGCCGCATGGCGCACCGTGTGCTGTGCGACGCGCACGTCCAGGTCGATCCCCGGATTACGGTTTCGGAAGGCCATTACATATCGGAGAGCGTATTGCTGGCTGTGCGCCGGACGCACTCCGAAATCGGCGAAGTGCTCGTCCACGTCGATGCCGAAAACGACGACACAGAACTGCTTTTTGCCGAAAGCGCCAAACGTCTTCCGGATCGAGCCGCCGTGCTTGCCGATCTCGCCGTACTCATTGGGGAACATCTGCCGCTCCAGCGGCTCCAACTCCATTATCTCGATGGGCAGGTTGAAATTGAGGCGTATTTTTCGCCGGACGCGCAACTTCCCGATGCCGGAGCTTTCAAACAGCGCGTGGATGCCTGGCTGGCCGAGCGGCCCTGCTATCGCGGGGTGAGCTTTTATCGTGTTTTTGGGCTGAGATAAGGTGTGGCGTGTTCGTGGTGCGGAGGTTACGTATAGTAACTCAAACGTCTTGACGTTATACTTGGGTTAGCTTGTCTCGCTTTAGGCCGTAACGAGTGACGGGGATTGCGTTCAAGCATGTGAGTTACTTTAAGGATCAATATATGTTGCGCTTGAATAATCGTGTCAGATTTACAAATGCTGAAACCGACAAGATGCTGACGATTGGAATCGACCTCTGTGGCGTACGCACACAATCCGGCATCAACGCAGAATTTGCCCGTTGGGCCAACGCGCTTGCACAGAAGCGTCCGGATTTGCTGGAAAAAATCGCCCGCGAGTTGGCCAAGACCGTGCAGCGGTTGGAAAAACCAGAAGCCGCCCTCGATGGCAACGAGTTGGAGCCGAGTTGGTGACGCGCTGGTAGCGGTTCTGTCGGTCAAAACGTACGAAAACCTGTACAAGCGTGGTGGGCGCTCGTACAGAGTTCAAAGGAACAGTTTGACGAAAGCAGCGATTGCGCCGAACAACCCCGCGCCTATGGCAATGGGATACCACTTCTGTTCGGTCATTATCTTGGTGGCTTCAGCCTGAAATTTGGCAGCTTCCGCCCTCGACCGTGCCGCATCGTCGAACAGCTTTTGGATTTCAGCCCGGAATCTGTCCATCTCGATTTCAGTCATGGGACATACCTCGTCTGCCTCCTATTATAGAAGAAAAAGCAGGCAATAAATTACATAAGGAACCCCTGCATAGCCCCTTTTGATGGATTGCTTCGTCACTTCGCTCCTCGCAATGACGGGTAAAAATGGGTGTCATCGCGAGCGAAGCGAAGCAATCTAAGGTTGTTCAGGGTTTCCCTAAACACGCCCCTCTCCCGGAAGTGAAGAGGGGTGTGTGTTTGTACACGCTTGAACAGAAAACGCTCTAAAACCTTACTTTTTAGCCCTGGCGCCCCCGCCCTTGGCCGCAGTTGCCGGAGCGGCAGTTGCCGTTCCTACCGTTATTTGCGGTTTCAGGGCTAGCAATGATTTTTCTCCAATCCCCGGAACCTTGACCAGATCATCGGCGGTGGCAAACGGCCCGTTTGCCTTGCGGTACTCGATGATGGCATTGGCCTTGGAAGGGCCGATGCCGTTGATCTGTTGCAGGGCTGCCGCGTCGGCAGTGTTGATGTTGACCGGCTCCAGCGCCATTGTGGCCAATGGAGACAGAGCCAGTGACAGAAGCAGGGAACGCAGGAAACGACGCATGACGGCACTCCTTGATGGTTGAAGGAGTACGTAAAATAAATATCTTTTAAGGATATGTCAACAGTATTTATTAATACGTATGGCGTATCATTTGACTTGCTCATTCGTTGCCGAACTTTGCTGGCAGCCAGCCGCGTTCGACCGAATCCCGGAAGCACCAGGCCGGGGTGGTTTCGGTCTTGTAACTCCAGAAAAACCAGCCGAGGAGTTTTTCAAAGGCCAGTAGTTGCGCCGCCGCGTAACCCCGGTTGGCGATATCCTGCTGGAAAGCGTCCATGCGTTCGAGCGCATGGTTGTACGGCCCTTCGGCCCATAAGGAGACGACCTTGAGGTCGAGCCCCAGGCTCCATTCGCCGCAAATCGCCGGCAAGCCGAGGGCTGCGTTGATCGAATCCGCCTCGTCGCGCCACTCCCCGCTGGCCTTGTGGATGTGCTCGAAGATGTCGGAGTCGATGTCGCGGCGCTCGAAACACTGGTAGCGATGGTAGTCGAAAATTACGTTCTGCCAGACGGGCGGCTGCATGAAACCGAGGAATTCGCGGTAAGAGCGGAAGCCGTCGTGAAAGACCACCGCTACGCGCTCAGGCAGGCAATGTTTGCGGATACGCTCATAGGCGGCGAGGTAATACCGTTTCAGGTAATCGGTGGGCACGTCCCATCGCGGTTCGTTCAGTACCTCGATGGCAAAAAGCGCCGGATGTGCGCGATAACGTTCCGCCAGACGTTCGAGCACCGCGAGCGAGTGTTCCAGGTATTCTTCCTTCGTGTGCCATTCCACCACGTCTTTGATGCCGCCGTTATCGAACCCGTTCTGGCAGCCGGGCGCGGCGTGCAGGTCGATCATCACCTTGAGCCCGAGCCTTGCCGCCCAGTCCAAGGCGCGGTCGAGCACATCAATCCCTCCGGTGACGAAAGGATGGGGGTTGGCTCCATACTTGGGGTGGTATGGGTAATCGGGGCCGAAAATCCAGTGCCCGACGGGGATTCGCACCGCGTTCAGCCCATGTTCGGCGATCCAGGCGAAATCTTCATAGGTAATGAAGTTCTCCCAGTGCGCGCGCAATTTCCCGCTCGCGGCGCTGCCAAGTTCGGCGCACCAGGTCGTCTCGTCGGTGGCTTCCAGCCCCGCGAAAAGGCTTGGTTTCATCCACTTTTCGAGCAGTAACCAGTTTCCGAGATTGACGCCGCGCAGTTTGTTCATTTTTGGTTTTCCTCCATTTATCTTTCATGCGATGCCTCATGGCAAGCATGAGGCGGTATGATTCACCGAATCATGCGCTACTTTTTCACTTTCGTTTTCGCCTTTCTTTATGGTTTCGCGTTCGATGCGCCTGCCTCCAATCTGCCTGACCTGGGCGACGTGGTGGGCGTCGAAGACCTCTCGTTAGCGCAGGAACGGAGACTGGGCGAAGAGATCATACGTGAGGCGCGCAAGGATCCCGTCTGGCTCGACGACCCCGAGGTCGAGGAATACATCAACCGCCTGGGGCGGCGGCTGGTGGCGGCAAGTCCGGATTCTGGCCGCGCGTTTGAGTTTTTCGTGGTCAAGGATGCCATGCTCAACGCCTTTGCCTTGCCGGGGGGCTATATCGGCGTACACACCGGGCTGATCCTCGCGGCGCAATCGGAATCGGAACTGGCCGGGGTGCTTGGGCATGAGATCGGGCATGTCACGCAACGGCATATCGCGCAGATCGTCGGCAAGCAGAAACAGATGGCGATGGTGGTGCTGGCTTCTCTGCTGGCAGCGATTGCGGTCGGCAATTCACGGGTAGGCGAGGCGGCAGTGGTTGCCGGGGCTGCCGGGACGAGTCAGGCACAATTAGCCTATTCTCGCGATTTTGAACGTGAGGCCGACCGGCTCGGTTTGCAAACACTGGAGGCGGCAGGGTTCGATGTGCGCGGGATGGCGGGTTTTTTCGAGCGTCTGCAAAGTTCTTTCCGTCTGTATGAAAACAATGCTCCGGCTTATCTGCGTACGCACCCGCTGACGACCGAGCGTATCGCCGACATGGAAAACCGGGTCATGAGCATGCGTTATCGCCAGGTGCTTGATTCGCCGGATTTCAATTTTGTGCGCGCCCGGCTGCGTGTGCAATCGCTGCAGGCTCCCGAGGCGGTACGGACGTTCGAGGGGTTGGTCGCGGGCAGCCCGGACGATGCGGCGTTGCGTTACGGGCTGGCGCTCGCGCAATTTCAGCTTGGGCATCTGGAGGCCGCCGCGCGCACGCTCGATGAATTGCGCCGCCGCGCCAAGCCTTCGCCTTTCATTGCCATCCTCTCCGGCGAAGTGGCGATAGCCCGCCGTAATACCGACGCGGCGATCAATACGCTGACCGCCGCCAACAAGGCTTTCCCGGAAAGCATGAGCGTGGTCTATGCGTTGGCCAACGCGCAAATTGCGGGCGGGCGGGCACAAGACGCGGAACGGGGGATGCGCCGCGCGCTCGCCAGCCGCAGCAGCGACATCCGCCTGTGGGGGCTGCTCGCGCGCGCCAATGCGGCCTTGGGCAAGCGCACGGCGCAACATCGCGCCCAGGCCGAGGTTTATGTTTTACACGGAACCTACCGTGCCGCAGTCGAGCAACTGGAACTGGCTCGCCGCGCCGGGGACGGGGATTTTTACGAGTTGTCCGCAGCCGATGCCCGCCTGCGTGAAATCCGCGCCCGCGCGGATGAGGAAAGGCGGTCGGAACAACGAAGAGGTGGACGCTGATGACGGAGAAGAGAATGGAGTTTGATAAGGAAGTCGATGCGCGCGGGCTGAATTGCCCACTGCCGGTTCTGAGGCTCAAAAAGGCGCTCTCTGAGGTATCCGGCGGGCGGATCGTGCGCGTACTCGCTACCGATCCCTCTTCGGTCAAGGACTTTGAAGCCTTTACCCGTCAGACCGGGCACGAGTTGCTACAGCAAACGGAGATGCCGGATAGCACATACGAGTTTTTCATCCGGCACAAGTAAGAAGAAAAGAAGAAGGATTAAGGAGCCGGGGCTTCAGGGGCTCCTTCCCTGACCGGCAGGGGTTCGGCTGCCGTTTCCAGTTGATGCGCCGCGTCGGCTCCGGCAATGGCCCAGGTCACTAGTTCGGAGGAGAGCCTGTCGGCTGCCCGGCCAAAGGCGGCGACCACGGCGGGGATCGTACCGTCTGCGGCAGCTTCCCGCGCTTCAAACGCGCGGCTGGCGACGATGCGGCGGCTGGCGGTGTCAATCAGGCGGGTATCGAGCTTGATCACGGCTTCCGGGGAGTCGTCGCCCTGTCGGTATTCACTGTGAAAAGCGCCGAGTTCGCTGCTGATTTCATAGTCGGCAAAAGTTCGCATTTCTTCAATGGACAGGGCGTTTACGCGCCCATCCGTCCTGAAGGCATCGAACAGGCGGCCGCGCATCAGGAGTGCGGCAGGCTCATGCCAGTTTGCGCCTTTGTAGACGCTTACCCGGTTCGGTTCCGGGATGACAAGTATACGCTGACTGAGCAATTGCCCGCTCGAGTCCGGCCGGGTGATGCGTAGCGACCAGGAACGCAAGGCTCTGTCGGCGCGCGTTGGGTTACTGGCCGAGGCAGGTAGCAGGTAGATGTCTACGGGTTCTGGTGCGGGCAGGATCGTACAGGCCGCAAGCGGCAGGGCGCAGAGCGCGTAAAGGCGAAAGATACGAAAGATGCGGAGAGTGGCGCGGCAAACGCGGTAGAAAATCATGGTTTGAACTCCCGTGCGGGCTCCCGCCCAAGGAGGTAGTCGGCGGGGCGCTCTTCGAGGCGACGGACGACCATGCGTAGGGACGTGAGGGTGGCGCGCAGTTCGGTGACGGCAGGGCCGAGCTCGGAAATGGATTTGAAACCCGAGTCGAGCGGGGTACGGTTGTCGGCGAACAATTTATCGAGGGTCTGTGTGGTACGTTCGAGTGCCGTCATCGAGCGTTGCGCGCTGTTGAACGCGCTTTTTCCCGGCCCATCGAGCAGACGGTTGGCGTTTTGCATCAATTGCGAGGCTTCAGTGAGTACCGTGTTGGCTTGTGCGCTGGTGTGGGAAAGCTGGGTCAATGTCTGGCGCAAATCCTCGCGGCCATTGGCGAGCGTACCTGTGGCAAGTTCGAGATTGTTCAGTATGCGCTCGATGTGGGTGAGATTGCGTTCGGAGAGCAACGCCTGCATGTGCACCAAGACATCATTGGCGTTGGAAACGACGTCTTCACTGCTATCGAGCAGTTTACCCAATGAAGAGGCTTCCGTGGGGATGACCGGAATTTCGCCGGAGCGTGGCTTCAAGGGCTCTCCACTGCCTTCGGTGAGGCGGATTGTCGATAAGCCGGTAATGCTCGTCGTATGCAGCCGCGCGCGGGTATCGGCATAAATTGGCGCGCTGGCATCGACGCGGACACGGGCGCGTACCTGGCGTGGGTTGGCGGGGTCGAGCCGCAAATCGTCAACCGTGCCGATCCGGATGCCCTTGAATTCCACCGTGCTGCCTTTCGAGAGCCCTGAGACGGCTTCGTCGAACAGCACATCGTAGGTTTCGTGATGGCCTTTATTGAAACCTGTGCCCATCCACAGGGCGAAGATGAGCACCGCCCCTGTCATGAAAACGGTAAAAAGGCCGATCAACAGGTGATGCGCGCGGGTTTCCATGCTTGAAGCCCTCTCTTTTTTATGGCCTGCGCTAATGCGCCGCTTGCGCGGCGCGGCCACGCGGGCCGTGGAAATAATCCTGTATCCATGCATCGTCGATGGCGGCGACTGCCTCCAGCCGGTCATTGGCCAGTACGCGCCTGTTCGCCAGCACCGCGACCCGGTCGGCAATGGCATAGAGTGTATCCAGATCATGCGTGACCAGGAAAACGGTCAGTCCCAGAGCGCCGCGCAGGGTCAGGATCAACTGATCGAATGCCGCCGCGCCGACGGGGTCCAGTCCGGCGGTGGGTTCATCGAGAAAAAGAATATCCGGGTCGAGCGCCAGGGCGCGGGCGAGCGCTGCGCGTTTTATCATGCCGCCCGAAAGCTTTAGGGGCAATTTGCCGCCCGCGTCGGCTGGCAGGCCCGCCAGCGCGATCTTGAGTGCGGCCAGCCGTATAGCCTCGGCGACAGGCAGACGGGCATGTTCGATCAGGGGCAGGGCGACGTTTTCCAGCACCGTAAGCGAAGAGAAAAGCGCCCCCTGCTGGAACAGTACCCCGACGCGCCGCGCCAGTCCGGTGTTGCCCTGCGTTTCAGGCGCGTACACATCCTGCCCGAACAAGCGCACCGAACCGGCGGCGGGGCGGTTCAGGCCGACGAGCGTACGTAGCAGCACCGACTTGCCCGTGCCAGAGCCACCGACCACGGCGAGCACTTCGCCGCGCAGCACGTCCAGATCGAGCCCTTCATGTACCGTCTGCGCGCCGAAGCAATTACGCACCCCGCGCGCCTGCGCGACGATCCCGGAATGTCCGTCTGCCCACGCCGCGCTCACCAGCCCATCTCCATGCAGAATAGGGCTGCGATGGCGTCGACTACGATGACCGTGAAGATCGACTGCACTACCGCCGAAGTCGTGTGTTCGCCAACCGACTGCGCGCTGCCACTCACCCGGAAGCCTTCCAGGCATCCGATGGAGGCGATCAGGAAAGCGAATATCGGTGCTTTCCCGATACCGACAAGGAAATGCCGCATCTCAATATCATTGGAGAACAGCGAAAGAAACATTCCCGGCGAGATATTTAGGTGCAACGCGCAAACGACCATGCCACCCGCGATGCCGCAGATCATCGCGATGAACGCGAGAATCGGCAGAGCCAGCATCATTGCCAGTACCCTTGGAAGTACCAGCCATTCCACCGGGTCGAGACCGAGCACGCGAATCGCGTCGATTTCCTCATTGGCGCGCATCGAGCCAATCTGAGCCGCGAAGGCGCTCGACGTTCGCCCGGCAACCAGAATGGCCGCGAGAAACACTCCGAATTCCCGCAGGAAAGAATACGAGACCAGACTGACTGTGTAGATCGTTGCTCCGAACTCCGTCAGCACCGTTGCGCCGAGAAAGGCGACCACCGCGCCGATGAGGAAGGTCAGCAAGGCCACAATGGGCACAGCATCGAAGCCGATTCGTTCCAACTGGGCGATGGTGGCTGCCACGCGCCAGCGCCGAGGCCGCCAGGCCGTGCGTGTCAGTTTTTCGAGCGTAAGCCCGATGAAGCCGAGCAGACCCACCGTGTGATTCCAGAATGCGGACGCTGCTTTGCCGATACGCGCGAGCAGGTCGCCGAAATGGTATCCCCTGGCAGGCGGCCTGATGGGCACGGCGGGCGTGGAGGCCACCGTTTCCAGCAACACGCGCCGCTCCGGCGTGAGTGCGGCGTCAATGAGTGCGCCTTTCAGCCCTTCCGTCCCGACGAGTTCGCACAACAGTCGCGCGCCAGCGGTATCCAGCGCCGTGAGGGCGGAGAAGTCGATTTTCACTCCCGGCCTGATTCGTCCGCGCAGGCTGGCAATCCGTGGCGCGAGCGCCAGATAATGAGAAAGCGTCCACGCGCCGCTGACACACAGCTTGGGGACGCTTCCTTCATCATGCAGCTCGAAGCGGGCATCGTCGGAAGCGTTCATCGCGGCGAGCATACATGAACATGGTGAGGTAATCGAATAGTCTGTACAGGTATCGTCAGCCCTCCGAGTTGCCTTTGCCGGAGAAGCTCTTGGCGGTTTGCGCCATTTTCCAGGTACGGAACCCGCCGTTCAGATTGCGTACTGAGTATCCCCGCTGCTGTAACTGGCGCTGCCCGACATAGCCGCGCAATCCAACCTGGCAATACACGATCACTGGCGCGTCTTTTGGCAACTGTGTTTGCGCGCGCAGTTGCGGCAGCGGCAAATTCTCTGCTCCTGGAATCTGGCCCTGGCGCAATTCATCGGGTTGGCGAAGGTCGATCAAGGCCGCGCCAGCCGATATTGCGGCATCCAGTTCTTCCGGGTCGATGAGCGAAGAAAGTCCGGCGATAAGATTTTGAGCCGCCATCCCGGCGATGTTGACCGGGTCTTTGGCGACCCCATAGGGCGGCGCGTAACTCAGTTCCATTTCGGCCAAATCATCGACGGTCATTTGCGCCTGAATAGCGGTTGCCAGCACATCGAGCCGCTTATCCACGCCGCTCTCGCCAACAGCCTGCGCGCCAAGAACGCGCCCTGTCTCTTCCGAAAACAGCAGTTTGAGGCTCACCTGTTTTGCGCCGGGGTAATAACCGGCATGGTCGTTGACATGAATAAAAATTTTGCGATACGGCATGTCTGCCGCTTTGAGCGCTTTCTCGTTCAAACCTGTCGCGCCTGCCGTCATCTCGAACAGTTTGCAGATGGCCGTCCCCTGTGAACCCCGGTACGACGCCTGTTTGCCGAAGATGACATCGGCTGCGATCCGCCCTTGCCGATTGGCCGGACCGGCCAAAGGCAGGATAACGGGATGGCCGTTGACGACATGCCTGACCTGCACCGCGTCGCCGACCGCGTAAATGTCCGGATCAGAAGTCTGTTGCCGCGCGTTCACGGCAATCGAGCCGCCGACACCCAATGTCAGCCCGGCGTCCAGGGCCAGTTTGTTTTCCGGGCGGACCCCTATCGCCAGCACCACCAGGTCGGTTTCGACCCGAGTGCCGGAAGAGAGCGTCAACTGCAACTGCGGATTCGGCTCAATAGCCGCCAGACCGTCCCCAATGTGCAATTTCACCTGCTGCCTTTGCAGCGCCTCAAGCAAGGGAGCGGTCATTTCCGCGTCCAGCGGTGCCATTATCTGCGGGTCGCGTTCGATCAACGTGACTTCCAGACCCCTGTGCCGCAATGCCTCGATCATTTCCAGGCCGATGAAACCTGCGCCGACGACACACACCCGGCGTACCTGGGCGTCAAGTGCCGCCATTATCTGATCCATGTCGGGGATATTGCGTAGTGTCAGCACGCGCGGATCGTCGATACCCGGAAGCGGCGGGCGTATCGGCGCAGCGCCGGGAGCGAGGAGCAACGTATCGTAATGCTCGACGTACTCCCGTTCAGCGCAAAGGTCCCGCACCGTCACGGTTTTCGCCGCTCGGTCGATTGATATGACCTCATGCTGTGTACGCGAGTCGATATTGAAACGGGCGCGCAGGGACTCCGGCGTATGCAGCAGCAGTGCGTTACGGCTCTCAATTTCGCCGCTAATGTGATAAGGCAGGCCGCAGTTGGCAAAAGACACAAAAGGGCCGCGTTCCAGCATGACGATTTCTGCGGTTTCGCTTAAGCGCCTTGCCCGTGCCGCAGCCGATGCGCCACCAGCGACGCCGCCTACGATTACCAGTTTCTTAGTCATGATCTTGTCTCCTATGATGATTTCTGCGTGAAATGATGTAACTGCATGCCGACCAGCATCGCAACAACAAAAACGATTGCCTGCGGAATTCCCATTGCCAGTGTGACCAGTGCCGGACCGGGGCAGACGCCAGCCAGTCCCCAACCAATGCCGAACAGCGCGCTGCCGATAAGCAGCTTGCGGTCGATCACGGTTGCTGTGGGCAACTGCATTGGCTGTTCCAATAGTGAATGTGTCCGGCGTTTGGCAATGGCAAACCCAAAGAATCCAACGGCGATGGCCCCGGCCATGACCATTGCCAAAGAAGGGTCCCAATGTCCGGCCAAATCCAGGAACCCCTGTACTTTTTCAGGGTTTGCCATTCCGGAAAGAAGCAAACCGAATCCGAAAATCACGCCTGCCAGGGCTGCGGTAAAAAGTGGCATCTCACCCTCCGATCAAATGACGGGCAACGTATACCGTAATAAACCCCGTTCCCATAAAAACCAGTGTCGCCACCAACGAACGCTTCGATAAACGCGACAGGCCGCAGACGCCATGCCCGCTAGTGCACCCAGACCCCAATCGGCTGCCCAACCCGACCATAAACCCGGCAACCAGATAAACCGGCCAACTCAGATCAAACTGCACAGCGGGCAACGCAGAGAAGAGGCGGAACAGATAAGGCGACAGCAACAGCCCCACGACAAACGCCCAACGCCACGCCCCCTGCCTGATATTGAACAGCTTACCGACGATGCCGCTGATGCCCGCGACCTGCCCATTCAGCAGAATCAGCAAGCTTGCCGCCAAACCAATCAGCATGCCTCCCAACAGCGATTGCCAAAAGGTGAAATGAACCCAATCAATAGTCATGGTTGCCCATCCTGTTCGTTGCAATATAGCGCGTAAAGCGTGTCGATTACGGCAATGGCCGCTTCGTCCGCCATGCGGTAATAAACCTGTTTGCCTTCCCTGCGCGTCGCGGCCAACCCGGCAAGGCGCAATACCCCTAATTGTTGCGACAAGGTGGGTTGGCGAATTTCCAGCATTTCTTCCAGTTGCCCAACGCTGCATTCCTCTTGGGCAAGCTGGCAAAGCAAAAGCAGACGATCTTCATTGCCGAGCAACTTTAACAGCGACACGGCCTTTTTTGCCTGGGCTTTCATTTGTAACGGGGTCAGTCGGATTTTGGGCATGAAGATGTTTATATAATATATATTATTACAATATATAATTTTATGAAATGTATGTCAACATGTTTTAGTTTGATTTATTCGCTAATGCCTTTTTGCTAAAAGCATTTTACATATTGTATTGTCGTTAATGTTTTTACATAGTACGGTTGATTTTTAGTTTTGCAGTGATAAACTGCACAAGATTTTTTGCCTGTGTCAACTAACAACGTGAGGGATCTATGAAGAAAATCATGCCAAGAGTGGTTTCATCGCTGATTCTTGGGCCAGTCTTTATACTGGCGATGCCTTCGGCATCTGCAGTAACCGTCACCGCTGCGACACCGGAGACGCTCGCTGAAGCGTTTGTCGGCTCTGATAGCGGCATCGCCATCATTGAAGGAAGTGTGCAGTACATCGGCACTACTACACAAGCCGGCATCTATACCGGACTCGGGCAGGTTCCGGACGGTATTCTTATGACTACCGGAGATGCTCTTTATCGTGACTGGTCTCATGTTGAGACAGGTACCGGTTCGAATGCCCAGTTGGCATTGATTGCTGGTGTTCCAACTTCTCTGACTTACGACCAGAATGTGTTGACCTTCCAGTTCACAGTCAATGATGACTCCATGAGTGCAATCTCGACGAGTTTTGTCCTGGGTTCGAATGAGTATCCTCTTTACGTATACCCAGGTTCGCAGTATAGGGACGTTTTTGGATTTTTCGTTGACGGGGTGAACTACGCTGCGTTTTCTGATGGTTCGCCTGTCATAGCTACGGAAGGCGATTATACAAATGGTTTTGACCTTGGATATAACGGCAAAACTCATGCGTATTCGCTCGTTGCATTGCTTGATCCGAACGTCACCGTTCATACGCTGACTATTGCTATCGCTGATGTCGGCGACGCGATTTATGATAGTGGTATTTTCATTGGATCGCTTTCGGCTTTTTCCTGCGGAGCGAATTGCCCCAATCCCGGTGTCACCCCCTCCATCCCCGAACCCGAAACCTGGGCCATGCTGCTGGCGGGGCTTGGCATTGTGGGCGTAGCCGCGAAGCGCCGCCGCCGTCAGAAGTGAGTTGAAGTTTTTTCTCCCGCTTGAGGGAAACAAAAATGGGGACGTAAGTCCCCATTTTTGTTTTCTGGCTTAAGTTGAAACTTTAGAGCGGTTTTTGTTTAGTCCTGTACAGACCCATGTGAATGCGGCACACCTTTATCCCTCTCCCCTTGCGGGAGAGGGTGCCCCGAAGGGGCGGGAGGGGGGGGAGGCAGGACTTATCAATCCATCTCCTCGATCCACGCCTGCTGAATAGCCTCAAGGATACGTTCACCACAACGCGCGGGGTCGTCGTCGAATTCGGGCAGCGCCTTGACCCAGTTCATGAGGTCGACGAAATTGACTCGCGTGGGGTCGGTTTCCGGATAGGTTTCAAGGAGCTGCGTGGCAATTTCGTGAACATTCGTCCATTTCAGTTTCATCCGTGCTTCTCCTCGCGGGCGAGGTTGATTGTGTAGCGCGGTATTTCCACCGTCAGCGGAACCGCGCCGACGATGACCTGACAGGAAAGCCTTGAGCGCGGAGTCAGCCCCCAGGCGCGGTCGAGCAGGTCTTCTTCGTCATCCGCCGCTCCTTCCAGCGCATCAAAACCTTCGCGTACGATGACGTGGCAGGTGGTGCAGGCACAGGATTGTTCGCAGGCGTGTTCGATTTCGATCCCCCCGGCAAGCAGCGCGTCACAGAGGGTATTGCCCGCTTCGGCTTCGATGACCGCGCCTTGCGGACAATATTCGGCATGGGGCAGGACGATGATCCGGGTCATGGTGCGTATCGTTCAGGGTCAGAGTTCGTCAATGTTGTGGCCGGTCAGAGCGGCGCGCAGCGTGCGGTTCATGCGGCGGGCGGCAAACTCTTCGGTCGCGCGGGTCAGTGCGGCAATGCCTGCTGACAGGGCAGCAGCATCGTCCCTGGCGGCGAGTTGGCGCAGACGCGCAATGAGGGCGTCAATCGGCGCGCGCTCCGCCTCGCCGAGCAGTTCGCCATCGGTTGCAAGCGCCTGGGCACAGGCTTCGAGGAGGCGTTCGGCTTCAACCTGCTGTTCACGCAGGGCACGCGCGGCCAGATCGTCGCTGGCATGCTCCAACCCGGAACGCAACATACCGGCAATTTCGTCGTCAGTGAGGCCGTAGGAAGGTTTGACGTGAATGCTTGCTTCCACGCCGGTACTGGTTTCACAAGCGGAAACGGACAACAGGCCGTCGGCATCAACCTGAAAAGTAACGCGGACACGCGCCGCGCCCGCCGCCATCGGGGGAATGCCGCGCAACTCGAACCGGGCGAGCGAACGGCAATCGGCAACGAGTTCCCGTTCTCCCTGCACGACGTGGAAGGACATGGCCGTCTGGCCGTCCTTGAAGGTGGTGAATTCCTGCGCCCTCGCCACAGGCAGGGTGGCGTTGCGCGGAATGATTTTCTCGGACAGCCCGCCCATCGTTTCCAGCCCGAGGGAGAGCGGGATGACATCGAGCAGGAGCCAGTGATCGTCTTCCCGGCGATTGCCCACAAGCGCGTTGGCCTGCATGGACGCGCCAAGGGCAACGACCTTGTCGGGGTCGAGATTGGTCAACGGTTCCTGCCCGAAGAATTCGGCCACAGCGCGCTGAACATGCGGCATGCGCGTCGCCCCGCCCACCATGACGACGCCCTTGATGTCGCCGGGGAGAAGCCCGGCATCGCGTAACGCGCGTTTGACCGGGACGAGGGTTTTCTGGACGAGCGGGCGGGTCATCCCGAAGAAGTCTGCGCGGGTCACGGTGAGGTCGACTTCCTCCCCGGAACCGAGCCGGAGGCGGAACGGGGCTTCTTCGCTGACGGTGAGCAGTTCCTTGACCGCGCGCGCGGCCATTTGCAAACGGCGGGCATCCTCGGCGGAAGGCGGGGCGATACGGGCGTGGTCGAGCGCCCAGCAGTACAGGCGATGATCGAAGTCGTCGCCGCCCAGCGCCGTGTCGCCGTTGGTAGCGAGCACTTCAAACACGCCGCGCGTGAGTTTGAGGATGGAAAGGTCGAACGTTCCACCTCCCAGGTCGAACACCGCGTAGACGCCTTCGGAAGCATTGTCCAGCCCATAGGCAACCGCCGCCGCCGTGGGTTCGTTGAGCAGGCGCAGGACGTGAAGCCCGGCCAGACGCGCCGCGTCCCGCGTGGCTTGGCGTTGGGCATCGTCGAAATACGCGGGAACGGTAACGACAGCCCCGGTAAGTTCACCGCCTAAACTCGCTTCGGCCCGTTCCCGCAGGGCGCGCAGAAGCTCGGCGGAAATTTCCACGGGACTCTTGCTGCCCTGCACCGTGCGTAGCCGCAACATGCCGGGGGTTTCCTCAAATACATAGGGCATGGCTTCGATGTGGGTCACATCGGCAAGGCCGCGCCCCATGAACCGCTTGACGGAAACGATGGTATTGCGGGGGTCGGAGACGTGCGTACTCATGGCATTGAACCCAAGTTCGATGCCACCGTCTTCCCGGTAATGGACGACAGAGGGCATGCGCGAGCGGCCCTGTCCGTCGGTCAGGCAAACGGCGATGCCGTTTCTGACCGTGGCAACCAGCGAGTTGGTCGTACCGAGGTCGATACCCACCGCCAACCGGTGCTTGTGCGGCGCAGCGGACTGACCAGGCTCGGCAATCTGCAACAGGGCCATTGATCTCCTTTCGCCTCCAATCAGTTATCGAGCGCCGCCAGGGCGTCGTCGATCCCAAGACGGAGCTTATCGAGGAACATCAATCGCCGCACGGTATCGGCAGCAGCTTCGAGGTCGCGTTGTCCGTCAAGTTCCTCGGCCAGTTGCGCGATAACCCCGTCCGTCCGGATTTGCAGGCGCAGCGCCAGTTGTTCCAGCGCATCGACATCATTGACCCTGCGCGCCTCTTCCACCGCCTCGCGCCATTCCAGTTGCTCCATCAAGTATTCTGGAGCCACCGTATTCCCGTTGATGGCATCCAGGCTCATCCCAGTCAGTTCGAGCAGATATTGGGCGCGCGTGACGGGTTTTTTAAGCGCGGCGTAGGCTTCGTTGACCCGTAGCGCGCCAGCCATCGCGCCACGGCTGTTGGGCAGATGAGCCGTGCGATCCGGGTGGACTTCGGTTTGCAGTGCATGCCAGGCACGGTCAAGCGCCGTTTCATCGAGATTGAAGCGGTACGGCAAACCAAACAGGGAAAAGAAGTCGAGAGAGAGATCAACACTCATGGGCAATGTAGGGGATGCCGTCCTCGGCGTCCCGTGGAAAGCATACTGATAAATTCATCAATGGGGCAAATTCAACAACGGGGCGCCGAAGGCGGTGCCCCCTACACGTTGAAGCTCTCGCCACAACCGCATTGGTTTTTGGCGTTGGGATTATTGAACTTGAAGCCTTCGTTCAGACCTTCGCGCACGTAATCGAGTTCGGTTCCGTCTAGGTAGACGAGGCTTTTCTGGTCGATCACGACCTTGACGCCGTGGCTGTCGAAAACGAGGTCTTCATCGAGCGCCTGATCGACGAATTCGAGCTTGTAAGCCATGCCGGAACAGCCGGAGGTTTTGATGCCCAGGCGGACGCCGAACCCTTTGCCGCGTTTATCGATGAAATGGGCGATGTGTTGGGCAGCGCGCTCCGTCAGGGTGACGCTCATTTGTTTTCTCCGTGTTTTTTCTTGTAATCGGCAACTGCTGCGCGGATGGCATCCTCGGCCAGCACTGAGCAGTGAATTTTGACAGGCGGCAAAGCCAGTTCTTCAGCAATCTGGGCGTTCTTGATCGTCAATGCCTCATCGAGCGTCTTGCCTTTGACCCACTCGGTCACGAGCGAAGATGAGGCAATCGCCGAACCACAGCCGTAGGTCTTGAAGCGGGCATCTTCGATGATGCCATCCTTGCCGACCTTGATCTGGAGTTTCATGACGTCGCCGCAAGCCGGAGCGCCCACCATGCCGGTAGCCACGCCCTCCTCGTCCTGCGCGAACGATCCGGCATTGCGGGGGTTCTCGTAATGATCCAGAACCTTGTTGCTGTAGGTCATGTCTGTTTTTCTCCTGTTCCCTGCGTTTTCCGCTTAGTGGGCCGCCCACTCTACCGTATCGAGATCGACGCCCGCCTGGGCCATTTCCCAGAGCGGTGAAAGATCGCGCAGTTTACCAACTCCACGCCTGAGCACTTCAATGGAGTAGTCGATTTCTTCGGCAGTAGTGAAGCGCCCAAGGGTAAAACGGATGGAACTATGCGCCAGTTCGTCGTCGCGCCCCAGCGCGCGCAGGACGTAGGACGGCTCCAGGCTCGCAGAAGTACACGCCGAGCCGGAAGAGACCGCAATATCCTTGATCGACATCATCAGGGATTCACCTTCGACGTAGGCAAAAGAAACATTGAGGTTATGCGGCACACGGTGTTCCAGCGCCATATCGCCGTTGACGTAGGTGGCTTCGATGCCGGAAAGGCCGGCAAGCAACCGGTCGCGTAGCGCGCAGACTCGCGGCAGTTCGGAATCCATGTTTTCGCGCGCCAGACGAAAAGCCTCTCCCATACCGACGATCTGGTGCGTCGGCAAGGTTCCCGAGCGTAATCCGCGCTCATGGCCGCCGCCGTGCATTTGGGCTTCCAGCCGCGCGCGGGGTTTGCGCCGCACGTAGAGCGCGCCGATGCCTTTGGGGCCGTAAGTCTTGTGGGCGGAAAAACTCATCAGATCGACGGGCAGCTTTGCGAGGTCGATATCGACCTTGCCTGTCGCCTGCGCCGCATCGACATGGAACACGATGCCCTTCTCACGGCAAATCGCCCCGATTTCCCCGATAGGCTGGATCACGCCGATCTCGTTGTTGACCAGCATGACCGAAACGACACTGGTATCCGGGCGCAGGGCGGCGCAAAAAGCATCGAGGTCGATCAAGCCATTTTCCCGCACACCGAGATAAGTGGCTTCAAATCCTTCGCGTTCGAGTTCGCGCACGGTATCGAGCACCGCCTTGTGTTCGGTCTTGAGGGTGATGATGTGGCGGCCTTTTTCTTTATAAAAATGCGCTGCCCCCTTGATGGCGAGGTTGTCCGACTCCGTTGCCCCGGAAGTCCAGATAATTTCGCGCGAGTCCGCGCCAACCAGCGCCGCGACTTCCCCGCGCGCCTTTTCCACCGCCTCTTCCGCCTCCCAGCCGAACGCATGGGAACGACTGGCAGGATTACCGAAACGCTCGGTAAGCCAGGGAATCATCACCTGCGTCACTTTTGGGTCAACCGGCGTCGTTGCCGAGTAATCAAGGTAAATAGGGAGTTTCAGCATTTTTTCCTCAAATCGCCCGCGCCTGCATCTGAGCCTGTCCCGTTTGCGGCGGCATCATCTGCCCTTCTCCGGACACACAGGAACCAACATAAATTGGCCGCCCGACCAGCGAACCGAGCGTTACCGAATCCAGGTAGTCGAACATTCGCCTGTTCAGGTTGCTCCAAAGGTCGTGCGTCATGCACTGCGCGGCATTATTGCAGTTTGCCCGTCCGCCGCAACGGGTCGCGTCGAGCGGTTCATCGACCGCGAGCACAATATCCGTCACCGTAATCTCGTCCATACCCCGCGCCAGCCGATAACCGCCGCCCGGCCCGCGTACGCTCTTCACGAGGCTGCAACGGCGCAGGCGGCCAAAAAGCTGTTCGAGATAGGAAAGGGAAATATGCTGGCGCTCCGAAATAGCATTCAACGTCACCGGCCCGCTTTCCTGGCGCGAAGCCAGATCAATCATTGCCGTCACCGCGAAACGCCCCTTGGTTGTCAATCTCATGTCTCCTCCACTTCACTCATTTTGGTTGTCGTCGTCGATACATTCACTTCAGACAATACCCGAGTGAAACGTTCAACAAATCAACTCTATCAATTTCCGTGTAATTTAGTCAACTACTCAATGGCACTGAAACTGCTTGCTATTGGATGGCAAATTTTATATAGTGCGCCCTCTCCAACGCGGGGTGGAGCAGTCCGGTAGCTCGTCGGGCTCATAACCCGAAGGTCGAAGGTTCAAATCCTTCCCCCGCAACCAAATAAATCAAGGGGTTGCAGTAATGCAACCCTTTGATTTTTTCTTTTGGGCTATCACCGGGCTATCAGAAATAGTGTCCTTCCCCTACCCAAAAGCAATGCTCTTTAACCACGTTTTCCCCACTTTTTCCGTCTCAAAACCACTGACTGCGGCTGCAAGCGCACCCCTCTAAAAAAACGTGGAAACAACGGTTACATCGGTTACAACCAGCAACCATGCGGGTTTGCGCGTAACCTATGATTTTTGCCTTTGGTACAGCGGTTACGGATAGCCCGCCGCCAAGGTTTGGCCCTCTTCCCCGTCCTCCCACATCTTCCCGGTCAGCACATAGCAGCGCTTCGGCCCCATGCCTGGGAGGCGTTCCGTCCGGTTCTTTCGGTTGCCCTCGCATTTCAGCCACCCCACTTTTGCAAGGGTTGCCGCGACTGCCCTGGCATCGAACCCCTCGCACACGTAAAGCCTGAAGGCTTCTGGCAGTACCAGAAATTCCCGCGTCCCGTCCAGGCCATCTCGGTAAAAGCCGACGCGGTTGGGAATGCGCTGGTCTGCCGTTGTGTTCATCGACTCGAAGCGGCTTGACCCATGCGCCTCGAAGAATGCGCGCACCTGTGAGAGCATCGCGCGCTCCTCGTGGTTGCCCGTTCCCCCGAACCCTTCCAGCCACGCGGCAAAGCATTTGCGCACGGCACGGACCGCTTCCCCGCTCTGCCAGCCCGTCAGCCCGTAGAGGCTCGCCAACTCCCCGGCCACGGCTACCAGCCCAAAGCGCCTCGCCACACGCTGTACCTGCCCGGCGGCATCGACAGGGATGGTTTTTTCCACGAAACTGCGGATGCCATCGGCAATCGTGCCCGCCAGCTTGGCCCGGTCGGACACGATATGGTGCAGCCATTTGACGCCCACCGCGCCGTAGTAGCGGTTTGCCGCATCTTTCACTGCCAGGGCAAACGCTTCAGGGCTGTTCTGGCCGTGCAGCACTTCAAACGCGCCCATGCCCGCGCCTGCGTCCGCGTCCAGGTCGGCAAGGCGTATTTCCTGCCCAGCCGTCACCCTGCGCCCGGCACGCTGCATCAAGCCCGAGAGCGACTCTTCGCCTGCGGACAGAAAGAGCAGCCGCCAGCGCATTGACTGGCGTCCTGCCCCTGCCCGCGAGGCCCTCGTTTTTCCTTGCCCATTCGCCAATAGATAAGCGGACTCGCCGATTTCTTTGGGATCGACCTGGGAAATCTCATCGAGGATAAGTAAACCGTCGTTATGCAGCGCCGCCAGGGACTCCAGCCCGTTGACGGTCGTTCGCCACGACCGGAGGTACATGACCGGGCTGCCCCAAACGGATGCCGCAGACTTGAGGATGATGCTCTTTCCTATCGAGGAAGCACCGCGCAGATGAAAGCCGCCCGAATCCTCGCCCGCGATTTCAACGAGTTGCCCCGCAAAGGCCAGGGACAGCCCGAACAGCATCCGGGAATTGCCTGCCGCAAGCCGCCCAACGTTGTCGCGCCAATCTTCTGCCGTGCCTGATACGCAAAAAGCCGGTTCCAGGGCGTGGCCGTTCTGGAACACGACGGTTTCATCCTGCTCGCCAAAAGATTTTGACGGGACGACGTAAACTGCTCCATGCCAGCCAAGCCGCTCGACGCACCGGGCGCGGGACTCGACTGGCCAGACTTGCAGGTAGGAGGCAAGCAACTCACGGGCTTTCCTGCCGGGGGAAATGGATAGCCCAAGGCGCGCCAGTTCGCGGCGCACATCCGCGCCATCACATTGGAGCAGTTCCATCGGCATCGCCCATTGATGGGTGATGCCGTCCTTGTCCTGCCATTGCAGCAACCGCCCCCATTCGCCGCTTTTTGCGTCGCGGGTCATGGCCAGCACTTCGAGCCTGGAGCAAACCCACAGGGCGGGCAACTGCCCCCCGTCCTTGTCCGTGCCGATGTAGCGCACGCCGGAGGGGGAAATTTCAAACTCGCCGCCGCCGTAGCTGCATGTCTCAGGATTGCCTGCACCAGAGACAGGCTTGTTTTCCAAGGGCGGGACTGGATCGGTCACCGCAGCTTCGATACAGCGCCTCACGGCTTCAGGGCCTTGCGAGCGCATGAGGTCGTTAAAATCGGTCGCGCCCTCTTGGCGGTCTGTGCCGAAATCGGGCACAGCCAGTAACCCACCCACAGCAAGCATGGCTTTGTGTGCCAGGGCGATTCCCGGATTGCCCTCGGTGCGATAGTCATCGTCCGCACAGATGATGGGCCGCGCTTCAGGGTATTTCCCCGCCAGAATTTCAGCGACCGGCTTCAGGTTGCCGCAATCGAACGCCGCCGCGACCATGTATCCGGTTGCCTCATGGATGCTGGCTGCCGTCGCGTAGCCTTCGGCGATGCAGAGAGTTCCTCCCGGTGCGCCGAACAGGTAAAAACTGCCCTGTACCCGCCCACCCGCCAGGTAACGTTTTTGCCCGTCGTCGTCGATGAACTGCAACGAGGTGATATGGCCTCGTCCGTCCTGCAATGGGACAATCAAGCGCCCGTCATGGTGCAGCTTGAGGCCCTCGTATGCCCGTACCTGTTTCTTTTCCAGGTAGGGGTGAGAGGTAACGGTTTTGGCCTTGGCAAGAATCACCAACGCTTTGGCGCACGCCGCTTCATGGCGCTTCTGGAATTCCGCATCCCAGGCGCGCTGCTGGGCTTCGCGGATGCTGCGGAACGCCCGCCTCTCAGCCTCCGTCATAGGGCGTTCCTTCCTCCCCTCGTGCCAGTCTTCCCAGCCGATCCCGTCGCGGAAATTACAGAATCCGCCTGCCGCAAACCCGTCCAGGTGGAGCAGGTAAGATGCATCTCTCCTGCCGGGTTTATCTATGGCGTCACACCGATGGATTTTTCCATCCCCGATGATGCAATCCGGCACCTCGATCTGGCGCAAACGCATTGCGGCCTTGAATTGTTCAATCGCTTCTGTCATCACATCCCTCACAAACAAAAGGCACCCCACTGGAATCAGCAGGGTGCCGACCCAGAGAAACCCAGAGGGATGCGTTACAGGGCGTGTTCGAGTTGGCGCACGCGGCTATCCAGCCAGTCAATCAGGTCGGATTTGCGGTAGAAGACTTTGCGACCAACCTTGACGAAAGGCAGGTGATACCGCTTTTCGCAGCGCCAGATGGCCAGCGTGCCTTCAGTTACGTTGAGCACCTGCGCCGCCTGTGTGGGAGTAAGGAGTTCAGGGAGAACGGGGGTTGAGGGTTGGGGGTGTTGGGTTTGCATGGGGTTTCTCCATTGGAGTGTGTTGAAAAAGCTGATGCCCTCATGAAAGCCGGGGCTTGAGAGCATTGTTGTTCAACGAAACACACAATGGAATACATCAGAAAACGGTTATCTATTTTGGTTACACAAGAGAAAATCAAAAATGTCATAAGGGTACAATATGGAGCGTGTTTCACGCTCCATATTATCTTTCCGGGGACGTTCACTGACGTCCGGGGAGTTCCGGCAACGTATCTACAATTATAAAAAATTCACTGGTTTTGGTTCGCAATGGACTTACTTATGTGAGGCGCAAAAAAATCTATTCTGGATAAATTATTTTGTAACAAATTGTAACAAAATACATTGGCATAGCGTGTAGCTTTGCCGTGAGATGTTCTTTCGGTTTGTATGCTGCAACAGTGGCAAATAAAGGCGGAAAGCTGCGCCAGCATGAAAAGGGTAGAACAGAAAGCCTGCGGCAGTCGACGAGGGCCTTTTGCCTTTTGGGGGAACCTTTTCAGATAGGAAGGCCGTCAGGCCAGACCGTTATCCTTTACTGTGCCATTCCATTATCATTCCCTTTATTCCTTTCCCTTGCTCCAGCAAGCCCTTTGAACTTTTGCCATTTTTGGAAAGGTCGTTTTTTGTGACAACTGATCGGGTCGGCCAGCAGTTCAGCCGGTCAGTCCCCATGCGTAGAGCGGGACTGCCCTTTTGAGACCAGCACCGCTCCGCAACTACACTTGTCACCTTCGCGCGCAACGGGCCTGCCGCCCAGCATGTCGGGCGGGCCTTCGGCCCCCTGGACGATGACCACGCCACTGTGGCCTTTTTTTGGGCATGTCACCCTATCTCCGATGCAGGCCACGGGAATGCCGTCGATCGTTGAAGGCACGGGGCCGTCCTGTCCCCAGGCCGAAACCACTTCACCGCCGTGGGAAGTTTTATCGCCTAGCACAATGATTTTGGGCATGGTGTGGGTTTCCTATTCGTTGTTCAGGCCGCTGCTTCAAGTGACAGGTCAGGTGTTTTCGTGCCTGTCGATGCTTTTTGTGTGACGGGACAGGTCATGCCGATGGCAACGCGCCGGGTTCCTTCAAATTCGGCCACCAGCACCGGCTGTTGCAGTTGCGCCGCGCGGGTCAGCGCCTCGGCCAGCATCAACACGCTGCGCGTTGCGCCCGCATCTCCGACTTCTTTCTCAAGGTTGCTGGACTCAGCGAACAGGTCAAGCTCGCAACCGAAATCTCCCAGGCTGGAGGCAAGGGCACCGATGCAGCCTGGATCGGCGTTATGCACCAGCCAGCCCAATTCCAGCGGCTTGGGTTCTTCTGGTTTCGGCTTTTCTGTGGGCTTTGTCTGTTCGTCCTGCGGTTCTTCGCTCTTGAATGGCAGTTCCCGCAACCCGGCGTGAATCAATGCCTTCTGGATGGCATCCTGGAATTGCCGCGTCAATACGCTGTTTTTGGGGGCAGGGTTTTGGATTGTGTTCGTCCTGTGCAGCGCGGCGACCGGCGGGAGGTTTTTCAAAAAGGCCAGTTGCATCGGCAAAGGCATGTTGCCCCAATTGAGAGTTGCCTGATCTGGATTCTCCCCGCGCGCCTGTTCCCGTTCCCAGTGAGGCGTCATCGGATTATTGGCTTGATTCCTGATGGCCTCAATGCGGGCAATTTGTGCTGCATCCGGCGCAGCGAGTCCCGGACGGCTCAACAGTGCAGCCACCACGGTATGCTCCGGCCTGCATTCGGGGCTGGAATCAGAATCTTCCACTTGCTGTGCTTCACCCAATGGCGAATCTATCCCCACCAGGATGGCCGCTGGCAACGCGGGGTTGTTGTCGAAGAGGGCAATGAGACGATCAGCCAGATTCCCGGAACCCGGCAGAGGGATACACTCGGGTTGGGGAGGCGGATTCTCGACGCCAGTCATCGTCACGGCATGTAGCATGGCCTGCTGGATCAGTTGCGCCACGCTTTCTTCGGCACCGCGCCCGGACAAGACATAGACCGGCAGCCACGCCAGCGCCTCACATTGCGACAATGCCCTGGAAAATACCCGTTGCAGCAAGGAGAGAAGGACGGACTCGCCTCCGATTCCCCGCGCAACCTCCAAGGGGAGTTCCTGCCACACGCCCCGGCATTCGAGATGGGCGCGTAATCGCGCCAACTCCACCAAGTGCGAAGCATATGCGGCGTCCTGCGTCGCTCGCTTCCCGGCAGCCTTCCGCTCATCGGCGAGCCTGTTGGCGCGCGTCTTGCGCCAGCCCCATGCCCACTTGCCCGCCCATCCTGCCGCTAAAGCCAACACCGGCGGAGCGATATGCAAGAGCACGAATGCGGGCGGCTCGCTTTGCAGCCATTCGACGGGCAACGCCAGCCACAGGGCTGCCCACCACAATACGGTGAGGAGAACAAAGAGCAAGAAAACGAAAGCAATGCGCTTCATGCCCGCTTTTTTCGTGGTTTGTTCAGTCATATTTTTTCAAACTCAGTGTGCGTGATTCCCCAAGCACTTTCTGCTGATGGCTATCCAAATCCGGCTTGTTTTCATAGGCGCTGATGATGCGGTCGGCAGAAAGGCGGCGCAGTTTTTTTACATCTCCATCCAACATCCAGGCAGGTTTTCCATATTCTGTAATGTTTTCCACAATCTTTTCGCATTCAAGAAGGCAGCTTTCTGCTGCTGCCAAATCCCCATTTTCGATGCTCTCCTTCAGTTTATTCCTCGCTTGCCTTCCCCAACCAAGTGCCGCATCTTCGCATGGAGACTTTGGGTCTCCAGAGTTACCAACATTCGTCAGGTCGACGACTTTCTGGTAAGGAGTAAAATCGCAAACAAATGCCTGATAAGGATCATCTGCGACCCTGATACCTTGGTCAAGTACGAGAAGATCGACCACTGTCTCATTTAACTTTTCCTGAATAATGCGTCGAGATTCAAAATTTGCATTACATAAATAATCCCATAGTTCCTGTGAGTGAGCAAGCTGGACAATTGACATGAGATGTATTCTCCGTTCATCAGGAGAATTATTTATTTTATATTTCTGAGCCATCAATTTATGGGCAGAAATTAATAAAACTTGTTTGTCCAAATCCAATTCTGATTCCTTCTGATAGGCATTAATAACGTTCTCAGCCGCCTGACATTGGGAGTCAAACGCATCATAGAAACCACATGTACCAGCAACGCACTTTTTACTGCTCTCCAGATCGCCAGCTTCAACACCTTCACGCAATTTCGTTGTTTCTTCTTTACGTTCGCGTTCCTCTTTTGCACTCTCGTATGCAGCAAAAGGGGAAATTGCAACATACATAATCAACAGTCCCGGTGCACAATAAGCCGGGGTATTGTTGGAGGTAGAAAGCCAGTTAATATTACACGCGGAAGACAGTGACAACCCAACAAACATCGGTATTGTCAAAAGACTCAAGAGCATCCAATATCTTTTTTTCATAATATGATTTTTCTGTTTCCTCGTACAGGTTTCATTGAAGAAAAAACCAGCCGCTCATGACCTCACCTCCGGTTCAGTACGTCTACTCTCATCCGGAAACCGTCATCCTTTCCTTCCGTCCGTCCCCGGCTTATCTTCCCCCACCCATTCCCAATGCCCCGGCCCTGTATGAGAGAACACGCGCCTGACGCCTTTGATACGGTTGAGCAAACCCGTGGCCGGTTTGTAGAAGGCTGCCGTAGGCATGGGTCGCCCTTCGTGATAAGCCACCACCCTGCCGTCTTCCACGCACCGCCACAAGCCCGACCGCGTACACGGCTCGCCCGTTGCCAACCGCAACGGGGACGCTTCCGGGGCTTGGGCTTCGGGCTTCGGGGCGGGGGGTGAAGGTTCCGGCTGCACCTTTCCGTCCGATGGATTCTCCGTCACAGGCCGCAGGCGGATCGTCTTGACGATGGACTCGTAGAGCCGTTGGATTTGCTTGGTGCCAAGCGATGATGCAGTAGCGCCCCTCCTTCCGTGAGCATCGTAGCCTGAAACGATGGAGAGTTGCAGCAGCGGCTTGAAGTTCTCGTCAAGCTCCGCATACGATTCCCACGTAAAATCATGGACTGTCCCGGTCTGGTCGTCCGAGGGGAAGGAAAACAGGGATTCTTCCCCAGGGATATCGTTGATTTCACGCTTTCCTTCCCTGATGACATTGAGCTTCAACCTGGCTAGGGGGGACAGTTTATCCAAGGCGGCTTTATCCCTTTCCAGCAGACGCTTGAATGGCGCGTGAAGGGTCTCGCTGGCAATCTTGATGACGATATCCGGGTAGTCCTTCATGTGAAAGGTCATTTCGGAGATTTCAAGCTGCGAAACCTTCCCGTCATTGGCGACAAACGTGCCCCCAAAACAGAACCCCGGTTCTGTTGGAATTTCAGAGATTTCGCGGTGGCGGATGTTGTTCAAGATGTTGCGGTGTCTTTCAATGATTTCTTCAAGTTTATTCTCGTCTACTGATTTGTTAGAGGAATGAAAAAAATAACCAGCCCCCGGTATACCTCTTGGGTTTAATGTGAAAGCGTCCACCCTATAAGACATTTCTCCAAACAAGTCGACTCTGCTTATAATGATTTGTTTATCACTATCTTCAGGATATTCGCTTCTAACGTATTCATAACGATCTTCTTTATTTTTCAATTTTTTTAGTGTCGTGTTAATCATTTCTCGGTATTCCGGTACGCCGAATCCGGGATCAATATTGCCAACAGAGTAACTATGCCAAGTAGAATATAGCTCCGCTTCCACTGGCACATCGACCACATAACGGCCAAAGCAGTACGTTTTCGTTTTCTCGAACATTTTAAGCTCCAAAGCGGAAAGGGGCGGTTCCGAACTGCGCTGGATGAACATGTAAAAAGCGGCCAATAGCAGCGCGAAGACAATCGTCGCCAATAAAATAAGGTGATGGCGCTTCGGTGTATTCATCGTTCTTACCCTGAAACGGGCGGCGAGGCTTTCTGTATGATTCGGGTGATGAAATAGACGGTGGCCTGATAGGTATAGGGATCGTTGTAAGCCCCTTGATGATCGAAACCCGACATGGCAAACACCATCTTTGGCGCAGGTTGCAGATGCTTCAGCATCTTGCCGGAGTCCGCTGGCACCGTGCCGTCGCCCGCCTGGTTCCGGCCAGATAACAGATAGAAGCAAACCTGCTTTTCGTAGACTTCGCCCGGCTTCAGGTTCTTGGGCGCAAGTAGATCATCCTTTGTGTCGCTAGGCAGACTAACGTAAACGTAGCGAGTGTTGACGCTGTAGACGTCGACCGGGTAACCGGTTTTCTTTACTTTACGCTCCATCAAGTCTTTGGGAATCCCTATTTTCGGGTCTGGCCGATAGAGCATACCGTGAGAATCGTCCGCCAAATTGCTCCATTCGACATGCCCGTAGGCGCGGTATTTGTCGTTATCAACGCCGTAAAAACCATAAGTCTCCCGGTGTGCGTAGAGTCCGAGCTTGTCGTGAAAAGTCTTGGCTATATCCACGGCATTTTTATACTCACCTACCGGATTATCCCCGCGCTTCCGAATGATTTCCGCCGGGTCGATAAAGGCAGGGTCGATCATCCCCCACCAGCAGTCATCCGTGGTTTTGCTGTAGATTTCCGTATAGGGGTCTTTGACCGGCAACGCAGGAACAGAATGTGGGACGGCGTTGTGGTAGCTATTTCCAACGTGGAGCGTTGTCTTGAGCCATCCGGGCGGGTAATCCCTTGTCGGAGCTAGTTCCAGCGGCCCCGGCGAACAGGCCAATTGCGGCGTCATGCGCTCCGAAGTCCTGCCTATGACATCAGCCACTTTACTTTCTACAATGGAGCCGTCTTGATCCTGTCCCGATTTGACGCGCCGGTATACCGCCGCCGCCCCCACAACGGGTTGCGCGCCATGCACGACCCCTAAAATCGTGTCCGGAATCTCCTGCGCCGCGCGCCGCGCAACCAACCCCCCCATCGAGTGCGTCACGATGATGACCTTGCCCTGGTGCCTGAAATACTTCTCCTTGCCATCCTTATCCTTGCCACCCTCGTAGCGCGCGAGTACCTTCTCCTTGATGTATTTCACCAGCCCGTCTGCGGCTTCTCCGTTACAGCGCAGCCAGTTGTAGCCATAGGCCCAAACCGGATAGTAGTACTGCTCCAGCCGCTTGATTTCATCTTCCGTCAAGGCAGGAGGCTGCGCGCCCCAAGCCTTCATCGCTTTTTTTGCTCCCCCGGCATAGTCTGTCCTGGCATAGATGCCAGCGATTTTCCGGGTCTGTTCATGGGACGGGTCGTTTTCGGACGGGCCGCCATCGAGGTACTTCAGTAGCCCGATTTCTTCCAGCTCAAAATTGCCTTCTTTCCTTAAATAACCGGGCCGTATCCAGCGGTCATTCAGGGCAATTTCCAGCTTGCACAGAAAATTGAGGTAGCTGCCGGTATGCGGTTCGTGCCAACGGCGATTCCGGGCTTCTTCGCTGGTGAGCCAGAACACGCTGTCCGGAACCGAACATGGACCGCGCGGGTCGACCATCGTGTTGTTAGGGTCGCGGAGCCTCTGGCGCTCGGCGGGGCGTTCTTTGGCACCTTTGTTGGCCGCACTGAGCCCTTCCAAGGCACTATTCGGCGGTGTCCATGCAGCTTCTCCCGGTTCCCCAGTCGGATTTCCGTCCTTGTCCCTTCCGATCAAGCACAGGTTTGTCCCCATGACGCCGGGGACAAAGACCACAGGAATCACGTCCCTTGGCGGTTTGATGCCAAAGGCGTGAACCTTGAAGCTCTTCGGACTGGTCACAGAAGGAAAGTAGGGGTTGCCGTCCTTGTCGAAGTGCAGCTTCACCCGGTGTTTTGCAACGGTTTGTTGTTCTGACATATCGCGCTCCGTATCACTTCAGGAACATCTTGAGCCGTTTGATGATTTTGTCGCTCTTCATGGACGTGCTACCCGTGCCGTCCGTACCGCCTGCGCTTTCTATCCCGCCTTGCTCGTTTTTGATTTCATGCAGCACGTCCGATACCGGATCGCCGGATTGGGTGACCATGATGAACTTTTCATCGGTCTCTGTCGTACTCGCAGGCATCCCCGGCAGGCTTGCGGTGGCGCTGGCTGGCCCCTCCAGGGCGTGATTACCCGCGTGCTGGACGTTCGAGGCCGTGGTGCGCGAGACGATGCCGTTTTCGTACACCACCTCGCCGTTCTGCCCCCGGATCGTCACCTTCGGCGCTTCCATCAGGATTTCTTCCAGCGAATAGAGGTACATCTTCTTGGCCGCGCCGATCTCGATTTCGTCGCTTTGCGCCTGCACCTGAATCTTTCCTGCGGCGGCGATGAGCTTCATGCCCATTCTTTGCACGAATAATGATAGCGCCTCGCCTACGCGGACTCTAAAATTTCTCCCCGCTGTCTGGTTGATGTCCTGGGCCGCGATCTGGTCGACGTTGCTGTTGGCTGCAATCGTCACATTCGCGTCGGTCGCCAACGCCACCCCATCCGGGGCCGTGACGGCCAGAATCGCCTTATTCGATTTCACCGGGTTGTCTTTGGCCGTGTTGCTGCCGTCTTCCCACTGTTTTACGTCCCGTAGCAACCGCTCCTGCTCCACGGTGTCGGTACTTTCCGCGTTGTGCGTCGTGGAGGTTTTGCTCAGGTCTTTGGCAACGGAAAGCGCCAGCTCCAGCAAGGCGATGGTTTCATCCCGGTCAAGCTGCCTGCCGTCGGCGTTTCGCTGCGCGTAGGCGGAGAGCAACACCCCTTCGGCAGCGCGGATTGCCCCTGAGCGGTCGGAACGCAATTCAAAACCTTCTCCCCTCGGATCGGCTTGGCCATCGCTACGCGGATGGGTGAGGAAACCCTGATTGAGTTGGGTCTTGCCGTGTTCACTGGAGAGTTTGGTGCGCACCTGTTCGGTGGTGTCATCAAAGAGCAGTTCTCCATACTGTTGCCCGTGATGTTCTTTGCTCTTGATGCCCGAGAGCGTCCGGTTGCCGGGCAACCCCCACGCCTCGGAGAACCGGGGGTTCAACTGCCTGCCGTTGTGGACGGCTCCGGTGATGATGGGCCGATCAATGTCCCCCTCGATGAAGTCGACGATCACTTCCTGACCGATGCGGGGAATGTATTGGCTGCCCCAAGCATGTCCCGCCGAAGGGTAGCCTACGCGCACCCAGCAGGAAGAATTTTCGTCAAAGTCCGCGCCAAATTCCGGGTGTTCCTTGGGACGCTGCCAGTGGAACTGGATTTTGACGCGGCCCATTTCGTCGGTGAAGACTTCTTCCTTTTCAGGGCCGGTGACGGTGGCCGTCTGGATGCCGCGCGCAGTGGGCTTGGCGTGACGGGTGTGCGCGTAGGCAGGGTAAAGCGGCAGTCCGCGTTTTCTCGCGCTGATTTCCACCCAGTAGGGTTTGGGGAGTTCGCCTTCTGCTGCTTTTGGGACAGGAGAAGTTAGATATTTCGACAGGTTTTTCGGCAGGTTGTTGTTGGCCGTAAATTTGAGTTTGCAGGCAACGAACTCGCACTCTTCTTTGGAAAGCTTCTTGAAAGCGGGGTGATTCTTCAACTCGAACCATTGCCCGGCCAGGAGGCCCCGCATATTGCCCTGGGCCGAGTAACCGCCTTTCTTGCGGTCATGCACGGCTTGCCGCAGTTCGGTATAGCGTTGCTGTTCTTCGTAGAAGCCCGATCCGTAGTAAAGCGTCTGGGCGTCGAAATCTTCCAGGCCCGCTTCGGCCTGGATGCCTTCGCCTCTCTCCCCCCATTGATCCACATGGGCGCGGCTCTCCTCGCCGGTCTCCGTCGTCCGGACGCCCTTGTACTCGTAGCTCGTGAGAACCGCGCTTGAGGGGCCGATCCGGCGCGCTTGCGTCCACTCGGTGAGGCTGTCTTCCGATTCGGTGGCCGAAGCCCGGTGAAAGCGCACCGATCCCTGGTCTGCCTGCTCCAGCCCCCAGGGGTCATCAAAGGCGACAAACCGGCAGGTTGCCACATCTCCGGTCTCATGTTCCCAGTGGTAGCAGATGCCTTCTTCAAACAGCAGCCGCTCGATAAAGTCCAGATCCGTTTCCCGGTATTGCAGACAGTAGGAACGCTCCGGGTATTGTCTTATCAGGTTCGAGAGGCTGAATTTCACCTGGAGGGTGCGGCCGATGGCCGGGTTGGCGGCCATATGCTCATCAAGGATGGCTTTGACGATGTCCGGGACATTTTTTTCCTGAAACACGCGGCTGGTGCGCCGGTGGCGCAATAGCGCGAGCGGGGACTCGATGATGAGTTTGTACTTCGCAAAGCCTCCGTCCGAAGGCAGCGCCTCTGCCTCAGTAATCAGGCCGCAACGGGTGATTTGCTCGCTCTCCGGCTCGAAGAGCCCCCTGCCTGCGGAGAGGATGTCGATCTGCACATCCAGCCCGAGCAGGCCATCCAGCGGGATAAAGGCATCCGGGGAGAGGCAAATCAGCTCATAACGATAGGACTCGGAGAGCGCCTCGTTGCCTTCGGCGGACTGGGGCAGGAGCCGGTTGTTGTAGGTTTGTCCGTCGCCAATTTGCAGGTTGAGGAGGCGGTTATTCTGCGTGAAGGCGCTCGCAAAATCGGCCAGCATGGTCTCCAGCGCCGGAAACGGTATATCCGGCAACGCCGCACCGAGCCTCTCCCGCAGATCCGTGGTGTCGATGCTGTTTTTAGGGGCAAATCTACTGAAGTCCATAGTTCTTTATCCATGAAAGGCTTTAAGTCTTGGATGCGAGCGCCTCGACTCAAACGACCAGTTCCGTCACCGAAACGCTGCGCCGGGAGAGGTGTCGTTTCGCCGTCCTTGCTGCATCAAAGTGCTACCACCCGGACTTGCTTTGCATCAGCCAAAGACTCTTGCGGATAGCAAAGATGCTATTTGTGTCTATTACATGAAGCTAATACCCCTGCTATTAAAAGTCAATAGACACACTATTTTGCTGTCTCTGACAACATGAATACCCTTCTGCAATGCCCGCGAAACCACTTACGCTCGAACAAAAACAAGACGCTGAAAGGCTCAAGGGGATATATGACGAACGCAAGGACGTGTTAAGGCTTTCTCAGGAGATGCTTGCCGATGAATTCGGCTTCTCCGCTCAGGGCGCAGTCAACCAGTACCTGACGGGGAGAATCCCGCTCAACGTTAAAACTGCTGTCAAGTTCGCGGAGCATCTCAGGTGCAGGGTTTCAGACTTCAGCCCCTCTATTCAGCGTGAAATAGACCGTCTTTCCAGGTATGCAAGCGAAAGCGTCGAACCCTGCGACATGTCGAATGAGGGGGAACAATACTTGATGATGCTGAGATCGCTTTCGCCCGATGAGCGTTCTACTGCAATGAATGTGTTGGCGGTACTGGTTGATTCCTGGCGAAAACAAAGGAAAAGACCACGCAAAAAAAAGGGTTCCGGGGCGGATTCGCATGACCCGGATCAGTGATAGCAACTGAGCCCAGGACTGACGGGGTGAGCATCCCCCGTGTTTGGGTTCTCCCGGTTTCCCCCAACCCGGAGTCTCCTCCGGGGCTTACTTGCCCGGACGTGCGTGCCGAATGAGTACGGCGGGCCCGACAACATGCCTTGTCGGTGGCCTTTGCCGATTTAGGATTGAAGAGCCTACGGCGCGACCCTGAGAGTTGCGCCTATTATGCTCCGCCTATTATTATTTTTCCTCGGCGGAATGTTCCCACCCCCCACCAAGCGCCTTGTAAAGATTTACCGTGCCGGTGAGCCGCGCAAGCCGCAGTTGGGCGAGTTGATCCTGGACGGAGAAGCGTGTGCGCTGTGCATCGAGCACGGACAGCAAGCCGTCCGCGCCCGTGCTGTAGCGCAATTCCGCGAGGCGCAGCCCACGTTCGGCCTCGGCGAGAATTTGTGTCTGCGCCTCTTCCTGCCGGGCGTCGCGGGCGGCGTTGGAGAGGGAGAGTTCGACTTCCTGCAACGCGGAAAGGATGGTCTTGCGGTAGCCCTCCAGCAGTTCGCGTTCGCGCGAACGGGCCGTCTCGACCTGGGCGCGCAATCGCCCGCCGTCGAAAATCGATTGCAGGATTGATACGGAGAGGCTGATGACGGAACTCGGATGCGCGAGGGAAAACAGCGCGTCGGTTGCCAAACCGCTCCCGCCGGAGAGGGTGATGCGCGGGAAAAGTTCGGCGCGCGCCACGCCAACGTCTGCCGCCGCCGCTGCCAGCCTCGCTTCGACAGCGGCAATGTCCGGGCGGCGCAGTAGCAGTTCGGAAGGCAGTCCGGCGTCGATGGTGGGGATCGCGAGCTTGGCAAGTTTGTCCGGCCCCTCGTCCTCAGCCTGCGCCGGGGCGCGCCCGCACAGGATGTCGAGCGCCATGCGGGTTTGGCGTACTTGGACTTCCAGCGGGTCGATCTGGGCGCGTTGGCTGAGAACGGTGGTCGTCTGGCTGGAGAGGTCGAGCGCGGAGACCGCGCCGTTGCGGTAACGGGCTTCGACGACCTTGAATACGCGCTCTGCGATAGCGAGATTTTCCCGCGCGATTTCCAGCCGTTCCATACTGGCCAGGTATTGGAACCAGGCCGTTGCCACGCTTGCGGCAAGCGACAGGCGCGCGCCGTCATAGTCGTAACGACTGGCCGTCAGGCTCGCTTCGCCGCTGGCGATGGAGTTGGAGACCCGGCCCCATAGGTCGACTTCGTAACTGGCGGCAAGGTTGAGCGAGGTGCTTTTTCTCGTCGTCGTGGAGGCACTGCTGTTTGAGCCGGGATTGTTGCGGCTCCAACTGCTGCCACTGTTGGAGAGGTTCAGGCTTGGGAAAAGCGAAGAATTTGCTACGCGCAGGGCAAGTTCCGCCTGGATGACCCGTTCGCCCTGGGCGCGCAGGTCGGGGTTGCCTTCAAACGCTTCGGCAATCAGAGCGTCGAGCCTGGAGGAGCCGAAGCCGCGCCACCAGTCGGCGGAGGGCATTGCCGCATTGGTGGCGGGCGTGGCTTCCAGCCATTGTTCCGATACGGCGATGTCCGGGCGCGTGAGGGGTTCCGTGAAGGAACAGGCGCTTACGAGGAGAGCGGTACAGATGAGGGCAGGGGTTTTCATTTTGTTTTTACTCCGATGCCAACGCTACGACCGGGTCGAGACGGGCGGCTTTGCGCGCGGGCAGATAACCAAACATCAGTCCGGTCGCAAAAGCGCAGCCAAAGGCAAGCATGACCGGCAAGGGGGAATATTGGATGGGTGTGCCGAAATATTTGATGAGCGCAGCGGCGGAAAGTCCCAGCACGACGCCGATCAGGCCGCCAAGTGCAGAGACGACCAGCGCCTCGATGAGAAATTGCTGAAGGATGTTCCGCATCCGCGCGCCGGTCGCCATGCGGATACCGATTTCGCGCGTGCGCTCGGTGACGGAGACCAGCATGATGTTCATGACGCCGATGCCCCCGACCAGCAGGGAAATGGCCGCTACCGCGCCAAGCAGTATGGTGAGCGTGTTCTGGGTTTCCGATACGGTGTCGATGATCGAGGCCATGTTGCTGATCTGGAAATCTTCCAGCCCGTGCCGCGCAATCAGGAGCGCATGGACGGCGGCCTGGGTTTCGTCGATGCGGGTGACATCATCTACCGCGACGGTGGCGCTCCTCAGGAAACGTTGGCCGGAGACTCGCATGCTGCCCGTGGTGTAGGGGATGAGCACTACGTCATCCTGATCCTGTCCCCAACCTGTTGCGCCCTTGGCCGTCATCACGCCGACAACCTGAAAGGGGATGTTGTTGACCAGCACGAATTGCCCTACCGGGTCGGTGCCTGGGAACAAGGCGTTTGCCACGGTTTGCCCGAGGACGGCGACAGTCGCGTATCGGGCTTCATCCTGTTCGCTGAAGAAGGTTCCATTTGCGACGTCCCAGTTGCGGGCAATGATGTAGTTCCAGGAGGTGGCGTTGGTGCTGGTGCGGTGGTCGGTGTTGCCGACGCGCAGGGTGACGGAGGTACTTTGTTCCGGCACGGCGGCCAGCACGTTGTCCAGCCCGCTGATGGCTTTTACGTCTTCAACGACCAGTGTGGCGGTAGTGTCTCGCCCGCGTTGGTTGGGCGCGCCGGGGCGAACCATGAGCAGGTTCGTGCCCATCGCGCTGATCTGGTCGACGACTTTCTGTTTTGCACCGTCGCCGATGGCGAGCATGGCGATGACCGAGGCCACGCCGATGACGATGCCCAGCAGCGTGAGTGCGGAACGGAAGACGTTCGCACGTAGCGCCCGTAAGGCCGTGCGGGTAGCTTCGGTGACATCGGTCATCGGGGAACTGCGGTCGATGTGTGGGGAAAAATCGGGTTCCGGACCCTGTGGGCGGGATGGGCCGGGGTCGGCAATGATGAGGCCATCGCGGATTTCGATGACGCGGTTCGCCATTGCGGCCACTTCATGCGAATGGGTAATCAGGATGATGGTGTGGCCTTCGGCGGAAAGCTGTGTGAGCAGTTTCATCACTTCTTCGCCGCTCTTGCTGTCCAGCGCGCCGGTAGGCTCGTCGGCCAGGATGACTCTGCCGCCGTTCATCAGCGCGCGGGCAATCGAGACCCGTTGTTGTTGCCCGCCGGAAAGCTGGCCGGGCCGATAGGTAATACGCTCGCTGAGGCCGAGGGAGGCGAGGAGTTTTTCCGCGCGGGTATGGCGCTCGGTGGGCGGCATGCCGGAGTAGACAGCCGGGACTTCCACGTTTTCGCGGGCACTGGAGCCGCGCAGGAGGTTGTAACTCTGGAAGACGAAACCAAAGGTTTCCCGGCGCATCCGAGCCAGTTCGTCCCGGTCGAAACCGGCCACATCCCGCCCCATGAAACGGTAGATGCCGGAAGTGGGGCGGTCGAGGCAGCCGAGGATGTTCATCAGCGTCGATTTGCCTGAGCCTGACGCGCCGACGATGGCGACGAATTCACCGGGATAGATGGCTAGGTCAATGCCGTGCAACACCTGAGTGCGGAGTTCGCCGTCGCCGAAACTGCGCGTGATGCCGGACAGTTCGATCAGCGGGAACGCGCCTGTTTCTCTTGCGGGCGTGTTCATAGCCGCGGCCCGCCCATCATCCGGCGGGGGACGTTGCCGCCGCCATTGCCTTGTTGAGCCTCTGAGTTTGTGAAGCCGGAAACGACTTTGTCGCCTTCGGTAAGGCCGCTGACGACCTGCGCGGCGATGCGGTTGGTAACACCGATTTCAATGGCTCGCTCGGCAACTTTCCCATTGGCTTCGAGCACCTTGACGGTGGCTTGCCGCGTACGCGGCGCGTCATCGCTACTGCTACCAGAGGGGCGTTGGGAGGGACGTGCGTCCGCACTGCGCTCGTTGCCGCGATTGCCTGTTCTCGATGCCCGGTTTTGCTGCATGGCACCCATCGGTATCTGGAGCGCGTCCTTCGCTTCAGCGATGACGAAAAATACTTGCGCTGTCATATCGGTCATCAGGCGCTCGTTGGGGTTGGGGACGTCGAACAGCGCGTTGTAGAGCACGACATTGTTGGTGGTGGTCGGCGTCGGCTCAATCTGATCGAGTGTGCCGTACCAGCGTTTGTTCTGTCCGCCGAGTGTCGTGAAATACGTCTGCATGCCGGGACGAAGCCTTCCCACGTCGGCTTCCGAGACTTGTGTTCGCACGGTCATCACGCTCAGGTCGGCTATCCGGAGGATGATCGGAGCCTGTTGATTGGTATTCAGCGTTTGTCCCTGCCGCGCGCTGATCGAAACGACCGTGCCCGCCATCGGCGAGAGCACACGCGCGTATTGCAGGTTTGCTTCGTCCCCGCGTAAGGAGGATTCGGTTTGCTCGATTTGGGCGCGCAGGGATTCCAGTGAGGCTTTGGCGGATTTCAATGCGGCTTCCGCCGTTTGCAGGCTTTCTTCCGCCGTGGCGTCTTCGGCCATCAGCGCCGTCTGGCGGCGAAACTGGATTTGCGCGAGGTCGAGTTGCGCTTCGCGTTCCTTCAACTGCGCGCGCTGGTTACGCAATTGAGCGCGCGAGGCATCCACTCGGGAGAGATAGACGGTCGAATCGATTTCGGCCAACAGGTCGCCCTCTTGCACTTGGCTGCCGACCTTGACGTGGATTTTCTGGAGTTGCCCGGAAACCTGCGCGCCGACGTCGACGTATTCGCGCGGTTGCAGTGTGCCGGTGGCGGTGACGACATCCTCGATGTCGGCGCGCTGGACGGTCGTGAAGAGATAATTGCCGACCGGGCCGTCATTTTTCAGACGTGATTGAGCCTGCCAGCCGACGATTGCCAGCACGGGAATGACCAGAGTGATCAACGCCCGGCGCGGCCAGCGGCGGGTGGGTGTTTTTCCGGAACGGGAGATGGTGGTATTCATGGTGTGTGCAAGCGGTACGTGGAAGATTTGGCGCAAGCATAGAGGATATCCCGGTTTGGCGAGTACCGTTCTGTATTTGACGAGTAGCGTTTTGTATCAACGAAGGCTGCGACGGGGTGGGCAATTTGTGCCGTTCTGCTGTAGGCAGACGGAACCGAAGCGGATGAAGCTGCCGCACTTGCCAAAGTGAGGAGAGGTTTCCTTCAGCCTGCTCCGGTTTTCCTGGCCTTGTTCTGAGCGAGTAGCATTTGGCAGATTTCGTCGGCAGGTACGGGCTTCGAGAACAGATATCCCTGCCCGAAATCGCAGCCGATGGAACGCAGCAAGTTTGATTGAACTGTGCTTTCGATCCCTTCCGCGACGACAGCCATGTCCAGGTCGTGCGCCAGGTCGATGCTGTGGCGGACGATGGCGCGCAGGCGCGAGTCAGCGGTGATGCTGTTTACGAAAGAGCCGTCCAGCTTGAGGATGTCGCAGGGCAGGGCATGCAGGTAACTGAGCGCCGAATAGCCGGTTCCGAAATCGTCGATCAACACCGCAATCCTTGTTTCGCGCAATTTTTGCAGGGTTTCGGTAGCCGGGCCGCCGGAGCGGGTAAAAAGGCTTTCCGTGACCTCGAAGCGCAGCAGTTCGGGGGGCAGCCCGTGGCTGGTAATGGTGTCGAGCAACTCGGAAGCGAGGTCGGGGCGCGAGAGCTGGTGTGCCGAAAGGTTGACGCTGACGGGCCGCACGCGGTCGGCTCCGGCTTGGCGTATCCATTCCTTGATGTCGAGGCAGGCGCGATTGAGTACGAGCATGCCGAGTTCGTGCACCAGGTTGAGGGATTCGGCCAGCGGGATGAAGACGTTCGGGGGGATGTAGCCCTGTTCGGGGTGCTGCCAGCGCGCGAGCGCCTCGAAGCTGGCGATGCCGGAATCGAAAAGGCGGATGATGGGCTGGTAGGCAACGCTCAACGTTTTTTCCGCCAGGGCATTCCGCAAATCGGTTTCGAGCGTGAGCCTGTTCAGGACAATGTCGTGCATCGAGGACTGGAAGATCTGCACCGGCGAAGAGGTGTCATTGCGGGCGGATTGCAGCGCGTTATCGGCATTGCGAAGCAGGGTTTCGGCATTGCCGCCGTCATCAGACATTGCCACGCCGATCCGGCATTGGATATGCAATATCTGTCGGGAGCCCAGGACGGTGAAGGCGGGCAGTTCGAGCAGCCGCCTGGCAATTTCCAGCGCCTCGCTGTTGGAAGATAGATCATGGAGCAGGATGGCGAAATGGTCGGCGCTCAGGCGTGCCAGGATGTCGCCGCCGCGCAGCGACCTGCCGAGATGTTCGGCAACCTGGTGCAGCAGGTGATCGCCCGCCGCGTGGCTGTAGCTGTCGTTGACGAGGTGGAAGCGTTCGAGGTTGAGCGCCAGCACCGCAAAACGGAAATGCAAATCGCGCTCCCGCTGTGCCAGCGCGTGTTGCAGGTGTTCGATGAACAGCGGTTGGTTGGGTAGGCCGGTGACGATGTCGTGCATGGCATCGTGATGCAGTTGCTGTTCGACGCGCTTTCTCAGGTGGATGTCGCTGATCGAGCCCGCCATCCGCAGGGCGCGGCCCTGTGTGTTGCGTTGCGCCACGCCGCGGGTCATGATCCAGCGGTAGCCGCCGTCTTCGTGTCGGACGCGGTGTTCGAGCATGAACTGTGGGGTGATGCCTTTCAGGTGCTCGATCATTCGGGTACGGAAGGTGGTGGTTTCGTCCGGATGCAGGCGCGTGGTGAAAAACGTGGTTGGTGCTTCCAGCGGCGAAGTGTCGGAGACCGAGGCGTCGACGGGGTAGCCGAGCATTTCACAGAAACGGGGTGAGAAATGCCCCCGGTCATCAGGAACTTCCCAGTCCCAAAAGCCGTCGTTTGCGCCGTGAATGGACAGTGCGTAGCGTTCTTCGCTACGTTTGAGCCTTTCCGTGGAGTGTTGTAGTTCGTCGATGCGTCGTTGAATCGCGTTGGCCATCGAATTGAAGTTCTGGGCGAGTTCGTCCCTCCCCTCGTCTGGGAGTCGATAGTCGAGTTTGCCTTCGGCCAATGCCCTGCAGCCATCCGACAGGCGCTTGAATTGCCTCATTGGGATATCGGGGAGAGAGTGCTGGGTGTTGTGCATGGTTTGATCGTTTGAACCGGAATCACGGAATTCCGATTGCCCATGCTGCCATAGTGAGACTTATTGTCGTCTAGGATTGACGAATAACGCACGGACGATCAAATATATACCAATGGCAATCATCGGCAGACACAGCCATTGAGCGGTGGTCCATCCCAAGCCGAGTTCGCTGAAAATGCCTGGATCGGGATTGCGGAAAAACTCGGCAATGAAGCGCAGCGTACCGTAGCCGATGAGAAAAAAACCGGATACCGCCCGTGGAGGGCGGAGGCGGGAAGCAAACCACCACAGCAAAATGAACAGCAACAGCCCTTCCCCGGCGGCCTGGTAAAGCTGCGAGGGGTGGCGCGGCAGTTCGTCGACCCACGGATAGCGCATTGCCCAGGGCAGTGCCTCGCTCATGGGGCGTCCCCACAATTCACCATTGATGAAATTGCCGATACGGCCAGCGGCCAGCCCGACGGGAACCATCGGTGCGATGAAGTCGGTGATTTCCCAGAAACCACGGCCATGTCGGCGGCCATAGAACCACATCGCAGCCAGTACGCCGAGGAAGCCGCCGTGAAAGCTCATGCCTCCGTTCCATACCGCGAAAATCTCAGTGGGATGCGAAAAATAATAGGCAGGCTGGAAAAACAGGACTTCTCCCAAGCGCGCGCCGATGATGACGCCGAATATGCCGTAGAAAAGCACATCGTCGATAGACTGTGCGTTCCAGCCCAATTCCGGTCTGCGGCGTGCGCGCAGGCGGCCCAGAATGATGAAACAGACAAAGGCAAAAAGATAAGTCAGTCCATACCAGCGGACACTGAGCGGGCCGATGGAAAAAGCGACGGGATCGAATTGGGGGTGGGTCAGCATGAAGGAAACCGAAACGGAAGAGCCAAGGAAGCGCAGGAACGAAAAGCGTTTTTTGGATAAACGGAAAAAAAGCTCATTTTGCCCGCGAGAGTGTACAAGAATTGGATTGCTTCGCACCGCTCGCAATGACGATAATTGGCTTTTTCGCTCCATCATTGCGAGGAGCGTAGCGATAAAGCAATCCAGACTTAAACCGAAGGCACTCTGAAGCTCAATTCGCACTCAGAACGTAACGTCGACACTGGCACCTATCGTGTTGACATGACGGTTTTCCATGCGGATATTCGTCGGGTCGGTGGGTAAAAAACTTCCCCAACTGTTATCTTTGATGCGGATATGGCTGTATTCCAGCTTTAGCGCGGTGTTACGGTAAAAATCCCAGCGTAGGCCGACAGTGGTTCTGCTCTGGCCTAAATTGCGTGACGCGGTAAAGGCTTGCACGGCCGCGTCGAGGTCGGGGATACCGGTTTTTTCAGAGGTAATGGTGCCGTTTTTGCGATGCTTGGCAAAGTCTGCATAAGCAAGATAAGGCGTGAAATTGCCGAAGCGCCGGGCAGCAGTGATTTCCCAGGCTTGCGCGTTGGGGGTGTAGCGCGTGGTCTTCAACTGACTGTATTCCGCGATCAGCAGCCAGCGGGTATCGTCCCACTGCATGGCGACAGAACTGACCCTGGCGCGGCCTTTGTCTCCGGACAAATCCTGGAGAATCCTGTCTCCATTGGGTACGAAGGGGGAGGCAAGCGCGCTCGAAAGATCCTGAAAATATTTGTCGTTCCATTTCATGCTCATACGCGCTTCGCCGTGGGCGGCAAACAGGGTCAGACTACCGTTCGTGGCCGTAATGTTCAACCCGCTGCCGTTCAGGTGGCCTTTGCCGCTCCGATAGACGTGTGCGGAACTGCTGCCGTAATAAGAATGCAGCTCAACATTCCATTTTCCGAAATTGTCGCTAAGCAGTAAATCGACACCATCGAGGTCGTTGAACGGAACCAGGCTGTAGATTTCCGTAGGTGGGCGTATCCATGGGTTGGCGTAGTTGATGTAGCTTGTTTCCGAGAGCATGAAAAATGGCATTTTCATACGTCCGGCACGCACAGTCAAAAACGGCGCAATGGCATAGTTTGCGAAGGCGAGGGTGGCGTGTGGTTCATAATTGTTGTGCGTGTTTTTTCGGCTGATGGCTTGGACGACAACCGAGGTGCGTTGGCCGAGAGACAGATTACCTTGTACTCCAATGATGGTATCGGGGGAAAAATCAGGATTTTGGTCGCAGGGGTGACTGAGGCTGGGGCGAATGAAGTGCAAATCCTTTGCGTCGGTGTAGATCATGCCAACTGTACCGAATCCGGAGAACTGAAAACGTACCGGACTTGCTTCATCATTTACAGTGTCTGCCGGAGCCGAGTCTGCGCTTGCAGTTTCGCGATTGTCATTTTCGGATGAGGGTGCCTGTGCATACGATGGACTGGAGGTTGCCAGCAGCACCCACATGAAGATAAATGCGTTGAAGGTGAAGTTATTCATGTGCTGTGAGGGACCTGGATGTCATTGTGGATTGTGGTGTAGCGTGGTTCAGTCATTCGGTACGACGAGCAGGACTTTCAATCGCTGATCCTGGATGCTGGCAGGCAGATAGCCGATTGCATTAGGCATATTGGCTAACCATTCCAGGGCTTCCTTCGCACTGCCAGCTTCGATCGGAGGCCGAACCCGGCCGCTGAAAACCAGCCGAGACCATGTGGCGCGCACCTGTACGGGATTTTTATTGGTGAGCCGTTGATAGAAATGGTTGCGCGTCGAGCCAACAGGGAGGTCGATGAGCGTAACCAGTGTGCCGTCATTCAGCCTGTTGCGGTAACCGAGGAATAACTGAGTTGCTTCTTCCTGGCTCATGGGGAGCGCGGAACGGCTGTTGGCAGAGGTGACAATCTGAATCGCTTCCTGCGTGTTCACACCGGTCTGATCGGGACCGGAAGCGACTGGACTGGAAAAGAAGAATAAAGCTACGGTGAAAAACGCGGCACGTAATATGCTACGGCTTCCCATAAGATTATATCTATAATTCATGCAAATGTTTTTCCGTTGCCTTTGGCGGTAAACAATTACGTTACAGCGGAAAAATCAGAAAACGCTCTTGATTCTATATGAAACAGAAAACTGAAATCGGAGGCGAGAATAAATAGTCAGGACAAAAATCACAGTGCTCTCAATATAATGTAATGAATAGAGCCTACCAGCGATGAGTTTGCAACTCCTCCATTTCTTAAGGAAACCCTGAAAACCTTGGATTGCTTCGCTTTGCTCGCAATGACACCCATTTTTACCCGTCATTGCGAGGAGCGAAGTGACGAAGCAATCCACCAAAATGGGTTGTGCAGGGGTTCCTTAAGGATGGGCGGCGCGAAGCGCTGGGGTGGTTACAGAGATTATGCTCGGCGCATGTCCGTTAATGGTTGTGACTTGCAATCAGCATTTGGCAGATTTCGTCGGCAGGTACGGGCTTCGAGAACAGGAAGCCCTGTCCGAAATCGCAGCCGATGGAATGCAGCAAGTTTGATTGGACGTTGCTTTCGATTCTTTCCGCGACGACAGTCATGTCCAGGTCGTGAGCCAGGTCGATGCTGTGGCGGACGATGGCGCGCAAGCGCGGGTCAGCAGCGATGCTGCCAACAAAAGAACCATCCAGCTTGAGGATGTCGCAGGGCAGGGCATGCAGGTAACTGAGCGCCGAATAGCCGGTTCCGAAATCGTCGATCAACACCGCGATCCTTGTTTCGCGCAGTTTTTTCAGGGTTTCGGTAGCCGGGCCGCCGGAGCGGGTAAACAGGCTTTCCGTGACCTCGAAGCGCAGCAGTTCGGGGGGCAGCTTGTGGCTGGTAATGGTGTCGAGCAGCTCGGAAGCGAGGTCGGGGCGCGAGAGCTGGTGTGCCGAAAGGTTGACGCTGACGGGCCGCACGCGGTCGGCTCCGGCTTGGCGCATCCATTCCTTGATGTCGAGGCAGGCGCGATTGAGTACGAGCATGCCGAGTTCGTGCACCAGGTTGAGGGATTCGGCCAGCGGGATGAAGACGTTCGGGGGGATGTAGCCCTGTTCGGGGTGCTGCCAGCGCGCGAGCGCCTCGAAGCTGGCGATGCCGGAATCGAAAAGGCGGATGATGGGCTGGTAGGCAACGCTCAACGTTTTTTCCGCCAGGGCATTCCGCAAATCGGTTTCGAGCGTGAGCCTGTTCAGGACAATGTCGTGCATCGAGGCCTGGAAGAGCTGCACCGGCGAAGAGGTGTCATTGCGGGCGGATTGCAGCGCGTTATCGGCATTGCGAAGCAGGGTTTCGGCATCGCCGCCGTCATCAGACATTGCTACGCCGATCCGGCATTGGATATGCAATATCTGTTGGGTGCCCAGGATGGTGAAGGCGGGCAGTTCGAGCAGCCGCCTGGCAATTTCCAGCGCCTCGCTGTTGGAAGACAGGCCATGGAGCAGGATGGCGAAATGGTCGGCGCTCAGGCGTGCCAGGATGTCGCCGCTATGCAGCGACCTGCCGAGATGATCGGCAACCTGGCGCAGCAGGTGATCGCCCGCCGCGTGGCTGTAGCTGTCGTTGACGAGGTGGAAGCGTTCGAGGTTGAGCGCCAGAACCGCAAAACGGAGATTTTCTTTCGATGTCTGTTGCGCTAATGCCTGCTTCAGGTGCTCCATAAACAGTGCATGATTGGGTAGGCCGGTCAGGCCGTCGTGCATGGCATCGTGTTGCAGTTGCTGCTCCGCGCGCTTTCTCAGGTGGATGTCGCTGATCGAGCCTGCCATCCGCAGGGCGCGTCCCTGTGCGTCGCGCTGCGCCACGCCACGGGTCATGACCCAGCGGTAGCTGCCGTCTTCGTGGCGGACGCGGTGTTCGAGCATGAACTGTGGGGTGATGCCTTTCAGGTGCTCGATCATTCGGGTACGGAAGGTGGCGGTTTCGTCCGGATGCTGGCGCGTGGCGAAAAATGTCGCTGGTGCTTCCTGTTGCGAAGTGTCGGAGACAGAAACGTCGACAGGATATCCGGATATTTCATAGAAACGGGGCGAGTAATAAACTCTGCCGTCGATGATGTCCCAGTCCCATAGACCGTCGTTTGCTCCGCGAACCGCAAGTGAATAACGTTCTTCGCTTGCCTTCAGGCGTTCCGTCGTGTGTTGCAAGTCGTTGATTTGTTGCTGAAGAGCGGAAGCCATAACATTGAAATGACGGGCGAGACGGGCGAGTTCGTCATTGCCTTCATCGTACAGCCGATGGTCGAGCCGGCCCTCTGCCAGAGCTTGGCTGACGGCTACCATGCGAGTGAGACGCTTTGTCAATATGTATGCGACGATCGAAAGAAAAATAAACGTCACAAGGATTTCGATCGTGGCGATGAGCGTACTTTGCGCCAGGATGGCTCGTTGAGCCGCGAACAGTTTTGCGTTGGAGATTCCGAACTGAAAAAACCCGACTTTATTGCGGGAAAGCAGCAATGGAAGGCGCACATGGATCATCGGGCGTCCAAACAGCTTGCTGAATTCCTTGCTATCGGCGCTGATATCGGGAGGAGGGAGCGTCGTCATTTTCGGCATGCCCGCACTCAACAAAATATTGCCTTCACTGTCACCGAAACGGACGTAAGTCACCCCGTCGTCTTCGGCACTGCTGAGAAACTCGCCCAGAGTATCCTCTAAGGGGCCGAAATCGGACTGGTCGATATAGGGGACGGCCATCGCATTCAATAATTTCGCGTTCTGGTCGATCAAGTCTTCCAGATTGGCGTGAGTTGCGTTGTCCATCAGCCGTATGCTGTTCGCAACCAGTAGTACAAGCAGTATGATCTGAACGGCCGTACTGGCAAGCAGAATTTTGATCCTGATTGGAGCATCACGGAGAAAAATCAGAAATCGCATGTACTTACCCGTGAAAGTTTCGATTTGAACTGACGGAGGGGTTTGTAGGGAGGTAGGCAGCGCCGTTTACATGCAGGGTGCGGCTACATTCCTTACAATAAGCCGCGTTTCGCTTGATGGCGGGGGAACTTGTATGTCCATTCTTGTTTGTGGTTCGATGGCTTACGACAATATTATGGTTTTCAAGGATCGTTTCAGAAACCATATTTTGCCTGAGCAGATTCATATTCTGAATGTTTCTTTCCTTGTACCGGAATTACGACGCGATTTCGGCGGATGCGCGGGCAATATCGCCTACAATCTGCGCCTGCTCGGAGCCGATCCGCTGATTGTGGCTACGGTGGGTGATGATGCCGGGGGCTACCTTCAGAGGCTCGATGAATTCGGTTTGAGCCGGGAATGTGTGCGTCATGTGCCAGAGACATTTACCGCGCAAGCGTTCATTACCACAGACGCGGATGACAACCAGATTACTGCGTTTCATCCGGGGGCGATGCTGTTTTCGCATCAGAACGATGTACGCGCGGCCAGAGGTGGGCGGGCGCGGCTTGCCATCGTCGCGCCGGACGGGCGCGATGGCATGCTGCGGCATGTTGAAGGGCTGGCTGAAATTGGCGTGCCTTTCGTGTTCGATCCTGGTCAGGCGTTGCCGATACTTTCCGGCGATGAACTTCTGCACTGCCTGAAGCTTGCCCGTTACTGCGCGGTCAATGACTACGAGGTGCGGCTTGTATGCGAGAAGACCGGGCAGAGCGTGGAGTCGCTTGCGGCCATGGTCGAGGCCCTCGTGGTGACGCTCGGCAGCGAAGGTTCCCGCATCTATGCCGACGGTGATCGCATCGAAGTGCCTGCTGTGCCCCCATCTGCCTTGGTCGATCCTACCGGTTGCGGCGACGCTTACCGTGCCGGTTTGCTCTACGGCATCGAACAGGGATGGGGGTGGCTGTCCTGTGGACGGCTCGCCTCGGTGATGGGCGCCCTCAAGATCAGCCATCGCGGTGGACAGAATCACCGACCTGGACGGGCAGAGATCGAAACCGCATTTCAAGCTGCTTTTGGTGAAAACCCCTGGTCTGGGTGACGAGCCTCAATGGTAGAAGTGTTCCAGTTTGAACCTGCTCGGAGAGGCTCCCGCGATTTCCAGCTCCAATTGCGTGGTCACGCTGCTTTTTGGAGCGATGCCGGTATTCTGGGTGAGGCTCCCGGGCGGAACCCATTCAGCGGGCGTAAAGATGCGGCTGGAGAGCGGCTGTTCGATGGAATTATGCAGGGTCAATCCGAGGTTCGGCCAGTCCTGTGCAAAATTAGCGTTGTTCGTCACGGTGGCATAGAACACATAACGATGCTCACTGCGTAGATTGAGGCCATATGTGACCTTTATCTGCGAAGCGTCACGCGGCAGGGGCATGGCACAGCCGAGAGTCTCGCATAGCGAAACCAATGCGGGGCGCGTACTGGGAAATGCGCGGGCGATACGGTTGCGAGCCAGGAAAGCCGATTGGACGACAAGAATGATTCCCAGTACGCAGATGGCAGACATCCAGAGCTTGTGATAACGGTCAACCGTTTTCCCGTAAACATCAAAGTGGGACGGGGGCTGTTTTTCCGGGGCGCTGCTTTTCGTGGCAGGGCTCGCGATAGGGGCAGAAATCTTGTTGCGGGCTGCCGCGCGAGTAGCCTTGGCTTCGGCGTCGAATTCAGCTTCGATCTTGTCGATCTTGGTTTCGAGTCCGAACTTTGAAAAAATTTCGCTCAATACCTCGTTATCGACGGTTTCGTTCTTCGCCTGCGTAGCCGGGTCGCGTTCACGCCGTCTGCCCCACCTGGTACGTTCTTCCAAGGCTTTGCCAAGATTGGCAAGCGTGGCAAAAGTGGAGGCCAGTCGGCTTCGCTTGGCAGGTTTTTCTCGTTTTTGTGGTTTTTTGTGTGATTTTCCCCTGGGTTTTTCCCGTTTTCTCTCCTGGCTTTCCCGGCTTCGCGTGACCTGGGGCAGAGGGCCTCCCTGCGGCAGGAACGACGTTTCGGTGAGCGGCGGCATCCCGGAAAAAGACGAAGGCGATTCCTCGGGTGGTGGAGGAGCCTCGGACAAAGGCGCGGGAGGTTCTGCCGGGGCTGGTGGGGGTTCTTCCGGTGTAGGCGCGGAAGATTCCGCTGGGGCGGGTGTTGGAGCTTCTTCCGGTAGGAGCACGGGAGATTCCGCCAAGGCTGACGGGGGCGCTTCCGGTACAGGTGTGGGAGATTTTGCCGGGGTAGGCGGAGGCACTTCCGGCAAGGGGGCGGGAGGTCTCGCCGGGGTGGGCGTTGACGCTTTCGGAGGTGGCGCCGCCGGGGGCGGTGGCGCGGTTATGGAGGGAGGGATGGCCGGAGTCTGGACAAATGCAGACGGCACGACCGTATCAATGGAACTTTGATCCAGCAGCGGGAAATTTTGTGAAGAAGTCCACTGCTGAACCGGTTTTGGAAGTTTGGATTGTTTGTCGATCGAAGACGAAAAATCGAGTTCGCTCAATGAGCGTTGCGAAGTTTTCTTGATAACTGGTGCAAGAACCGGCTTGGTTTTCGGTGAGATGCCGGGTGCGGAGGCTGGTTGGACGAGAGGCGAGTCCGGTTTCGTGCTGGGTATGACGGTGGCGGCACTCGGGGAAGATGCCGTTGCGGCAGGCTTGGGTGCGGCGGGGGATTTTGCTGAAGTTTTAGTTGGCTGCTGTTTCTGGGGGAGGTTGGATTGCTGTCCAGCCTTGGGGTCGGACTCGGCCAGGTGGTCGAGCGCGTTGAAAGGGTGCAGGCAACTGCCGCAGCGCACCCTGCCCTGACGAGCGAGCAGTTGTTCCGACGTGAGCCGGAAGACGGTTTGGCAACCCGGGCAGCGAGTGAGCATCAGGAACGAACTATGGCGTTACAAATCATCGAATGATAAATCATCATCCGTCCGGTGCACGTACATACATTTTTATGAGAGATCTTTTGTGGTCTGGGCATCGAGAATTTTTTAGGGTAGTGGGCGGCAACCCTCCAGGCGAACCCATTCTTCGCACACGTCGCCGATTTCGAGGGGAATCCAGGCTGCCCAGGCATCAATGACTTGTGCGGCTTGCTGTTCGAGTACCCCGGATAGCGCCACCCGCCCGCCGGGGGCGACCCGCGCCGCGATGGCGGGGGCCAGCACACAGAGCGGATTGGTGAGGATGTTGGCAACGACGAGGTCGAACCTTGCTTCGAGTGGTTCACTGGAATGCTGTACGTGCATGATGCCGGTTACGCCATTGCGCTCTGCGTTTTCCCGCGCTGCTTCTACCGCGCGCTCGTCGATGTCGATTGCGAGCGATTGGGTCGCGCCGAGGCGTGCGGCAGCAATGGCGAGGATGCCTGAACCGCAACCGAAATCGAGCACGGACATGCCGGGCTGGACGGTTTCGCACAGCCATTCCAGGCAGAGCCGGGTCGTGGGGTGCGAGCCGGTTCCGAAGGCCATGCCGGGGTCGAGCCTGATGTTGATCGCCTCTGGTTCGGGTGCTTCGTGCCAGGAGGGCACGATCCAGAGGCGATTCGTGACGCGGATGGGGTCGAACTGGCCTTGCACGGCGCGTACCCAGTCCCGTTCGGCGACTTCTTCGATGGCGAAAGATGGTGCGGCAGCCATTCCTGCTGCTGCTGCGGCATCCGTGATGCGCGCGACCAGGGCAGGGCGGTCGATGGGGTCGAATAGCGCGATGACCCGGCAATGCGCCCAAAGCTTGGCGACTGCTTGGCCGGGTTCGCCGAACTGCGGCGTTTCTTTTGCCGTGCCCACGTCGGCGTCCTCGATGGAAACCGAGAGCGCACCCGATTCCATCAACGCCTCCGAGAGTGCCTCAGCACGGTCGGCTTCGGTTTCGACAGATACGGAAAGCCAGGCCGGCATGCCTATCGTTTCCCGCGTTCCGCGTTCAGGGCTGCTTGCCGCCCTTGAGTCCGGCCATCTCGTCGAGGCGCTCTTCGAGGTAATGGATGCTGACGCCGCCTTCGATGAAATGGGTGTCGAACATCAATTCCTGATGCAGCGGGATGTTGGTCTTGATTCCGGCTACATCCATTTCCGAGAGCGCGATTCGCATACGGCGGATAGCTTGCTCGCGCGTATCGCCGTAGATGATGAGTTTGCCGATCATCGAATCGTAATGCGAAGGCACCCTGTAGCCGGTGTAAGCGTGTGAATCCACCCGCACACCGGGGCCGCCCGGAGCATGCCAGTTTGTGATCTGTCCCGGCGAGGGGGTGAACTTGAACGGGTCTTCTGCGTTGATCCGGCACTCGATAGCATGACCGCGCGATACGATGTCCCGCTGAGTGAAACGCAGTTTTTCGCCCGCAGCGACCCTGATCTGGGTCTGGACGATATCGATGCCGGTGACCAATTCTGTGACGGGGTGCTCGACCTGTACCCGCGTGTTCATCTCGATGAAGTAAAACTCTCCGTCTTCGTGCAGGAACTCGAAAGTGCCCGCGCCGCGATAGCCGATCTTGCGGCATGCCTTGGCGCAACGCTCGCCAATGGAGGCAATTTGTTTGCGGTCGATTTTCGGGGCTGGAGCCTCTTCGATCACTTTTTGGTGGCGGCGCTGCATCGAGCAATCGCGCTCGCCGAGATAGATTGCGTGCCCGTGCTGGTCGGCCATGACCTGGATTTCGATGTGACGCGGGTTTTCGAGAAATTTCTCCATGTACAGCGCAGGATTGCCGAAAGCGGCCTGCGCTTCGGCGCGGGTCGTCGCTACGGCGTTCAGGAGCGCCGCTTCGGTATGCACCACCCGCATGCCGCGTCCGCCGCCGCCGCCCGCCGCCTTGACGATGATGGGGTAGCCGATGGAACGGGCGATCCTGATGATTTCACGGGAATTGTCTTCCGGTAGCGCACCCTCCGAGCCGGGCACACAGGGTACGCCCGCTGCTTTCATCGTGGCTTTGGCGGAAACCTTGTCGCCCATGAGCCGGATCGTTTCCGGGCGCGGCCCGATGAACACAAAACCGGATTGCTCCACCCGTTCGGCAAAGTCGGCGTTCTCGGAGAGAAAACCGTATCCGGGGTGGATGGCCTCGGCGTCGGTGACTTCCGCCGCAGAGATAATGGCGGGGACGTTCAGGTAACTGAGCGAGGAAGGCGCGGAGCCGATGCAGACCGACTCGTCGGCGAGCTTGACGTACTTGGCCTCGGTGTCGGCCTCGGAATGCACAGCGACAGTCTTGATGCCCAACTCGCGGCAGGCGCGCAGGACTCGTAGCGCGATTTCGCCCCGGTTGGCGATGAGGATCTTTTCAAACATGCCGTTTCAACCGATGACGAACAGAGGTTGCCCGAATTCGACCGGTTGGCCGTTTTCAACCAGTATGGCCTTGATGACTCCGTCGGCGTCGGCTTCGATTTCGTTCATCAGCTTCATCGCCTCGATGATGCACAGGCGGTCGCCGATCTTGACGCTTTGCCCGACCTCGGTCAATGGATCGGCTCCCGGCGCGGTGGCGCGGTAGAACGTGCCGACCATCGGAGATTTCAGGACGTGGCCGGGGGGCAGTGCGGGGGACGCATCCTCTGTTTCGCGGTCAAGCACCGGCGCGCTGCCGGCGACTGGCTGTGCGGGAACGAAGGTGTGCACGGGCACACCGACCGACGCGCTTGCCGGGTATTTGTTGACGATGCGTACTTTTTCTTCGCCTTCGGTGATTTCAAGTTCGGAGATGCCGGACTCTTGTGTGAGGTCGATGAGTTTCTTGAGCTTTCGCAAATCCATGTCGTTCTCTCTAAGAAAAGAACCCAGTTGGAAGAATGGGATGAGGTGTGCCGGGCGGAAGCGTTTGCGCGGCGCGGCTTTAACCAGCCTGTTCGCGCAGTTGGCTAACGGCAAAATCCACAGCGGCCAGATAACCCTGGACGCCCAGGCCGCAGATCACACCCACGGCAGAGTCGGAAAAATACGAGCGGCGACGAAAAGATTCGCGGGTGTGGATGTTTGATAGATGCACTTCCACGAACGGAATTCGCACAGCGGCCAGGGCGTCGCGCAAGGCGATGCTGGTGTGGGTGTAGGCTGCAGGGTTGATGATGATGAAGTCGATGCCTTCAGACAGCGCTGCCTGGACGCGGTCGATCAACTGACCTTCGTGATTGCTCTGAAAGGACTCAAGCTGTACGCCGTCTGCGCGGGCTCTGGACTCCATCGCGATGTGAATGTCGGCCAGCGTCGCATGGCCATACACTTCAGGCTCTCGTGTACCGAGCAGGTTAAGGTTTGGCCCATGCAGCGCCAGGATGCGGCGCGGCGTAGGCGGCGGAGTTTTTCGGGTTTTTTGTTGCGTCATGGACGGAGTTTGGAACAGATCACAGCAATTTGTCTAGTGTTGTAATCCGAACCGCCCCAGCCCGCCAGATGCCGCCGGACGATCCCATCGAGCGCGGCGACCCATTCCGGGCGGGCGTTCAGGCAGGGAATGGCGTGGAATGCCTCACCGCCACGGGCGAGGAAGGCGTCGCGGCACAGCATGGCGATTTCTTCTAGTGTTTCGAGGCAGTCGGCAGCGAAGCCGGGGCAGATCACGTCGGCTCGCTTCACGCCCGAGGCGGCGAGCGATTCGAGCGTCGGCAGGGTATAGGGTTCCAGCCACTTGCCTGGGCCAAAGCGGGACTGAAACGTTACACGCAATTTTTCTGGTGGCAAGTCCAGCGCCTCCCCAAGTAGACGAGCTGTGGTGAGGCATTCGGCACGGTAGGGGTCGCCCAGCGCGTCGGTGCGCGCCGGTTGCCCATGAAAACTGGCCACCAGGCAATCTCCCTGGCCGTGGTGTGCCCAGTGCTCGCGCACACTTGCCGCCAGCGCGGCGATGTAGCCGGGATCGTCTGGGAAACTGCGTACAAAGCGCAATTCGGGCAGGTTGCGCCAGGCGAGCATGGCGCGCGCGACTTCATCCAGCGCGCTGGCCGTCGTGCTCCCGGCAAATTGCGGGTAGAGCGGCACGACCAGGATGCGGCAGACGCCGCGCGCGCGTAGACCGGTGAGCGTATCGACGATGGAGGGCGAGCCATAGCGCATGGCCCAGGCCACAACGATACTGTCGTGATCGTCGCTTTCCTCGTTCCCGCGATTGAGCGAATCATCAAGCAGGGTCGCCAGGCGTTCGGTGTGAACCTTGAGCGGTGAGCCTTCTGCCGTCCAGATGCTGGCGTATTTTTTCGCTGAGTTGGCCGGACGGGTGGTGAGGATGATGCCGTTGAGAATCGGCTGCCACACGAGGGACGGCAATTCGACGACTCTTGGGTCGGAAAGAAACTGACGCAACCACGGGCGTAAAGCTTTTGCGGTTGGCGCTTCCGGTGTACCGAGATTGACCAGCAACACGCCCGTGCGGTTGCGGAAGCCATGCTCCGGGGCGGGGGTGGGTTCGGGCCGGAAACGGGACATGACGGGGCGATTCGGTCAGACTTTGGAAGACAGGGCGTTCGACAACAATCTGGCGGTGATGTCGACGATGGGAATCACCCGGTCGTAGGCCATGCGGGTTGGGCCGATGACGCCTACCGAACCTACGATTCGCCCATCGACCTCATAGGGGGCCGTCACGACGCTGCAAGCGTCGAGTTGCGAGAGGCCGGATTCATTGCCGATGAAAATCTGCACACCCTGGGCGCGCCGGGACAGGTCGAGTAGTTGCATCAGGCCGGTGCGCTGCTCGAACAGCCGGAAAAGCGCGCGCAGGCGAGTCATGTTGGAAGACAGGTCTTCGACATCGAGCAGGTTGGTTTCGCCCGAGATGACGTAGTTGAGCGAAGTCTCCTCGGCGGCCTCCGAACCGGCTTCGATGGCGCCCGCCATCAGTTCGCTCATGTCGCTCCTGATTCGGTGCAACTCTGCCTGGAGGTGTGCGCGGATTTCATCGAATGCGTGTCCGGCGTAATGTTCGTTGAGATAACTCGCTGCCTCGCCCAGTTCGGAGGCCGAATAGGCGCGGCGCGTGAAGAGGATGCGGTTCTGCACGTCGCCGTTCTCGGTGACGATGATGAGCAGGATGCGGTTCTCGGACAGCCCGATGAATTCGATCTGGCGAATGCGCGCCGCTTTCCTGCGCGGCGCGACAACCACCCCGGCGAACTGGGTGAGGTTCGAGAGCAGGTGGGAGGCTGAATTCATCAGGCGCTGTGGTTGGTCGGGCTGAAGCTGCCCTTTCAATTCCTGCACCTGTACGCTTTCCATCGGCAACACCGTAAGCAGGGTGTCGACGAAAAAACGGTATCCCCTTGCCGTTGGTATCCGGCCTGCTGAAGTATGCGGGCTGGAGATATAGCCCATTTCCTCCAGGTCGCTCATGACGTTTCGCACTGTGGCGGGCGACAATTCCAGCCCGGATGAACGTGACAGGGCGCGCGAGCCGATCGGCTGGCCGTCGGCGATATAGCGTTCGATCAGCGTTTTGAGCAAAACGCGGGAACGGACGTCGAGCGGAGGCAGGGCAGTCTGTGACATTGGCGGATTCTAGCAGCCCGTTGGGCGTCGCGCAGATGCACGGCGCAGGGGCAAATGTGGTTTAATCAACCACCATGGCAACAAATACATTCCACAATATTTCCCTGGTAGGCAAATACCAAAGCGCGGATGGCACAGAAACCGTGCTTGAGCTTGCGCGTTTCCTGCGTGGACGCGGAATGGAGCCTTGGATTGAACAAGGCACAGCGGAAGGCATCGGTAAAGTTGCCGATGATTTCGTGACGGCTACTTACGAAGAAATTGCCGATAGATCCGACCTGGTGGTGGTCATCGGCGGCGATGGTACGTTGCTCAATGCCGCGCGGCGGCTCAGTGAACGCGCCGTGCCGCTGCTCGGGGTCAATCTCGGTCGATTGGGCTTTCTCACCGACCTGTCACGGGTTGACGTGTGCCAACAACTGGGCGAAATCCTCGACGGGCGCTTTCACGCCGAATCGCGCTTCATGCTCGATGCCGAGGTGACGCGCGGAGGCAGCCGTATTTTTCACACCCAGGCGCTCAATGATGTCGTGGTCAACCGGGGCAAACTCGGCAGGATGATCGAGCTGGAGTTGATGGTCGACGATGTGTTCGTCTATAACCTGCGCTCGGACGGCATGATTATCGCTACGCCGACTGGCTCGACGGCCTACGCGATGGCGGCCAACGGTCCCATCCTGCATCCGGGTGTGGGCGGTATTGCGTTGGTTCCATTGTGCCCGCATGCGCTGACCGCCCGACCCATCACGCTGCCGGACGGTTGCTGCATCGACATCGTAATCATGCCGCCGCACGACGCCCGTATCCACTTCGATGGGGTGACTTATTGCGATGTGCGCGCGGGCGACCAGTTGCGGATTGTGCGTTCCGAACGGGAAGTGCTATTGCTCCATCCGGAAGGCTACGGCTACTTTGCCATGTTGCGCGCAAAACTCCACTGGGGCGCGGCCATGCCGCGACCATGACCGTTGCCTGTATCCATGCTGCGTCGCCTCTCCATCCGCGATTTCGTCATCGTTGATCGGCTCGAACTGGATTTCGGCACTGGATTCGGGGCGCTCACCGGCGAGACGGGCGCGGGCAAATCCATCCTGCTCGATGCCCTCAGCCTCGCGCTGGGCGAGCGCGCCGATGCGGGAGTCGTGCGTGCGGGCTGTGACAAGGCCGACATCACCGCTGAATTCGATCTCCCCCCCAATGGCGAACTCACGGTCTGGCTCGCCGAGCAGGAACTGGATTCCGGCGACGGTACGCTGATCTTGCGCCGTACCGTCGATACCGGCGGGCGCGGCAAGGCGTGGATGAACGGCACACCGGTGACGCTCGCGCAACTGCGCGCCGCCGGGCAATGGCTGGCGGACATTCACGGCCAGCATGCCCATCACGCCCTGTTGCGAGCCGAGGTGCAGCGCCAGTTGCTCGATACCCATGCCGGGGCGGCGGAACTGGCCTCAGAGGTTGCCGCTCGCTGGCGCGAATGGCAACGCCTGTCCAATTTGCGGCAAGCGGCGGAGCGGGATACGGCGGCTTTTGCCCGCGAGCGCGAACTGCTCGGCTGGCAACTCAGAGAACTGGAAGAGCTGGCTTTCGATTCTGGCGAATGGAGCGAGATCAACGCCGAGCATGGACGGCTGGCGCATGCTGCCGACCTGTTGGGCGGCGTGGGCGAGGCGCTCGACAGCCTGGGGGAAGGCGAGCAAGCTGTTTGTTCCACCCTCGGCCATTGCGTGAGCCGTTTGTCGGCGCTGGAAGCCATCGACCCGTCGCTCTCGGAAGCGCGGGAACTGATCGACGCGGCAGCGATTCAGGCAGACGAAGCCCTGCATATCCTGCGCCGCTACCGCGACCGGCTCGAACTCGACCCGGAACGCCTTGCTGAGATTGAGCGTCGCATCGGCGCGGTGATGGACATGGCGCGCAAATACCGCGCTGCGCCGGAAGATTTGCCGTTGCTCGCCGCCGAATGGCGGGCGCGGCTCGACACGCTCGAAGCCAGTGCCGACCCGGAGCGGCTTGCCATCGCCGAGAATGAAGCGCGCGCGGCCTTTGATGCCGCTGCCGGGCAACTTTCGGCAGCGCGCCGCGTAGCGGCGGCGACTTTGTCGCTTGAAATCACCGAAACCATGCAGTCGCTGGCCATGGTGGGTGGAAAGTTTGAAGTGGCGCTGATTCCCTTTGAGCCGTCCGCGCACGGGCTGGAAAACGTCGAGTTTCAGGTTTCCGCCAATCCGGGGCAGGTTTTGCGGTGTCTTGCCAAGGTCGCTTCCGGCGGCGAATTGTCGCGAATCGGGCTTGCCATCCAGGTGATGACCAGCCGCGATTCGGCCACGCCCACGCTGATTTTCGACGAGGTCGATGTTGGCATCGGTGGCCGCGTTGCGGAGATCGTTGGCCAACTGCTGCACCGTCTGGGGCGTGACCGTCAAGTGCTTTGCGTGACCCACCTTCCGCAAGTGGCCGCCTGCGCCGACTGGCAATGGCAAATCGCCAAGGAAATCCGCGACGGCCAGACCTTGAGCATCGTCACACCGCTAGAAGAGGACGCCCGCGTCGAAGAAATCGCGCGCATGCTCGGTGGGGTCAATATCACCGATACCACGCGCAAACACGCCGCTGAGATGCTTGCGGGGAAAGCCGGTTAGCCTTCGCCGCTACGGTGCGGGCAATCCTCCCGCAGACAGTCCGCGTACAGATAGAGCGCGTGATCCTTGATAGCGAAACCGTGCTCCTGGGCGATGCGTTGCTGGCGCTGCTCGATTTCAGCGTCAAAGAATTCTTCCACCCGGCCGCATTGCAAGCAGACCAGATGGTCGTGGTGTTCGCCCTTGTTGAGTTCAAACACGGCCTTGCCGGTTTCAAAGTGATGGCGCTCCAGCAGACCCGCTTGCTCGAACTGCGTCAGTACGCGATAGACAGTTGCCAGGCCGATGTCTTTGTCGTCCTCGATCAACTGGCGGTAAACGTCTTCAGCGGTAAGGTGTTGCTGCCCGGCGTTCTGGAACAGTTCCAGGATTCTGAGCCGGGGATGGGTGGCTTTGAGGCCGATGTTCTTGAGGCTGCGGGAGTTGTCTGACATGATCTGAATCCGGTGGCTCGCGTAAGCGGGCGATGGTCATTATGTTATATTTTCCAATCTTTTCTGAAAATTGGCAGCCCTGAATCATGCGTTCCGTGCTTTCTCTCCCGTCAGCTTTTGCGGCCATTGTCGTTGTCTTCGCACTGACAGCCTGTTCCTTTTTTGCCCCTTATAGCATCGACGTCCGGCAGGGCAATCACATTGATGAAGCCATGCTGGCGCAACTCAAGCCCGGCATGACGCGCGAGCAGGTGCGCTTCGTGCTCGGTTCGCCCCTGGTGATAGATGTATTTCATTCTGACCGCTGGGACTACGTTTACCGCTTCAAATCTGGCCGGACAGGCAAAACGGAACAGCGCGCGGTTTCGGTCTTTTTCGCTAACGACAAGCTGGATCGCGTCGAAGGCGATACCGCTCCGGCTGACGGCAAGGAGGTGACGGAGCCTCGCGCCAGAATCATTGAAGTGCCCAGAGCGAAAGACTAAAGAGAGCTTTATTCCATGACTTTTCCGATTCGAGTGGCCGTTGCGGGTGCGTCCGGGCGCATGGGCAGGATGCTGATAGAGGCCGCGCTCCAGGAAGAAGGCGTCGCGCTCGCGGCGGCCTTCGACCGTCCAGGTTCGGCGCTCATGAACCGTGACGCGGGAGAATCGGTAGGTGCCTCCACCGGGGTGATCGTTGGCGACGATGCTGCCGAGGCCATTGCCGCCGCCGATTGCCTGATCGACTTTACCCGTCCGGAAGGTACGCTTGCACATCTCGCGCATGCCGTCCGATTGGGTAAGTCCGTGGTAATCGGAACCACTGGGTTCGACGCTGCCGGGAAGGCTGCCATTGCCGAGGCTGCTCGTGCCATTCCCATTGTTTTTGCGCCCAACATGGCAGTTGGGGTCAATGCGGTGTTCCGCCTCCTCGATGTGGCGGCCAGGATTCTCTCCGAAGGCTACGATGTCGAGGTCATCGAGGCTCACCATCGTTTCAAGGCGGATGCCCCGTCGGGTACCGCGTTGCGTATGGGCGAGGTTGTTGCACAGGCGCTCGGGCGCGATCTTGCCCAGTGCGCGATATATGGGCGCGAAGGCATGACAGGCGAGCGCAAGGCCGAGACCATCGGCTTTTCAACTCTCCGGGGCGGCGATATCGTGGGCGACCACACGGTGCTCTTCGCGGGCATTGGCGAGCGCGTCGAGATCACCCACAAATCCGGCAGCCGCATGCCTTATGCACTAGGTTCGATCAAAGCCGCCCGTTTTCTCGCTGCTCAAAAGCCGGGACTCTTCGACATGCAGGATGTGCTTGGGTTGCGTTGAGGCGGGTAAAATATCTGCTCGACCCGATGAGAGCAGCGCCCTGTCGGCTGCGCGGCTGGAAGATGGTCAGGTGAGGATTGGATGAGACTGCTTTCGATTTTTGCGTTGCTGTTCGTGATTTCTTTCCTGCTGCACGGGGGGCTGAAAGATTGGGCCGCGCAGGATAAGCAGGCGGTGCAGGACGTGAAAGAAGCGGTGGAAGTGGCAGAAGCCACGGAAACAGCGGATGTGGCGGAAGCGGCGGAAACGGCGGAAGCAGAGCCGGTACAGGCAGAGCAGGAAGATTTCTCCTCTCTCATTTTCAACCAGCCTTATCCCGTCGGGCATTTCGACTTTGAGCGAGAGCCTGTTTTTAACGCTAAAACGATCGAGTTGGAGATCAAAAACCTGATCATCGGCAGGAACGACGACAGTTTTAAGGTGAAAAACTATCTTTGTGCCGTGGGTTATGAGTTCCCGCGCAGCCAGCAAGGGAAGAAAAAAGGCTCCGCGAGAAAGGAAGTTGTCGTTTATTGGAGGGAAGGCAAGATGCTCTATCGCTGGAAGGGGGGCGACCCCAAGGCGGCAGAGCGGGATTTTTACGACGCCCGTTCCCTGATGTTTTCGCGTAGCGTCCCACTCGACCCCAATCAGGGCGTGGTTGAGGAGGAAGATACAGAAGGCAGGTTTGACAACTATAAAGAGCGCGCCGAAAACGTGATTGCCGATTGCGAGAAGCACGGCAAACCGTATGAGATCGAGCCTTTCGCGCCGCCTCCGCGTGGGTTCAAGCGGCCGGAAGGTGGTGGCCGCCCCCGTTCGTCCCCCACTACGCCGCCCGCACCCGCACCCGCACCCGCACCCGCTCCTGCTTCTGATCCCACGCCTGCTCCTGCGCCCGCGCCCGCGCCGTCACCATCTTCTTCGTCTCCGTTCGTTTGATTGCCCCGGTATCACAAAATCGAAGGTTATTCCTTCCGTTATACCTTCGGTGTGCTATTCCCATCCAACAGCCGCTCGATCGCCCGTGCCGCGATGAACAGGCCGATGGTGGCTGTCATCGCCATGCTGGAACCGTAACCGGCGCACGACAGGCCATGCGGTCCGGCGCCACATGCCGGGGGTCGTCGCGGGGGCTCGTCCGAAGTTACAGCCTCGATCCCGAATTTTTTGCCGGGGTCGCGCGTAAAGCCGTATTCGCGCCGTAGGCGCGCCCTGACTTTGGAAAGCAGCGGGTCTTGTGTGGTACGCGCCAGGTCTTCGACCCGTATCCGGCGCGGGTCGGTTTTGCCGCCTGCGCCGCCTGCCATCAGCAACGGCAGGCGCGCTTGGCGGCAATGAGCAGCAATGGCGGCTTTGGCGCGCGCATCGTCGATGGCATCGACCACGAGGCCGCCGCCGCGCAACAGCGATGCGGTATTTTCCGGGGTCAGGAAATCTTCCACCGTTTCGATGAGGCATTGCGGGTGGATGCTGCGTATCCGCGCAGCCATTGCCGTGACCTTGGCCTGTCCAAGCGTGTCGTCGAGGGCGTGAATCTGCCGGTTGATGTTGGATTCGGCGAGATTGTCAGGGTCGATCAGCTTCAGCATACCCACGCCGCTGCGCGCCAGCGCCTCGGCCACCCAACAGCCCACACCGCCGATTCCCACTACCGCTACCCGTGCGGCCGCGAGGCGCGCGAGCGTCCCTTCGCCATACAGCCGTTCAAGGCCGCCGAAACGGCGTTCGGGATCGACATCTGAAGGAATGGGAGAAAAATCGGACACAGCGGAAAAACGAGTGAGAGTGAATACGCGCCGGGAAGTCCTCGGCCTTTTGGACGGGGCGACCCGAACAAAGATTGAATGTTACCGCGTGTCCAAGGTTCCGCGAGGCCGTCGCAGCCTCAAGCGGGCTGCTTCAGGCCGCGACGGCCTGTATCTCCATCTCCGCTTCGTTTCCTTTTGCGGTGTTCTTGACTACCCGTTGTTCGTGGAGGCGATCCAGCCATATTTCCAGTCCCTGGGCATTGAGGTAGAGATCGGGCCGCAGCAGGTTGAGCGAGATTTCTTCGTTGAGCGCCCATTGCTGCCGGGCGCTTTCTTCGCGCACGAGTTCTTCCAGGCCGGAAAGAATTTCGGTATGGCGCGCAAGCCCTTTGCCGCGCGCGGCCTGTGCAATCGCTATCTGGGCGTGAATCATGCGGAACAGGTCGTTCGCCAGACGCTCAACGCCCATAACTTTGCCGTAGTGGGCGAGATACATTGCCTGCGGATTGTAGGCAAGCATGCGGGCGATGGACTCTGCCATCGAGACAGGGTCGAACTGTGGGGGTGAAGAGGACGGAAAAATGAACGAGCGTTTGCTGACATCAAATTCGCGGTACGAAATTCCAAAAGCATCGCCAGTAAAGAAGGCGTTCGCGATCTCGTCCCATACCACGATGTGATGCCGGGCATGGCCGGGTGCGTCGAGAAGCTTCAGTATACGGTCGCCGAGGGGCAATGCCATGCCATCTTGAGAAGGAATGATGCGCCCTTCATCCACAGGTGTCAGGCGGCCATACAGTCGGAAGGATTGCTCCGATCCCAAAGCCTTGATGGTTTTTTCCCAAAGCCTTGCCGGATGCGCCAGATGGCTTACGGCGCTCGGATGGATGACCGCGTGGGCGCGTGGCAGGGCGCACATCAGGCTGCCCACACCTCCGGCATGGTCCAGATGCAGATGGGTGGGAATCACCCATTCGACGGCTTCGGGCGCGATGTCCAGGCAGGCCAGCGCAGAGAGGATGTGCGGAACCGACGCATTGCTGCCGGTATCAATGATCGCTACGCGCCCATGGTCGACGACAAAGTAAACAGCGGCAACCCTTGGCTGGCCGCTGTAACCCGAATCAACGATATAAATGCCGTTGGACTGGCGAACGATGCCCCGCATGGGTTTCCCTCTTAGTGAGATTGTTTATTCCATACGATTATACGCTCGTCAACTCAGAATATCGTTTGGCATGACAGCGGAAAACGTATGATTGTCACGTTACTCTTCTGTTTTTGTTCATTGGTGGTCTTATTTCACATGTCGCCCAATTTTGATATCGAGGAGGGGGCAGGGTCGATCATGCTGAAAATGCGACCTATGTCTTGCCAGACAGGCAGACAATCTGTCAAAATGAAAAACTTTCCTTGCTCCACCGGATTTCGCATGCCGGGGGGCTTTACCCATCCATAAGGAGACCTGATGCGACATTATGAAATTGTGTTCATCGTGCACCCGGATCAATCCGAACAGGTGCCCGCGATGATTGAACGTTACAAGGGCATCGTTACCGCCCGTGGCGGCCAGGTGCACCGGCTCGAAGACTGGGGGCGGCGGCAAATGGCCTACCCGATCCAGAAGGTGCACAAGGCTCATTACGTGCTCATGAACATCGAGTGCGACGGAGAGGCGCTTGGCGAACTCGAACACGCGTTCAAGTTCAACGATGCCGTGCTGCGCCACCTCGTCATCAAGATGAAAAAGGCCGTTACCGTGCCTTCGCCGATGATGAAAGAGGAAAAATCGCGCGCTCTTGCCGATGCGCCTGTGGCGGACGGCGAAACCGAAACCGAAACCGAAACCGAAACCGCCTCTCCTGAGGCGATCGAGTCGTCCCCGGCCTGAGGTGTGCGCTGAACGAGCTGCGGTTGGTGGCGCGTATCGTGGAGGTTTCGGCCTTGCGGCGCACCCCGGCGGGCATCCCGGTCGTGTCCTGTGTGCTGGTGCATGAGTCCCGGCAAATCGAGGCAGGTATCGAACGCGAGGTGAAACTGGAACTCTCGGCAAAGGCCATTGGCGAACTGGCGCAAACGCTGTCCGCCACGGCTCCCGGAGCGAAGGTCTCGGTGACGGGGTTCATGGCAGCCAAAAGCGCGCGCAGCCGGTCTCCGGTACTGCACCTGAACAACATCGAATTCATGGAAGGAATCTGAAAATGGCTTTCAAGTCCAACAAGTTCAAGAAAAAGGAAGACCGCTCTGGTCGCGGTCTCTTCAAACGGCGCAAGTTCTGCCGCTTCACGGTGGAAAAGATCGAAGAGGTCGATTACAAGGATGTCGACATCCTCAAGGACTTCATCACCGAAAACGCCAAGATCATGCCGGCGCGCATCACCGGAACCAAGGCGGGCTATCAGCGCCAGTTGTCGGTAGCCGTCAAGCGCGCCCGTTTCCTGGCGCTCCTGCCTTACACCGACCTGCATCAATAAGGAGAGCGGACATGCAAATCATTCTGCTCGAAAAAGTAGGCAAGCTCGGTTCTCTGGGCGACGTGGTCAAGGTCAAGGACGGTTACGCCCGGAATTACCTGATTCCGCAAGGATTCGCCAAACGCGCCACTGCGGCCAACAAAGCAGAATTTGAGGCTCGCCGTGCCGACCTGGAACGTGCCCAGGCCGAAAAACTGACTGCTGCACAGGCGCTTGGGGCAAAGCTCGATGGGCTGATGGTTCAAATCACCCGCAAGGCAAGTATGGATGGACGCCTCTTCGGTTCGGTGAGCAATAACGATGTGGCCGATGCACTGGCGGCGCAGGGTTTCGAGATCGAGCGCTCGTCGATCCGCATGCCGGACGGTCATTTGAAGCAGGTCGGCGACGCGAAGATCGAAATCGCGCTGCACGCCGATGTCGTGGTGCCGGTCACCGTCTCGGTGCTTGGCGAGCAATAAGGCGCGCTCCACAATACCGCGCGACACAAAGGGCTGCCAAAGGCGGCCCTTTGTTTTTTAGAATCTCATTCTTTGCAGCCGTTCTGGAACCATCATGGCGACTTCTTCGCGCAATGCCCCGCCCCGCGACCCGCAAATGGCAGCGATCAAACTGCCGCCGCATTCGCTCGAAGCCGAACAATCGCTCATCGGCGGCCTGCTGCTCGATAACGCCGCCTGGGAGAAAATCGCCGACCTTGTCACCGGGGAAGATTTTTACCGCGACGACCATCGCCGCATCTACCAGCACATCACGAAGCTGATTGATGTCGGCAGGCCCGCTGATGTGGTGACGGTGTTTGAATCGCTGGAGAAAAGCGGTGAAGCGGAGCAGGCGGGCGGGCTTGCCTACCTGGCGGAAATTGCCGACAACACCCCCTCGGCGGCCAATATCCGCCGTTACGCGGAAATCGTCCATGAGCGCGCGATTCTGCGTAAGCTCGTTGCGGTGGGGGATGAAATCGCGGCGAGTGCGCTGGCACCATCCGGCAAGGACGCCAAGATACTGCTCGATGAAGCCGAAGCGCGGGTGTTTGAAATCGCCGAAGCGGGCGCGCGCCACGGCAGCGGATTCCAACTCATCCAGCCCCTTCTCAAGCAGGTCGTCGACCGTGTGCAGGAACTCTACGACCGCGACAATCCTTCGGAAGTCATCGGCATCCCCTCCGGATTCACCGATCTCGATGCAAAAACCTCAGGGTTGCAGCCTTCCGACATGCTGATTATCGCGGGTCGCCCGTCGATGGGAAAAACCAGTTTTGCCCTCAACATCGCCGAACACGTTGCGATAGAAAACCGGTTGCCGGTTGCGATTTTCTCGATGGAAATGCCTGGAAACCAACTGGCAACACGTTTCATCTCCTCAGTAGGGCGGATCGACATGCAGAAAATCCGCAATGGCCGCTTGAGCGACGATGACTGGCAACGGCTGACGATGGCAATGGGCAAACTCTATGAAGCGCCGATCTACATCGACGAGACGCCGGGCCTCAACCCCATCGACCTGCGCGCGCGCGCGCGAAGGCTTGCCCGTCAGTGCGGCCGCCTTGGCCTGATTGTGATCGACTATCTGCAACTGATGAACGGTACGCGCGAAACCGATAACCGCGCCACTGAACTGTCGGAAATATCGCGTTCGGTCAAGGCGCTTGCTAAAGAGTTGCATGTGCCGATCCTCGCCCTGTCGCAGCTCAACCGCAGCCTGGAGCAGCGCCCCAACAAACGCCCGGTCATGTCGGACTTGCGCGAATCGGGCGCAATCGAACAGGACGCGGACATCATCATGTTCATCTACCGGGATGAGGTCTACAATCCCGATTCCCAGGACAAGGGCACGGCGGAACTGATCATCGGCAAGCACCGCAACGGCCCGACCGGCATGGTGCGGATGACTTTCCTGGGCGAATACACGCGATTCGAGAACTTTGCCGGGGGCGGTTTCCAGTACGCCGAGTAAAATCTGCCGATCAAACCATGCAAACCATGTTTTCGCATCGCAGACTGATCGGGCTCTCCCTGGTGTTCCTGTTCCTCGTGATGCAGGCGCTCTGGCTCGTCCATCATTTCGGGCACGATCTGTCGTCGAACGCGCAAGGGGAGACGGCATGCGAGTTCTGCGTGGCCATGCACGGCATGGGGTCGGCCATTTCCAGCCAGGAACGCACGTTTGCCGTCGTCCCTTCGATTGACCATCAGCCCCGGTACGCATCGACCCTCCGCGTCGACGCGCAATTCATCCAGCCCCGGCAGCAGGGGCCACCCATCTTCTCCTGACCCGTTTCGAGGAATCTCCTGAAAGGGTTTCCTCGAATCCTCGTTGGTGACGCACGTCCATTACTTTGGCGTGTTGCGACTATCCATCGTTTCAGGAGCAGAAAAACATGCGAATCAGAAAGCTGGTTGTGGCTGGAGCTTGCATGTCCATGCTGGCTGCCTCGGTTCAGGCGGAAGAAACCTCTGAACACGCGCGGCTGGCCGCCGAGTTGGCTGCGCTACGCGAGCAGGTCGCGCAAATGCAGTCAATGTACGAGAGCCGCATCGCGGCGCTGGAAGAAAGATTGGCGGGTACGGTCAAAGTGGAATCGACCGATCAAACCGCCCCATCGTCGCAAACCGAATCACCGTCGACTCTCCAGGTATCTTCCCCGGCGAGCGCGAAAAGCGGCGCGTCTTCGTTCAATCCGGAAATTTCGCTGATTATTCAAGGGGCGTACACGAACCGCAAGAAAGTGGAAGAACGCCATATCGGCGGCTTCGTGAGCGCTGAAGGGCATTCTCACGACGAACACCGACACGGTAGCGACAAGCGCGGTTTCACCCTCGATCACACCGAACTTGTGTTTGCGGCCAACATCGACCCATATTGGAGAGGACAGGCTACGGTAGCTGTGCTCGACGGCGAGGCGGAACTGGAAGAAGCCTGGTTTCAGACTACGGCGCTGGGGCATGGAACCGGAATCAAGGCAGGGCGTTTCCGGTCGGGTATCGGTTATCTGAACGAACAGCACGCGCATCAATGGGATTTTTATGAACAGCCCTTGATGTACAAGGCGCTGTTCGGCGATCACGGCTATTCGCAGGACGGCTTGCAACTGAAATGGGTTGCGCCGCTCGATACCTTCGTCGAACTGGGCGCGGAAATTGGGCGAGGGCAGAATTTCCCTGGTGACGACCGCAACTTGAACGGAGCCAACAGCTATGCGCTGTTCGCCCATCTCGGCGGCGACATCGGCATATCGAACAGTTGGCGGGCGGGGCTCTCGTGGCTGCGTACCCGCGCGGGCGCACGCGAAAGCGATTTCGAGACGGAATACGGCATTGATGCAGAGGGCGCATTCAATGGACGCAGCCGGGTATGGATAGCCGACTTCGTCTACAAGTGGGCGCCGGATGGCAACCCCGCGCGGCGCAATTTCAAGTTCCAGGCCGAATACTTCCGCCGCTCGGAAAACGGAAACCTGGATGTGGACGATGGCCTTTACAGCAACTTGTGGCGCACGAGGCAATCCGGCTACTACCTCGCGGGCGTTTATCAATTCACGCCCAACTGGCGGGCTGGCCTGCGTTACGACCGCTTGAGCAGCGGGCGGCAATCCCTCGGAGATAACCCGGCGAAGATCGAAGTCATCCACTATCGCCCAAACCGCGTTTCGACGATGGTCGATTACAGTTGGAGCGAGTTTTCCCGCCTACGCCTGCAATGGTCGCGTGACCGCGCCATGCCGGGGCTGACCGACAACCAGGTGACGCTCCAATACATCATGAGCCTGGGCAGCCACGGCGCGCACAAATTCTGAGTCTGAGGAGAAACACGATGAAACGTATCCTGTCCCTGCTTCTCCTCCTGTGCGCCCTGCCTGCGGCGGCGGCCGTCAAAGTATTGGCGACCGTTCCGGAATGGGGGGCGCTTGCGCGGGAAATCGGCGGCGAGCGTGTCGATGTAATGGTCGCTACCAGCGCCATGCAAGACCCGCACCGCATCGAAGCGCGCCCCTCGCTGATTGCGCGCACCCGTACCGCAGACCTGGTCGTGGCCGCCGGAGCCGACCTGGAGGTCGGCTGGCTGCCCTTGTTATTGCGGGAATCGGGCAACCGCCGCGTCCAACCGGGGCAGCCTGGCTACCTGGAAGCTGCCTCGGTGGTGCAACTGCGTGACGTGCCACAGACCGTTGACCGCGCGATGGGCGACATCCACGCGGCGGGCGACCCGCATTTACATCTCGACCCGCGCAACATCCCGGTCGTTGCCGTGGCATTGTCCGAGCGTCTGGCGCAGATTGATCCTGCTGGAGCAACGGCCTACCGCGACAACCTTGACCGTTTCATTGGGCGTTGGCGCGATGCAATGACACGATGGGAGACGGAAAGCGCCAGTCTCAAGGGTTGCGCTTTTCTGCAAGCGCATCGCTCATTCGGCTACCTCGCGCACTGGTTGGGGATGGAAAATCGCGGGGAACTGGAACCCAAACCCGGCATCGAACCGGGCAGCGCCCACCTGAGCCGCATCGTGGCGAACCAGCAAAACGCGCCTGCTGCCATGATTCTGCGCGCAGCCTATCAAAGCGAAATGGCCGGGAAATGGGTGAGCGAGCGTACCGGCATCCCGCTCGTCACACTGCCCTTCACTGTGGGAGGAACGCCGCAGGCCACAGATTTGTTCGGCCTTTTCGACGATACCCTGGTGCGGCTCAAAAGCGCCGTGAAGCGGCCATGAAACTGCTGGAAGCCCGACAACTCGCTACTGGCTGGCAACGTCCGGCGCATCACCCGCTCAGTTTCATCGTGAAGCGCGGCGAGATCCTCGCCCTGACCGGCCCGAACGGCGCTGGCAAAAGCACTTTGTTGACGGCACTGGCCGGAAGCGGCGCACAGATTTTTTCCGGGCATCTCCGGCGCGATCCTGCAATCCGTGTCGGTTTTCTGTCTCAACACCCGCCGTTGATAGAAGGGCTGCCCCTTACCGGCGCGGAATTGCTGGCACTGACCGGTGCCAGCCCGGACGGGTTGCCTCCGTGGCTGGCTGCCAGCCTCAACCGGCGACTGGATAAACTCTCCGGTGGACAAAAGCAATTCCTGGCGCTCTGGTCGATCCTGCAAGCAAGCGCCGATCTTCTGCTGCTGGACGAACCCGGCAATCACTTGGACAAGGCCGGGCTTGCCCTCCTGCCGAGCGCCCTGCGCGCACGGGCGGGGCAAAACGTTGGTATCGTCCTGGTCAGCCATGACGCAAAATTGACCCAGGACTGCTGCGACCAACTGGTAAACGTGGAACCCTGCGATGACTGAATGGCTCCCGCAACTCGAACTTTTCTGGCGTCCTGCCCTCACCGGCGCATTGCTGGCAATTTTGCTTCCGCTCCTTGGCCTCACCCTGCGCTTGCGCCATGAATACTGGGCGGCGCTTGCTTACGGGCAAGTCGGCGCAGCGGGTGCCCTCGGTGCGTTGGTATTCGGATACCCGCCCCTCTTGGGCGGGCTTGCTGCCAGCCTTGCCGCCGCCATCGCAAAACATCCATTGGAAAAGCGCCTGCTGACAACGGGACTCTTTCCCTTGCTGTTCGTCCTCGGCTGGAGCGTCTGCCAGTTACTGACAGCCAATCTGCCAGGGGTGGAGCGCCCTGGTGCGGCGCTCTTCGAGGGGCAACTGTATTTTGCGGGGGTGGAAATGCTGGTCGGCGCGGCTCTGGCGCTCGTCGTTGGGGGAATTTTCCTGTGGCGTAAGGGCGCTGATTTACTGCTGGCGCACCTGTATCCGGCACACTTTCACGCGCAGGGGCGCCCCCTCTGGCCGGTACGGATCGGGTTCGACCTGCTGGTCGCGGCAGTGCTTGCCCTGGCTGTGATGAGCCTGGGCGTCATGGGCGCCTTCGCGCTGATTTTCATCCCTCCCTGGCTCGTCTGCGCGTTTTCGCCCAGTTGGCGCGTCGCCCTCATTGCCGCGCCCATCCTCTCCTTTCTGGCCTACGCGCTGGCATTCGCGATTGCCTTGACCCACGATCAACCTTTCGGCTCAATGCTGGCGCTCGTGCTGTGCGTGACGGCGTTGTGTCTGCTGGTTTCGGTGCTTGTTCGGGGCGGCGGCGCCCTGTGTTCTGCGGGAACAGTGGGGGGTTCCGAGGAGTAGAAGTTTGGCTCCTCGGCCTGGCCGGTTTGCG